>ERZ773250.521-NODE-521-length-21866-cov-9.205951_pt1 | contig 21866 bp, 14 predicted proteins | sample MGYA00511258_ERZ773250 | MGnify/ENA primary metagenome ERZ773250 (study PRJEB29015, sample SAMEA2738164) | human oral metagenome | biome: human oral; feature: human-associated habitat; material: saliva | place: China | collected 2187 ... | reverse complement strand
AGCAGGTACTCCACAGCTTTCACGTCGTGGCGGGTGATTGCCTCAATTTCAGCCAGTTCATCAATTTCGGCGCGGCCAAAGCTGGAAACAATACCGCGCAGGTACTGCTTCTCAGCGGCAGAGAACTTGGGGGCACCCGGCAAAACCTCGTTATCAGTGAGGTAAATCAGCCATTCAACTTCAACATGCACGCGAGCGCGGTTCAAAGCAGCTTCAGACAGGTGGTCTACCAGCGGCGAGGCGGCGGCGCGGTAGCGTCCGTCCAACACCCCCAGAGCCAGTGGCAGGTTTACCTCAGCTAGGTTTACACGGGATAGGGGCAGGTCAGCAGTCTCAGCACAACTCATGCGCTAATTGTCTCAGCTGACCTGCCCCAACACCAGAGGCCCGGTTTAACGTGGTTTTAGGCCACTTTTTCGCCGGGCTGGCGGCTTAGGCGCACGCGCCGTCGGTTTTAGTGACGGCGCAGGTAGTCACGTAGTTTGCCAGAGCGCAGCGCCCCACCGGCGGCCACTAGACCCCCGGCTACCAGCATTAGGCCTCCGGCCACACCGGTAACCGCCAGCGAGCCGTGGTGCGAGGCGCCACCGTTACCGGCGAAAGCTACCTTCCCGGAGCCCTTTGAGGAGGGTAGCGGTGAGGGTTTTAGTGCCGCCCTGCCGGTAGGCATGGGGCTGGCACTGGGCACGGCACTAGCCGTAGGTGCGGCGGTGGGGCTGGGTGCAACGGTCGGTGCGGTGGTCGGCGTGGCAGTGGGCGACGCCGTCGGGGCCGGGGTGGGGCTTTGCGTGGGCTGCGGGGTGGGAGCGGCCGGCAGCATCCGGCGCTTACCTAGGTTCTGGTCGAAGCGAGTTACCGGGTAGGTGACCTGACTGTCGCCCTGGGTGTAGGTCAGCGTCAGCGTGGCATCCAGGTAGCCCTGCTTAGCTTCCTGCTCGCTTACCACATAGCCGCTGGTTGAGCACCACATGGTCGTGCCGGGCGCAATGTCGCCGCTGCAAGATTCAATTTCGGTGCCCTTGGGGCCCTTGGCGCTATCGATGTGCAGGGTATTACTGGTGTTGTTGACGATGCTCCAGTGGAAGGGCAGCTTTTCGCCAGCCTGGTAGGGGTTGGCCACGATGTCGCGGGTGTAGTCGCTGCGCTCGCCGGCCACGGTCAGTGCGATCAGTTCAGGGGTGGTGAGTTTGAGCTCCACTGAGCCGCGCAGGGTGTACTGGCCTGCCTCCAAGGTGGCATCCACATTGTAGGTGTCAGCCACAATGTCCTTGGTGGCGGTGACCTTGACGTTTACGGTGGCAGACTCCCCCGGCTTTAGTGCCGGGGTGGCTACCAGCTCGCTGCTGACGTTTTCAGGCAGGCCGGTTAGGCGCATGGAGCCAGCCGGCAGGGCGACGTCGTCGTCATTGCGGATAGTGACGCTTACGCTGGTACTTTCCCCGGCCCCCAAGCTGACGCTAGCGGGAGCGAAGTTGGCGCAGAACGGCTTTAGCCACTCGCGCCCGAAGGTGCCTACGCGGATTTCCTTGTCGGTTTTGGTTTCATAGGCGACGGCGAAAGTGCCGTCTTTCAGGGCAGTCACCGAGGAGTAGGCGTGCGGGCCGTAGTGGTAGACGCGGCTAACGGGCCAGGTGGCGCCGTTGTCGCAGGAGTAGCGCACGTTACCGGTGATGCGGTTGATCAAGTGGCCTTTACGGTCAACATCTATCTGCCAGTTGTAGGGGCTGTTGTTGGCGTTGGTGAACAGCAGCTCCTTGGCGGCCTTGCCGCTGGTGGCCTGGGGGTTCATGCGGGTGATGCCGGCGTTTACTTCCGGGTCTACCAGGGCAGTGTCTAGGTACTGGTTCTTCCAGTTGACGCCGCCGTCGTCAGAAATAGCGACCAGGCGCCCCACCCCGTCACCCCAGTTGCGTGAGTTGAGCATGAGGCGGCCATCGCTTAACTCAACCACCTTGTTTTCGTTGAAGCTGTTGCCGATCCGGTTACCGGCATGCCAGGTGGCGCCGTGGTCGTCAGAGTAAACCGAGTAGGCGTAACCGTTGTGGGCTGAGTCAGTGCCGATGTATTGCTGCACCAGGCGCCCAGCATATTTGCCGTGCTTAACTTGAATGCCGTTACCGGAGGTGGCAAAGGTGCCGGTGATGCCCTTGGGCTTAACCACATTGGTGATTAGGCGGTGGCTCCAGGTTTTGCCGTTGTCGGTGGAGGTGGAAACCTCGGCGCTCATAACGTTGCGGTCGGCGTCGTCGTCAGAGTCAACGGACTGGAAGAAACCCGCATCCTTAGAGTAGACGTGGAAGTTGAACAAAATATTCTTTTCCGCGTCATACACATATGAGGGGTCTGAATAGCCCTGCTTTTGGGTGCCGGGAACGCCCGCGTGGATGACGGTTTGTTCACCCCAAGTACGCCCGCCATCGGTGGAGCGGCGCTGCAAAATGGAGTTGGGGTTGGGGGCGTCCATCAGGCTGGGGCGCCCGTCATAGGAAACTACTAGATCACCATTGTTTAGCTGCACGATTGAGGGGATGCGGTAAACCGGGAATTTACCGTCATCGCCATTGGCAACTGCTTGCGAGGTGAAATCCTGGCCAGATTCGGTGGCAGTTACGCCAGGGGTTAAAACTACACCGGTAAACGATAAGGTCAGTGCAGCCAGTGCGGCTGCGGTTTTAGCGTGGACACCCTTTGGGGACACGGGAACTCCTTCAATGGCGCTCAGGGGAGCTAGTGCGGGTCTGCGCACATCGTTGTTGTGATTGTAAGCTTAACTGCGCGAAATTGTTACATAATGTGACTTTTTCGTTAGCTTTTGCGTCAGTTTCGCTCTTGGGTGGCGGTGACGGTGGCTTTTTTCTTGGGGCGACGGCGCCGTCGTCATCATGGCCATAAAGCGAGGCAGCGCCGTCGAGCCCAAACCACACCAAAGCACGCACAACCCACCCTTAGCTGAGCGCGTGCGCCACACCAAAAGCGCACAAGCTTGTTAGGCCTAAAAGCAGCTTGGCAAAATATAGGCGTGGCTTTAGCTATACCTTCTTCTGCGCGGGCGCTGCTTGAGCACCTGCCACCTAAGGTGGCCACCCGCATCAGTGAGACTGTGGCTATCGCCAATCTAATTCGCTTAATTGCGCGTTTGGAGGCGGCGCGGGCCACCGTCCTACTAACGCTGACTTTTTTGCTGGCTATTACCCTGGGCATTAACAGCCGCGCACTTTTACCCTTCCGGGTTGGGGCGTTTTGCTCCCTAGCGTTATGCCTGATCAGCGCCTATTGGGGTGGAAAAATCATCACCCAACACACGCGCGTAGCCTATGACAACGGCACTGACGCCCTGGTGCGCACCGACGCCCTAACCCCCACCGCCTCAGCTGCGGCCGCCCAAACCGCCATGGAAATTTCGCAAATGCTAATTTCCGGGGTGCTATTTGCGGGCGTAATGCTGGGCACGCTACCTCACATGCAATTTCAAAAAGCCAGTTGGCTGGCTGTGGGCGTGGTGGTGATGGGTTCACTGACTTCATCGCTTTCGCTGTTGTGGGCAGTGATTTGGCCACACGCACCGCGCCGCTGGATGCGGATAGTTAACGCACTTATCGGCACCTGGATTTGCGTGATGTGGTGGTCTGGGCCGCTAGCTGAGCTCATGCATCATGAACCCGACACGCTGCTGGGATGGCTTAACCAATACAGTTTCTTCTCTGATGATCCCACCTGGCCAGTCGTGATTTACGGCTTTATGGCTGAAGGCATCTCCTATGTGGCCCTATATATGCTGCGTAAAAGTGCTGCCTGGAATAACCCTTCGGCAGCCCTGCGCCAAGCCATGGAGATCACCGGGCCGCGCTGGGCCGGGCCGGGGGCTGTGGCCCTAACCCAGGAGGCGCAGCTATGGCCACAGCTGACCGTGGCGCAAACCTTTGAAACCCTTGATGGCCTGCGTGGTTTCACTGAGCCGCCGCCCCACCGTGAGCAGATGCTGCAAGCATGTAAAACTCTTTTACCCCCGCCCAATAAATTTATTGACGAGTGCACCTTTAGCGAGCGCGAACTGGTGTTATTGGTGTGGGCGCTGAGCCAAGAGGCAGATCTGATTTTGATTCACCGCCATGAGAGTTATCAGCTTTTGCCGCGTTCTATGCAGATTGTGTGCCGACAACTGGTTAAGCAGCGTATGGCTGAAGGGGTGCGTTTTGACTTCTCCCCCGCCTACGACGACGACCTGCTGGGGCTAATCCGCTCGGGCCAGTAGTAATCTGCCAGATTCCCTAAAACTGCATCTACAGCCATACTGGCGCCACTGCGCTCGCTTTGTGCGAGTTACCTTTACGAGTTCTACTCACGAATTAATGCACCGGTGGGGAACTTTTTTACCCCAACAGCCTTATCCACAGCTCAAAGGCGAAGCCTTGACTCGGCGTCTTAGCGTTTAGCCATGAGTAACTTGCATTACGTTAGGCAGCTGGTCCTAAGCGCTAAAAGCCAGGTGCCAGCCATTCCCAACCAGTGGCGTGGGAGCGCGGCGCAAGCCGCTGGTCAGTCTTTAGCGCAACTAAGCGCCGCCATAAACGTGCTGATCGGCGCCGTCGACAATGATATTCAGGCACTAAGCAGCCCAAGCTAGGTCTAGTCATGGGCGACATTGTCTACGTTTCTGGGCCCGATAAGAATCTGCATGTGGATCCGCAGGTGCTGATGAGGCTTAAACGGCAGGTTATGAAAGTCCACTCACTGCTGGAACAAGCCAACAATGCCTATAAGGTGGCTCGCACAGAGCCCAATCCTGGGGTGCTGGAACTACCGCGTATGCCGCTACAGCCCCCGCCATTATTTCCTCAGCCTCCGCCCAAGCGGCTGCCCCCTGAGCTGGATGCGGCCACAACCAAGGCTTTAAAAACCTGCATCAGTCAGTGTGAAACTAACGCTGACGCCCTACAGGTGGGCTATAACCTCTACACCAATGCCGAGATTAAAGCCCAGGCATCGTGGAAATTAGAGGGACTCAAGCGCGCCAATCCTGTCTCTATGGCTAAGCATAGGAGGAACAATTTTCTAAGTGAGGCTGCCGTGCGCGCCGAGCTGCATAAGTACGGCCTCGATAACCCCCAAGCTCTGCAGAAAAAGCTTAAAGCGTTGGGAATAGATATTGATTTAGAGGACGCTAAAGCTATTTATCAGATAGTGGTATTGCTGGTTCGTAGTGGCTATGGGGGCTGGTTAATTAGTGAAGTACCTGCTCTAATTACTATTTATAAAGCTAGCCCCAGTCTTGGTGTATTTCTGCAGGCAGCTATGGTTTATGCTGGAGCTTTTTTGGGGCCTGAAGCTAAGCTCTGCCTATCCGGAGCAAAGGCGCAGCTAACCTATGGACTTGCAGGTGGCAATAAGATTTATTGGCGTGGTAAATGGGTTGACCCCAGAGAGCTTAGCGATGTTGAGGCCACCAACTACTACTTGGCTTATCTAGCTGGCGGGAAAAAGAATTACCGACTCACCCTGATCAGCGACGGCCTGCGCATGGACATGCCCTCCCCCGCTATGGGGCCGCTCAGTTTCTCTTTTAGCTCTAGCTTGGGCGCTGAACTAGCTGCTGCCGTGTTTGCAGGTATAGCAAAAACTACTGCCGGGGTAGGCCAGGCCAGTCAGGTCAAATTCAAGCCGTTAGTCAGTAAATATGACGGCTCGGTGGCCGACACTATTAATTACTGCGATCACATAAATTCTTCTGATCCGCAAGCTGGAGCTTTTTCTATCATTAAAACCACCTATTCTGATGGAACCTGCTCCTACCAGGTGATTTTGCCGGGCACACAACAGTGGACTGCAGGCAAGTCGAACCCTCAGGATCTACTAACTAACTTGCAGGCTAATGCCGGCGCCAGTGACGACTACTCGCAGCTGGTGGTTGCCGCCATGACTAAGGCCGGTATTAAAAGCACTGATCCGGTATGCATTTACGGCCACTCCCAAGGTGGGATTGTGGCCACGAACCTAACCGCTAATGCGCAGGTGCGGGCACGTTTCAATATTGTGGCTACAGCTACCGCCGGTAGCCCTACCGGCAACAGCGTAATTCCGTCAGGTACGCAGTATTTGAGTATGGAAAACGCCGACGACGTTGTGCCCAGCTTGGATGGCAAGGCTCCGGTTAGCGCCCCTAACCGCACCAATGTGGTCACTGTCCACCAGGGCAATGACCAGCATGATCAGCGCGTCTATGCGCGTTCAGCTAAGCAGTTACCTAATGAGCCAGGTGCGCAAACCTTTAATAGGGCTTGGAACCAGGGTGCGGGTAAAACTGTGGTTTCGCGCGAGCAGGCCACTTTCCAAATTAAACGCACCCCGGTAGCAGAGCCTGCCCCCAGGCCTTCACCGCAGCCAGCGCCCACCCCACGCCAGGCAGCGCCCACCCCACGCCAGGCTCCAAGCCAACCACAACCAACTCCACCACAGGCGACGCCAAGCCAACCTACAGAGCCAAGCAGGCCCGGCTCGCAGCCTTCACCAAGTCCCGGCCCAAATCCCAGCCCTGGCCCCGGCCCACAACTCAAGCCCTCGCCAAGCCAACCTGGTCCACAGCCCAAACCTTCACCAAACCCCAGCCCCACTACGGGGCCTAGCCCAAACAAGCCGACGCCGCACTAGGGGCGGCGTCGGGCAATAAAGCATATTCAGTTATCGAGGCAGATTTAAGGCAGGAAAATGGCCATAACCATCACGATACTGATGATGATTTCGCTGACCCCAACCACGCGGGGGCGAATCACCTTGGCACGCTTGCGCACCCTTTGGCGCTGCATAAGCGGTAGCACTAGGGCACGCGCAGTTAGCACCACCCACAGGGCCAGGTTGGTCCAGCCAATCAGGCCGGCGCTGGCCGCATATGCCACCAGGGCTAGCCCCACCAGGTGGAAGCCAAAGCTAAGACAGATCATGGTGGGCTTGCCGCGGCCACGAATCATAGCTTTTACGTAAGGGACTGTGCCCACAAAATAACCGCTGACCAGGGAGGTAACCAGCCAGGCCCAGTGCCAGCCGGTTAGGTTTTGAGGCCCCCCAAAACTTTCTAGGGTGCTCGCACCATTCTCTACGCCTAGGAATCCGCCCGCGCCGCCAGTGGCGACGTCGTAGCTGACGGCGGTCATTAACGTAGCCGCAAGCGTAGTAGTGACGCCGCTAAGCAGTGAGCGCTCTTTACCTATGCGCACCTGCCACAGTGCCAGTGCCAGTAGCGGGGCGAAAACTGGGGCCCAGCGGAGCAGGTAGGGGGCGCTGATCAGGCTCGCTAACCCAGCCACAGCGCAAATTGCCGAATACCAGATCATGGGCACCAGTAGCAGTAGTCGCTTAGCTTCTGAGCGGGTGCGTAGCCACTGGGTCCAAGCCCAGAACGCGAAATAGCCCATCCAGAAAGCCGGCCAGATCAGCAGGTAATGCCATGACCAACCCCCAATAAAGGCCCCCACCAGGGGCGGAATGATTAGCATCCCCCAGGCGCCATGCTGGTTAGGCACCCAGGCGCGGGTGCTGGGCCGGCGCCTAATTTGCTCGGCGCTAGGACGGCGTCCTGGGCGTTCTTGCGTACCCTGTTGTGCAGCGGCTGAGGCAGCGCCAATGGGCTGGCCGGTGGCTAGCAATACGTCGTCTTCCAAGCCCGGTGCTGACTGTTGGAAGGGTACAGAGCTGATGGCTTCGTCAGCAGTAACGTCACTATCTGGGTCTTGATACTCCACCCTTGGCGCATTTGAGCTGGGGCGCGCTTGGCTAACTCCAGCTGACGCGGCTGGCAGCTTGGCACCCGCGTCAGGGCTGGCAGCGGAGGGAACTGAAGACGTAGAGCTCATGGCTTTATTCTAGGGAAAAGCCTTAGATATTTAGCTGACACGGTGTAGCAGTATTGCCTGTTCGCGTTTGCCATAACTGGGATGTACATAACTGGGCTGCAAACAAACTGGGGCCGGGCTGACAAGGTCGCGTCGCAAGCAAAGCAGCCCTAGAGCATAAACAAACTGGGGCCGGGCACTAATGCACCCGACCCCAGCTAGCTAAATGAGACTAGTTGGCTAGCGCTGCGCTAACCACGCTCTTGGCTTCCTTCTGAACTTCCTTCAGGTGCTCTTCACCCAGGAAAGACTCAGCGTAAATCTTGTACACGTCCTCAGTTCCGGAGGGACGGGCTGCGAACCAAGCGTCCTTGGTGGTGACCTTCAGGCCGCCGATCGGCGCGTCGTTACCGGGGGCGCGCACCAGGCGCTGCTCGATGGGTTCACCAGCCAGCTCGGTGGCGGTGACGTCTTCGGGAGAAAGTGCGGCCAGCTTGGCCTTTTCTTCCTTGGTGGCGGCGGCGTCGATACGGGCGTAGGCCGAAGCACCGAAGCGCTCTACCTGCTCAAGGTGTAGCTGCGAGGGGCTCTTGCCGGTGACGGCGATGATCTCGCTTGCCAGCAGGGCCAGGATGAGGCCGTCCTTGTCGGTGGTCCACACACCGCCGTCGAAACGCAGGAAGGAAGCTCCTGCGCTTTCCTCACCGCCGAAGCCCACAGAGCCGTCTAGCAGGCCGGGCACGAAGTGCTTGAAGCCTACGGGCACCTCCACCAGCTTGCGGCCAATGGATGCCACCACGCGGTCGATCAGGCTGGAGGAAACCAGGGTCTTGCCTACGGCGCAGTCCTTGCCCCAACCGGGACGGTGGGTGAATAGGTACTCGATGGCCACAGCCAGGAAGTGGTTGGGGTTCATTAGGCCGTCGGGGGTGACGATGCCGTGACGGTCAGAGTCGGCGTCGTTACCGGTGGCGACGTCGTAGGGGGTGGCACCAGAAGCGTCGGGGGTCATGGCGTTACGCAGGGAGGCCATGGCGTAGGGCGAGGAGCAGTCCATGCGGATCTTGCCATCCCAGTCCAGAGTCATGAAGGACCAGGCGGGGTCCACCTTGGGGTTGACCACGGTGAGGTTGAGGCCGTAACGCTCGCCAATCTCAGCCCAGTATTCAACCGAGGCGCCACCTAGCGGGTCTGCACCGATGCGCACGCCAGCCTTGCGGATAGCCTCCATGTCAACCACGTTGGCCAGGTCAGCTACGTACAGCTCACGGTAGTCGTGGCGGATTACCAGCTCACTCTTGAGGGCCTCGTCGATGGGCACGCGCGGCACGTTGCGCCAGGCGCCGTCCACTAGTAGTTCGTTGGCGCGGTTAGCAATCCAACCAGTGGCGTCGGAGCCGGCAGGGCCACCGGTGGGCGGGTTGTACTTGAAACCACCATCGCGCGGAGGGTTGTGGCTGGGGGTGACGACAATACCGTCAGCTAGGCCGGGGCCGGAGGTGCGTACGCCCTCGGGGGTGCCAGCGCCGTTAGCTACCAGGATGGAGTGGGAAACGGCCGGGGTGGGGGTGTAGGAGTCGCGAGAGTCGATAGCGACCTTCACGCCGGCGCCTACCAGCACCTCGACGGCGGAGCGCCAGGCCGGTAGTGATAGGGCGTGAGTGTCGCGGCCCAGGTAGAGCACACCGTCGGTGCCCTGGGAGGCGCGGTACTCAACGATTGCGGCGGTGGTTGCCACAATGTGGGCTTCGTTGAAAGCAGTGTCTAGGGAGGAGCCACGGTGACCGGAGGTGCCGAAAACTACGCGCTGAGCGGGTACGGCAGGGTCCGGTACCAGGTCGTAGTAGGCCTGGCGAACTTCTTCGACATTGATGAGATCTTCAGGTAAGGCGGGTTGGCCAGCTCGTTCATGCATGTCTGTAGTGTGGCACAGCTTACCCACAAAAATCACCCCATCACATGCAAATACTCACAAATACAGGCAAAATCATCCCTTCCCTATGATTTTTCCATGGGGTTTTATAGGCAACGGACGAAATGTCAGTTTTTGTGCGGCCCACGCTGGCGCACCCATACCAACACCACACGCCCCGCGCCCACACACCGCCACCGTCACCCACTGCCAGGCTTGATGCCACCCCCGGCACACTCCTGTCCCCCCTCACGCCGGCACACCCGACCTGACAACCTTGCGCACCCTACGCCGCAATACCCAGCCCCAACGCCCCAAACTAGGGCCACCCCAAACTAGGATGGACCTATAGGCACCAAGCCAATCTAGGAGGTCCCATGCCCACCGCAATTTCCACCCCTAACGCCCCAGCCGCCGTCGGCCCCTACTCTCAGGCCGTTTCCACTGGCGACGATGCCGGCGCCCAGGTTTTCATTTCCGGCCAGATTCCCCTAGTTCCGGCCACGGGACAGCTGGTCAAGGGCGACATCCAGGCCCAGGCGCGCCAGAGCCTGACCAACATCGGCGAAATCCTAAAGGCTGCCGGCCTGAGCTTTGCCGACGTAGTTAAAACCACCGTGCTGCTGGCGGACATCAACGACTTTGTGGCGGTTAACGAGGTGTATGCCCAGTTCTTCACCGGTCCGGTCCTGCCCGCGCGCGCAGCTTTCGGCGTGGCCGCACTGCCCAAGGGGGCCCGAGTGGAGATTGAGGCCATCGCGGTTCGCCCCTGAATGTCGCGCTAGCCCCTGATCGCTGCGACTTGAGCACTGCAGCTTGCCCCTGATTGTCGCGGTTTACCTAAGATCAGTGCGCTTTTGGGGGTTGCAAGGTTTCTCGACGTCGTCGTAGCTACCCGTAAACATTTAACGGTCCGGTTTGACTAAATGTCTACCGGATCACTTTTATGCCAAAAGTCCCAGAATTCGCTAGACAGTTGAAAGTTAAACAATCTAGACTCAAGTCATCACAGTTCAACCTGGCAGAAAAGCCAAACCCTTAAGACAGGCAGTCTGCCGACAAACTTTCAAACCTCTAGACACTGTCCAAATACTTATAAGGAGCACATCATGACCAAGATCGGTATCGTAGTCGGTTCCGTCCGTGAGGGCCGCGTAGGTGACCAGATCGGCAACTGGATTCTGGAGCAGGCCCGCGCCAGCCACCCCGAGGCCGAGTTCACCGTAATTGACCTGAAGAACTACGACATCCCCATGTTTAACGGCCCGGTTGCTCCCATGGTTCTGGGTGGCAAGTATGACAACGACGCCGTCGCCGCCTGGGCCAAGGCTCTAGACGAGCAGGACGGCTACATCTTCGTAACCAGCGAGTACAACCACACCATCCCCGGCGCCTTCAAGAACGCCGTCGACTCCATCAGCCCCGAGCTAATCGGCAAGGCTGTGGCTTTCGTGGGTTACTCCTGGGACGGCGCCATCCGCGCTGTTGAGCAGTGGCGTACCCTGTCCGCACAGTTCGACATGTACGACATCCGCGCCCAGCTAGCCCTGACTTTCCCCATGGACTTCGAGGGCATCGACACCTTCGCCCCCAACGAGCGCCGCACCGACGAGCTAGAAGCCCTGCTCTCACGCCTAATCGAGGTTAGCGCCAAGCTAGCCGCCTGAGTATCAAGGCATCCTGAGCCAACCTGGCAGCCTGAGCCAAGCTCGCAGCAGCGTCAGGCTCGCAGCAGCATCAAGCTAGCCGCCTGAGCTAACTGAGCTAAACCGCGCCCTAATTTCAGCGTCGGCGCGCAGCCTGGCCCGGCATAACCTTGCCCTAACCCTGTAGGGTTGCCTTATGTCGAAAAAGAGTCAGCGCCGCGCCCGCGCCCAGGCCAAAAAGGCCGCCCAGGCTGTGCAGTCCCCCGCCAAGCCCCAGAAGGTTGAATTTGTAGCCCGCCCCTTCGCCGGCCTTAAGAATGAAGCCGAACTGGTTGCCATGGCGCAGATCATCCCGGCCGCCACCATGACCGTTAAGCTCAACGACAGCGAACACATTCCTGCCGCTCACCGTGGCACCACAGTTGAGCTAGCCACCCTGCTGCCGGACCTAACCCAGGGCATGCGCCGCGCCGACGACCGCTACCTGGTTGCCATGCAGACCACAAAGCACTCCGGTGACGCCTCGCGCGACGTCGCCTACGCCCTGCTCAACACCCTGGAGCTAGAAAACAACACTGGCTTGCAGCTAAGTACCCTACCTGAGCCCGGCCCGCGCCTACAGGACCTGCTAGACGCCGACTTTGAGCCGGTTTTCCAGCTGCATGACTCTTTTGGCTTCTGGGCTGCCCCCGGCGAGCTCAGTGATGAGGAGCTAAACAACCTGGTCAACCAGTCTCGCGATGAGATTGTGGCCACCCGCCAGGTCCCAGGCGTGGAGCACGCCTTCTGGTGCCGTATGGGCGGTAAGGAGTATGTGCGCTGGGTGCGTGAGGAGGATGAGGACGCCTTCTTCAACGCCCTGGCCAAGGTGCACGCCGCCCGTGAGTCTGAGCTCAGCGACGACGGCGCCAGCCTGGGTTCTTTCCTGGGTGCCTTCCGCGCTTACGGCATTGCCATCCCGGTGTGGCAGCTTGAGCCGGGCACTACCGCCGAGCAGCTAACCGCCCCCATGCAGGCGCTGGGTGCACGCCTACAGGCTGCCCTGGCTGACGACGCCGCTCTGAACGCTGACGAGCGCCGCGCCAAGGCCGGCATCATTTCCCGCCAGGTGAACCTGTAAATCAGCGATTTTAAGGAAGCACCGTGACCCTCACCCCGGCACAAGAGGTCGCTCAAAAGCTTGCCCAGCTGGAGGCTCACTCGCAGGCACCAGCCACTGACGCCGTCGCTGGCACCCCTGCGCACGACGACGCCAGTCAACCCGGCGCGCAAGCCCAGCAAGCCGCCGTGCAAGCCCAGCAGCCCGGCGCGCAGTCTGGACAGGCCAGTACTAACTGCTGCGCCGCCAGCGAGTATCTGCCCGACCGCGCTGTTGCCTACGTGGTTGACCAGCGACTTCAGTATGCGGATTATTTCGGTAAGCTGCCGGTGGCGGTGATTATCCCGGCCTATAACGAGGCTGAGCGCATCACCGCAACCGTGCAGGCGGCCCTGGGTATTGCCGGGGTGGAGCGGGTCGTGGTGGTTGATGACGGTTCTACCGACGACACCGCCAAGATCGCTAAACGCGCTGGTGCAGAGGTCATTTCTAAGCCTCACAAGCGCGGCAAGGGCGCGGCCATGGGCTCGGGCGTGGCTTATTTGCGCAGCTCTGCCCAGCCGGGTGCGGACTATTTGCTGTTGTTTGTCGACGGCGACTTGGGCGCTAGTGCCTCGGCTTGCGAGGTGCTGATTGAGCCTGTGGCCAGCGGGCGTTGCTCTATGAGCATTGCGGTGCCACCTGCTTTTAAGGGGGCTGGTGGGCATGGTTTTGTGCTGGGCACGGCCCGCAAGGCCATCAGTGAGGCTACCGGCTGGGAGCCGCAGGCTCCGCTTTCGGGGCAGCGTTGCATGAACAGTTTTGTGTTTGAAGCTTGCAAGAATCAGCTCTCTAGGGGCTGGGGCGTGGAAACCTGGTTGAGTGTGAAGGCGCTTGAAGCTGGTTTCACTGTGTTAGAAGTGCCTTGCTCGATCACTCACCGCGTTAGCGTCAATAATTTGGCTGGGCGCTTGCACCGCCTGGAGCAGTTCCGTCAGGTTCGTAAAACTACACGTAAGCTGCGTCCCAGCCTGGTCAGTCGCCTCTTGAGTAAGCGCAGGGAGCAAGCAAACGTCAACCAGGCGCCAGCTTCACAAGCTCCCTTTGAGCCCTACCGCATGCTGCGGCCCAGGGCCTAAAAGCGCCCTGAACCGGGCTTACTTAAGTAACGTGCCAGCCGCATGGCGCAGCCACTTTGAACCTACGTGGCTGCGCCAAGTTTTTGTGGCAGCTCCAGGGACATCAGGCAGGCCAGGGGCACCAACAGGAATAGGCTGTAGACCGCCATCGAGGCGCCCGAATCATTGAGACCCACTTCCAGCAACAGCAGCACTGTTAGGGTGTCTAGCTGCAGCCGATACACCTCGGGCACACCCTGCCGGCGTGTGGCGCGATAAAGCCGCAACCACACCACCACCACAAGGCTCACCACCACAAGGGCCACAACAATTTTCAAAACCATCAAGCCCATCTGGCCATTGGAGTCAATGAATGGGCCCACTAGGGCCTTTAATTTTTTGCCAATGGTAGCCAGGAAAGTGCCGTCTAATAGCTGCCCGCCAAAACGGCCCAGGTGGGTGGAGTTTTCCCTACGCAGCAGCCATTCCAAGATTGCTACAGCTGAAAGTAAACCAGCGGAAATAAGGCCAAGAAGCGCCAAAATACGTGGGCGCAGGCTGCGACCAGATAGTTTCACTAGAGCCACACCTAGTGTGGGAATTAGTGCCAGCGCCCCACCAAAGTCGGCACCTAAGAAGGGGGCGGCGTCGACAATTACCAGCAATAAACCAACCCCGGAAACTGCCAGCAAACTGGCGCGTAGGCTATAGCGGGATTTGAGCAAATCGGCCGAGGCCAGAAGGGCAATCATGGCCCCTACCGCTCCGAAAGCAAAAGCCGTATTGGACACCCCATAGAAACGCCCCGCCACCAGCGCGTTCATGGTTAAGGGACTGTTGAAGGTGAGGTGATTGCCGCTAATTCCATCGCCAAACCAAATTAAACCGTTTAATGCGGCGGCAACAATAAAGCCAGTAGAGCAGCTCGCAGATTTTCGGGTTAGCCAATTAATTAGCGCGGTTAGTACTAAAGCTATTAGTGCCGCACCAGCAGTAGTGGTTACTACTTGTAGCGCAACAGTTTTAAAGGTATCTACCTCCTGATAGGTACTATCACTGATAGTGAAAGACCTGGTAATTATCACCAAATACCAGGGAACTAAATTAACTAGCAAATACCCTACAGGCAGTAGCGCAGCAAATACACTCAAACGTTGCAAGGAAAGCAGTTGCGTGCTGCCAAATTCTGTGCCTTTTATGCTACAGAATCTACGTTCTAACATTTACGCCACCATAGCCACACTACACCCAGAGTAAAAACAACTATGATTATAGTATTGTAAACCATCACAGCACGGGAAGCATGAGCGTGGTTATTTTGGTTAATTAATGAGTTAATTAAATCCTGACGCGCAGAAGTAACTTTAGTTGTAGCGGAATTATCGGAGGAATTTTGCTCCTGCCTTAAACCGCCTACACGCTCGCCAACGAACACAGGCTTATTAATAGTTTGTGGATTCTGTATCAAGGCTTGTCCAGAGGCACCTTCGGGTGATTTAGCGCCATAACGAGCTGCAATGGTTACAGGAATGTCGATTAATTGCACCAGGTTGTTTTGGTGCGTAGAGGGTACTCGCACCTTCTCCCCAGCAGCATTAGCATCACGCAGAGACGGAATTAGCGCTAAATAGAGCCTATCATCATCAGAAAGACCGTTTTCGGTGGTAATCGAAATCGTCATAATATCAACACTAGAGCCATAACAACTCTTTAACTGGCGCAGCTTAGAGACAACTTTATCTGCGTTATCATAAGTTGCTTCTACGACAGTAACATCCGCCAAATCACTTCTTGATAGTTGTCCAGGCCTGGCATCAGTATAATATTCTCTATCAGGTAGCGCGGGATCTACAGCAAAGGTGCAACCGGCCGCTTTTAGAGTTTTAGCTAGCGGAGAGTTAATAATGTCGTCGTTACGGTATTTGCGAGTGAATTTGTCGCGCCGGCCCGAAAATAGCATGGCTAGCTGTTCATTGAAGTTAGCGCCGTCTTTATGGCCGCGTATCACCAGGTTCATGGGCGTGGCCGGATACCCCATTAGATAGTTTTTTGTGTACGAGTCTTGGCTTTGTAAGTTTTGCCAGGTTATTCCGCTGGCAACCACTAAAATCAAGGGCTTAATTCGCGTTTTTGTACCAGCCCCGCACTTACCAGTTGTGTTTGCACTGGCGACGGCGCCCACTCCAGCCCAGTTTTGTGCTCTAGCCGCATTTTTGTCGCCAGCTATACCTGGAGTAGTCGCCACGGCGAAAGTTGTCGCACTAGCGCCACTAGAGAGTAGCAGTAAACAGGCAATCAGCCCGGCAAAGATTTTCGTAACCGCTCGCACCAAAGCTGCCACGCCGACGTCGGCCTTATCCGCACCGGCCCCACCAGCAAAAGCAGCGCCAACGTCAGCCCTAAAGATGTCGGTCTTAAAGCGGCAAAACATGTCCGCAAACCTCCTAACTTTATACATAATGCCTGGCCACCTGCACGGTTTCGTAACCGTAGCCGCCCCCAAACAGCATCGCGTGCACGATCAGCATGTGTACGCGATGCAGCCCCACCCGCTCACTCCAGTAGGACTCTAGCGGTGAAACACTCTGATAGCCCTCATAGACGCTGTCTAGATACTGCTGCCCAAACAGGCCCAAATCAGCCAAATCAGTCTCCGCGTGACCACCGTGCGCAGCCGGATCGATCATCACCCCAACTACCGGCCCACCAGCGAAGGCTTCTAGCTGCTGGGCGCTGGTCATTATGGCAGCGCCACCTTTCATTATGGCTGCGTCATCTTGGGGCTCATCAGCGGTTTTCTCACCCAAAAACTCCTTGCAGCTGCGCGCCACATCCCCCACCGGACACCACAGCACGTTTCCGCTCCACAAATCCCCGTGCAGGCGGGCTACAGGTTTTCCGGCTTGGCTTAGCAGCTGGGGTTGGGAGTGGTTAAAGTCCCCGTCACGTAGGCGTTCGCAGAGTTTTTCAATTACGACGGCGCCGGAGCGGTCAATCGAGCCATTGTCACGAGCCGGGGCCAGCATTGGCATGATCCGGTCTGTCGCAAAAAACTCGCCCCAGCTATCGGTCCAAGCCTCAGCCCGCAAAGGTAGACGTGCGCGGCCCATCCAGCCATCACCTTGCCAGCCTCGCGGCGGTGCTCCCCAGTGCGAGGCTCCAGCGGCGTGAGTGTGGGCTAGCGCGCGACCGAAACTAAAAGCGGCTTTAGGAGTGCAGCGCCTGTCATTAAGCTGAGGTTCTTCCAGCCAGCCACGACCGCTACACACGGGCACCACAGCCGCGCCGCCGTCGTCCATGGCGTCAGCTAGCCAGCGCAGGCCGGTAGCTTCCAACGCGGTTGAACCGGGGATACCTCGATCGTCTTTGCGGAACATAACCAAAGCATAATGCCCGCAATGTGCCAGTTGAGGGTTTACCTCGAAGCGGCGAGCGTTTCTGGCTTAGTTTCGACGGCGGTCACCCTAAATAGCTTCAGCTCCACGCTCATCACCAACGCCAGTGGCACTAGCAAGCACAGGCTGTAGCGCACCATCGTAAAGCCGGCATCGTTTAGTGCTAGCTCAAGCAAAGTCAGGGTAGTTAAGGCGTTGAAGGTAACCACATAACGTGCCGGCACATCTGGGCGTCGCGTAGCGCGATAGACCTTAATCCAAGCCAAAATAACTAGCGTCGTGGTTATCAGTGCAAAGATTAGCTTGGTGCTTGCTTCATCATCTGCCGCGAAAACTGGAGTCATTAAAGCGGCAAATCGTGCAGCCATAACATCAATGAAAGTGCCGTCCAAGAATTTCTGACCCAAATGCCCTAAATAACTGGAGTTGCTCCCAAAACAGCACCATTCAATAACCCCTATAACTGACAGCAAGCTAGCGCCAATTAAGCTGGAAATAATCAAGTCACGCAGGCGTAGGTTATGGCTCGCAAGCTTCAGCATGGCCACCACCAGCGTAATTGCCAGGGCTAGCGCGCCCGCAGCGTTATCGCCCAGGCTCGGCAGCCCAATGGTGACCACACCCAAGGTGCCAATAATGCCCGCCACTATCAGGGACGTACGCAAACCTCGGCGGGGTTTTAGCCAGCTGGTCAAGGTCACCAAAGCCAGCACAAAACCCACCGCACCAACGGCAAAACCAGCGTCAGACAGGCCGTATAGGCGTTGTGTGGTCAGAACACTTACCGCTAGAGGGCTGTTAAAGGCCAAGTTGCCGCCAGTAATACCGTCACCTAGCCACAGTAGACCGTTTACTGCACAGGCAATAATGAAACTGACAGAATAATTTGCAAATTTAATAGTGACCAGTTCCAGTAGGCAGGTAAGTACCACAGCTATAGCTACTGCACCCATAAAGGTCACTAAATGTAGCTTCGTTAAACCAACAATAGCCTGATTATCTTCAGGGATACTGCCGGTAACTATAAATCTGTAATCATTTGGTTCAACCCCAAATAGGTACCATGAGGTGGCGTTAAGTAGCAGGTAACCTACCGGCAAGCAAGCAGTGAACACTGCCAGCCAGCGCATGAGCAGCAAGTATTTCCGGCTTAGATCTGGGTTATCTGTATAGAAATCTAGTTTCGGGAACTTATTACGCCACACTAAGACAATAACCAGCATTGCTAGCACCACGCACAGCATATTGAAACCCATCACTTTTTGTGAGGCCTGGCTACGAGTGCTTTGATCCATTAAGAAATAAATTAGGTTTGTGCGCGCATCAGGTACAGTTCCCTCATTAATTGAGTACTGTTGGGCTTCCCAAAAGTCCACGCATTTCTCTATGGCCGACGAGTTGTCGACTCGCCCAGGAGCCTGCGGCAATGCTTTACCAGTAGCACCCAGTGGCGGTTTTGCCCCATAACGAGCCGCAATTGTAGGTGCAATATCTGTTAACTGAATTAAGTTATCGCGCTGCACAGAAGGCGCCTGCACTCGCCCAGTTTTGGGGTTCACATCTTTTAGGCCGGGCACTAGAGCTAAATATAATTTGGCAGCTTGACCGTCTGAATAGTAGGTTCCGTTTGCTAGCGAGAGCAGCATTACGTCAACATTATCGCCGTAATATACGCGAATTCGGCTTAAATAACTGGCAATCTCGGTAAGTGGTACCGATGCGGCATCCACAACCGTTACATCGCTTAGATTTTGACCAAATGGACGCTCGGTCTCATAGCTACCACCCACCCGGTACTCAGCAAAACTGCATTCGGAGGCCCGTAAAGTTTGCCCTAGTGGCGAGGTGGTTAGATCATAGTCGGCAGTGGTGTAATTGCCTCCCCTGCCGGAATACAGCATGGCAAATTGCCCATTTTTACTTAGGGAATTAGCGCTTTTAGGAATTAGCAGGTTCATTGGTGTAGCTGGATATCCAGCTATATATTGCGCATATTTTCGTATTTCTGCGCCATCGCCGTTCGCGCCAATGTTTTTCCCGTCCAAAACGCCATTTAAATCGCGCCAGGTCAGACCGTAAGTAACCACCATTACCAGAGGTTTAATGCGACTGGTTGCCGTAGCCCCGCAGTTGCGAGTGAGCGCAGATCCAGCTGCTACTTTGCTTTGGACGCCCGCGCCGTCTTGCACACTGCTTACATTGAGGCCACTTGCGACAGTCGCCGCGTTGGCCCCGCTGGCTAGCAGTAGGCAGGCAAGTAGTCCCACAAAGAGTGCAGTCAGCATTCTTGGCTTTTGGGCCCTCACGACGACGCCGCTCGCCTCCGCCAAATCTCGTGCCTGCCCCAAGCCTCGCGCCTCCTTTGAGCCGAGCACCCCGCCGTCGTCGCCTCTAAACCAACGCAGCCCAACGCCCCCAAGCAAGTTACCTAACGTAACCTGCAAACTGCGCGAACTTCGATGATCCCTGCCGAACATAAAATCCAGCATAACGCCCATTTAGTGAGCCACTTGACGATTCGCAAAAACAAATCGGGCCGGGAACCTTTAAAAGCCCCCGGCCCAATCGGCTCGGTTTACGCTCGTCACGGCGCCGCCTCGGTTTACGCCTACTGCAGCGCCATTTTGGTTGCGCCCGCCGCACCCCCAGTAGCTCCGCGTCGCGCCGGCCACCCAAGCTAGCCGATTGGGGCAGCTACTCGATTGGGGTAACCACCATGCGGGTTTTATCCACATAGTCGCGCAGCCGCTCGGCAATCTCCTCGAAAGATTCCTGATGCACGGTGGAGGGCCGGTGAATCAAGGCCAAGCGACGCGTGGGAACAGGCTCGGCGAAACGGGCCACACTAACAGTCTGGCCTTCACCTGTACGCAAAGCCCCCTCGGGCACAACCGCTAGCCCGCCACCAACTTTGACTAGCCGCAGGGCGGTTGCCATGTCGATGGTGGTTGCGGCCACCTCATTAATGGGGATATTGCATAGCGCCAGGGTTTGGTCGCGTAGGCAGTTGCCAGCCTCCATGAGGATCAGCGGCTGGCGGCTAAGCTCGGCGGGTTTGACGTCGGTGCGCCCAACCCAAGGGTGGGTGTCGGGAACAGCGATTACCAGGTCTTCATCCCATAGGGGCTCACTGATAAAGCGCTCCATGCTCTCATCTAAGGCCACCAGGCCTAGGTCAATATCTCCGCAGGCGAGTGCATCTAGGATGTCCGGGGTGGTCATCTCCCGGAACTCGGAGATTCTGCCAAAATCAGCAGTATTGGCGGCATTAGGTACGCCGCTGGCCACAGATTCAGCCAGGTAGGGTGCGGCAGTGGGGATGATTCCCAGGCGCACTTGACCGTAACGCTCCTGGCTAATGCGACTGGCGGCCTCGATAAACCCTTCGGCGGCCAGCACTGCATCACGCGCGAAGGGAAGTAGGTCCTGCCCCAGAGGGGTGATTAGAACCTGTCGCGTGGTGCGCTCTATAAGGGGGCCATCAACGCGCTTTTCCAACGCGGAAATGGACTGGGACAAGCTGGGCTGGCTCACACCAAGTGCCGCTGCTGCGTCACCGTAGTGTTTGTGATCGCAGAGCGTTACAAAGGCCCTCAACTGTGAAAATGAGGGCATTGAAAGTGATGGCATCACTAACCCCCTTTGGTAATTTCGGCTAGGCGAACTTTGCCTGGCCGTGGTTGCGGTTAAGTTTACGCTGCATCCCCCCTAAATTTTCTTGAAATATAAGCGGAAAGTGAGGATTTATAAGGTTTTCTTCGCGCTCCGCCTGTGCTTACACTTCAATTATATATGCGCAGGTGAGCGGCTGTTTAGGGGGTAGGTGTTGCTCTGGGCTAAAATTTGCCGGGCTCGACGGCGCCCAATCGGCACGAAAGCATCATTTTACCTAGATAAACCGCCCTTCATCTGCTGTTTTTGGGCAAATTTTGCACTTAGCTTGCGGCTAATTCTTGGTATCTTTTCCGCATCCTGACGCCGTCGCCTGCCCCTTTTTGCATCCGCACCATCCCCACCTCACTGCGACCCCACACGAAAGCAACACATTCACCCGAGCTGCACCAAAAGCTACCAAAAGCCCCCATATCAATGTGACTCAGCTCTCTATGTGCCCTGCGACACGGTGACCATTATGTGAGCAGCCACGCTAGGTAGGTAGAATTCCCAACATGATCGATCTGCGCGCCTTACGTGAGAACCCCGAGCCTTTCCGTGCCAGCCAGATTGCCCGTGGCGCGGACGTGTCCCTAGTTGACCGCATCCTTGAAGCCGACGAGCGCCGTCGTTCATCGCTAAGCGCCTTCGAGACTGCCCGAGCCCAGCAAAAAGAGGTCTCCCGCTCTGTGGGTAAAGCCGCTGCTGAAGAGCGCCCCGCCATCTTGGCCCACGCCAAGGAGCTAGCCGCCCAGGTTAAAGAGCTGGAGGCGCGCTCCAACGAGGCCGCCGTCGAGCTAGACACCCTAGCCCACCAGTTCCAGAACCTAATCGAGGGCGCCCCTTCCGGTGGCGAAGAAGACTATGTGGTGCTGCGCCACGAGGGCCCCGCCGTGCGCGACTTTGCCGCTGAGGGCTTTGAGCCTGCCGATCACCTGGCGCTAGGTGAGGGACTGGACATTATCGACGTGCGTCGCGGCGTTAAAGTTTCCGGCTCGCGCTTCTACTTCCTAAAGGGTTGGGGTATGCGCCTGGAGCTGGCGCTAATGACCGCCGCCCTAGACACCGCCGTCAAGCACGGCTTCACCCCGCTAACCACCCCCACCCTGGTTACCCCCCAGATTATGGGCGGCACCGGCTTCCTGGGGGCACACAGCGACGAAATCTACTACCTGCCCGCCGATGACCTGTACCTAACCGGTACTTCTGAGGTGGCCCTGGCCGGTTACCACACTGACGA
>ERZ773250.511-NODE-511-length-22061-cov-10.625057_pt1 | contig 22061 bp, 19 predicted proteins | sample MGYA00511258_ERZ773250 | MGnify/ENA primary metagenome ERZ773250 (study PRJEB29015, sample SAMEA2738164) | human oral metagenome | biome: human oral; feature: human-associated habitat; material: saliva | place: China | collected 2187 ... | reverse complement strand
CGCCGCGTCGATGCGCCGCCAAGGCCTGTCAGGCCTGAACACGCACCCGCGCCCGGCCAGGCGCGGCGGGCGGGGCCCTGTGGCCCATGAGGATCACTGCGTGCGCCAGTGGGATCAAGGTGCCCTGGATCGGGTGTGGATCACGGACTTTACCTACCTTGGGTGCGCGCAAGGCTGGGTCTACCTGTGTGCCGTGCGTGATGCGCACTCGCGCCGAGTCCTGGGATACGCCATGGGCGAGCAGCAAAGCACCGACCTGGTCATCACCGCGCTCGACATGGCCGCTACCACCCGTGGCGGCTTCCCCACTGGGGTCGTGCTCCACGCTGATCGGGGAACACAGTTCACCTCCGAGAAACTGGCAGCCTACATGCGCGCCGTCCAAGGAAGAGTGTCGATGGGGCGGGCCGGGGTGTGCTGGGATAACGCCATGGCCGAATCCTTTTGGGCCACCCTCAAAACCGAGTACTACTACCGGCGTACCTTCACCACCCGCGACCAGGTCTACACCGGGGTCGCCACCTGGATCGAAGACTTCTACAACCGCCGCCGCATCCACACCAGCCTGGGCGGCAAATCCCCCATCGAATACGAACTACACCAAGCGGCCTGGACAAAAGCCGCATAAACAAACCGTCAACAACTTGCGCACAACCCCAACTCGATCGGGAAGATTCAACCCCAACTGATCAGGTGCAGTCCTCCCGATCACGTGCAATCCTCCCGATGTGATGGCTCCCATCGGCGGCGCAAGCACGCAAGCACAATGACGGACGACGCAAGCGCACGTCACGGCCAACCCCAATCGGCGGCGCGAGCGCGCCAGCGCCACCGACGCCGCCGGCGACAATGCCAGGGACCGAGCCGCGACCAACACGTTTTATCCTTTAACTCTGATGGTGAGGCTTGGTTGGTCTGGTGAATCCCTGCACACGGCGGAGAAGATCGTTTGGGCGGTGCTTCACTCGCTCGTTAACCCGTTATCCGGGGCATTAACCCGCTATTGCGCACGCCAACCCTGAATATGAGCGTGGGTGGCACCACCGCTCAGGTTAGCGGTTCCACGTGAGAGTCAGCGGTGTCCCCGCGCCCAGGTTAACGGTCCCACGTGCTTGCAAGGGGTTTGCGTTCATTCAATGGGGCTTGCACACAGTTTGTTCTGGCATTGAGCGCAGCTTCCAGCTATTTCACCTTCCTATCAGCATCGGGGCAGGTCGACGTAGCCGGGACGATCCAACAGAAACGAACCCCACCAGCACGCTTTGTCCTAGAACTCTCTGCGTACCGTCTGGAACGTGAGATGATTGCGTTCAGGCGGACGGAATATCCCATCCACGAGGAGGTTTGCTGAACGGCCAGAAAGATTCTGCCCTTGCGAACGTAATGCCCAGACTCCTCGCCTCCTACGAGTGTGCTCAGATGGGGCATAGGCGGAAACGACTGTAACGCCGCACTTGGGATTTTCCCGCCATACGGATGTCTCGTCGCGCGACGTTACTCCAGTGGGGGGACCTCCGTCCCTTCTCGATTTGTTGGCCAATCTTTGTAATCGAAATGTGACGCGCTGAGCTGTTACCGCATTTTGCCTGGTGCAGTGTGGTTTCTTCATAAGAATGCGTGGATTTGCGCAGGTCATCACCTGTTCGATGCGGTGTGAAGCGCATCAATTATCGCTTCTCTGTGGGGTAAACTATGCCCTAGGTCGAGGTCGTCAACGGGGATGATTTCGACCTACCTCGTAGGTACTGGGCGTTGCCCGATCAAGTACCGTCGAGATGCCGGAACCGACACAAAACATCCCCGGCCTCGTCAAAGGCGACGAGGCCGGGGGAAGCAGGACGAGTAACGAAGGCAGGTCAGTCGTCACTTCCCGACGCAGTCTGGTGATGACCAGGGCGCGCATCGTCAGCGCGGGTATCTTCCGGCGTCGCTTGGCCTTCCGGTACGCACTGGAACCGGGTCGCGGTCGTGCCTTCCGTGACCGCGCGATTTGATGCTGGAATCGATGTTGTCTGGCCATCTGACGCGACAATGTTAAGACGGTTGAAAGCATCAAGTTCGACAAGGAACAGATCATCAAGGGAGTCGATACCGGCCCGCGTGAGTTCCGCTCGTAGCCATTCTTCGTCACAGTGAGCCAGCTCCATAGCGTCGCTCACAATCTGACCGTTAGACACCAGAAGAAAATTAAGTCCTCCCTCGCCAACCTTGCGGACGGTGAGAGAACCATTGGCCTCCCGTTGGGCACGGTCCCTCGCTCAGCGAGAAAATGCCCTTTTCTCGCATCTCAGCGAGGAACTCCACGGGGTCAAACTGATGATCAGGGCTGTCCAAGGCATCCTGCGTGAAACGTCCGTTCTCGATTATCGTGTAGGCGCGGCCCATAACGATGGCGCGCGTGGGCATGAACTTCGACGTCAGGTAGTTCAGGCCGGAGACGATCGCGAAAGTCACGAGGAGAACGCTGGCATATTCCGCGAAGGTAATAGCGTGATTGTAGATGACACCACCGATGATGCCACCCAGGATAAAGTTGCCGATAAAGTCGATCGGCGTCATCTGGGTCGTCTGTTGCTTGCCGGTGAAGCGCAAGTGAAGAACGATCAGGATGACACCGATCAGGAGTTTGAGGATCGTCATTTCGAAACCGTGAACATCGAACAAGGCGACACTCTACCCGGCATATGAATGAGCGGGACCAGCAGCGATGTGATCAGTTCGTCGGATCCGCGTCGATCGCTCCCTGGACGTCGTGAAAGAGCAGGTTTGAGATCTCGACCTGGACAACCTCAACCTTTGGAACATCGTGAAGCGCGAGCGGATCATCTGCTGACGTTTGAAGGAACAGTGTGCCACAGCCGAAGATGCGGTCGTCGAAGTTCTTCTCCATCTGAATGTCGGAGATGCGCGACAGCGGCAGATCGTGTCCCGTGCGGGTAAAAATGCCGCGTCGGGTAATGATGCGCTTCGTCGTTACCGTATACGTCGAAGTCGCCCACTTGATCCAAGGGATAAGGAACAGAGGGACCGACAGTACCAAGGTAGCGATCCAGATCGTCGGCAGAGCCCAGTAGCGGGCGTTATCCGGCACATAGAAGGACCCGACGACCGCCGCGATAAACAAGATGGCCTCGATGACAATGGCTGGCAGCAAGGTTTTGATGTGCGTGTGCATGTGCCGAACGACGATCTCGTCCTGACTGAGGAGCTTCTTGGAAATAGCCATGGCTCCATCATGCCAGATAACAGTCCACGAAGAGGACGCGTGTCACACACGCATTACCGGTCACGGGCTGGGAATGGGGCGCTTGTGTGTTCCAACGATGTCCGTATTAACGATGCCGATGGCCGCCATGAGCGCGAGCATCGTCGTCGGGCCAACGAATCGGAAGCCTCGCGCTTTCAAATCTGCGGCCAGCGCGCGCGACTCAGGGATGAAGGAAGGAACCTCATGGGCACAGGTTGGGCGCGGATCTACTTCTGGTCGATAGGACCACACGAGTTCACCGAGATGATGAACAGTGGGGGAGTCGGGTTCGTCGCGGCAGGTACGCAGCGCGAGCGTCGCCCGCGCGTTCGCCACCGCTGCCTCGATCTTACGACGGTTACGGATGATGCCCTCAGTGCGGGTAAGGCGCTCAACGTCGGCGTCAGTGAAAGCAGCAACCACATCCGGTAAAAAACCAGCGAAAGCGGCACGGAAGGCGTCGCGCTTCGCCAGCACGGTACGCCAGGACAGGCCCGCTTGGAATCCCTCAAGGGCCAGGCGTTCGAACACGCCCGCTTCGTCGTGGATGGGGTAACCCCACTCGGTGTCGTAGTAGTCGCGCAGGAGGACATCGTGGGATGCCCACGTGGGACGTACAAGGCCGTCGTCGCACAGCGTTAGGCCAACGGGAAGGGGAGAAGGGAACGGGCAATCACAGGAGGTATTCATGTTCCCATCCTGCGCGCTCACGCTTATGTGGGTCAATCATCGCAGTGACACCTGTGGATAACGATGATGCACGAGCCACCCCTGTGGACGGGAGCGAGGCACGCGGGAGCGTCAGCGAGACTGTTTAGCGGCGTCGCTTCTCACGGACACGCACCGAAATCTGGATGGGCGTGCCCGAAAAACCGAAGGTCTCACGCAGCCGACGCTCAATGAAGCGTCGGTAGCCCGGATCCAGGAAGCCAGTGGTAAAGAGGACGAAGCGAGGGGGCTTACTCGATGCCTGCGTGCCGAACAGGATGCGGGGCTGCTTCCCGCCGCGCAGTGGGTGCGGATGAGCGGCCACGAGTTGGCCGAGGAATGCGTTGAGTTGGCCCGTTGGGATGCGCGTCTGCCAGCCCGCGAGCGCGGTATCGAGCGCACGCACGATGCGGTTCGTATGCCAGCCGGTCTTGGCTGCCAGGTTGATGCGCGGTGCCCATTGGATTTGGACGAGTTCGTGCTCGAACTCGTTTTTGATCTCCTTCTGGCGTTCCTCATCGACCAGGTCCCACTTGTTCGTGACGATGACGAGAGCGCGGCCCGCGTCGATGACCTGCTGGACGACACGCACGTCCTGCTCGGTGAGCGCGGTGGAGCCGTCGATGAGGACAAGCGCGACCTCAGCTTTCTCGATGGCGGCCTGGGTGCGGATGGAGGCGTAGTAGTCGGCGCCGGTCGTGCGGTGCATCTTGCGGCGGATGCCGGCCGTGTCGACGAACCACCAGGAGCGTCCATCCAATTCGATCAGCTCGTCGACGGGGTCACGGGTTGTGCCTGCTAGTTCGTTCACGACGACGCGCGTAGCGCCAGCCAGAGCGTTCAGAAGCGATGATTTACCGACGTTGGGTCGCCCGACGAGAGCCACGCGCCGCGGGCCGCCCGACGGGAGCGCGGAGGCCACGGCAGACTCGGTCGGTAAAACATCCATGACGACGTCGAGGAGATCGCCTGTGCCGCGCCCGTGCAGCGCGGAAATCGGGTAGGGTTCACCGAGTCCAAGACTCCACAGGTAGGCTGCGTCGGCCTCCTGTACGGGTGAGTCGACCTTGTTGGCGGCTAGGATGATGGGTTTCTTTTTTGAGCGCAGCATGTCAACGATGCGTTCGTCTGATGCGGTCACTCCGACGGTCGCATCCAGGACGAGGACGACGGCATCGGCCAGGTCCACCGCGATTTCTGCTTGCTCGGCGACCGAGCGGTCCAGGCCCTTGACGTCAATCTCCCATCCGCCAGTGTCCACGAGCGTGAAGTCGCGCCCGGCCCATTCTGCGCGGTAGGAGACTCGGTCGCGCGTGACGCCAGGCGTATCTTGCACGACGGCCTCGCGGCGTCCGAGAATGCGGTTCACCAGGGTGGACTTACCGACGTTGGGACGGCCCACCACTGCTAGGACGGGCAGGCCCGCTGTGACTTCGTCGCTGGCGGAGAGCTGGGCCTCGCCTGACAGGAGCGCAAGATCCTCCTCATCCAGTGCGAACTGATCGAGGTTGGCGCGCATGACACGGGCGCGTGCTGCGGCCTCGTCATCGGTCAGAGCGACCGAATCGGACGAGGCCGTGGCCAGGTCCTGGGTCGAGGCGTCGGTCGCGTCATCCCCGAAGATCGTGGGTGCGCCGTGCTGGGTGTCGAAGTCATTCACCTGCCCAGTTTACGGTGTGGCGCGCCGCGTGGACCGGATGGAGACCCTCGTGGCGCGCCAGCTCACAGGTTCATGCGCGTTATTCATGCGATCTTACGTCGCAGGCCAGGACTTCGGTGGCGACTGGCACGTCGTTGTAGCGGTGGTGGATTCCCTGGATTTCCTGGTACCACTCTGCGCCCTTACCCGTGATGATGACGGTGTCGCCGGGGTCGGCCGCCAGGATGGCGCGTCGCACGGCGTCGCGTCGGCATGTCGTTACCTCGGTGACGTCGGCCATGTTCGGGCGCACGGATGCGATGCCGCGTAGCAGGTAGTCGCGGATCGCCTGGGGGTCTTCAGTGCGTGGGTTTTCGTCCGTCACCCACAAAACGTCCGCCTCGCGCGCCGCGATCTCAGCGAGTTGCTCGCGCTTGGTCGCGTCACGGTCACCGTCGGTTCCGAAGACGATGACGACCTTGCCGGGTGTTAGCTCGCGGGTGGAACGCAGGGTCCACTCGAGGGCTTCGGGGGTGTGCGCGTAGTCGACGATGACGAGAGGCTGAGGGCCGGGTACTGGGTTCACCTTCTCCATGCGTCCGGGAATCTGCGGTGCGCCTTCGACGGAGGCGATCACGTCAGCCAGGTCGATTCCCAGCGTGACGGCGGACACGATGGCGACGGCGGTGTTCTGAACATTGACCTCGCCCAGGATCGGCATCGCGACGCGGTGGCCGACGCCGTCGGGGTCTACGAGCGTGAAGACCGTGCGTCCGATCGCTTTGTCGGGGTGGATGTCGCGGACCTGCCAATCAGCGCTCTCGTTCGTCAGGGCGGACACGGTGGTCACCGGCACGCTCGCCTGTGCGGCCAGGCGGCGGCCCCACTCGTCGTCCACGCACACGACGCCCGCGCGTGAGTGAGACGGCGTAAAGAGGAGCGCTTTAGCCGCGAAATAATGCTCCATGTCGCCGTAGTAGTCCAGGTGATCGTGCTGGAGATTCGTGAAGGCAGCGACGTCGAAGACGATGCCGTCCACCCGGTGCAGGGACAGGGCGTGCGCGGACAGCTCGATGACCCCGGCGCCGCAGCCGTATTGCTCGGTGGCTGCCAAGAATCGGGCGATGACGGGCGCCTCTGCGGTCGTGCGCACCGCCTCAAACGAGATCGGTCCGACGTGCGTCTCGACGGTGCCGCACAGGGAGGCCTGGGGGAAACGCGAGGCGATGGCGGCGCGCATCAGGTACGAGGTCGTCGTCTTGCCGTTTGTTCCAGTCACGGCCATGGTCGTTAGACGCGAGGACGGGCACGAGTAAACGTTCGCACACAGAGCGGGAACGACGCCTCGAGGATCGGCGACCTGAACGACGGGGGTCCCCAGGCCTCGTTCATGTGCCTGCACGCGTCCCTCCTCGTCGGTGAGAATGACGCTGGCGCCAGCCTCGATGGCGGCGTGGGCGAACCGGATGCCGTGCTGTTTCAGGCCGGGGATCGCAACGAAAATCCAACCGGGTTCGCAATCGTTGGAAGACACTGTCACGCCTGTCACCGCCAGGTCACAGCCCTTAAGCGCTGCGGAGGCCCCGTCCGCACCGTAGAAGCCCTCGACATCGAGGCCGTCGAAGGCGCGCTGTAGCGGGAGAGGGTCAATGGACGGGCGAATATCAGTCACTGATGTCATGGCACTACTGTAGATCGTCATCGCGCGCCCGTGGTGCACGCGCATGGACTGTGACACAGTAGGATAAGAGACATGCAGATCTTGACACGCAACGAAGCAGCACATCGCGCTGGCATCCTTGACGTCTTAGCCATCGATGTCACCGTCGATCTTTCCGGTGCCCAGGACTCATCTCAAGCAACCTATCCCGTAACCTCGATCCTGACTTTGACCTCGTGCGAAGAACGCACGTTTATTGACATTGTCGGTCAGGTCAGTGACGTCTTCCTCAACGGCGTGGAGCACCCTTTCGAGCACGACGAGGATCGCGTGTGGGTGGCAGGCCTACCGGTGGGGGAAACCATCACTCTCGAGGTGCGTGCACTGGCGTACTACTCGCGCAGCGGCGAGGGCCTCCACCGCTACACTGACCCTGAAGACGCAGAGGTCTACCTCTACACACAGTTTGAGCCGAACGACGCACATCGGGCGTGGCCGTGCATCGACCAGCCCGACGTGAAGCCCGCCTGGACGTTCCACGTCATCGCCCCGAGTTCGTGGGTGGTTTTCTCCAATGGTGTTGAGGTGGCATGCGAGGAGGCCGGTGCCGGCGCTGCACGTCACGACTTTTCCACGACACCTCCGTTGTCCAGCTACATCACTGCGCTCGTCGCGGGTCCTTGGGCCGTCATCGACGGGGGCACCTGGAGTGGTGGCGCCTGCGACGGTGAACATGTTGAACTGCCCTTGCGCCTGGCATGCCGCCGCACGTTGGCCCGCTACCTCGACTCCGACGACGTTTTTGAAGTGACGCGTGCGGGCCTCGATTTTTTCCATGAGCGTTATGGCGTGACCTTCCCGTGGGGTTCCTACGACCAGATCTACGTTCCCGAATACAACTTGGGTGCGATGGAAAACCCCGGGTGTATCACCTTCAACGAGAGCTACATCTCCCGTTCCACCCCGACGTTCTCCGAGCGGCAGCGACGCGCGAACACGACCCTGCACGAAATGTGCCACATGTGGTTCGGTGACCTGGCGACCCCCGCGTGGTGGGACGACCTGTGGCTCAAGGAATCCTTCGCCGAAAACCAGGGCGCCAGCGCGATCGCGACGTCGACGAAGTACACGGGGGAGTGGGCCAACTTTGCTATGAATCGCAAGATCTGGGCATACACGCAGGATCAGATGCCAACGACGCACCCCATTGCCGCTGACATCCCCGACGTCGCCGCAGCTAAGACCAATTTTGACGGGATAACCTACGCTAAGGGAGCCGCCGTATTGAAGCAGTTGGTCGCCTGGGTTGGAGAGAATACTTTCTATGAGGGAGCACGCCGCTACTTTGACAAACACCGCTTTGGTGCCACGACCCTGTCTGATCTTCTCGAAGCGCTTCAGGCGGCTTCGCGCCAGGAGCTGGACTCGTGGAAGCATGCGTGGCTCGAAACGTCTGGACCCTCAACCCTGTCGGCCTCGTGGGTAACGGATCCTGTTGGCGCGATCACGGAGTTCACCCTCCACCAGAGCGGCGAGGCATGCGACGCTGTTCTGCGCCCTCATCGTGTCACCGTGTCGACGTGGCGCGCGGCGGGAGGAACTCTTGAACGCACCCACGCCTTTGACGTGCGCATCGACGGCGAGAGCACACCCATTGATCCGCAGGGTGTCCTCGCGATCCCGGGGGGTGCTGCCTCGGTCGACCTCGTCGTCGTCAACGACGACGACCTGACCTACGCGATCTCCCGCCTCGACGAGCGGTCAACCGACGTGGCCTTGACCTATGTGGGCACGATCGAAATCCCCATCACACGTGCCGTCGTCTGGGCATCGCTGTGGAACGCGGTACGTGACGGACTTCTTGATCCTCGCCGCTTCATCGTCGCGGTCCTTGGTGCCGTTCCTGCCGAAACGGAACCCGCGGTCCGTGATCGTCTCCTCCTCTTTGTGTCCGAAGCTCTTTCCGCCTTCCTGCCCGGACGCCACCGCACCGAGGTTCACGACCAGGTGCTCGCAACCACCGCGCGTTTGGCCAGGGAAACTACTGACCAAGATGCGTGGCGCTCTTACATGCGCGCGTGTATCGCCGAGTTTGCGGCCCGTGGAGGAGAAGAATTCGCGTCCACCGTCGCTGGCCTTGCGAGCAGTGATAACCCCGACATCGCGTGGCGCGCACGCCGAGCCCTGGCTGCCAGAGGCCTCACGAACGAAGAGGCAATCATCGCCTGGCGCGACGCTGACGGCTCGGGGGAGGCAGCCCGCATGAGTGTCGAGGCACTCGCTTCCCTGCCCGAGGAGGCGGCACGCGCTAAGGCCTGGGCTTCAGTTCGCTCCGACACGCTTTCCAACGACTACCTCAGCGCTACCCTCGCGGGGCTTCAGTCCTCTTCATGGGAGGGCAATAGTGGCATCGATGATGCGCTCGCGCACATGCGTACCTATTGGGAGTCGCACACGATCGGGATGTCTTTACGGTATGTGAGCGGCGTGCTGAACCTCAGCGTCGACATCGACCGAGATGGCAGCGTTGAGGCCAGCGTCGGTGCACTTCATTCGTGGCTCGATGCCAACGAGGATGCGCCGACCCAGCTGCGCCGCATCGTCGTCGAACACCTCGATGACTTCCAGCGGCGCGAACGTGTTCAGCGTCGCTGGGAGCACGATCAGTGAGATCCCCAACGGAACACCCCCATGGAACGAGGTCTATGCCCGATGCCGGATCGACCTCGGGTGTAGACCCCGCTGCCTCAATGTCGCTGCTGACATCGCTGCTGGCAAACCCCCTCGATGCGGGCTACGTGCATTACCGCGCCACGCACGGCCCGCGGCCCGCAACCCTCCTCGGGCGTGTCGGCGTGTTCGTGGTTGCGCTCGCCCTCGGCTTCAGTTCCGTGGTTGCTGCGCAGTCCCTCAGAGCTCCCACTGGCGACGTGAAAGCCGACCTGAAAGAGCAAGCGAGTCGACGCTCGGCGCAGGTCGAGGACCTCAATGATGACGTGCAATCGCTGGGACGCGCCATCGACCAATACGCCAATCCCAGCACGGTTACAAAGACGGACAGTGCTCTCGCCCTGCAGAGCGCAACTGTTGCTGTGTCTGGTCCGGGCATCACTGTGACACTGACGGATCGAAGTGGACCAGGGAAGGGCAGTGGCGCCGTGCGCGACCAAGATCTGGCGATGGTCGTCAACGCTCTGTGGGCAGCCGGCGCCGAGGCTATCTCGATTAACGATCAACGAATCGGACCGTCCACCTACGTGAGAACTGCAGGCGCGGTCATCCTGGTCAATATCACCCCCGTATCCTCGCCCTACGATGTCACAGCGATTGGAGACTCCAACGCCTTATCCATTGCTCTCGTGCGCGGTAACACGGGCGACTATCTGTCTGCAGTTCAGTCAATGACCGGCATGACAGTCTCGACGAAAGTCTCACCCTCGTTGTCGATGGAGGCGCTCACACTCTCCGCCCCCGAATACGCCACACCTGCTGTCGACACAAACCAAGGAGGCACCTCGTGATTGCTGTCATCGGATTGATCATCGGAATCGTGCTGGGAATCTTGCTCGACCCGACTGTTCCCGTCTGGCTCACCCCTTTCTTGCCGGTCGCCGTCGTCGCTGGACTCGATGCCCTCTTTGGCGCCGGTCGCGCCTGGCTGGAAGGGCGTTTCGCGGACCGCGTCTTCGTCACGTCCTTCTTTTGGAACGTCGTCGTTGCGTGTCTGCTTGTCTTCCTCGGAACACAGCTGGGAGTTGGGTCGGCTATGACGACCGCGGTTGTCGTAGTCCTGGGCATCCGCATCTTCTCTAATACCGCATCCATCCGCCGTCTCCTTCTCAAGGCCTGATATGACTGACGAAACCGCGAACGAAACCACTACCACCGCTCAGTGCGCGACGGAGTCAGTGCAACCAGCCGAGGCCGAAGAATCCACGAGCAAGAGGCGCAATCATCACGAACCGCACGGTGGGTCTCGACTCTGGGATCGAGCCAGAGGCGCATTCTTCGCGCTGCCGCGTGGTCTTCACATCGTGATGCTCATAGTTTTCATGATCCTGGGTTTTGCGCTGGCGACGCAGGTGCGCGCTCAACGTTCCGATCCGCTCGAAGGTCTTTCCGAGCAGGATTTGGTAACCGTTCTGGATGAGCTGAGCACGCAAGAACAGAACCTGCGTAACCGGCGCACGGAGCTGAGCGGTGAACTGGCGGATCTGCAAAGTGCTGCTAGCGAAGCGGAAGCGCGTGAGCAAGCCTCGGCTAAGGCGGCCACACAGGCGCAAATTGGAGCGGGAACAATAGCGGTTAAAGGGCCGGGGGTCACCGTTTCCGTCGTCGATCCCGGCAATAACCTCAGCCCTACGCAGTTCGTGATGACGCTCGGTGAACTGCGCAACGCGGGGGCTGAGGCCATCGACCTCAACGGCGTTCGACTCACGACACGTTCGGCGTTCACGGGGCAGGCGGGAGCCATCGCGGTGGACGGGACGCCTATTGCTTCGCCCTACTTGTGGACGGTCATCGGGGAGCCACAGACGATCGCGACAGCACTTGACATTCAGGCTGGCTCTGCTTCGCAGATGCGGGCCAAGGGTGCGACGGTGGCGATTACTGTGACTGACCTCGTCACGATTGATTCTCTCGCAACCCCGCAGGCCCCCCAATACGCGAGCTACAACTAGACGTCTCGGTTTAAAATGACGGGGAGAGAAATCACCGTTCCCGTGCCTGGGGGAAGGTGAACGTTTACACTTATGACAGTCCCGTTACGTGACCTTTTGGAGCACACTATGTCTGACAACCAGCCGTTTGACCCTACTGCAACGTCTATCTTCGGCTTCACGCCTCTGACGGATGATGTCGAAGAGGCGCCGGTTGCACTGTCTGCCCGTGATCGTGAGGCTGTCGAGGCGCTTCCTGCTGGATCGGCTTTGCTGATCGTTCAGCGTGGTCCCAACACAGGAGCTCGTTTCCTTCTTGACCCCGAGGTGACCAACGCGGGTCGTTCGCCCAAGGCTGACATCTTTTTGGATGACGTGACAGTCTCGCGTAAGCACTGCCAGTTTATTGCTTCCAATGGTGGGCATATCGTGCGTGATTCCGGATCTCTGAACGGCACCTACGTCAACCGTGAGCGCGTTGACTCTGTTGAGCTTCATGCCGGAGATGAGGTTCAGATCGGCAAGTATCGTCTGACCTACCAGCCGTCGACCAAGCAGGACTGACGTGTCGGCGTCGGTTGCTCGTATCCGTGTGTTGCGTCCCTCTGCGGAGGCGACATCGTGGCCGCACGATGCCGATCACTGTCCAGAGTTGTCGATTGGGCGTGTCGTCGAGGAGCTGAAGGGCGAGTTTCCTGCGATTTCTCTGTCCAAGGTTCGCTACTTGGAAAGTGAGGGGCTCGTGAATCCCGCCCGTACGGGTTCGGGCTACCGCAAGTATTCCGCTGCTGACGTGGCACGCCTGCGCTATGTGTTGACGCAACAGCGCGACTCGTTCACGCCGTTGAGTGTTATCCGCACGCAGCTTGATGCGCTCGATGCTGGGCATACGCCTACCCGTCGCCGCATAGCGCAGATGGTTTCTTCCGAGGGACAGACGGTCTCTGTGGGGGGGCGGCGCGCGATTCCAGCATCGGATCTGGCGGATTTGACCGGTGTGGATATGGAGACGTTGGAACGCTATTCGCGCTTGGGGCTTATCACTCCTGATCTTGCTGGTTATTTTCCTGCACGGTGTGTTCAGGCGGTGACGACGATTGCGCGCCTGGAGTGTGCTGGAGTCGATGTGCGTGTGTTACGCGCGGTGCGCCAGGGCGCGGAGCGAAGCGCAGATATTATTGATCAGACGGTGTCGTCCCAGAGGGGACGAGGCCGTGGCGCGGATCGCGAACGGGCGCGGGCGCGCTCAATCGAGCTGGGCGGTCTCTTTGCTGAGCTGCATCGAGACATGCTTGAGGTGGCGGTGTCATCGTTGTCGGACGACGGCTTGTAACTCTCATGTTTAACCTGAAGGTTAGACTCGCCGTGAGGGTCGTTGACCACCCCCGTTTCGTGCTCTACCGTAATCCTGTTCTCATCACATACGACCCACAAGGAGCCCCACAGTGAGCGCAGAAGCCAACGCCGCGGCACGGCAGGGCATGCTGTTCGGCGACCCACTCGAGGGTCTCGAGACGGACGAGGTCGGTTACCGCGGGCCCATCGCCTGCTCCGCCGCGGGGATCACTTACCGCCAGCTTGATTACTGGGCTCGCACCGGTTTGCTGCAGCCTTCGATTCGCGCAGCGCGTGGCTCCGGCTCCCAGCGTCTCTACTCCTTCCGCGACATTCTGGTTCTTAAAGTTGTTAAGAAGCTTCTTGATGCTGGTGTGTCCCTCCAACAGGTCCGGGTGGCCGTCGGCTCCCTGCAAAACAGGGGAGTGGACGATCTCGCGTCGATTACTCTTATGAGTGATGGTGCCTCCGTCTACGAGTGCACATCGACGGACGAGGTGATCGATCTTCTGCAGGGTGGTCAGGGAGTTTTCGGCATCGCCGTGGGTCGCGTGTGGCGTGAGGTCGAGGGTTCCCTCGCGGAGCTGCCTCTCGAGCGAACGGATCGTTCCTTCGTGGACGAACTCGCCCAGAGGCGCCGCGCCAAGCGCTCTGCGTCCTAAGGGCCGGAGAACCCTTGATAATCCCAGGAGTGGAATGGCTAGTGCCCTGCTCGACGGATGGGTTTTGGCTGGCCATTGCATGAAGGCCGTTGGATGCGCCTGTGCGAGCCAACGAGACCGGTACAACCATTCCCATGGGGTTCCCAAAAAGATTGCCTTCTGCGCGTGCAATAGCCCTGGTGCCACGCATTGTCCCTTTTTCTTTCTGCGGTCCCTCTCATCACCCGCGACCGCGAATATGAATACGATGTCACAACAATTCATGCTCGCGCAAGACACGCAACATGCCCGAGGCGACCACGCTGCGTCCAGTCGCCGATATGAAAAGGGTAGTGGGTCAGGTGATTGCCTGACCCACTACCCTTGATCGGTGGAAAGAACCCGACCGCGTTACTTGCGACCGAGGGGGCAGGTCACCGTGTACGCGGAATCAAGATCCGTGATCTCAACGGTCACCATGCCGTTCTCGTCGACAATGTAGGACTCTTCGATGAGCGGCCCCTCGTCTGTGCGCACGACCGGCACGGACGCGATGTCGATGTCGTCACGGCGCAAAGCGCGATCGAAGGGGAAGATGACCTCGCCGTAAGGTTGGAGGTCGCCACGAGGCACCCAAGAGTCATCGAGTGAAGAGTATTCGACGAAGCGGAAGTACCCGATGTTGTGGGCCGCGCGGTAGCGACGCTTGATCGTTAGAGTTTCGCCGGGCGCGAGCTTAGTATTCGGCTCGAGGAGGGTATCGAAGGAAATGAAGGAACCAGCCTCGCGTTCACGGAAGACTCCGACGCCGCGCGAGAGCTGCTCGCGTACGGTGTAGGCGGCTTCGGGATCAGCGCCGATCGCCAGGCCGATCGCAGTCGAAGCAGCTGTGTGTGGCGAGCGGTGGACGCGGCGACCGAAGCGCGCGCGAAGGATGCGCGCGACGAGAGGCAGCTGAGAACCGCCGCCGACCACGTAGAGTCCTGCAATGTCGCCGCCGAGCTGGCCGACACCGGAGGCATCGGGGATAAGCAAGGGTTCCATGGCCGCGATCGTCGCATCGACGAGCGCGGTGGCGTCCTTGTAGAAGTCGGCGACGGTTATGGTCGTGGGTTCGCCGTCAACGGGGACCGTGATGAACTTTGTGGAGGGGGAGAGGGCTTCCTTCGCGGAACGCGCATCCTCGATGAGGCGTTCCCAAGCCGTGTCGCCTAGCTTGCCGGAATCGGTGCCCGCAGCGGCAGCGAGACGAGTAGCCAGGATCGTGTCGAAGTCGTCGCCGCCGACGAGGTTGAGTCCGCGCGAACCCATTACCTCGTGCAGGGTACCGGTAGCCGAAACGACGGAGGCATCGAAGGTGCCACCCCCGAGGTCGTAGACGAGGATCGCGGTGCGCTTAGAGTTTAGGGTACCCGCGTGACGGTGCGTGTATTCAAAGCCAGCTGCGGAGGGTTCGTTGACCATAGCGAGTACGGTCCAGCCCGCGCGGCGGAAGGCCTCCAGGGTTAGGAAGCGCTGAGCGGACCACGCGTGGGCAGGGATGCCGACGAGGGCCTCGAGGGGCTCGGACGAAGGCACCGAGGCGACGGAAGAATTCGTGCGCAGCTGATGAGCGACGTAGGTGAGGAAACCGGTGAGGGCATCAAGGATCGAAATGCTGTGGTTGCCCAGGCGCAGCGTGGACGTATCGGTGACCGAGGGATCCGAGAGAAGTCGTTTGAAGGAGCGCAGGTGTGGGGCGCCCTCGCGGGCCGCGTCCTCGGCGTCGAAGCCGAACACGAGGCGGTCGCCGTCAAGGGCGAGTACGGAGGGGATGAAATCAACCGTATCGTCGCGGTTGTTCACGAAAGAGACGATTGGATAGTTCCCCCGATCAACAATAGCGATCGCGGTCGTCGTGGTGCCAAAATCTACTCCTAGTCTCATGGCATCAACCCTATCGCGCATTTGCGGGTGCTCCTAGGACATCTCGCCGGTGCTTCGCATGTTTCTCAGTAACACTGTGTGTGTTACTGTGACGAAGGTCCACGCAAGTAGGAAATATGTGCCCCCGGCAATGGCATCAACCACATAATGGTTACCCGTTGCGATAATTGTCACGATGGTCAAAGTTGGGTGAAGAGCGAGTGTGAGACGCGCCCACCATGAGCGCCAGACGTAGGTGCCGAGCATGACGGCCACCCAGATCGACCATCCCGTATGCATTGACGGCATGGCACCGTAGGGGTTTGCGAGTGTTCCGAAGAGTTGCGAGTATGCGGAGGTATGTTGTGCAACCGCGTCCTGGATGCCCAGGCCTGGGACGAGGCGTGGGGGAGCAAGGGGGTATGTCCAGTAGGTGAGCAGGGCGCCGAGTGTCATGACGACGAGGGTCCATCTGGCTCGCGCGTAGTATGTGGGACCCTTGATCCACAGGACAAGCAGTGCGAACCCGGTGAGGAGAAGGAATGTCGTCGCGTATTGCATTGATGCAAGTGTGGCGAGCGTTGGGTGAGCCGCGAGCCAGCCGTTCATGGACGGTTCGATAAAGAAACCGAGGCGTCGTTCCAACGTGACGACGTGGTCGGCATGTTCGAAGGCGGCGGACTCGCTGGCTCGCGCCAGAAAAGACAGGAGCGAATATGCAAGGCAAGCGAAGGAAAGTGTCATCATCTCGCGGATCGGGTGCCTCGTGGCGTGGTGTGTTGGATGGTCCGTAGGCATGGCTTCAACTCTAGCGCGTGAGTAGGAGTGCGTCGGTCTGGCCGATCGGACATAATGTACATTATCGGATCGCGGGTTGAAGTGGACCCGCGCCCTTCCACTTGACGCATCCGATACAATGAATCCGTTTCTTCACTACGTCCAGGAGGCAGTTATGGCAGACCGCGCGTTGCGTGGCATGCAGATCGGCGCCAAGTCCCTCGAATCCGAGGACGGCGTTGTCTTCGCTGACCGTTTCGTCGTCCGATACCTGTGCCCGAATGGCCACGAGTTTGAGGTGACCCTCTCGAGCGAGGCGACCGCACCGGCAACCTGGGAATGTAAGTGTGGCCAGAACGCAGAACTGATCGGAGAGACAGCGGATGACGAGGATAACAAGCCTGTCAAGCCGCAGCGCACCCACTGGGACATGCTCCTTGAGCGTCGATCAATCGAAGAGCTTGAAGTTGTCCTGAACGAACAGCTCACAGCTTACCGCGAAGGGCGCCTGCGTCCTGAGGGGTCCTACCGCAAGGGCTAACCCCTGCGAAATGGTATATGCGCGGCCTGAGCCAGACGGCTCAGGCCGCCTTTCGTAACCATCGCGAGTTCCTCGACGAAGATCGACGAGTCAAGTTTCGATTCACCGGCCATCCGCTCGTCGAAAGTAATGGGCACCTCGGCGATAACGGCTCCGAGGGACCGCTCGAGTTCCGTCATCTCCACCTGGAATCCGAAACCCGTCGTTGACACGCGTCCTAAGACGTTGTGTTGGGCTAGAAAAGCAGAGCGGTGAACCCTCAGCCCCGCGGTCGCGTCGCGCACGGGAGTCCCTAGACACAAACGGACATAATAATTGCCCGCCTTCGACAGGGCGACGCGCTTGGCCGACCATCCGTTAATGCGACCGCCAGGCACCCAGCGTGAACCAATGACGAGGTCAGGCTGGTCGGGACCGCCGATGCGCGCCAGCAGTTTGGGCAGATCGACTGGACGATGCGATCCGTCCGCGTCCATCTGGAGGATAAACGGATACTCGTGAGCGATTCCCCACCCCATGCCGTCCACGTACGCGGTTGCCAGCCCGGACTTCGCCGGGCGATGCAAGACGAAGAGGCGCTTGTCGCCCTCGCGGCGGTTATCAACCCACTCCCCCGTCCCATCCGGTGACGAATCGTCAACGATCAGGATATGTGCGGCCGGAACGTAGGCCCAAATTTCGTCGAGAATACGTGGAAGCGTCTCCATTTCGTTATACGTCGGAATCACGATCAGGGTGTTGTCGCCCTGAGGCGACGGGGAAAGAGGCGCATTGGTAGTCATGAGTCACATTCTGCCTTTTTTAACGACTGGCCGCACGTGCGGCGCGCTTAGTCACTCCCCTCCGAATGCGGGTCACAAGCCCCATCACGGCAATGACTGCCGTAAATCCCATAACAGCGTTCGGTATGCGCTCACCTGCGCGCGCAGTCAACGTCATAGAAGAACGCAGAGGAACATCGGCGACCATCGTCGCTGCAGTCTCGGTATCCGTGGAAGCCAGGACACTGCCGTCCGGACGGATGATGTACGAATGACCCGTCGTCGAGGACTGAATAGCGCTGCGCGAATACTCCATGGCGCGCATACGTAGCAGCTGTCCCTGTTGGGCGGATTCGCCCGACGAACGGAAGTGATAGTTGTTCGAGGGGGTGACGATCATCTGGCCTCCCAGTGCCACACCTTGGCCGATGACGGAGGGATAAGCCCCCTCAAAACAGATTCCTACGGCCAGCGGAACCTCACGCCCGTCGCGAGTAGACACCGCCATGAGGGGAGGCTCCTCCCCCGCCTCCATATCTTTGCTTGCCCTGGCAACCTCAGTAGCGAAGGACGCGATGAATTCGCGCAAGGGGATGAACTCTCCGAAGGGAACAGGCACGTGCTTGGAATAGCGTGCCTGCTCGTCGATACCCGCACCCGGCTCCCACAGAGCCAGCCAGTTCTTCACGCGCTCACGCTCGTTCAGATTCGTATAACCGATGAGAATCGGGGCGTCCAAGGCTGTTGCTGCCTCATCGACGAGCTCCCCAATGCGCGCGAAGGCGATCGGATCCCGATCAACCGAACCCTCGCCCCACAATGCGATGTCGATGGGATCGGCGATAACCGCAGGATCGGCAGCGAGCTGACGCGATGCGCGCACATTGTTCATCGTTACTTCTCCCGGGTGACTGTATGCCTGCGGACCTGGCAACGCTATATCTCCCTGGACGACGCCGACGCGCAGCATGCCTTCCTCAGCCATATTAGACAGGGGTATCGCGCCCGGCGCCGCGATACCGACAAGCACAAGGAGGGCAAGGGCCGGACGTGAGAACCAGTGCTCACGCCGCACAGCCGCGTCTCGGTGAGCACACATGCGCCGGACGAGGACCGCGAGAAACACGACCGCTGCTGTAATCAGCGTGGTCCCACCGAAGGGCGCTAGGCGTCCGAGTGGGGAATCAACCTGGGGCAGGGCCACCGAACCCCACGGGAAGCCCGACCACGGCCAGCGCGAACGCGCGGCATCTACACCCGCCCACGACACCGCGTACAGGAGCGCCTGCAGAACAGGACCGCGTGCCCATGACCACAACTGCGTCCAGCGCGTGAACACCACCCAGACGCACCAAAAAAGTGTCTGGACGAAGGCGAGTGCGAACCACGCAGTCCTCATGCCGACAGCCATGGGAACCCAGTCGATAAGGGGGAGCCACATGCTCATCCCGAAGATCAAAGTCACCGCGAGCGCGCGAGGTGCACGAGCCTCGTCGATACGAGAAATAAACAGAGCGAGGGCTGGGATCGTCATCCACCACCACCCCAGGGGTGGGAAGGACGAGTACAGGCCCAGGCCTGCGGCAGCACCTATCATCGCATCCCCACACACATGTGCGAAGGACACGCGATGCAAAATCTCTGAAGTGTCCACGAGACTTCCCCGTTCGTTAGATGGTGGACCACGCAACGATACCGCGACCGAGCCGTTCCTTGGCTGCCTCGGCTGTGCGCGCAAGATCGTTTGTGGGAGCCGCGGAAGCGATCTGCCCCAGGCAATCCATCACCTGACGCATCCACCGTACGAAGTCGCCGGGTGCAATACCAGCACCATCAATCGCGGTGGCCAGCGTCGAGCCGTGCGCCCACGCGAGTGTCGCAGACATGAGTCCCGCATCCAAGGACGGCGTCGGGTCGCACCCGCACTGCTTCTCTACGCGGTGCACGCGCGCAAGCGTCCCCAAGGATTCTTCCCACGCCGTGCGCAGACGGATGCCGACACCGGTGGGAGCCAGCTCGTTGGCGTCGTCGTCACTGCGAGAGTCGTACACCAGGGCAGAGACCATCGAGGCCAGCTCGGCCTCGTCCAAGTCGTTCCACGCGCCCTCGTTGAGTGACATCGCGATCACCAGGTCACGCTCGCCGAAAATGCGGCGCAGCCTCTCCCCCGACGCCGTCACCCGGTCGCCGTCCAGAAAACTGAGGCGCTCAAGGACCGCGCACACACGGTCAAAGTGGGCCGCCACCGAACCCGTCTGAGAGTCGATGGAGCGGCGCAGAAGATCGATCTCGCGTCCGATGCGTGCCCATTGCGCTCCCGCGCGTGCATGCTCCTCGCGGTGAGGACAGCGGTGCACGGGGTGGGCGCGCATGGCCGCGCGCAGCTTTCCGATCGTATCCGCCTCGACCGAGGCCTGGGCGGGCAGTGGGTAGCATCCCTTGGCCGCACCCGAGCGCAACTCTCCGGCGATGCGGGTACGTTCCTTCGTGCGGCGCAGGGCCGAACCGCCAGGGATCGACATGTGCCCGACGACGGCGATCCCACCTGACACATCCTCTGGAGCAAGCGCACGCCAAGCGGCATCCTCACCGATGACGGATACCTCAACTCGCCCCGAGGCCGTGGTGGCCTTCGCGCCGACGACGCACAAGCGAACCTTACGTCCACGGCGCAGGGCCAACACATCGCCTGCGCGCGCGGCAGCCAGGACCCTGCGTGACTGATCACGCGTCTCACGCTTGCGGGTTCGAGCACCCGATTTTTGGGCCTGGGTAATGCGATCGCGTAACATGAGGTACTCGCCAACATCACCCATCGAACAGGTCAGGTTCTCGGCGGTTGAGCGGCGCTGCGCTTCCAATTCAGTCAGGCGCGTGGCCAGCTGCACAACGGCCGAGTCAGCCTGGAACTGTGCGAACGAGGACTCCAAGACCTTTCGGGTCTGCGTGCGCGTTGAGCGGGCCAGCAGGTTGACGACCATGTTGTAGGTCGGCGTGAACGCAGAGATCAGCGGATAGGTACGTTTGGACGCGAGCGCCGCGACCTCCTCGGGTGCCACTCCCCCGCGGTGGGAGACGACAGCGTGCCCCTCGGTGTCGATGCCTCGGCGTCCCGCGCGTCCTGACAGCTGCGTAAACTCGCCGGCGGAGAGCGACACGTGCGCCGACCCGTTCCACTTCGTCAGCGATTCGATGACGACGGTACGCGCGGGCATGTTAATGCCTAGGGCGAGCGTCTCGGTCGCGTAGACCATCTTGATGAGGCCCTCAGAGAACAAGTGCTCGACGGCCTCCTTCATGAGGGGCAACATGCCGGCGTGGTGGGCGGCGATGCCGCGCATGAGGCCACGCTTCCAAGCGTCAACACCGAGCACGACGGCGTCCTCGGGGGCGATCAGGGCGATGACCTCGTCGACGTAGCGTTCGATCTCGGCAGCCTCCGAGCGCGTCGTCAGCGTGATACGCGTGAGCAGCACTTGTCGCACGGCATCCTCGCAGCCCGCGCGCGAGAAGATGAAGGTGACCGCGGGCAGCAGGTGGGCTCGGCCCAGCGAGATGAGCGTGGAGGGCCGTGACTCTCGGCGTACACGCACGGGCCGATTCCACGAGCGTGACCCACGCCCGCCGCGCATTCCCGAATCGTTCGTAGCGGCCACCAGTTCGGGGTTGAGTGTGCGCTTGCCGGTAGGCGCGTACAGGTCGAAGATCTCCTCCCCGACGATCATGTGCTGGTAGAGGGGCACCGGGCGTTGCTCCGAAACAATGATCTCGCAGGACGAGCGCACCTCGCGGATCCACGCCCCGAATTCCTCCGCGTTCGACACGGTCGCCGACAGAGCAATGATCGACACGTGCGCGGGCAGGTGAATGATCACCTCTTCCCACACAGGTCCGCGCATCTTGTCGGCCAGGTAGTGCACCTCGTCGAGGACGACGACGCCCAGGTCATCCAGGGGTGACCCCGCGTAGATCATGTTGCGGCACACCTCGGTCGTCATGACAACGACCGGCGCTTTGGAGTTAATCGACGTGTCGCCGGTCGCCAGGCCGACGTTGTCCGCCCCGTAGAGGTCGCACAACTCGAGGTACTTCTGGTTGGACAGGGCCTTGATGGGCGTCGTGTAGAAGGCACGCATGCCGCGCTGCAGGGCCACGTAGGCACCGAACTGGCCGACGATGGTCTTAC
>ERZ773250.504-NODE-504-length-22235-cov-3.526014_pt1 | contig 22235 bp, 15 predicted proteins | sample MGYA00511258_ERZ773250 | MGnify/ENA primary metagenome ERZ773250 (study PRJEB29015, sample SAMEA2738164) | human oral metagenome | biome: human oral; feature: human-associated habitat; material: saliva | place: China | collected 2187 ... | reverse complement strand
TCAATAATAAATTATAATTCAATATTTGTCAAGTTACATGTGAAAATTATGGCGTCCTTATGGTATTATTTAGTAATAAATATACTATTCATAATTGTTCACCCCCCTTTCTGGTTGCCCAGTATGGGAAAGACAACATATATATTACAGCAATTTTCAACAGCTATTTGTTAATTTTTTACTAAAAATATCACAGGGCTATAAGCCTTGTAAATACTTGATGTAAGCCTTTTTCTATTTTTTTCAATATGGTTTTTTCCTGAAAAATTCATTATATTGATGTTTTGTTCAATATAATAAGGGTATTAAACAAATGTACAAATTCAGTAGACGAAATTGACATTTTGTGCAACTACTTATCATTTAGATAGTTATCTTAAGTATTATACCCATTGGTATAAAACACTTCATCAAGGACAATTACCTATAGATGAAGAAGAATTAAATATTATAAAGTAAGAATTTAGGAGGAATTTAAAGTATGAAGAAGGTTTTAATAGCATCGGTCACGCTAGCATGCACCCTAAGCTCTCTGCAAAATGTTTCACTTGCAGACGAAGCCAGCAGCCTACCAGCCGCAGCAAGTACTAGCATCAGTACCCCTGCTACAAATAATACAGGAGCAACTACAAGCCTTGTAAATAATAATGAAGGCAAGGAAAATGCGCTTGCTAGTAAGGAAAACAAGCCAGAAAGTAAGTCAGTTGAAAACTATGATGATGCCTGTACAGACATAGTTACCACTACAAGAGAGGAAAATAATGTCAACCTAAAGGCAAAGATGGAAGCAAGTAACGGAACAGACAGTGAATTAAATAAGGAAAAGACAAAGAGCCCTTACAACAAGGCTCATGACCATACAAACCCAGACTACGAGAAGTTCTATGGGGCTGGTGATATGGAGTTTAACTATTGGACTAACAAGACAGCTAAGCAGGAAAATATCAGGGTTAACTTTGCCACTGATTATAAGATAGATGATGCCAAGCTAGAGGTCGGTCTTCCATATGAGGATTTAAATACACTTATAACTAATGGTAAGCTTAAGATATCTAATGCAAGTAAGTGGTTAACAGAAAGATATTATAGAAACGAATCGGGCTACGATACAATAGACCCTAACGTAATACCAGATTATGTAATAGAAGCCAATAAGATAATATTCGACCTTGGTAAGTTAGAAGCAAGAACTGGAGGAAGTCTGCAGTTCCACAGGACATTTGATACAAATGAAGAATTCAACAACGCCATAAAGGATACTAAGGCTACTGCCGAAATGAAGGGTAAATGGAATTTTGATAATCTAGTCCTACCTGGAAACAGCACAGTATACAAGTACAAGATCAACGAAACTAAAGAAAATACAATAGACGAAAACGACTATAAGTCACGTCAGAAGGTTTACTACAACGAAGACGGGACTCCAACTAAGAATGGATATATTGTTGGTGAAGATATTAGTATCGTAAAGCAGGGTAAAGACGGGGCTTGTGATATCATAACAGTTGAAAAGAAAATAAACGACAAGGTAAACCTAAATGCATCTGCAAAAATAGATACTCGCCTAAAAGATTATTCAAACAATGGATATACAGAAAAAATTATAAATGAAAACAACCACAGTATCACCACTGAAACTGAAAAAAAGGCCGCTGAAAAGTTATCTGGACCAGGTAACCTTGAGGTTCACCACTGGCAGGATGGACCAAATGAAAGCACAAAGCAGCAGCATTGGAGATTCGTATTTGCAACTGACTATGCTATCCAGAATGGTAAAATCACTGTCAAGCTACCTTACGAATTAAAGGATAACTATACAATAGAGGATACTACTAATTGGCTTGTAAATAGGTACTATCCAGCAGTAACTGGTAAGAAGTTCTATTCAGACCTAAATCTAGTAAACAAGGATACATACCAGTCAAAGATCCAGATTGATGGAGACAACCTAACGATTGATGTTGGTGACATTCCAGCTAGAACTGCCCTTTCATTTACAGTACATAAGAAGTTTGCTACTCCTCAGGACTTTAGCAAGGATATAAAAGAAGCAAGAATTAATGTTTCAGGTAATTGGAGATTAGACGAAAAGTATATCAAGCTACCAACTACTAAGATTACTCATGATATAAAGTGTGGTACTTGTGAGCTACCAAATATACCAACACCTAACAAACCAGTTCCTAACAAGCCAGAGGAACCTAAGAATCCTGAGCCAAACAAGCCAGTAGAGCCAAAGAATCCTGAGCCAAATAGACCAGTAGAACCTAAGAGTCCTGTAGAACCTAAGAGTCCAGTGCCAAGTAAGCCAGTACCAAATAAATACGTACCTGGCAAACCACAGGTTACTTACAAGAAAACTAAGGTTTCTGAAAATAGCTTACCAGACACAAACTCAAGCATCTGGTCTCTAGGTGCAGGAGGAGCTTTATCGCTAGCTCTTGGCTTTGTTCTATCACGTAAGAAAAAACAGGATAAATAATGAGATCTATAATAAGTAAAATACTAATGATTCTTGGCTCAGCAGTCATTATCTATGTAGGGGTTAACCTATATAAGATGGAGGTGGCTCAAAATCATTACTTGAAGCTTGCCAACACTAAAATAGAAAAAGAAAGCAAGACTCAAGCTAACGAAAAAAACAATGACAAGGCAGGCAGTGAAGATGCTAAGGAAGAACTAAAGGTTGGGGATGTTATTGGAATACTCAATATACCAAGACTAGATAGGGAAATACCTATCATCGAAGGAACGGATTCTGATAGCCTAGACAAGGGTGTAGGTCACCTATCTAGTTCCTATATGCCTAGGGAAGATAACATGATTTTTTTGGCAGGCCATAGGAATACAGTATTTACGAATTTCAATAAAATACAAAAGGGTGATAGCTTTTATTTTAAAAACTCAAAGGGCAACTATAAGTACACAGTCAAGAATATTAAGATAGTGCCTAGGGACGATAAGACCATCATCAAGAAATATGACGAGGAAGTTTTAATAGTCTGCACCTGCTATCCTTTTGGATACCTAGGAGATGCACCGGATAGGATTATATTTTATGCCTATCCTAGCTAAGACTAAGCCGGTCATATTTTAACTAAATATCAAGATAAAACCACCAGCACAGCTGGTGGTTCTTTATTCCTACAATGAGGGCTATGCTTAAAGCATAGCCCTAGTTTATTACTTATAAAAATCAGCCTTTATAGCAGCTAACCTCTTTGGATAAAAGTCCCTATCCTTTGTATACTTATAATCACTTATGTAATAGTAGTCATGTATAGAAGGCTCAAGGGTCTTGTCTATAATATCCTGTGATGCATCCTTGTATCTTACAGGTACCCCAGTAGTATTTATCTGGTGGGCCTGGCCATCCTCGTCTAAAAAGACATTTTCTGTGTGATAGTCTCCCTTGTTGTCCATACCCAATACGGCAAAGCTTGGTATCCTCATAAGCATGGCTGCAAGGTCACTATAATAAGTAAAGGCCGCACAGCTAGCTGTACCCTTTTGCCATAGGGCATATGGGCTTGAAGAATTTTCCCTGTATTCCCTAGAATTAGAAAGCCTATAGAAATACTTCCTCTTTGAATATAGGGTTAGCTTCCTATACTTGCCATAGTTTGTAGGCTCATTTAAGGCACCTGAATTCCTTATATCATTTCTTATGTGGTTTAGGTTGTCTACAAAGTCCTTCTTGTTGTAGCGATTACCATTTAGCTGGTCTGTAAAGCGTCCTGGCTTAAGCCAGTAGTGGTAGACCTTGTCATTTCCCTTGTAGGCCTTTAGTACAAATCCTGTATCTTCTATAATATAGCTAAGGGCAGTTGAAATTCCATTCACATCATCATTTTCAATCCTTACAGATTCACCTGCTGTCTCGATACCATTTACAAATCTAGCTAATATATACCTATCTAGGTCCTTTTGACTATTAATCCTACCATCAAAGCTAAAGGTCAATGAGTCATTATCATTGGAATTAGGATATTCATTGCTTACTTGATCATCCGAGTCAATATTATCCAGCTGACCTCCCCTAGAAATCCTACCCAGCTGAGTCATGGAATTTGATAAAAGTCCACCTACTACTAGGTTGGTATTTTCCCTGATAAGCTTGGCGTTGAAGCTTGATATATTCCTATTATTGAGCAAAACTATCTTGTTGCTACCATCTAATAGGTTGACAGCTGAAAGGGCATCTGCATAATTACCACCATATGTTAATATATTCTGGCCCATATCAGCTAACTTCGTATTTATCTTTTCATTAGTCTCATAGCGAGTAGTACCGGCTAGCCTCTCTCCCCCATCTTGAATAATTGATGACTTATCTCCAAAGGTATACTTAACTATTTTGTCAGTCCTGTATGGCTTTGAGCCATTAACTAGCATTAGGCCAAGTCTTTCCTTCTTCAAAAGCGATGATGCTGATAGGGCATCCGGGTAGTTTCTACCATCTGCCACACCTACAGACTTAAAGCCCTCTAGGGTTTTGGCATTTGTTTCATACCTTGACTGGCCAGAAATTCTCTCGGTTGGTATATTTATATTATTGATTCCCTTAAGGACTATATCACTAATACTGTCAGTACCACCTACTATAAATACCTTTTTGGGATTTATCTTTCTAATCTGACCTGTAATATCAGTCTGCTTACCTATTAAGATTAACCTAGTCTTTGGGTGGCTATTAAGTATATTTACGCTACTCAAACTATCTGCAAAGGAATAGGCATTAGCAAGAACTACATAATCTATCTTTGAACCATCCTTTAAGGCTGTTGTTATCGATGTCTGTATCCTATCACTTCCGGCAACAAGGTCGATATTTCCAGCTGCAAAGGTATTTAGAACAGGTCCTAAGCTTATAAAGCCTGCCAAAGACAGAGATAATATTCTTTTCATTTTTATATTCATAAATTCTTATCTTATAAAATATTAAATTTTATCCTCTCTATAGTTTTGATAAAGAATATAATGAATCAGCCTGTCTATATCTGATTTAGTTGGACTTGCGACCCTTCAATTAGAAATCTATATTCTCTATCTCTTCATTATAATACCTTTTCGCCGATTTTAATAGATATATTAATTCTTGTTGCATGTTCGCACCCCCCTTTCTGGTTGCCCAGTATGGGAAAGATAACACAAATATAATACCATGAATCCTATATGAATAACAAGATTAATAGTAGGTGCTCAAATTGACAAAATTACCATAGAAGACACATTTACAGAAAAAATTCTATACTCTCTAAAAACCTCACAACTGTATATTTATTTTTTTTATATTATCCTTATAATATTTCACTCCAATTTTATTAATTATCTTTTTATTATTTTCCTGATATAGTTCTTCTAACAAATCATCTTTTATTTTTGATCTACAAGAATCCAATGTTTTTGTTAAATTTCTTTGGTTATCAATTTTTATTATAAAATATCCATTCTTACTTTTTACTACTCCTGTATACTCTTTATCCCTCAATGTCAAAGCCTTTTCACGTAGTTCCGGAATCAAATTTTCTTTTTTGATTTTTCCAATATAGCCCCCCTTATTCTTACTGTTTTCGTCTTCTGAATACTTTTTGGCTACAGTAGAAAAATCCATGCCCTTTTTTAAGTCTTCATAAGCATTTTCTGCCTTATTTTTATCATTAGGATTCTTTATCCAAATTTGATAACAATCAAATTCCTTTTCTTTAAATTCATTTATCTTGTCTTTATAATATTTTTTTATATCTTCCTCTTTGATTTTGACCCTTTTATTAAATTCTTCTTGATGCTTGTTCTCAATCATCTTGTCTTTGATATATTTTTTTAGTACGTGGTCATCTATATTCAGACTCTTATACTCATTGCTTTTTATTTTATCCTCCTCAATATTTTGCTTAGCACTGTCAAGCATATCATTTAATTCCTCTTCTGAATAAGAATACCCATTCTTTTTATTTTCTTCATCCTTATAATGACTCATTATTAAATAATCTATAACGCTTTTCTTAAATTGTTCCGTACTTCCGTCAGATGAAACCACAACACTCTTCCAGCTATCATCATCAAAAATAGAATTATATTCAAATTTTGCCAACTTTATATTATCATTAACTTCACTTAGCCTAATATCAAATTTATCAGTACTTGCAACTATCTCATCCTGCTTACAAGCCAAAAATGTAATAGGCATCAAGATTAAAATAAGAGCACAAATAAAGGTAAATTTATTTTTCTTAATACTCATAAACAATTAACCTCCAATTTTATAAATCTCACAATTTGATATATAACAAAAAAGATTTAAATCAATATGGGTCTTAAGCCCATATTGAAATAAATCCTTTTTCCTATTTTGCTTTTTTAAATGGCATATGGAAGTATCAAAGTTTTAAAAACTTATAACAGATCCTCCATATCATCCATCACATCATCACTAATACTGTTTTCACCGCCAACTATTGTAATCTTTCCTATATCCATATCTTCAATAATTTTTTTAATTGATTTTGGAATCTTATTTCTATTCGTCAATAGTATTGGGGCTTCCTTTTTTCCTGTAAGTGTACTAGCTGCTAATGCATCAACAGGATTTTCACCACTGGCTATTATAGCTTCATCAAAGTCCTTATAGGCATACTTGGCAATATTGGCAGATGTTTCATACCTATCCGTTCCAGATAATCTTACAACTGATATTTGCATTCTCTTCAACTCTTTTTCCACGTCACTTGATATGGAATTGTTGCCACCAATTATATATACCTTATTCACATTCATCTGTTTTAATCTATTTCTTACAGACATATTTAAGGCATTTCTACCATTCAGTAATATAGGTAGTTCTTCTTTTGTTGCTAGAGATGAAACCGAAAGAGCATCTATATTCTTATATCCATTTACCAAGATAGCCTGGCTGGATTTTTTAGATAGTCTACTAACTTCCAGGGATAGCTTATCAGAAGTGTCAAACCTATCACTTCCTGCTATACGAGTTACTTTTATATCTTCTTTTTTCAATCTAGACTCAACACTACTAGAGATAGAGGATTGACCGCCTACAATAACTACCTTATCCGCCTTTAACCTATCAATCTCATCAATAACTTCATCTGAAATAGAATTTTTATTTGTCAATAGTATTGGGGCCTCTTCAATATCGGCATATGATGATGCAACTAAGGCATCAGCAATATTTTGACCACTTGCAAGAACAACTGTATCTGCAGATTTAAAGTTTTTTTCACTTACCTCAACAGAAGTCTCATATCTATTATCACCTGACAACCTCTGTATTTTTTCTGACTTTTTCTTTTTTTTATCCTTTTTCTTCTTGTTTAGGTCTTTTGCCTCCTTGGCAATAGCTTCTATAGACTCTTTTGAAGTAGATGAATCAATCTTATTTTTAAAATTAGTTTTTTCATCACTTGATAAGTCTGTTAATTTGTCTATTTCAGACTTTGCGTCTTTTTTCGATTTATCAATATCCTTTCCAATTTTGTCATTGGCATCCTTTGCTTCTTTTTTGTCATTGGCATCCTTTGCTTCTTTTAGTATCTCGTTGATTTTTTCTTTTGACTCGGCATTGTCTATATCTGCCTTGTATTTAGCCTTGCTATTTGAGTCTAATTTTGACAAATTATCAATACTTATTTTTGCTTCTTTTTTAGCTTGTCCTAACTCGTCATCTTGGCCATATGGATTTTCATTGTTTGTAGGATCTTTTTCAATAAACCTATAGTCAAGGGTAAGAATGGCATTAGGTGACGTAGAGTTATCATCCAAATTTTCATATGGATTTATACCATTAAGCGTATCCATGGCATCAACCTTTACTTTAAGATATCTTTTGGGATTATCTACATGCTTGTCTATATTTATTTCAACACTTTTTAGAAAATCTCTTAAATTGCCTTCTGCATCTAGTTCATTCTCAGTTTTTAATACCTTTGCTCTGGTCAATTCCCCCAGGTACTCCAAGTGACTTTTATCAACATTTTCTTCCTTAGTATTATTATAATACCACAAATTCGTCAAATGACCATAAAATCCCATAAAGTACAGACCTCTTAGGTTAAACCTTAGTCTTATTTTTCCACTATCATCTACAATTAGTTTGGCCTTCCTCATGATAGCATTATTTCCCATTGAATTTTGTTCTGTTAATTCAAAATTCCTCAAAACTATGGGAACATTATAGACTCCCTTTTCCAATTGAGGCTTTGTTTTCAATGAATAAATATCCTTGATATTATTTACATCACCCCCAATTTGAATTAAATTTTGATTTAATTCATCAATAGTAGACTTAAGTTTATTAGTATCTTCACTATTTAAATATGTCTTTGCAGTTTTTACAAAATCTTTTAACTTGTTGACTCTTTCATCTGTTTTCAAAGCCAAGGTATCAGTGTCTTCTGCCTGGTCAATTAATTCTTTTAATTTTTTCTGTAAATCCGTTACCTCTTGATTAGAGGCTCCCTTAACATTTTTCATGTTAATTTTTTCGACCACATTTAAATCTAATCCTTGAATATTTTGATTGGCAAAAGCTACTGAACCTGTTGACAATAAAATTGCCAAAGATAAGGCCACAGATGATGTTTTCTTAAACATTTATATTTTCCTCCCATCAATATTTTATACTTCTTCAACAGTTCCCTTTTAAACGACTGTTTAGATAAATTTAATTAAAGGAGGATAAGCCCTCCCTTAATTAAATATCTAGAGAGAAATGTTATTTAAGAAGTCCTTCTACCTTGTCTTTTACTCTATCAGAAATAGTCTTTTCTCCACCTATCAATAAGACTTTTTTCGCTTTGGATTCTTCTATCCTATTTGAAATACTCTTTGGTATTCTTCTCTTTTGTACCAATAACATAGGAGCCTTTTCCATTTTTGTTAAAACACCTGCTGCCAGGGCATCTATAGAATTCTCACCACTTGCAAGAATAACCTTACCACTGTTTTCGTAAGCATATTTTGCTATTTTTGAAGATGTCTCATACCTATCTTCTCCTGCCAATCTTTCGTATTCTATATCGAGAGCCTTTATGTTGTCTTCTATTCTCCTTGGTAAAGATGTTCTACCACCGATTATATACATCTTCTTAATATTTGAATCTTCAACGATATTCTTTATATCTTTGCTTAAACGATTTCCATCATTTAATAATATCGGTAAATTCTCCTTTGTAGCCAATGAAGATACTGATAGGGCATCAACATTCTTAAAGCCATTTACTATGATGGCTTCTTTAGCCTTATTTGACTTTAGCAATTCTTTTGCGATTTCATAGGAAGTTTCATATCTATTATCACCCGCTAGTCTTTTTACAGTAATATTTTTATCTTTCAAGTCAGAAACCACTTTTTCAGATATGGAAACTTTTCCACCTACTACTATTACATTATTCGCATTCAATCTCTTTATTTCATCAAAAACATTTTTGCCTATTTCATTTCTCTTAGTTAAAAGTATTGGTGCTGATTTTGATGTTGCTAATGATGACGCTGCCAAGGCATCTGCAGAATTAGTACCACTTGCAAGAACAACTGTATCTGCTGACTTAAAATTATCCTTACTTATCTTTATGGCAGTTTCGTACCTGTCATCTCCTGCCAATCTTTTTACTACTTCATTGCTATCATTCTCTTGATTATCTTCTACTTTTTTAGCCTTACTCCAATCTAAAACCAACCTGGCATTTTGCCTTCCTGCGCCTTTTACTATATCATCATAGGATTGGGCATTATTTTTTATTGCATCCATAGCATCTACATATACTTCAATATTGATAGTATCTTCCTTAGAATTTTTATCAAATGCATAAACCTTAGGAAATTTCATTTGTATTCCCTTCAAGTTTTTATCCATAAATTCCTTTAATACCCTTGCCTCTGATTTTGATGAAGTAAAGGAGCTATCATAAATATTTAAGCCCCATAGATGTCCATACATATTCATAAACTCTAATCCTTTAAAGCTTACTTCATATGAATACTTATTGTCCTTCTTTCTTACTATCACGTTTCCATCAAGGGCTTTTTCACCCATTGAAGCAGTATCAGAATGTGCTTGTAACATTCTAACCGGAACAGAATAAACTTCGGCTTTGTTAGCTTCTTTATCATTGGCCTCCTTGGCTTCTTTTAGTATTTTTTCTATATCGGCCTTTGTTGTTGCACTATTTACCCTGTTTTTATACTTTGTTTTTTCTTCATTACTTAGGTTAGACAATTTGTCTATTTCCTTATTCGTATTTGTTTTTAGCTCGTTTAAATCTTCTACAACGGGCTCAGCATATGAATTTTCTTCTGCTATTATATATTTGGAAACCGGCTTATCAATAGGTATTTTAGCATTTAATTTTCCACTTACTACCTTTAGTCCGTATTTAAATAGTTCCTCATTATAGTCGTCTATTACCTCTTGAATACTTCCATCATCCTTTATCTCATAGAGTTTCAAATTATTATTCAGCTTTAATGGTTCCACTTCATTTTCGTCTAATTTTAATAATGATAGGGCAAAAATTGGTTTGCCTTTGGTATAAGGCTTCAATTGTTCATTTTTCCATCCGTTTGGTATATCAGCAGTCTTACCATCTTTATCAAGCAGGCTGATTGATAATGGATAATATCTACCTATCTTTTTATTTTTTAAATTTTCTTTAATAGTACTATCGATATCTATTTTATTTATTTCTGCCCTTGTATCATAATATAGTGGAATATGTCCAAAATTATCAAAAACATAAGAGTTTATACCGATATTTGCCAGGTCAAAACTTTTTGACTGTCCATTAAATTTTATTTTTACTACTTTTAAATCTGAAACCACGTCAATACTTCTTTTACTAACCTTTAAGTCATAAGTAAAGACCTTGGAACTAGGTTGTCCATCCCTAAAAGACCTTACCTTAATAGTTAACTTGCCCCCGTCAAGATACTGGTTAGATATGCCCTCTCTTCCTACCCCATTTTCCGACTCATTGATAGAAAGTTTATATGTAGGCATACCCTGACCATCCTTATCATAGGCATCTCCAAAGTAGTATAGTTCTTTTGAGTTTATCGTTGGTTCACTCCCATCAATAGTATACCTATACTCATCTTCTACATTATAACCGCCATTTTTTCTAAATGAAAACTCATTTTCTGAACAATTGGAGTTATCAAATATTTGTTTTGTAAAGAGGTCTTCTATTTTTTTTGTATATGGTTTTTGAGGTTGTCTACTAAAAGGATATCCTCTAATTTCCAGTTCCTTCAAGCCTATGGTGTCACTAGAGAAATCAGAGTCAAAGCTAGGGTCTATCATAATTTCCAACTTAAATGTCCCGTTATGATTTGTGTTAGTATAATTTTCCTTATTCAAATCAATGTTAATATATTGAGTAAGTTTATCTAGCTGAATTTCTGCCTCTTTTAACTTATATATAATTTTTTCACCATCATAGTCATAGTGTTCAACCGTCTTTTCTTGGGCATCTTCTTTGATAATTTCTTTATTAGCTATTTTATAACTGTACTTAAATTCTTCTGTTTTTCCTTTTTCAGATGTAGTTAAATACACCTTTATCTTATATTTATCTCCCTCCCTGCTAAGCTTAGCCATCCAGTACTTGTCCTTACATACAAGCCTTACAGTTTTACTTTGTCCATCAGCAATTTCCGGATATGCTACATCGCTTAATTCCCTCTCTGGCATAAATTTTATTGGCATGTTTTTCTTAGAAACGAATTTTTTGGTAATCTTATTATAAAATCCATAATCAAGACTATTAAGGTTATACATAGATATATTCATAAAGTCACGATTTTGCTCATCTTGAGAATCTGCATTTATCATAGATTTATAAGTCTGTTCAACCACACCGGTGTCTTCATCTTTTACTTCATGCACGATCCTATCCGGATTTTCTTCATCAAAAAGTCCTTTTTTTACACCCGGAATTCCATAGTCTTCTAAATTAGCATACCAGGCTATATAGGTTCCCAAGTCACGACCATTAAAAACAGAATTATACCTAACTTTATAAAAGAAGCTCTTGTCTGCAAAATTGCTATAGGCTTCATTTGGGGCGATGTAATCAATGACATCGTCATTCGCTTCTGCCCTTACATTGATATAGCCGATTGCAGTAAATAACATTGTTGTCGCTAGCAAGATACTTGATATTTTTTTAAGCATTTTATTCTCCTTCCTATAAGATACTCTATTGTTTATTAATTATGTTTATATAACAACAGCAAGCTTTAATAGACATATATTTTCATATAAGTTTTCTATATTAGTTGTTTATTTCCAAGTCTACGTGCTTATCTCCATGTGGTATTCCAATTACCTTAATTTTAGCCTGACCACTATAATACTTTCTTGAAGTATTTGCAAGAGTTGATGGTGTTACATTTCTGCCTGTAAAATCAAACTCATATCCATCAAGTCTGCCTTTCTGTCCTTGCAAAGTGAGTTCATAAATATATCCACCAAATAGACCTACTTTTATCTTCTTAGTTTTCACCCTTTCTAACTTTAGGTCTGTATTGTTATTCACTACTATCCCCTTGGAAAAAACTTCAGCTACATGAGCTCCCATTCCTGTGTAAAGCTCATTATTAGCTATATTCTTATACGCAGTCACACTCTTGTCTAGTGCGAAAGCGTTTGCACCTATAGCAGAAACTATAGTCATTGCCATTACTGTTGATAATAACTTTTTAAACTTCATAATATCTTCTCCTTTGTAATATAACTTTTCAACTTACATATATTCGACCTATATATGTCTATAAAGCTTACCTTCTTGCTTATAAGTTATTATATAAGCTATATATATAATAACATGTGTAATATTTATTGTCAATCAATATAGATTCTCATACTTATTATTTTTATACTTATGAATATAAAGGGACAAGGATATACCTTATCCTCATACCTTATCCTCATCCCTTAACATAATTTGACTCTTACTTATTTAAACTGGACTCTACCCAACTACTTATAGTATTTACACCACCCAACAATACAGCCTTGCTTGAATTATTATCAACCATTGACCTAACCTTTGATGGTATGCTGTCCTTCCTCACAAGTAATATCGGTGCCTGGGCCTTTTCTGTCACTGCTCCTGCTGATAATGCATCAATTGCATTATATCCATTTGATAGCATTACTGCAAAAATTAACAGGGCCATCAAACTATTAGTTATTTTTTTTCATGACGAAACTCCTTTCCTTATCATATATTTGTAACCATGCTTACAACTCCAATTAAATGATATCATATTTTAACTAGAAATAACATTCATTATTTTTAGTTTTTTTCGATGAATTTTACTAAATATAGTTAAATACTTTAAAAAAATCATACTGTTTTCTGCAAATATATTTTTTCACTTGAAAAAAAGCGTAGAAGTTTTACTCCTACGCTCTAAAAAACTATATCTTTTATATACTACTTATCTAGACCATCCACATCATTGAATTAACAGTCTTCTATATATCACCTAATTAGCTAAACATTCCATCCTCTAACAAATTCAATATGATTGGCTACCTGGTCCCTGCTAGGGCCTCCCAGGGATTGTCTACTTTCCACGCAGGCTTCAATAGCAATATTATCAAATATATCTTCCCCTATAAGGTCACAGTAGGCCTTGTAGTCATAAAGGCTAATATCTTCCAGACCAATGCCCTTTTCTATGCAATCAAAGACTATTTCACCTACTAGCCTGTGGGAGTCCCTAAATGTCAACCCCTTTTTAACCAGGTAGTCTGCCAGGTCTGTAGCATTTAGGAAACCTTGTCTAGTTGCCCTCAACATATTATCCTTCTTTACCTTAAGGGTTTTCATCATTGGCTTGGCAACCATCAGGGCCTTGGTCCATGTCTCTACACCATCAAAAAGTGCTTCCTTGTCTTCCTGCATATCCTTGTTATAGGCCAGTGGCAGGGCCTTCATCATAGACAATACAGTCAAGAGGTCTCCATATACCCTACCCGTTTTACCCCTTATCAGTTCGCAGGCATCTGGATTTTTCTTTTGTGGCATCATGGAACTTCCTGTGCTGTAGGCATCATCCATCTCTACGAAGGCAAATTCCTGGCTAGACCAGATAATCAGCTCCTCACATAGCCTGCTCAAGTGCATCATTCCCACCGAACAAGCTCCTAGTAGGTCTATTACAAAGTCCCTATCACTTACTCCGTCTAGGGAGTTCATACTTGGCATTTCAAAGCCCAAGTCTTTGGCTGTCATATGCCTGTCTATAGGAAAACTTGTTCCTGCCAGGGCCCCACTACCGAGTGGCATGGTATTGTGGATAGATTTCCATGATTCTAGCCTGAGTAGGTCCCTCCTGGCCATTTCTACATGGGCCATAAGAAAATGGGCCAGTGATATGGGCTGGGCCCTTTGAAGGTGGGTATAGCCAGGCATTATTGTATCAATATTTTCCTCTGCCATATTTACCAGGATATCAATCCATTCCTTCAATAGGCCTGATAGCTTGTCCACAGAATGCCTGGCATATAGCTTTAAATCCAGGGCTACCTGGTCATTTCTGCTTCTAGCTGTATGTATTTTCTTGCCTACTTGACCTATTTTTTCTATCAGAAGGGCTTCTATATTCATGTGGATATCTTCATGCTTGCTGGTAAATTCCACCATGCCCTGGTCAATATCAGCTTCTATAGCCTCTAGACCACCAATTATTAGTCCTGCTTCTTCCCTGCTTATTATTCCAGTTTCATCCAGCATTTTTACATGGGCCTTACTGCCCTCTATATCATAGTGGTAAAGCTTCCAGTCAAAGCCAATAGAAGAATTAAAGTCTTCCATAATGTTGCTAGTCTCAGATTGGAACCTTCCACCCCATAACTTCTTCATCTTAACCTCCTCAGTCAACCTGTCCTTATTTTTCTAACATATATCCCCCACATATGTATTTTGCCTAATTCTTTTTACCTATTTTTTTACTTCCATAACCTATATTTCCAGGCCACTCTTTGCCCTCATCCTGGCATTGGTCTTTAGTGGTAGGGAGAATAGGTGTATAAAGCCTTCTGCATCCTTTTGATCGTATACATCATCTTCACCAAAAGTTGCTATTTCTTCACTGTATAGTGAATACGGTGATTTTATTCCAGCTGGTATGCAGTTGCCCTTGTATAGCTTCATCTTTATCTGACCCGTACAAGTCTCCTGTGTTGAGTCTATAAAGGCATCCAAGGCCTGCTTAAGCGGTGTATACCATAGGCCATCATAAAGTAGTTGGGCATATTTAATGGCTATATGAGACTTAAAAGATGCTGTATCCCTGTCCAGAGTCAAGCTTTCCAAAAGTTGGTGGGCTTCCATCAGTAGGGTTCCTCCTGGAGTTTCATATATACCCCTGGACTTCATGCCTACCAACCTGTTTTCTACCATGTCTAGTATACCTATACCATGCTTGGCTCCAATTTCATTGGCCTTTTCAAGTAGGGCTAGTGGCTCATCAAACTTTTGTCCATTTATGGCTACAGGCTGGCCCCTTTCAAAGTCTATAACTACATATTCTGCCTGGTCCGGTGCCTCTTCTGGCCTTGTGCATATCAGGCACAAGTCATCGATTGGTTCGTTTTCAGGATTTTCCAGGTCTCCACCCTCATGGCTAAGGTGAAGGACATTCCTGTCCATGCTGTAGGGCCTTTTCTTAGTGACTGGTATCTCTATACCGTGGTCTTTTGCATAGTCTATGGCATCTTCACGGGACTTTATATCCCATTCACGCCATGGGGCTATTATCTTTGTATCCGGGCTAAGGGCTGCTATTGATACCTCAAACCTAACCTGGTCATTACCCTTACCTGTGGCACCGTGGCATATGTACTGGGCACCTTCTTTTTTGGCTACATCAACTAGGGCCTTGGCTATTAGTGGCCTAGCAACTGATGTTCCTAGTAGGTACTTGCCTTCATACTTAGAACCTGCCTTTATGACCGGCCAAACGAAGTCTTTGACGAATTCTTTTTTCAGGTCTACTATATAGCACTTGCTAGCCCCACTCTTTAGGGCTTTTTCATATACTATGTCCAATTCGTCTCCCTGGCCTACATCACCACAAACTGCTATTACCTGACAGTTTTGGTAGTTTTCTTTTAGCCATGGTATAATTACTGATGTGTCCAGGCCTCCTGAATAGGCCAAGACCACCTTTGTCATTTCTCCATCATTTACAATTCCCTTATCCTTTGCTATTGCTCCATTATCTACATTTTTCATGTCTTTTCTCCACCCCTTCTTATTGCTTGCTCGCTAAATCTATATTCTTGTTTAAAATTTCCTCGTATTGTCCACTATCCTTTAATGACTTTATAGTCTTGTTGACTATGTCTAAAAGGGACTTGTTGTCTCCCTTTTTAATGGCTATGGCTGCCTCTTCCTTGTTGGCCTGATTTAGGTTAACATCTATCAATTTAAGTCCATCATACTGGTTGGCATTTATTTTTGCTACTACAGTGCTGGCTATGATTCCATCTATATTACCATTTTTCATATCAGCTATTAAGTCTGGTATGGCTGTTAGGGACTTTATCTTTGGAGCCTTCAATACTTCCTTTGCATATATCTCCTGGACACTACCCCTCTGTACTCCTATGACTATATTTTTTAGGTCATCCTCTTTGCTGATATCCTTACTGAAATTGCTATTTACTATGATGGAATTTGTTCCTTCAAAGTATACATCTGAAAAGTCTACAGATTTTTTTCTTTCTTCCGTTGGTGTCATGGATGTAATTACCATGTCTACCTTGGAAGATTGAAGGGCCATTATAAGGGCATCAAAGTCCATGGCCTTGATTTCTAGCTCTACGCCGATTTCATCTGCTATTTTCTTGGCTAGGTCTATATCTGCTCCCACTACCTGGCTTTTCCCTGACTTATTTACAGTGAATTCAAATGGTGGATAGCCTGGTGCAGTACCTACGACTAGCTTACCATTTGCCTTTATTTTACTTAAAGCATCTGCCTTATCATTTTCATTAGAATTTTTTGTGGCTGTACACCCCACTACTAGTACTAATGACATTACTAGTAATATTAATTTACTTATATTTTTCTTCATCATACTCACTCCTTTAACAAACAAAAAAGCCTCTTGGGCATAATGCCCAAGAGACGAAAACTTCCGCGTTACCACTCTTGTTGATAGAATATCTATCTGCTAGAAAAATTATACTTTTCTAGCCTCTAAGTAGGTGGCTTGTGCAAAACTCCTATTTGCTATCCGGAATCGCAAATAAAAAAGTCTCTTGGACAAAAAGTCCAAGAGACGAAAAATTTCCGCGTTACCACTCCTATTGATAGATATACTATCCTCTCAAACCCTTAAGGCGGGGAACCTGCTACAATACTATTATTTCCTATAGCAACCTCAAAAGCTCTCTTCACTTCAAACTTCAATATCGGACTCACACCATACTCCGACTCGCTGAAAATTCATCTGAGCTACTCTCTTTATCATCGGCTTTATTTAGTTGAGTATTATTATATTGCTTCTTGCTAAACTTGTCAACACCTTTTTTTATTTTTTTATTATATCCTACTTTCCTATTGATAAAATTTTATAGTTTCCCCACTCATCTTGTAGCAAGTAAAATGTCCTCATATTTTACCATATTCATAGGTTTCTAATACCTGTCCTTAGACTCTCTTTCTATCCTTCTCATTGCATCTTTTTTAGCCAGGTCTTGTCTCTTGTCATAGAGTTTTTTACCCTTGCCCAGGCCTAGCTCTAGCTTGACCCTACCATTTTTCAGGTAGACGCTCATTGGTACCAGCGAGTATCCCTTTATAGTCGTAGCCCCAATCAGCTTCCTGATTTCTGCCTTGTGGAGTAGGAGCTTTCTAGTCCTAAGCGGGTCTACATTGAACCTGTTCCCCTGGTCGTATGGGCTGATATGTACCTGCTTTAGGAATACTTCGCTGTTGTCAACTGATGCATAGCCTTCCTTTAGGTTAATCCTACCCTGTCTGATTGACTTGACCTCAGTCCCCTTTAGTTCTATACCACATTCGTAGACCTCATCTATAAAATAGTCGTGTCTAGCCTTCTTGTTAGTCGCTAGAATCTTTTTTCCCGACATTACTTACCACCTTCTATCATTTCAAAATCTATCTCTCTTGCATCTACATTAACATTTACCAATTCGACCTCGACCTTCTGGCCCAGCATAAAGGTCCTACCTGTCCTCTGGCCCACCAAAAGACTGGCACTTTCAACGTATTCATACATATCTTTAAGTGTTGATAGCCTTATTAGGCCTTCTATACCATTGTCAAGCTCTACAAAGATACCAAAACTAGTAATACTGGATATATGACCTTCAAAGGTCTGTCCCTTCTTGTCTTCCATATATACTGCCTTATAGTAGTCATCTACATCTCTTTCAGCATCTACTGCCTTCCTTTCCTGGATTGATGATTGGTTGGCAACAGACTCAAGGATTGCTTCATAGTGGGTCCTCCTCTTGTCGTTGAATCTACCATCCAGGTTTTCCTTTATTATCCTGTGTATCTGGAGGTCTGGATACCTCCTTATAGGGGATGTAAAGTGACAGTAGTACTTGGCCGCTAGACCAAAGTGCCCCTCACATGAAGGCGCATACTTGGCCTGCTTTAATGACCTAAGCATGATAGTCCCTATAGCCTGCTTTGTTTCCTTGTCCTCAATCTTGTTTAATACATCCTGAAGGTCACTCGGCCTCACCTCAGACCTTCCTATACGCATGCTGTATCCCCTGGCCTGGACAAAATTTCTAAGAGTTAAAATCTTCTCCAGGTCTGGCTCCTCATGTATCCTGTAGACAAATGGGTACTTGAGCCAGTAGTAGTGCTCTGCTATAGTTTCATTGGCCAAAAGCATAAACTCTTCTATTAACTTATTTGATGTCCTTCTCTCATAAGGGACTATATTTATAGGGATGCCCTGGCTATCTAGCTGGATCTTAGATTCAGGGAAGTCAAAGTCTATTGCACCTCTCTTGAACCTTCTCTTCCTAAGGATTTCAGCTAGGTCACCTGCATTTTTAAAGCTCTCAAGAAAATCCGCGTACTTGTCAGTCAGGTCAGGATCATTGTTTTCTAGGATTTCACTTACCTCGTGGTAGGTCAACCTGGCCTTGGACCTGATTACGGACTTGGCTATATCATACTTGACCACCTTGCCATTTTTTGGTTCAACCTCCATAATACAAGACAAACTTAGCCTGTCTACCATAGGATTTAGTGAGCAAATACCATTTGACAGCTTCTTTGGTAGCATAGGTATTACCTTGTCTACTAGGTATACAGATGTCGCCCTCTTTAGGGCCTCCCTATCAAGTGGTGAATTTTCTGTCACATAGTGGGTTACGTCAGCTATATGGACTCCCAGTCTATAGTTACCATTGTCCAAAAGGTCAACACATATAGCATCGTCAAAGTCCTTAGAATCATCCCCATCTATGGTATATATTAGCTGGTCCCTAAGGTCCTCCCTGCCCCCTATTTCTTCATCTAGGACATGGTCAGGTATATTATCTACCTGGTTAATTACCTTTGGATTAAAACCCTCTACTAGCCCATGGGCTCTGACTATGGAGTCTATTTCTACATACCTATCCCCCTTTTGGCCTAGCACTTCTATTATCTTGCCCTCTGGCTTCTTGTCCTCTTCAGTAGACCATTCAGTAACCCTACATACCACCTTATCATTGTTTTTTGCCCCACTAAAGTAGTTCTTAGGTATAAATATATCCATGTCAAATTTTTTATCATCTACTATTACAAAGCCATAGGACCCGTTGCTAACAAATAGGCCTACAAGGTCTTGCTTGGCCCTCTTTATTATCCTTACAACTAGACCCTCCGCCTTGTTATTTCCTTTGGCTGGCTTGGTTATTTTTACCAGGACCTCATCTCCATTGAAGGCACCCTTCCTGGAGTCACCATCAATAAATACATCCTCAAAATCTTGCTTGTTTGAGACTAGAAAGCCAAACCTACTCTTAGTCCCTCTGTATGTACCCCTTCTAAGGTCAAAGGCTTCAAGGCTAGCCACCTTTTTCCTTGTATTTATAAAGAGGTCTCCCTCCTTGTTCATCTGGTCTAGGAGCCTGTAAAATTCTTTTTTATCGTCACGGTGCTCTACAAAAATCATGGCCAGTTCATCCCTTTTTAAAGGCTTGTAGGATGGGTCATGTATTAAATCTAGCACTCTCTGTCTTAGCATATCTATAATTGCCAACACCTCCTTCGTCAACAACCTAATTTCACTTCTAGTATAACATATATATGGATTTATATACAAAAATATCGGCAACATCAAACTATTGACACTGCCGACCAATCTTCATTCTTATTAATTATTTCATTACCATTACAAGCGCTATTGCATTTATAAAAAATAATACTGAAATTATCTTTGTCATCTTGTTCAAAAAGGCTTCCTTACCCTTTGGCTTGAAATAAGCCTGTGAAGAACTATCTTCTATAAATACCTGAGGCTGGTTCTGCTTACTCTGTTGTGGTAAAACTACAATTATCATCACTATACTTAAAAATATCTGTATAGCCATTAATATATTTCCTAACATCACGTCCTCCTTCGTCATACTCTACTTCTATAAAATCCAAGATTAATTATAACACATCAAGGGGGTAATTACAATATTTCTTTGACTTTTGATGTTTTTATTATTAATTTGATTCATGCCTAAAGTATATATATGAAATTTTGACCAAAATCAGGGGGCTTACCACTAATTTCAGCATTAAAAAGGGGCCTGAATATTAGCCCCCTTAAAGTTCATATCAATTTCTTATTACTTGCTTAGGTTGTAGAATGACTTCAACTGTTCGTATCTAGCTGATTCACCAACAATTTCTTCAATTCTTAACAACTGGTTGTACTTAGCAACTCTATCAGTTCTTGATGGAGCACCAGTCTTAATCTGACCTGCATTTACAGCTACAGCTATGTCTGCTATAGTTGTATCTTCTGTTTCACCAGATCTATGAGATATAACTGCTGTATATCCAGCTCTCTTAGCCATTTCTATAGCGTCAAGAGTTTCAGTTAGGGTACCTATCTGGTTAACCTTGATTAGGATTGAGTTAGCCACACCAGCTTCTATACCTCTTTCAAGTCTTTCAGTGTTTGTAACGAACAGGTCGTCACCAACTAGCTGGATTCTCTTACCAAGTCTTTCAGTAAGTAGCTTCCATCCATCCCAGTCCTCTTCGTCTAGACCGTCTTCTATAGTGATGATTGGGAACTCATTTACCCAACCTTCGAATAGGTCTATCATTTCTTCAGAAGAAAGAACCTTTCCTTCTCCCTTTAATTCGTACTTCTTAGTGTCTGCATTGTACATTTCAGATGCAGCAACGTCCATACCTAGCATTATGTCCTTACCTGGCTCAAGACCAGCAGCCTTTATAGCTTCAACAATTAATTCTAGGGCTTCTCTATTTGATTCAAGGTTTGGAGCGAATCCACCTTCATCACCTACACCACAAGCTAGTCCCTTTTCAGCAAGAACCTTCTTTAATGCGTGGAATACTTCGGCACCCATTCTTAGGCCTTCAGCAAAAGATTCAGCGCCAACTGGTAGGATCATGAATTCCTGTACATCTACGTTGTTGTCTGCATGTTCGCCACCGTTTAGGATGTTCATCATTGGAACTGGTAGCTGCTTAGCATTTACTCCACCTATGTACTGGAATAGTGGTAGTCCTAATTCATCAGCTGCAGCTCTTGCTACTGCTAGAGATACACCTAGTATAGCATTTGCACCTAGCTTACCCTTGTTTGGAGTACCATCTAGTTCTATCATTAGACCGTCTATTCCTGGCTGGTCAAAAGCATCAAGACCTTCAACCTCTGGAGCTATTATTTCATTAACATTGTCAACAGCCTTTAATACACCCTTACCGACGTATCTGCCCTTGTCTCCGTCTCTTAATTCAACTGCTTCAAAGGCTCCTGTAGATGCTCCTGATGGTACTATAGCTCTACCTAGGGCACCACTTTCTAATACTACCTCTACCTCTACTGTAGGGTTACCTCTTGAATCTAGAACTTCTCTTGCATAAACTAATTCAATAGCTGACATATTCTCTCTCCTCTCGTTATCAAAACGCTTATAATTTTTATCACTAATATTATATCACAAACTATTATCGATCACTTAATTTTTACCTAAA
>ERZ773250.503-NODE-503-length-22255-cov-4.300811_pt1 | contig 22255 bp, 34 predicted proteins | sample MGYA00511258_ERZ773250 | MGnify/ENA primary metagenome ERZ773250 (study PRJEB29015, sample SAMEA2738164) | human oral metagenome | biome: human oral; feature: human-associated habitat; material: saliva | place: China | collected 2187 ... | reverse complement strand
GCCGTTCCGTCCGTACAGTTGGCGTAGTCATAACATCTTAGAGTCCATGACGCCTCGTCTGACCATAACAGGCCTACTTTCGTTGGGTCGATTGCATAAGGTGCAATACTATCAGGTAAACCGATTTGGCGTCTGGCGACATGAGGTTCAAATCTCGTATCAGTCCAGATTGCTCCGTCTGCTGGATTATATGTTCCTGTACCATCTACTTTAACAGTACCGTCATTATAACTTGCATTACCGAAACCAGATGTGTCAGATGCTTTACCACCGTTTACTCTTGACTTACCTAAGCCAGAGCCTAACATCTTGCCAACAGAACGGTTTTCTTCTATATACTTTGTCAATTCTGCTATATCATAATCTGTTTCAGAACGGACCGCTGTCTTGGCACCAGAGATATCTGTACTATCTAATGTAAACAGTGTTGCACCTTCTGTATGACCTAAGGCGTTTACAACATCCATCATTGCCTTTAATTGAATAGAACTATCATACCACTGTTTATTTGCTTTATATGCTCGTAAAACAAGTGCAGAGGCATCTTTCCACTGGTCTGTGTCTGTTGCTTGGTAGCCACCGATAGATAATCCTGTCATCTCACCGTTTCTTAGTTTTGTAACTAAACATGATGTATTGCAGTCATCAGGTATAGTAATATTTGAATAATGATTATCACCATACGCTTTGGCTAAGTATGCAGAAGCACTTGGGTTTACTCCATTATTGGCGAAGTACAACCCGATAGCGTGTTCTCTCTCTTCACCCTTGATGAAATCCACATTAGGTGCCTCTGTTGATAACTTATCATTTGTCATTGTATTAGGGCCATATACCTGTAGGGCTGAACTAACTACCAACAACACAATCAACAAGCCTTCTCCGATTAATCCTACTGGTGATATTAAGAAAGTAATAATCGACACCAATACATGCGTGATGGTGTGTACTGTCTGTTGTATCTTCTTGGCGATATTATTTACTCTATTTACAACATTGCTAATAAACTCATCTTGCATAAGTTCATCTGTAATTTGATTTACCTGCTTTTGGATGTCGGTATTAGGCTGTTCCGGCTGTTGCACTTCTTCTTGTTGATGTTCTTCTTCTTTTTGCTGAGGCTCTTCTGTTTTAGGTGTCTGTTCTTCTTGGTTGATAGGTTCTTGCTCTTGTTTGTCTGCTAGAACCTTATCTCTTTCACTCATCTACATCACCCCTTTGCTCTTTGACTTTTTACTCTATTGTATTCTTCTTGAAAACGCTCTTCACTCCAGAAACCACCCGTTTCATCGTGGTACACATCTTCTAGACGTGACAACTCATCATAGATGGCCTGTTCTTCTTCCACTTCTTGCATTTTCTTTTGGTAAGCCTCTTCTGCTCTATCATAATCTGCTTGAATGAGTCTAAAAGCCTCTTTATACTCTTGCAACTCACGTTTAGAGTAGTCTACATCACTAAATAATTCCTCTAAACGCTTACGCTGAATTTGGTACTCAAAATCTTCTTCGTCCTTACCGGCGAAGATATCATTTTTACGTTCTTCTCTGATTTTAGGTAACAACTCATAATCAGCAACAAACTTGGCATAGTCATTCACCTTTTGCTCATCTGTCCACTCTTCTAGGCTCTGACCGTTCAATTCTCTCTTATGGCTAACTTCGTCAGCACAAATAACATAGAAACCATCGTCTACTGCCTGTGAGTGCCTTAAGACTGCTCTACCAGCCTGTGCGTAAATATCGTCCTGGTAAGCAAGCCAGTAACCACTTGCAATCTCTGTGTTAGACAGGTGCTCCGTGTCTGTTACATGGTACTTAGATAACTCTGCTAGAAGTTCGCCTGCATCAATCTGGTCATCCTCATCTTGCATAGTAACAATAATATGCTTAAGACCTTCTTGAATTTCAGGCTCTGCCTTGTATTTTAACTTGTTCTTAATGCGGTTATATTTCAGTACCACATTATCATTAAATCTGTTACACTCTTCTTGGGAGTGTAGATGTGGTGCGCCTTCTTTTCCGTAAGGGCAGTTGCCAGGCTGTGCTGTGCATTTCTTCCATTCGCCATTTACTAAATGTTGCATTTTATACTCTCTCCTTCTTGATTTTATTATTCTTTTATGTTATACTGTCTATATCAAAAAAGGTGACATTTCTATGAAAAAACTGATAGATTATGACAAGTACATCACAATGGTGCAGGGCTTTAAGTTAGACACACTAATTAACGAGTTTAGACCTGACATTGCTAACTTCATTGTTCATACGATGAAGATGGATAAATTAGACTCGTATTTTGAGTTAGAAGTTTTAAAAGAATTGAATAACAGTATACAGGCAGCATTTTCTATATACCATGATGATAACGGCAATGTACTGCAAGACGGTAAGAAATTAACTGTTAATAAGCAATTCATGATTGACTGCGGACTGCTTGGTAAACGTGATACAGTATTGGGAGTCATTAAACACGAACTGGTCCATTTCTACGTTGTTACAAAATTCGGTTACGAGGCAGCCAGAGACGGTGCATTTATCTTTGAACAGAAATTAAAAGACTTCGGAGCACCATCTTCCTCTGCAACACCAGAGCATTTACGTTATACAGATATTACGGTTTCTCCTATGGTCTATACTATTTACAAATCAACAGAAGGTGAGATTGTACAAGTACCACTTGTATGCACTAAAACACTATACAATGTGGTAATTAATGGTGTACATTACAAGCACTTAGAGGCAAAGAAAATTCTAATTACAGACGAAAAATAAAAAGAGCACCTGTTATGGGGTACTCTTTCTTTAGGCATCATACGCATCATACGCTAGAATGATAGTCTTAATCTCTTCAACTAATTCAGTAGGCATATCTTTAATACTTGCTTTACCAGTCTCTGTGTTGATTGTTAATGACATCTGGATATTTGATACATCGTTACTTGTCAAAATCTCTTCTGCCTCATTTAGAGAGTCGACTAACTTCATTGTTGCTTGTAACTGTTTTAGTTGAGCCTCTAATTCTTCTTGCTGTCTTAGTAAAATGTCCTTATTCTTCATATTTTAATAATCTCCTTTTATTTTTTACTTGTGTACTTCTTATATCAAAAAAGTCGGCTTTTATACCGACTTACCATAATATGTTGCGTTGCTCTTGAGATATCTTTCAATATAGTTTAAACAGAAATCTGAAACTAAGAAATTAAAGTGGAAATGTGCTAAATCCCTGTCCTCTAGATGGAACAATTCTTCTGATACTAAATGTTTAATAGTATCGTTCTTTACAATACTTGTAAATACAATAGAGTCTTTTATAATTAGGGATAGCATGTCTTTGCCGTCAATATGGTCGATACGTACTGTACCTGTATTATCTATCTTAATTTCTACCGTATCATCGTTTAAATTCGGTAATATCGTATGAATGGATAGCAATAACTGGTTGTACTCTCTATTCTTGTTTAGATAATTTAAAATCTTTGCTCTATTATTCTCAAAATTTAATAAATTCATTTTAACACCTCTTTAATACCAGAACAACTTAGACTTATTATACTTAGCAGCCATGTAGAAGCCTGCCCCAATAAGAATAACTGATAGCAACATGATACCTAAGTCGTAAGATGTACTGATACCTAGGGCGATACCAATTACAAATACAGTGATGATAAGTGTTTTAACGAAGTCGCATACCCATTTCTTAAAGTGTTTTGTGTTTGTCATAGTTATTACCTCTTTCGATTTACATGTCTATTTTAGCACAAAAGAGATAGTTATGCAACCATCTCCCCAACTAATTTATTTAGTTCATCAACAAACTCTTTTGCTTCTTGATAATACTCCATGAGTTTGTGCTTATCTTTATAGTCTGTATTTACGCTAGAAATCACAAATCCGAATAGGTCTTCATTTAAATCAACTGGACCACAACCGAATAACTTACCATCTTCTGTTTTGCTATAATCGTATAGTGGCTTAATCGTTACAGGTGCAGACCATTCATGGTTGATACGATATTCTTTATAAGTCGTTTGCTCTGCATTGCTCATTGTAATGTTGATAACTTTTACGATAAATGTTCCGTTTTTACTCTGTTTTCCTGTTAATAGCATGTTATACCTCTTTCTTTTTATCTAATATATTCTGAATATTGAATACCATCCAACCAGTACACGCCGTCATCTTCGTTGTAGATATACTCTTTTCCATCTACTTCAATAACATTGCCTTTGTAAACTGGTTTAACGATGTTGTATTCGACTTCTACTACCTTGTTGTTCTTTACTTCATATGAAATATCATCTTGCATGATTATACCGTTGCACACTAACTTTGTGTAGTTCACTAGACCCAACTTCTTCTTTGCTCTGAAATTAAAGTTAGACAATGCTTTCTTTACAGAGGTAGCGTTTGTAGTTTCTCTGTAAATATGGCATACTTGTCGGTTATAGGTGTCTGTGATTTTTAAGTCTGCTATGTATTTCATGGCTTTATTATAGCACGATTATTTTTATTATGCAAGTGTGGGAGAACGGTTTTAAGCGTGTTTTTACTTAAATCTGAATAACGTATCAGCCCGTTGGTTTTAGGTCTAAAATAGGTCTAAAAAGTCGCACGGACGAGGGTATAAAACGGTTTTAAAGATTTAAAAAGAGTCTAGTTTTTCTTAGACTCTTCTAATTCTTTTAACTTCTCCTCTGCTAAATATCTTACCATCTCGTCCTTATCGTGAGTTAAGATGTCAAGATAAGAACCTTGACTAGCAACTTCACCTCTTACATACTTATCTGGGTCATTTACCAAAATATCATGCCCATAACCCTGTTTGACGACTTCTTGACGAACTTCCGGCGCTTCGTCATTAACAAGTTTCTCTAGGCCATATTTATGGCTCGCTACTTCTTGGCGTACTGCCCAGTGCCTGTCATTTATCAATTTGTCGAGATGGTGCCCGTGTTTAGCAACCTCTGCTCGTACAAGGTCACTTTCATCATTTACCAATATGTCGTCATACTTGTCGGTGTTTAATACAATTCCAAAACGAACACGGTCATTTTCATCATGCACTAAGATGTCATGGCCATAGCCTTGTCTAGCGACCTCTGCTCGTACTTCGCTATCTTCATCATGAACTAACTTGTCTAAGCCATATCCTCGTCTTGCACACTCTAACCTGTCAAACCAAAAATCACTATTAAGCAGTTTAGTCATTTTTTCGTTATACTCGTCTACCTCTTGTTGAAATCGTTTGTCACTAATACCTTCGGTTTGGTGAAAGATGTGATTGCAATTACCGTGTCCTGGCACTTTAGCAGTACACCATGTAATTTCGCCGTTTGTGTTTAATGCTTTTACTCTAGGCATAAATTATATCCTCTCTTTCTGAAAAGTATATCAAAAAAAGAGTAGATTGCTCTACTCTGGCTTGACTGTTTCAGTTTTGAATGAAATGAAGTTGCAATCGAACGTGAATTTATTACCTGCTAAGATACCGTTGTTTAATACGTTTGTTGCAACGTTAGATACTAAGCATCCTGCTGTTACGTTCGCCATGATAGACTGCTCTCCACCCACCATATTTGCGTGTTCGGCACAAGAGATTTCTGTTGGGCGACGGTTGTCTCCATCAGTTGCTTGTAATGCTTTATCAAGTACTACCTCTGTTTCAAAGATAATCTCATTGTTTTTCTTAATAGCAACATATACTTGACCGTTACGCTTACTATTACCAGACCCAATATATACAAAGTCTGGGTACTTTTCCATATGGAACATTTCGTTGATTAATGCACGTGTACCGTTATTATCAACTAATGAGATTACCATAGGCACACAAGGCTCTTCATCAAATAATGGTGCTAAATCTTCTGGAGTATCTAAATACTCTGTACTATATGGTAAATTGTAACGTTCACCGAATACTTGTGACTTGTACTTGTTTACGTCACCCTCAAAGAACTCCTGACGAATTAAGTTCTTATTTTCAACCACGTCACCATCAACTAGGAATACTTCATGTCCTTGACGTGCTAGGTTTCCGATTACGTATGAACCTGTGCCACCGCAACCGATGATTACAATCTTCTTCTTTTTGTCAAATTCAACCTTGTACATATTTCTACACCTCTTCTTTAACTGTCTCTATTTTAACATGTTACTTCTTAACTGTCAACACTAAAATAGCAGAAAGTGCTAAACCTGCTACGAGACCCGTGAGCAGGTATTTTGCTTTCCTGTTTTTAACGCACATAAAGTTCAATCCCCTTGGTGTATCTAGGACCAAAATCTAAAATACGATAAGAATGAACAGTTGGTAGTTCTTTGCCAATGTATCTTACATTATCTTTCTTTGGCATGTACCCAACTCTAAATAATTCACCTTCAAGATTAACCATTACCTTGATTGCATTACTGTCGTAAGGGTTCTCTGGTTCTCTTTCTAATGAAAAATCAAACTGTTTATCACGCTTAAATAAGACCTCTAAAAAGTCTTGTCTGCCTTCAAATGTTACTCCTGCTACTCTGAATACGTGCATTATTCTGCCCCCATTTCTCTTCTCTTTAAAAACAACATCTCTTCTAGGTCATCCCAATGTTCTGTTTCCCATGATGTTAATGGGCCATTTTCGATACGCTGTTCAATCTCTGATAATTCCATCAAGTTTAGTTCTTGCTCAAAATCAATCATTGCTAGTTCTTCCATGTTAACTCCTCTATTCTGCTCCATGCTTTATTCAGGATATCTTCTAATTCTTCTACATCTTTTCTTAAATCTTCAAATCTTCTAAGAACAGATAAATATTTGCTCTTTTTTTCTGCGTAAACGTTAATATCATCTAATGAAATGGCAACTAATAGTTTACGTGTTGATACAGGCTCGTAGGTATAAATGTAGAAATAAATACCTTTTACTCTTTTTGTATCAACTGTTAGTAGTCTATGGATATCATCTATTAGATTTTCAGATACAAACGATACAAGAACCCTGTCCTCAGGCATTTTCTTTGCCTTAATGATGTATTTCATTTTTTAACTAACCTCTTAGAATAGAAGCGTCTTCAATATGCATACCGTAGCCGTTGAAGTATGTGGTTAAAGCAATTGGCTTACCGTCGAAATAAAAGAACATCTTAGACTCTTTTGAAATCTTAACATCGAATAATTTTTCAATATTATTAATATCTGTGCTATCAGAAATGCCTAATGCAATCTTGCTATTTAAAATATCTCTTTTAAGTGTTTTATTCATTTTCTTCACCTCTTACCTTATTTATCTTAACATACCAACTCGCTTTTGTCAATTACCTAAAGGTCTTTTCACCAACTTGTTGCACACCGGGCACTTTACAATTTCTTTTGTGATAAAGTGCAACTGGTTATTACAATATGGGCACAAACTAATTGTACGGTATGGCTGGCTACCAACAGTGCTTACAATCTTCTGTTTTGCTGGTGCGATGAATACAAAATCTTCATACTTGCTCATGTTTTATCTCCTTATCGTTTAATGATAATGTCTTGTTTTGCTTTTGTTACCTCAAGTACTCGCTCTGTCTTGGTGTTATCGGCAACTAGTTTATTACCATTGATATTACAACCACAGGCAAAGATGACTAATGCAACCAATATCTTTTTCATGCTATTTCCCTCTTTCTGCTTTCTCTTGTCTATACTTTCTCCTAATACGTACTGTAGGTGTCTCAGGATTGATAAGCGACCTAATAGTGTACTTTTTGTTTAGCGAAACATTGAAATTCTTAGCAAACTCAACCGTGCTACACAGGTTATCGTCTACATCATAGAAATCAGCGATTAAGTATATGCCGTTATCGTTTTCTTCTGCTCGTCTAAATTCTACAAACAACGCCCTGTTGGCGAAATACTGATGGAGAATTTCATTAATCAATGCACTGGTTCTTCGTTGAGCCGGCAACGATGAGAGGTATAACTGTTCTAAACTTGTCTTATTACTGATATCCCATTCTTTCGTCTGTTTAACCAACTCATACATCGCATAGAAGATGAGTATAAGATAGAACGGGTTCCTGACTGTTGTTGATATGATGAACAACCCTGCAACAATAAACGGTAGTACCAGATTAACTCTTGCTATATAGGCCTTCCAATCAATTTTGCAGGTCTTTTCCAGCGTGTCTAGCGTACAGTTGTCTAATTGCTCATTATTACTATTTGACATCTTCTAGGCCTCTTTTCCGTGATGATGGGCTTGCTCATAAAGAACGAACCCACTTTTTATTTTAGCACCCACACCGAGACTCGAACTCGGACCCAACAGTTTAGGAAACTGTGGCACTATCCTTTGTGCTATATGGGCATATGAGCCTCTTGATAGAGGCTTTACTTTACTATATCAGATAGGTATTCCCCGTGCTTCAAGACAATTTTATCATTTGGGTCCATAGACAGGTCTTCCACAAACTTCTCATAATTTGTTTTTAGTAAATTTACAAAACTTTCCTGATTACCACGACTTAAATAACGATTCGTCATTTCTTCTTTCATATCTAATGATGGAAGAACGATGGTGTATTCAATGCTTTGTGCTTGTAACGCCTCTCTCACTTCTTTATGTGAAGAGATTAAGACGTTGAATCCCATATCAGTCAACTCGGTAATCTTTTTAATATAATTCTCTGGAAAATCAGGATTAATAGTTTTTGCTATACCTTTACGTTCTTCAATAGATAATGTTTTATCAATATCAACCCACTTATAGTCTGATGACTCAAGGTCAATATAGTTTTTATTTGTCTGAACTAATGTTGTCTTACCAATGCCTGGAAATGCTGAAATTACTTTATGCATAAGTTTGTACCTGTCTTTCTCTATAATTATTGTGTGTTATTTAGAACTGATTATTAGTCCTCTTCCTCTTCAAGTTTCTTAAGTGTTTCTTCGCTTTCTAAAATCCACTTTTTGTATCTCTCAATATCATCTTTGCACTTGTTGATTTGTTGAAGCCTATTTACCTTTTTATAATTCTCAAAGTATTCTTTTAACTCTGTAAGTTCAGGTGACAAGAACCATGCAAACTTCAATTCATGTTCAGTACCTTCTAAGTCATGGAAAGAAACATATTCGCCCATATAGAAAATCTTTTCATAATCAGTGTCAACTTGAACTAATCCATTAGATGTATTATACACAATAGATTTGATGCATATATTCATCATATATTCGTATGAACGGTAAATCTCTTGAAGGCTATATATTTCTTGAATAGATAACCAATGAGAGAAAGATACATTATTATCATGAACTGCTTGAACCGCCAACTCAATGGCACGATGATATTGTTCTTGATTGTACTCCTCTACCGTTTCTTTCGTAAACGTTGTTGGCATATACACATGGTCTTCTCCAAATACAGCATCTGGGTCATCGCTATATAGGGCTATATTTGCTTCTTTACCATCAAAATTAATACGTTTTACTTTTTCTAGTTCAATCTTATTCTCATGTGTATTATTATATAAATTTAATATAAGTTCTTCTGCTGGTTTTAAATCTTTTCTTTCCATGTTCTCTCCTATACGATGAAGTACACTACTTTTTAGCAATGTACTTCAACCTTAACTGCGTACTTTACTGTAAACTTCTTTGTTCTACGCTTCAACTCTAATTCATCAATCTTTTTACGCATTGTTGTAATCTTTTCTTCAAGTTTCTGTATTTTGGTTGCCTTTGTCTTTGGTGTGACATCCGAATGGCAATGCTCACAACGATATCCCCAAAATAGATTAAGGCTAGTTCTCTTACCACAATGTGGGCAAGTTAATGTTTTCTGTGTCGGTCTCTTTAATGCACTAAGTTCTTTTCCGCACTCTTGAACCTTGTTTTCAAGTGTTTTTTGTGTCTGTGTTTTATTCTTGAGCGTATAGTCTTTAAAGCGTACTGCTTTGTCACTATATGAACCATTAAACTGTTCAAGGTACTCACAAGCCTCTTCATAGGAATCAAACTCTTTATTCAGAACCGATAGGTTTCCGTGGTAACATGAACTTTCTTCATGGTCCATGTTTCGCTCTGCAAAATCACAAGCATCAGCGAAAATTTCTTTTTCGTTATCAACAACTAGAATTTCAATACAATGGCCCATATAATTACCTCGCTTTTATTTACAAAATAATTATACACCAATCATACATCGTTTGTAAAGACATAAATTATAGAATTCCAAACTTATTTAAAGCGGCCCACTCTTTGATTGCTTCATATTCAGGCGAACCCTTACTGATAAATCTATTATTCATGTCACCTTCGACTTGAGTTACTTTTTTGTCTTTTACTTCAATAGTCACATAAGGTGTATCTTTATCTTTACGCAAGAAATAAATCATATCTTCTCGTCTGACAACCTTATCAACATACACACCTACACAGTGATGGAGTGCTTTACCTTCATTGATAATATCCTGTGTTGTCTTAGGAATAGTGATAGAGAACTCACCATTGTCATATTCTTGCACATTTAATTGACTAACAACTTCTTGGTACTCTTGTTCAATCTTGGCATTTGTGATTGCTTGGTAAACAAGTTGGTATTTGTTGTGCAATTCTTCCATGGTCGTTGTCTTTAATGTGCTATAGAAGTCTTTTAGTGTTTTATCACGATTGATAACCTTGTACATCTTAATTGTGTCATTGATGTAATAAGAATTAATATTCTTAAGTCTTTCATGCAATGCTAATGGTGATAATTCCTCGTTGCCAAAGATGTGATAATTTAAAATATTTTTAGCGGACTCTAATTCTGATACAATCTGATTATATGAAGTTGTGATATTTAATAAATTTGTGAAATCTTTGACACTGTCTATACTCGCTAAAATATCAGTATATCTTTCAATCTCTGGTTTGTAAAGGAATTCCATTTTGCTATAAGCACTTGCTAAGTGTTTAAGTCCACATACATCAACCCATAGACAACCGATTGTTTCTAACTGCTCTGTAGAGAAATATTTAATGACATTATAGATACCTACACCACTGTCCATGATATTCATTAAACGAATACCCGTGAGTGCTTTTAATGACAATGTATAGATAACATCTCTCTTTGGTAGTGTATTAAAGAAATTTGCCTTTAAATCACGTACTAAACTATCTTTATCAAATAGGTCATAATATTTAATCAAGTATTCCCATGAAACATTTTGGAATGCTTGTACATTAGGATATACTTGGAACCATGTTTCTAACTTATCTGAATATAACATATTCACAAACGTCTTAATAGGTACAAATGGGCTCTGAATATCAAGCAATTCAGCGTACTTCATAGGATTTTCTAACACATCTCTAAAATGCTCTAAACGATTGTTTAATGATTGAATTTCAAATCCCATATAAACAACTTCACCACTATCCATAATACTCTTTTTTGTGGCTCTAACATTATTAATATAGAATGTAAATAATCCACTATTAGGTACATCAATCTTAATTACAGAACCACTCAATGTTGGAAGAATAATGGTAGAAATATTACCATCAGTTTCAATTCTATTTTCTCTTACTTCTTCATTATGATTAAGTGCAATTTCTTTGTTTCTATATAAGAATACTACATCAGAGAATGGTTTATTGATAGTATTTGCGATTTGTGTAATCTCTTCGCTTGTATGCTTATATGGCTGAAATGTCTCTGACTCTGATATGTTTCTGGTTGTATTAACAGTCCAGAAATAATCGAATTGTAATAGTTCATCTGTTTTAAGCAAGATAAATATTCTATGATAACCGCCAATAATTAATCTACCAAACGACAACTCAATCTCAATAAGATTACTCATTCTATCTGCATTACAATATAGGTTACCTTCTACCAGTAAAATTTTTCCTTCTAGTTTTATAGATGGGAACATAGAACCCTCATAGACTTCCATAGCAACTTCGCCATCATAAAGATATTCTGTATATCTGGTATTGTGATAGTAATTGCCTGTTTCCTTTGTTTCGCCTCTTACGCACTCACAAACTAAGCCTTGTTCTCTTAATTCTGCTAAAATTCTATCGGCGTATTCTTGCTTAAGCACCTGTGTGTAACCATTTAGGTATTCTAAATATTGTTCCTCTGTCTTTTTAGTGTATGTTTTCATTATTTATTCCTCATTATTTGGCACTTGAAATATCCATGTCGTAGCCTAAATACCCCAAGAATGTACCGTCATCGTCATATTCCCCAAAGATAATAGTCAGTATATTATCCAGAACATATATTTCTTCTACATGTTCCATTTTAATTTTATACTCGTGAGTGTCATTATACAACTTTAATAATGCCTCATTCTCTGGCGTTAAGTCTTTTCTTTCCATATATTGTACCTCTTTCTTACAAATATAATTATACTATAATGCGAGTAATATGTAAATAGACAAAATAAAAAAGGCACAACTCAATGTGTCTCTTTTTTAATTTCTTCCAGTGCTGCCAAACCCACTGATACCACGTTCAGTGTCTGATAATTCATCTTCTACGTATTCTGTATCTAATATAGGCATAATGACTAACTGAACACATCTTTCTCCTGCCTTAATCGTATGTGGTGCTTGACTGATGTTAGTAATACGAGCCATAACTTCACCTCGATAATCGCTATCAATTACACCGACCGAATTAGTTAAAGTACAACCGTATTTATATCCTAATGAACCACGAGCGAATAATAGTCCTACATATCCTTCAGGAATTTCTACATAAAAGCCAGTAGAGATTATGGCATACTCACCAGGCTTAATAGTAATGTCTTTATCAGTATTATTGAACAGGTCAATACCAGCAGAACCAACTGTTTGTTTCTTAGGGGACTGATAATTCCCTTTATATTGGTATTTAATCCTCATTATATTAATCCTTCAAATGTGATAGGCTCATATTTTGACTTATTAAAATCATGAATAATTAAATTATTAAACTCTTCATCACTCATAGTCAACAATGTCTTGTCTATAAATAATGTTTGTTGGTAAGACAAACGAATATCATACTTAGGTGTTACTGTGCAGTTAAAATAAACATGCCCATCTATAATATCAATATCATTAATATCATCGACCTCTATAAGTGTTTTTTGTGGATTAGTTTCACAATACTTCTTTATAAGGCAGTTAAGCCTGTCTTTTAAAGCGATTTGTATATTATTAACTTCTTCAAGTAACTCTGCGTATCTTTCAATATCAATCATTTTTAACACCTTTCAATTTACTTAACTTATTATTTACCAAAATCAACTGCACTAAAATAAGTCCTAGAAAACTAAGTATAGAATCATTTTGGTTACCTGTTGTAGCACTTGTAATGGCAAAACTAAGCGAGCATATAGATATTACAAATACTGCTATATATTCTAAAATTTCTGTGAACTACCCATCACCTAAAGGTAATGGGCTTCTAAAAGTCTAAAAGACTCTATTTAAGAAGTTTGGTATTTAAGTTTCCACCTGAATACTCAGGCAACCCTTATTCTTATAGGCGTGTCCACATCGCCTCTACCGTATAGAGTCTCAAGACTCACAACGCTACTTTTACGTAAAATATTTAATGCTCCATTAACATCAGCATTAAACGTAATACCATCTTTGGTTTTATACATTCCTCTGTGAATGCGATTACCACTGAACTCATACTCTTGTGGATTATCAGCATTGTAAACAGGGATATCATCTTTGTCCCAGAATGATGCTTTTGATGTATATGACTCTTCCTGTTTAACGAACGTTATACCATTGAGTTCACAAAGATATTGGAGTTTGTCTCTAAGTTTTCCGTAAGGAATATTTACAAAGTTCTGATTAGTCTGTTTGCCAAGATTACTACCTCGTTGGAATGTTTCGTTATATCCAACTACAAGAGTACCTATATCATTAGCGATACAGTAATTGATTGTTATACGTGCTGCCTTACTCATATAGTCATTAACTTTATTATTTCTGTCACGAGCGATAGCCTTCTGACGATTAGTTGTCCGTTTACCAAAACCTTGTTTGTCCTTAATGCTCTGAAGACGAGCATTCTCTTTATTAAACCACTGATTTATGGATTTAAGTTTTCTTCCATCTATGATGAATGATTCGCCTGTATTCGTAACACATGTGGCAAGATTGTTTATACCCAAATCTATAGCAAGTGCATTGTTTTGATTAAGATTTCTTTGAACGCATTCAGTTTCATAAGTATATTGAATTTCAAAGAACCTTGCGTTCGCTTTTGGTATAATGCGTATCTCTTTTATCGTCTTATCAAGAAGTATTGGTGGTATCGTGATTTCAACAGGCTTATGTGTTTTCTTAAAACTATTGGAAAACGGCAATATCAACTTGTTACCATTAAGTCTTACAAAACCGATGATTAGTGTTGCATATCCGTCTTTTGGAAGATAATATGGCAGTTTACAATCTGTAAAAGCATATTTCCCCTGCTTAGCAAGTTTAAGCAAACCAAAAAATGACTTAAATGAGCAATCAACCTCTTTTAGTATCTGCTGTGCCATATTGGAATTTAATGTTTTATAATTAGGACTATTCTTCAAAAGAGCGTAATTCTTCTCGTATTTAAGAAATTCACCTTCTGCAAAATAATATTGACGCACATTGTAAATTGCCTCATTAGCCAAATCCTTAGCAGTATGACAAAGCTCCTTAATAGTGATGTAATCTTCCTTAGACAGATGTTTTGCTTGTTGTTTTACAGTAAGATAGATACAATTTCCTCCTTTCCCAGAAAAATATTTTCTGTATATATATTGCAAACCTAACGCCATTCATCCCACGGTCTAAAGACCATAGGTTTTCTGGCTGTTACATTATAAATGTAAGTTTCTTCATAATATTCTATTATTGTTCCTTTTTAATAAGTTCTTTTAACTCATCAATATCCTGTTGTATTTTTGTCTGTCGCATTTTCATGACACCGACGTTAAGTGCTGTATATGCTAACAGTGTCAATATTGTTACTGTCATGGCCTCTATAGGTGTCTGTACCCTTGCCATTGCAATTAGGGCCGATGCAATAATCATTGACATAACTATAATAGCGTTTAATAAGATTTCTACCATATTATTCTCCGTTTCTATTACTTTCTTCTAATTCCTTTACGAGTCTTTCCTTGTTCGCTCGTAGTTCCTCTTCGGTCATGTCAAATAATTCTTTCTTAATGTATACAAAACTCTCGTACACCTTATACATATCTCCAAACTCACGAACAAAGTCGTGGGACATGATTGCGACATAAGGAATGTTTGTCTTTTTATCAATCATCTCATAAACTCTGTCAATGTTAATCAAAACATCACCACAATCCGACCTTACATCTCTACCAATGATGTGGTGCACTAACCATGATTGTCTAAGAATCCTGTCATGTGTGTCTTGCAATTCTTCTTCTAATTCGTGAAATCGCTTAATATCTATCATCAAAATCTCCAATCATACTTGTCAAACAAGTCTACTTTATTACTTAGCATTTCATCTGTTAAATCTTCAAACCCATTATTGTATTCATTTTTAATGTTATTCAGATAAGTATGAACCTTATGTCTACCTCTTGTCATTAAATCCATTTTATCATGACAATTAGATTTGTTCCACTCTCTTTCTTGAATATCGTGGTAGTAGTCGTAATTCTTTATGCGAATTTCTTTACGTTCTTTTATTCTACCAAAAAGTGGTCTATCCCAATATTTTTGTTCTCTGTAACCTATACAAACATATTTCCATTCTGGGTATTCCTCCCATGTGTTGCGAACATATTTAAAATCAAAATATTCTGGATACCAGAGTTTTAAACATTCAAGAGGGAAACGTACTCTTGATTCATGTAATGTATCTTTCTCAACTTTTGTTACAATAGGAAATGCATTATAAGTACGGACATACTTCTCTAACCTAAAGTTCTTACGATGGCAACCTTTAATGAAGTCAAGTTTTTTATCTCTTTTTCGTCTTGCATAACGATTTAACTTTTGGTGCATTATTATCACCACCCTTAATTATTTTCAGCACTCTTCTTTAACTATATCAAGAACCTTTTCAAACATCTCTGCTTGCTCTTCCATATCTTTAACGATTTCTTCTGTAAACACATCTGGTTTCATAGATGGTTCATAAATCTGTTTATCATGATATGACACGGCTAGTAGCACTTCCATCCCTAAAACACCTGCTGATTTGAATTTATAGTCACTATATGTGTCAAAGAATCTTACACCAATCTTAATATCATCTGTAACCAATAATTCGGCCTCTTCTGGTGTCGTTATTTCGAGTTTATGCACTTTACCGACCGAACGTGTTGTAACTTTCCTAATCAATCCATTCATAATTGGTTCTTTAATTAGTTCAATGAGTTTAGAAAACTTAATTTTATCACACGCTGTTTCATATCTTAAAATTAGTTCACCACCATAACGTTGACACAATCTCTTTTGGTAAATGTTCTCACCATGATTATTGCACTTTGTTTCGTCAATCGCTTTCTGTTGTCTAATTAGTTCATACTCGACTGTAATTACATAAGACATGTTTGTTTCTGAATTAAAGACTGTATTTACAGACTTACAATAATTCCTAACAACCTCTTTACTTGTGTATAATTTAGATGTCTTATTGATTGCATTCATAATTTTAGAAAGTGCTGGTCTATGAAAGGAGTGAGCCTTCAAGTACTGCTTTAACTCTTTAAGAGTAGTATTTCTATTACCCTTGATTATTTTTGTGCTTAACGGGCTTTGGTATTGTGTTAAATCAATTATCGGTGTGTTAAAGCCTTCAATAGTTATTTTGCATGTCTTGTTTCTCTTATCTTTATATGAAATTTGCATTACTAATTCTCCTTTTCAGTTATTGCTCAAAAACTCTTCCATTGTCACATACTCATATTGTGTTGTATCACCAAAGTTCGCTAACGTTTGCCAACGAACATCAAATATTAAATCACCTTGAGACGTTCGCTTAATTTTGTATGAGTCAACCTTATCTTGTCGTGAGAAAAATCCAGATTTATTCACGAGTACTTTTGCTAGTCTTTTCTTAATAACATTATCTGCCTTTGCCATTTCTGTTAATAGTGCCAACCATTCTTGTTCGTTTAATGTTTCATAACCCATACTGTTACGCCTTATTAACGTGTGATTGCGACTGATTAATTGCCTTATTTAACTCATTAACAACTGATGTCAATTTTTCAATATCGTGTGTGTTTAAATGTTGCCCAACGGTTTCTTCTGTGAGTTTTCCTAATTCATTGATAATCTGATTTTTCTTTTCTAAATCTTTTAGGCTTTGTATGTCAATTGGTCTATTATCTAAGGTCGTTAATGATTTAAATTCTAAGGTGACCATTTCTATACAATCTTCCGTAACCTCGTCATCCTCAACAACATCACACTTATTATCATCATAAAAATATCTTCTTGCATCAAACACGGCGATAACTGGATTCCCATCTAACAAAACTTCTTCGCTATATGTTGAGTTAATTACTTCATTTTTAAGTAACCACTCTTCAACACCTTCACCGCCGCACTCAAAGAAACTAATTAATTCTTTTATATTTTTAAACTTTTTAATTTGTGTCATTATTTATTCACCTCATTAATTTCTTCTATCAACTTTTCTACATGAGAAAGTAACATACGGTTTCTTAGTTCTGGAATTAGAGATTTGTATGTAACACCGTGTCTGCAAGATAAAATTGGTAACCCATAAATACCTAATTCTACCAACTTATATCTACCGTGTTCGTCAACTTGCTTATATAATGCTCTTGTTCCACTATAATCTTCTCTATTTAAGATAAGGACTCTATTACCATTAACTGAAATTTCCATAGACCAATCTCTAATTTTTAAGATTTTAAGGTCAAGTTTGTTTAATAGATTTTGACGATTTTGCAATATCTTAGAATATTTTAATGCATCTTCTTTGTTTGAAAATTCTCTTCCGAAAACTTTATATGAAACAACTTCTTCTAAGTCAAACATAGTAGTACCTCTCTTGTTTACAGTATTATCTTATCACAGTCTAAAACATTTGTAAACAAAAAGTGAGATATTTTTAATTTATCCCACTTATCCTTAAGATTATTAATTAACTACACACTCAACTTCATCGGTTAATGTAGTATTTTTGCTTTCATCTTCTCTGTAATCTACCTTTACCTCACCAACCACACGTAACTTGTCGCCTTGCTTCACTTCGTCATCTAAACGAATTTCCGTATGACCTAAAATCATGTCATAATCGTCCTCTTTTAAGAACTTATAGACATCATGTGCTTGGACTATTTCATATCCAATCATTATATCATCTTCGTTATATACTCTTAAAACCAGAAAATCAATGCTTGGAAACTCTCCGACTCTTACATTAGTGTTTTGGAAACGATAACTAACCTCTAGTTTCTTATGATTTGCCGGACTTACAAAAGGGAATCTTAACTCTGCTACATATTGAGGCTTCTGTCTTATCATACCACAACCCGAAAGTGTTACTAAACACAATAAAGTATAAATTAATTTTCTTACTCTATTCAGCATTATGTTACCTACTCAAATACAACCTTGTTCTCTGCGACTAAATCAGAGTTTTTAATATTCTCTGCCGTTACGGAGCCTGTCTTTACATGCACTTTTAAATCAGGGCTGCATGACTTTGAAAGACAGAATAGGTTAGATAACTTTTTAACATTCGATGGTAAATAAATGTCCTTTAAATTTTCACCACTGAATACCCAAGCATCAATCTTTTCGAGTGACTCTGGTAATACAACCTTTTCTAATGATGGTAATGAAAGCATTGAATCTTCACAAAGAACAAATAAAGACTTACCAAACTCAATATACTTTAACTTCGGATTGTTTGATAATGCGTTTTGTCTGACAGACCCTACACTATTTGGAAGTACAATAGCCTCTACATTAGGTAGTTCAGATAAAGCGTGTGGATTAATCATTTTTACAGGTCTACCATTAATCTTAGATGGTACATGTACCACTCTTGACTCTGATGTACAACCTGTAATGTTGTAACTGTTACCATATTCATTCCATTCATAAGTAAAATAGTTCTTACTTGTTTCTGGAAAATTTCTAAAATTTTCTTCTGTAATTTCAACACCAGTTAAATCTGGTTCAGGTTTTTTATCTTCTGATTCTTCTTTAGGTTCAATATAGAGTTTAGCACCAGTTTCAGTTGTTCTGTACTCACCTTCTCCATCGTTTTGTATTCCATCTTTTTTGGAACTGTTTTCTGTTTGTTGTGTTGTAGTATTTGATTCTGATTGAGAATCGTTCTTTTTAGAAGAGCAACCAATCGTAAACATCATTAACGACACTAATCCAATCTTGATTAATTTATTCATCTCTTAAACCCTTTCTCTTAGTTAGAACAAATCCTAAGCCTAATACAGATAATGCAAATAACTTCAATGTGTTATTCATATTATCACCAGTAGGTGCTGTGCTTTCAATAACTTTATTTTCTGTTGTGGTATTATTATCTGTAGGCTTAGTTGTATTATCGCTAGGTACTTCTTCGGCAACATGTTTCTTATAAATATGTGTTCTGATACCATTCTCTTCTGTAGTGTTTACGTAGTCGTACTGTTCATTTTCATAAATAATATTACTATCTTTTTCCACAAAGCCCTCTACAATATTCTTTAACTCTACACTGTTTGTATCAATAAATCTTGTAATCTTTAACTCTGGCACTTCTACAGTTGGTGCATCATTAGGAACTTCTGTTTCAACTTTAGTATAAACGTGTGTTCTAATATCACTTGTTTCAGTTGTTTCTTTAAACACATATCCATTAATGTCTAACTTTTCAATAAAGTTTTCTTCTAACTCATGAATATCGGTACCATTCTCATCTACGAATCTTGTTACCTTTAATTCAGGTAATGTTAATTCTGGAGCATCGTTAGGCACTTCACTATGGAACTCTTCATATACATAAGTTCTAATACCATCTTGGTCTTGTAACTTTTCTTTAAATACATACTTAGTTCCATTAAATGTGATTTCATCTTTCTTATCTGTGAAACCATTTTCAAACTCTGCAATCTGTTCGTTATTAGTATTTACAAAAGTTGTAATCTTAAATTCAGGAATTTCAACTGTTGGTGCATCACCAGGTAATTCATGTTGTTCATTCCAAGTGTTTGTTACATTGAAACCATTATCCATATCACCTGTAACAGATGTCATATAGAAATTCATTTCATCTTCTTTAATAGAATATTGAATTTCTTGATTTCCGTTATACTTACGCAAACCTGTGAAAGTGTATTCCCAGTTATTTGAAGTATCTAATGTTACAGATTTACCAGTGTCTACATTATCAGCGTATAAGTGCATGACTGCCTGTGTACCTGTATTACCTACCCAAGTCTTTGATACTTTAATATCTCTTGTAATAGGTTCATCTTTTACTGTAACGATATTATCTTTACTTACTGATGTTTGGATTGTATATACAGTGTTATTTAACTTATAACCAAAAGGTGCTTCAATTTCTTTTACTTCATAATTTGCTTCAAATACAACGTTAGGTGTTACTGCTGTTCCATCTGCACCTGTTACTAATGTCTGTGTTGTGTTATCGTCTAAATCTTTAATCTCAAACTTAGCACCAGCAAGTCCTGCACCTGTTTCAGAATCTTGTTTAACGATTTGTAACTTACCCTTTGTAGATACACCAGTATCGCCACCAACATCTGCTAATTTATACTGTGCTGTAACATCTTTGTTTACTTCATCACTTGAAATTGCAATCTTGTTCTTTTGAAGTGTACCACTCGTCATGGCTGTTTTCATAAACAACATATAACCTTGTGTACCAATATCACCTAAATCTAATGTCCATGATTTATAATCAGGTGCAAATTGAATTTTATCTGTTACATCAATTATCTCACCCCAGTTGGAAATACCTGCATTTTCAGTATAGGTTACCTTTTGCAACTTAAATCTTTCTTTTGAAATATCTACTGGATGTAAGAACCAACCATTATCTGTTACAAGACTATCGGATAAGACTACATGATGTAAGTCCATACCACTCTTATTAACACGAATAATCCACTTAACTGTGTTAGGTTCATCTGGTAATCCTTGACCCCACTTGGCAATTACTTCACCATCTGTACTTGGTCTTGTAATTGTTGTTTCCGCTGACATCTGATAGCCATTATAGATACCATTACCTTTAATTGTGAATGTAAACACATTCTTCTGGTTCAATGTAATATGGTTCTTATTGAAAGGCACCCATAAATAAACGTTACCACTTAAATTACTTCTATTGTTTGCTTGTTCATTGAATACAACACTAATTTTACCACCTTCAGTGCCATTAGGATGTAATGTTCCTTCACCAATATTATCCCCTGTTGCTGAATCAATAATAGGGAAAGTTCTGTCTAACTTGTCTGAACTCATATCAATAGATTCAGGTACAAGAATATCAAAATAATCTCCTGTATGTACTGTTTCAGTTGAGTTCCATGTTAAGTTTAAAAAGAAACTTGAACCGTCATATAGATTATTCTGATGTACTTGATTACCACTATCTCTTAATGATACTTGCACTAATTGTACGTCAAGTCTGCGTGGTGACGTTTCTTCTGCGTGTGTTGGAATAGCCATACATACTGTCATGAATAGCATTGTAATAAATGTTAGTAATTTCCTCATTCTCTATTTCCTTTCTAATAATCTTTTTAATTCTTCTGCCTCTTCTTGAGTGGCGACAATTTCTGCTTTAAGAACATTTAACTGGTCTTTCATTTGTTCAATCTGTTCTTTCATTTGTTCAATGTCTGAAAGTTTCTTATTATACATCTTAATGATGTTCTTTTCTTCTAGTCTTTGTTTCTCTTCTATAAGTTCTTCTTTTGACATATCGAAATAGCGTAATGGCACTTTTGCATAACCGGTGTTATATCCACCATAATCAACCTCTAACGTAATCGTGTTGTCTTCAATATTAATATTAGTAATGTGCCCGTTATACACATATTCATTGTCTACAACTGGAATGATTTCGTCAATTTCTTTTAACTTTGTTAAGACTTCTTTATCAAAGTCATACATGTCTTGTTTCATTTTGATAATTTTATCTGTTAAGTTCATATAATCTCCTTAAAGGTTTGGATTTTACTTTACCAAATCTCCATACTTTTCTTCTAATTTCTTATTTGCTTTTTCAGCACGCTCTATATCCATCTTAC
>ERZ773250.498-NODE-498-length-22414-cov-11.755222_pt1 | contig 22414 bp, 12 predicted proteins | sample MGYA00511258_ERZ773250 | MGnify/ENA primary metagenome ERZ773250 (study PRJEB29015, sample SAMEA2738164) | human oral metagenome | biome: human oral; feature: human-associated habitat; material: saliva | place: China | collected 2187 ... | reverse complement strand
TGGTCGGTGATGATGGAACCAACAAGAAGTTAGCTGTCAAAGGAGATGGTTCTTTTGAACAGGAGGTGCACCCTGGCGTCAATTATATCTTCCTTGCAACTTGCAATGGACACTTAAATCATAAAGAGGAGATAAAGGTCGGTAATACAGAAGCATCTGAGGTGCATACGCTTCAATTCCCTTTAGCAGGCATCAACGTACCTGTACTGATAGACAACATCTTCTATGACTTCGATAAAGCGACACTCCGACCAGAATCGGAAACGGCATTAAACACGCTTGTCAACCTTCTTAAGGAGAATCCAAACGTAACTATTGAACTCTCGGCACACACCGACTACCTCGGTTCTGATGCTTATAACAAACGTCTTTCACAGCGACGTGCAGACGCAGTAGTGGCTTATCTCACTGCTCATGGCATTGCTCGCGACCGCCTAACACCTGTAGGATATGGCAAGGAGCGGCCTAAGAAGATTCGTAAGAAGCTCACTGAGAAATACACATGGCTAAAGGAAAACGACGTACTAACCGAGGCTTTCATCAAGAAGCTCGATAAGGAAAAGCAAGAGATAGCCAATCAGTTGAACCGTCGGACTGAGTTTACGGTCCTTCGCACCACGTATGGCATGTTTGATGAGAAGGGAAACCTTAAGCAACAGCCCAAGCCAAAGAAGAAGGAGAACCTCGATGATGATGGAACAATACTCATTGATATCCCTTAGTCAATCCTAAGAAGGAGACTGTCTACCACAAACTTCATCTGTCTACCAGCTGATTTGCTAACTTGGCACTATCACCCTAAAAGCTCACAACAGCTTGTTATTGCACATAATAATATGATAAAAGATAAGACCCAACCTACCAAAGTATCACCTTCTACTTGTACCTCTTCTCAAGAAGGGCAAGAAGAAGAAGCTATAGAAAGGAGAACAATAAGTCTTCTTTCCGCCTTTACGGATTACACCTGCAGTCTCTTTGGTGATAGCCTGTACCAAACATTCCTCAAAGGGTTGGAAGACACGCCTCCTGTCAGTATCCGTCTTAATCCTTTTAAGTTGGCTGAGAATACGCATAAAGTTAATCCACAGCTTCACCCTCAACCAATCCCTTGGTGTAAGGAAGGCTATTGGTTGGAAACAAGACCTAACTTTACGTTCGACCCACTACTCCATGCTGGGGTCTATTATGTGCAAGAAGCGTCATCAATGTTTCTATCTCATGCGTTGCAATACTACGTGAAACAGCCTGTTGTAGCACTCGATCTCTGTGCTGCACCAGGTGGAAAAACAACCTGCGCACGCGCTTCCTTGCCCGCAGGGTCTATCCTTTTCTCTAACGAACCGATAGGAAAACGAGCACAGATATTGGCCGAGAATGTTCAGAAATATGGTCATCAGGATGTTATCGTCACAAGTAACTATCCTCGAGAGTACCAGAAGTCTAAGCTTGCCTTTGATGTTATCATAGCCGATGTGCCCTGTTCTGGAGAAGGTATGTTCCGTAAAGACCCACAGTCAATAGCTGAGTGGAGCCCACAGAATGTGGAGAACTGCTGGCAACTACAGCGTAGTATCATTGCTGATATATGGGATAATCTGAAGCCGGGGGGGCTCCTCATTTATTCTACTTGCACCTTTAATGCGCATGAGGATGAAGAGAATATAGCTTGGATACTCACCGAGTATGATGCTGAACTCCTCTCTCTACCTACAGAAAAGGCATGGAACATAACGGGATCGCTCATCGGCAACCCGCTTAAAGACGGTCGGGACTTCCCTGTCTACCGTTTCATCCCTGGTAAGACACGTGGAGAAGGAATCTTCATGGCCATCATTCGTAAACGAGGTGAGGATGAAGCACTTACAAAGGGGACTACGATTAACATCAACAAAACACTAACAGATGCCCGCAAACACCTCCGCATCCTTTCACATGGGGTGAAAGAAGGTACACAGAAGGGTAAGAATATTATTCCTGACCATACGTTGGCTCTCTCCGTCTCAGCGGACAAATCGGCTTATCACCGTGTAGAAGTTGATTACCAGACAGCCATCGCTTATCTTCGCCATGAGGCTGTCACGCTCTCTACGGAGGCTCCACGTGGTATCGTCCTCCTTACTTATAAGGGCTATCCGATAGGCTTTGCAAAGAACCTCGGGAACCGTGCTAACAACCTTTACCCACAAGAATGGCGCATAAAGAGTACACATATTCCAGACGAGCCATCGGTACTTATATAGAGTAAAAACGAACAAGAATTCGCTTAAAAACAATATTCTCCCCAACATATCAGACTTAAATAGACAAATTATGCAACAATACTTAGACCTCCTCAACCGTATCCTTACAGAAGGAACACAGAAAGGTGATAGAACAGGAACAGGAACCTTGTCCATCTTTGGGCATCAGATGCGCTTTGACTTGCGTGATGGTTTTCCTCTGCTGACAACCAAGAAGCTTCATTTGAAGAGTATTATCTATGAATTACTTTGGTTCTTACGTGGCGACACAAATGTGCACTACCTCCAAGAACATGGTGTAAGGATTTGGAACGAATGGGCTGACGAGAATGGTGAGCTCGGTCCTGTCTATGGCCATCAGTGGCGTTCATGGCCTGACTATAAGGGTGGCACGATCGATCAGATTAAGAATGTAGTGGACATGATACGGCATAATCCTAACTCAAGGCGCATGTTGGTCACTGCATGGAACCCAGCTGAGGTTGACGATATGGCTCTTCCACCCTGCCACTGTCTCTTCCAGTTCTATGTTGCCGACGGTAGACTATCCCTTCAACTCTATCAGCGTTCGGCCGACAGCTTCCTCGGTGTACCTTTTAACATTGCCTCATACGCTCTCCTTCTACAGATGATAGCGCAGGTAACAGGACTTGAAGCAGGGGAATTTATACATACGACAGGGGACACACACCTCTACCTCAATCACCTTGAACAGGCTAAACTCCAACTAACACGTGAGCCACGTACGCTACCAAAGATGAAGATTAACCCTGATGTAAAGGACATCTTTGACTTTAAGTATGAGGACTTCGAGCTGACTGATTACGACCCACTACCACATATCCCAGCAGTGGTTGCAGTGTAAAAAATATTCCCCAATGCCTCTGAAATGGAGGGAATGTAGACAAAAATAGTTGGAGCTTGATAGTAAGTTATGCTCTCCATCTTTCAGTATAATAAATTATATTAGTCAAGAACATCATATCCTTCACCAACGATAAATAGCCTTATCGCTACTACCCCTCCCTCAGAGGGAATGGAGAAGGACACTTATTACCATTATGGAAATAAACATCATCGCAGCAGTAGCAGCCAATCGTGCTATCGGATATCAGAACGATATGGTCTATTTCATCAGTGAAGACCTAAAGCGTTTCAAGCAATTAACAACAGGACACACCGTTATCATGGGGCGTAAAACCTTCCATTCACTCCCAAAAGGTGCGTTGCCTAACCGCAGAAACATTGTTCTCAGCAGAACAGAAACCGACTTTCCTAACTGCGATGTCTACTCTTCACTTGAAGAGGCACTGAACCATATCGGTGCAGAAGAACAAGCTTTCATCATTGGAGGAGCAAGTCTTTACAAGGAAGCACTCGCTATTGCAGACCGTCTCTACCTCACTGAGATAGCTGCTACACCTCCACAAGCTGACGTGTTCTTCCCTGAGTATAACGATGGCAAATGGGTTGTTGAATCACGTGAGTCACGTCCTGCAACTGACAAAAACCCCGCATACGCTTTTGTAAACTATGTAAGGAAATAGGTTTAGCCCTTTTAACACATGGAGTAAGAACACTTATATAGGCAAGAAGATTTATTAACTTGCCCTTATAAAGATGTCCGCAAAAGTTGTTGGATAGTTCATCTCCTACAGAGTCATTGATGATAGAGATGCCTATTCGCCCACAGAAGAACCCACCAATAGCGTTACGACCGATAGAACACACCGATCACTTTTGCTAATCATGGTGGGCATGTCTGTGATAATATGTATCTAAATAGCCCTCTGAGGGATATTCTCTGTGTACAAAACACTACGCTACTTTGTAAGTGAAAGATACATTCAATGAATCAAGAGACACAGATGTATAGAGGGAAAAAGGTGTCATCTTAACTCTATCCACCCTCTTCTATTCCTTAACCCTCCTACTATTCGTCAATATTTTTCGCCCTTCACGGAAGGAGTATATGCCCTTTAAGTATAAAGAAGACGCCCTTCTGCGTTCAAGAACATGCCCTTCTTGCCCCAAGAAGAGCCTCTTTTTGATGCAAGAAGGGCATGTTCTCAAATGTAGTTTATAACAGACTGATTACTTGTAGGTTATAAAGTTGATTACAGGAGATATTCTACTCCTATTTAGAGCGTGTTTAACCCCAGTCTATGTAATAATTTTTCATGATACTACAAGACTACAAAGGAGAATTATTATAAGCATTATAATAAGCTATAGTAAAGAACTAATAAACAATTCAGCCTCACTAATTAGAGTAGTGAGGCTGGTAGTCTATATTCAAGTAAGCTTAGAATGGTAAGCCAATGGCTAAGTGGAAAGCCTGTGCATCCTTAAACTTTGAAATATTATAGAAGCCAGTCTTGCCCGTTTCATAAGGTACATGTAAGCCAACACCCCAATCCAAACGAAGAATGAAGTAGCCAAGGTCGTAGCGTATTCCGACTCCTGTACCAAGCGCCATCTCCTTTAGAACGTTCTTGACTCTAAAGTATCCCTCTGGTCTACCATCGTCATAATGCATCGTCCAGACGTTACCAGCATCAAGGAAGAGGGCTCCATAGAGCGAACCCACAAGATGAGGACGATACTCTACATTGCATTGAAACTTGATGTCGCCCGTCTGCTCGACGTATGAACGACGACGTTGCGTAGAGCGATAACGTCCTGGTCCAATCTGTCGGACGTTGAAAGCACGAATACTATTGGCTCCTCCAACATAGAATTGCTCTGTATAAGGTGCAAAACGACTGTTTCCGTATGCCCACAAAGTACCTATATTGACGTGAGCCGCTATACTGCTCTTCTCTGATAGACTCCATACTTTCGTCATATTGGCATCTATCTTGACAAATTGAGCAAATGGGTTCTTAAACAGTTTCTTGTCTTTTTCACTCCAATGTCTGCCAAATGCAGCATAACCAGCAGATAGGATGTTTGACGCTTCACTAACTGTTGTCCACACCTTGATAGGACTCTTATAGCGAGCTGGGCTCATGAAAGTATATTGAAAGAGCATCTTAGGGATGAACTGGTCGGCCAAAGAGACTTCAAGATATGGCACACTATCAATCAATTCAAGATAACGATCGGTCACATTGTGCATATACTCGTATGTTAACGTCAATGGAGAGAACGAATAACTATTACGTTCGTTTGGCTGCCATTGGTAGGTTAACTCCCCAGACACTACATGCCGCTTAAAATACTTAGCACGGTTTAAGACATCAACAGAGGCTTTAAGGGTCGTTGATGGTGTTGTGTAATAAGTACGAGGGACCTTAGGAACATAGACAAGTCCCTTTTCTGCAGCTGCAGCAATCTTCCTTTCTTCACGTGCCCAACGCTTTCTTGGCGGTGTGGCAAAAGGGTTGACGAGTCGAGGGAACTGTAGGCTGGCTTCTGCACCATACTCATAATTATTCAGTCCGAGCCGGTCTCTGCCGTCATCATCGCTACTTGCCGACCATTCATACGAACCATGTAAACGTAAGTCGAACTTCTCACCACCACGAAAGACATTTCGTTTCGTCAAACCAACAATCGCCTCAGGACCATATCTACCACTGGTCTTTCCCTTACCGTAGGCTTCAATGTAGAAGTCGTAAGGCTTATCAAAGACACAATTAATGGTCATATCCAGAATACTACACGTGTCTGTCGTGTCACGAGGAGTAAAAGCAAAGTTCGTTGCAGCAAATACTCCACTACTGTTAAGCTGTTGCTGGGTCTTTTCTACAAGTTCGTTGTTGTAGACAGTACCAGGCCATATCTTCAAGTCATTGGTTATTGTGCGAAGACGGAGAGGCTTGTGGGATCCATTATAATTAACGATAATATCACGGAACCTACTCTGTCGAGAAAGAGAATCCATGAATTGACGCTGCAGATTGATAGTGATTGTGCCTATATCCCACTTTCGTAAGACTCTATTACTTACTGAGTCAGCCATCTGCAGACGCATGGAAGCTAAGCCATAGGTGAGAGTTGTGTCGGCAAGATAGCTCGCATCGTTATTCTGATAATAATAGTAACCATTGTTACGGAATAAGTCTGTGATGCGTTTACGCTCCTGTTCGAGTGTCGAAACATCAAAGGCATCCCCTTTATGAATGATTGCTTTATCGAGATTAGCCCTTATCAAGCTGTCTGCCGTGGGTGGAAAGTTAACATAGCGAATGCTATCAAGTAGCCACAGACGCCCCATATCAACCGAATATTGCAACCGCATCTTCTTAGGATTACGCTGTGCAAGTTTCTCATAGGTTATCTTCCCATTGAAATAACCACGTTTGCGTAAGAGGTTCTCACCAACAGTAACACGTAAGTCGGGGGCTGTTGAGTTCATTAACACAGGTGTAGAGCCAAACGCACGAACCAACCATCGACTGAAGGAGGTTGTATCCTGTGAGAAAGCATTCCATATCCACAGACCAACAGGGAAAGGAGAACGCACGCTGGGACTGCCCATCCACGACGCATTTGGCTTAGTGGCAAGGACAACATCTAACTCACCCTTCACATCATTAAAGTGTTGGTTCGGTTGATAGTTACTGTATTTTGTCTCCTCCATGCCCGTGTATAAGTGTTCACCATCAGGGATTGCTGAGGTCGTACTACAGGCTACAAGTAGGGAAAGGAAAGCCATGAAAGATAGCAACTTAGCAACCTTTCTTCTGCTTGTTAGGCTAATATTATTTCTGTTTCTTCTCATTTACGAAATTAATTAATGAATCTCTCTTAGGCTTCTCTTGCTTAGGTACAACCAAAGGTGTATCGTCCTTGGAGCGGAAAATATCCTTAAAGTGACGCAACTTACGCCTCCACATGATGCCAACACCGAACTCCGACAAGTTACCTTCTAACCAATCGTATGCCTCACGTTCGTAATAAAGCTTCAAATACTTTGTTTCCTTCTGATTAAGACGGTACTCGAGAGAGAAGTTATCGAAGTAGGCTCCATTCTCTTCAGAGAACTGTGCGCCTGTTGACACACGTCCACCCATAATGATTCGTAGCCGATTATTCCACAAGCGCTTGGAGAACTTGAAGGTATAGTCGGTGTGTAAGTTTCCATTCACATCGGCTGCACTCTCCATGTTGGCTGTTAAGTCAAGTCCCATAGAGTTGAGTGCCCTTCCTGTGATAGAGTTTACTTGGGTCTGCAAGAAGCTTGCTAATGCTCCACTCATCGCTGTATTAGGATTGGCAGAGTTCTCGCCATCGAAATACATGCCCGATGCCAACATCGTCACAGCAAGTTTAGAACGTTCCTCAACACCCTTAGTATTAAGAATATTCTGCATCTCTTGATCGTCAGGAGCGGTGATGATAAACTCAACTCCAGGCTTTGGGAATTGGCGAGTCAGGCTCACTCCACATTCAAAATCAACTATTCTTCCTCCTCCAGAACTATTTGTAACATTTGTCCTTACGCTCTCTGTCGCCGTAATATTTAGTGTTGGCTTCATCGGATCACCCGTGAACTCAAGATAACTTCCGCTCTTTATCGTAAAAGTACGGAGTGGTATCACTGGGAGAGAATATTTCATTTGACCATCACTCAACGTATATCTACCACGAACCTGTACTCCATTCGTAGGGTCATAGTTAAGAAGAAGGTTCCCACCACCCACGAAGTCGATATAATTAGACTGGTCAGGACTTAGCGCACAGAACACATGTGCCTGCTCATCTATGTCTACTACGAGTGCCATACTGAACCCTCTAATATCAGGACGCTTGATGATCTGCTTCGTTGAATCATTGAAATGAGTGAACTTAACGAGGTCGTTTAGTTCGTCATCGGTCGCTAACGTGCCATCTTGCACTATGTAAGACACATCTGTATTATCCAATACATTGAGCTTACCAGTAAGCTGCAAGTTATTTAATAAGCCACTTATCTGACCAGAAAAGTCAACAAAAGCCTTGCCATATACCTGTGAACGAGCGTTCTTCTTTGCATCTATCACTTGGAAATCCTTAGCTTTTAACTCAGCATTAAGCATCATCTTATCAAGATTAGAGAAGTCTAAGTACCCTGATATATCAAGTGGAGAACCGTTACTAGCTATCATCTCGAAGTTCTCGAACTCTATGTGGCTGTCTTTAATCCGTACTGGATCATCTGCGAAACGCATTTTAATACCATAGGGAGCACTCACCAAGTAGGAAGAGTCAAGGTAAACCTCACCATTAACATCCAATTTATTCAACGGACCCTTTACTGTCAACGTTCCTTCACCTACTCCTTCGAGTCCAACAATTTGGTCAGGAACAAAGCCATTGACGTAATTTAAAGGGAACTTGTTCATCTCTAAGGTTGCATCCAACTCTCCTTCTCCCTCATTCTTATAGGTTCCTGAGAGGATGCCAACCTCATTTCCATCTTGAGTTATAATACCATCAACATAGTGTGTACCGTCCCCTTTAGGCATATAAACGAACTGTGTGCCAACATCTCCCATAGGACAATTCTCGTAAATAAGCCGTTTAATGGTCATATCACTTGAGATTGTGAGTTCTTTCTCCGTCTGTACAAGGTGGTAATCACCATCGAGAGTACCCGACAACTTCGGTGCGAAAGGTAATACAGCAAACAAACTACCTAACTCAAAATGGTTCATTGACAGCGTTACATTCTGCAATGAGGCCGTATCATCATCCTCAGTAGAGACGAGCATACCCGTTCCGTCAGCCGCTTCCAAACGTAGGTTAGCTGACAGACGACGGTCACGTCCAATATAGATATAATTAGAGTCATTGACAGCAAAGGACTTATAACCTAACACAGACTTAGGCGAAGTGATTGAGAGTTCTATTCCTCTGCGTTTCATAGCAGCCTGCATAGCTAAGTCGAAACCTGTCTTTCCATCCTTATCAAGGATTGTTGCATGTGTTTGTAAGCCGTGTTCATAGAGCGCACCCTGCAGGTATCCATGATAAGGATAGGTGTTAGAAGGATTGTTCTTAACTGATAACAGATAGTTCAACTGCCCATCAATACTGGTGAGGTCAGCTCTGATGCTATCCAAATGGATATCATTATATACCAAAGAGTCAATACTTATCTTTCCATCAAGACCTTTTGTCGGTGAAGATGTCAGATTAATATCCGCCTGACTAAAGGCATATCCATCTTGTGCCAACAAGTTAGAGAATAAGTTATCACGTCCACTACGGAGTGTAAAGTGCCCTGTTGGTAAATGACGAAGTATTGCAGCCTGATCTATACGACGGTTAGCGAGTTGTTCACGTACAATCTTGTATATCCGTTTCCCACTTTCCGTCAATTGATTAACACTACTATTAAATGCTGTACTAAGTCGGAAATCACCTCCATTCAACACTGCATGTATGGTATCTCGACGACTCATAAGGTCGATATCCACATCCCCTGGAGCGTAAGTTCGGTTCTGGTCGGTTACATGAAGGTTTCCTATCAATCCACGAACATTCATATCATCCTTGCCAGACATGGCAAACGAGGTGTTAGCCGAGAAGCTACTTGACATTGCTTTATCAACGACTCCCAACTGATAAAGGTCTACACGTGGGAATGAACCATTTATTGAGCCCTCAATCTGACTGCCTCTCATTGTAGCATCAAGGTTGAAATTGCCTTCAACCAATGGTATTCGTTTTCCCTTACGATGTTCGCTAAGCAACAAGTTACCCACATTTCCACTTACTGCATAGTATTTCTTCATATCTGAGCGAAGCGTAATATCAGCATCAGCAGAGGTTATGTAATGTTTATCTACAAACCCAAAGGCCTGCAGATCAGCCTCAGAAAGATTACCTTTCAAATGCGTATCGAGTGCACCCGACTGTACATCTGCACGCACATCAAAGTTACCAGCTGCAAGAAGTCGGCTCTTCTTCTTTCCTTCCTGCATGAGACGGAATGAGCGAAGAGGACCGTTTACGTGATGATTATTCTTCATGTCCGACCATACATCTACATCTGTCCATGCAGACACGACGTATCTATCCGCCATCAAACCCATTGCATGCAAATCAACACGACGTAACCAGCCTCGCAGATGACCATCTACGAGACGCGTATTGACCTTACCTTTATACGTAAAGTCACCTGCCAACATCCTATTAGTACTCTTTACATGAGCAGCAAGAAGCTCTCCATGCTTAGAGATATCACCATTCAATCCATCAAGCACATATTTACCGTATCTGAAACTACGAACACGCAGACTGAGGTTTGTCGATGATTTCGGGCTTAAGAAGTCTGTCCCTCGCCCTTGCGCCTTTATCGTTCCAGAGAAAGCCGACAACCCCATCGTCGGTAAGAAATGATGTACAGGGAATGAAGTTGCGTCTGCTGAAAGGCGATAAAGTTCTGTTACCGTGTTGTATGCACCATTCAGTCGAATCCGTCCACCGCCTTGTGTCAGCAAAATGTTACCCGTGTAAAGCGTTTTACGTACATGGATATTACCATTGATACCAACTCCCTGTGGGAGGGATATCATCTTGCGCACATTACGTGGCAATAACTTAGAAACAAAATGTAAGTTATTTGCTGTTCCCTTCAGTCTCAAGTCACTACGAAGTCGGCCCGCTCCAGACATCATATCAGCTATCCATCCTGTGCTGGTAAGGTCGAAGTAGCCAGGCATAGCTAATCGAAGTTGCTTAAATGTGGCCGAACGAAGATTGCCATCGAGCTGTCCTTTTACGATAATACGCTGATTAGGAAGTGCTTGATAGATGTTCTTTGGTACGGAGGTAAGGAATGGCTGCAGGTCATCTAAGCGTAGGAAACCATCTAACTGAGTTGAAATCTGTCCCGGATTCTTGTCCGCAAAGGCATTCATGTTCATCATGAACCGCCCAGACAGCTCTGTTCCTGGTAAGCAAACATACATATTAGGCAGATTGATACTTGTAGAATCCATAGAGAAAGGACTGCGGAAATCCTTTACTATCAGTCCACTTTTCTCCTTCATATTGGCTGTTCGGACACGTAACCGTATCTTCGGAGCAGCATAGAGGAAGGAGTCTATACCGAGATTGATGTCCTGCATGGCTATATGTGCGGCATCAAAACCAGCCTTTGCATGCTGTACATAATTCTTATCATAGCTGAAATCGCCCCCTTGCCAATCTATATTCGCTACCTTATAGATGTTGTCATGTAGAAGAAGTTCGGCTCCCTTCACCATACCCTTGTTGAAGTTAGCACGAACACTCATCGTATCTCCAGGCATGTGAAGCCGGAAATCTGTTTTAGCAAGGTTGAGTTTATCAATATTAATACGCCAAAGTGGCTTCTTCTTGTGTGGGTCTTCGGGCACAGTATCGCCCAATGCTATGTCTACCCATCCTCCTTCAATATCGGCTTTATTGATGCGAACAGAGTCGCCAATGAGGTTTATACCATGACTTACGAGATGTAAGCGCTGCAAATCACCACGAATACGAAGGTCACCGATAAAGTTGACGGTATTTGCCTTCAGTTTTGTAAATGTCAGTTCGTTGACTTCTACCTTACTTTCAAGCAAAGGTAACAAACTCACATCCGCCACCAAGCGATGTACGTCAGCTACCGTATCTTTCTTATTAGGAATAGAATCGTTGGGACGAAGCATTTTTAGCCCCTCTAACTGAAGGTCTAATGGAAAAGAGAGATTAACCCGTTCGAGGCTTACATCCATCCCAGTCTTTTCTGAAACATAAGTGGCCACACGCTTTGCTGCCCAATTCTGAACTGGTGGACAATATAATAGTGCAACAAGTATAAGAAACAGTATGACTGGTGTAAACACTATCGCAACCAGCCATTTCAAGCTTCTTTTCATATTAAATATGTTAGTCATTAATAGCTTTCTCAATATTTTAGTCTTGTTTATGGGACTAATACGTTAGTAAACTTATTCAATTAACTGCAAAGTAAAACAAAAAAAACGAGATATAAGACTTTATATACGTAAAAAAACAAAAACCATTAAGACTTTAATTGTGCGTTGATAAGTTTCTTCTTGATAGCTACTTCCATAGGAGCTTACCTATTGAGAAAAAACAACCTAAGGTTTACAGCTTTCCTTACTACCAAGAGAAAGAAGGGAAGGAATGGCTAACTATAAAAAAAATACTCGTGACTTATCTTGGTATTCACGCTCTACTCCGTTCGCAGAGGGGTCGAAGTTGAGGCTCATTCTCCCACAAACAGAGACATATTTGCCGTGATGACCTTATAAGAATACGACTAAGGAAAGAATAGGGAACGCTGAACATACAAGCAAGATTTGTGAAGATATTTCATTAATCACTCTCCTCTCCATTAGGAAAGAGCATTCACTTGAAGTAAGAAGAGGCCTTTCAACGTTCGAGAACATGCCCTTCTTGCGTGCTGAAGACGCTCTTCTTGGACAAAGAAGGGCCTCTTCTCCGACGCTGTTTGTAACTTACTGATTTGTTGCAGATTACAAAGTAGATTAAAGAATATATTGCACGCTGATTTAGAGGGTATTTAGCTTGAAGCTATGTCATGATTTTTCATGTATTTACCAATCACTTAGAAGTGAGGAAAAGAGGATGAACAGTAAATTATTAGAGAAGGTATGATAGTCTCAACTTATACTTTACAAGAAAAATACTAATAGACTTCCTACTCAATCTTAAACGTTCCTTAGCACACGATTTAGGCACACTTATACAGAAGAAGACAAGGCATATCGGGAGTAATGAGCGTTTAAGGCTTAACAGAAGTCCATAAAAAACAGCATACCGTTTAACTAAGTATTATTAAACAGTATGCTGCACCTTATATTATATAGTTCAATCTATTTAGAACTGGAAATAGATGAATGGTTGTATCTCAGAACTCTTTACCTGCATAATGATGAATATAACGATAGTAATCACGATAGCAGAGAGGACAACCCCACCCTTCTCTAAGACTCGTACACAACGATTTTGCCAAGAATCAGGTATCCAATGGGTAAGAAGAGCAAATATCATTAACATGAATACATACTTATAACCCATGAAGACATCGGGGAGTACGGAAGGATTAAACTTTGTAAACAGTTGCTTAACCATAATCCACACACTATCAAAGTCCTTACAACGGAAGAAAAGCCACGTAAAGCAAAGAACATGGAAAGTGATGAATACTGATAAGAAACGACGAATACCAGATGGATGGTAACGGCGGTCATGCTTCAAAACAGTCTGCGACCAGAACTTATGTACACAAACCAAAGCACCATGAAGAACACCCCATACAACGAAGTTCAGGGATGCGCCATGCCATAATCCGCAAGCAGTCATCGCAACCATTTGGTTGAAATACATACGAAGTGTTCCCTTCTTGTTGCCGCCAAGTGATATATAAACGTAATCACGTATCCATGTTGATAGCGAAATATGCCAACGTCGCCAGAAGTCGGTCATGGAGTCGGCCGTAAGTGGCGCATTGAAGTTCATCGGTATCTTAAATCCAAGAAGCAAGGCAATACCGATTGCCATATCAGAATAGCCTGAGAAGTCGCAATAAATCTGTATGCAATAACCATAAAGACCAAGGAGAACCTCACCACCAGAGAAGAGTGTAGGGTTATCAAAGATACGATCAACGAAGTTCTGAGAGATGTAGTCTGAGATAACAGCCTTCTTAAAAAGACCAATAATGATAAAGAACACACCCTGAGCGAACATCTCACGGCTAATATGCAATGGCTTACGAATCTGTGGACCAAAGTCGGTTGCACGAGTGATAGGGCCTGCCAATAGTGTTGGGAAGAAGCTAACAAAGAAAGCATAGTCGAGGAGTGACTCCATAGGCTCAGCCTTCTTGCGATAGATATCGACAACGTAAGAGATGGTCTTGAAGGTGTAGAAGCTAATTCCTACCGGTAGGAAGATGTCCCAAGGTTGGAAATTACCACCAATCATCTGCGTCACCATTCCTGCAAAGAAGTTCGTGTACTTAAAGTAAGCCAAAAGTCCAAGGTCGATAAGTAGGCTCAAACATAACCATAATCTTGGATATTTTCCCTTGGCAACACGACGTGCTATATAGAAGTCGCTTACGGTCACGATCAGTAATAATAGGAAATAGAAGCCGCTACTCTTATAGAAGAAATAATAAGAGAAGAGCGTCACAAAGAGTAATCGCCCATCCACCTTCTTTCGTAGACAGTAATATCCTATCATGAAGACAAGGAATATGAAAAGAAAAGCACCAGAAGAGAAGAGGAGCGGTTCTTTTGGATTATATAGAAGAATATCAGATAACTTTGAAAACTCAAGACTTCCAATATACGTCTCGATGTTTTGTAAGAGATTATTGATGATAACCATAAACTGGTTGAGAAATATACTTGTTTCCATTTGACTCTATGTTATGTAAATACAAACCTACTGTTCTATCATTTTCTCACGTCTTGTATAATTCTTCTGTCCGGCTACGATAGACTTAAAGATACGCTGACTGACATATTTACCACCTTTATAATTAATGTGTACATAGTCTTTTGTACCCATATCCTGGCTGTCTACGATACGCATCATCGTACCTGGACCTCCCATAGCACGGAAGAGATTATAGAAACCAACATGACAGTCGGATGCAAGTTGCTCTTGATAACCTACTAACATCTCAACACCATTCATCGTACCATCAGGTGATGACTTAGAACCACGGTCGGGACTACTAACGATAAGAATACTCGTTTCTGGGAAACACTTGTGGAAAAGGTCTACGACAAGTTTCATGTCACGCATGTACTTCTTCAATCGTTCGGGAGTTGTCTGGGCATCAATAGCGTTAACACCAAACTGGAAAACAATGAGATCATACGGACGTACACGTGCAAACTCCTTCAACATCTGTTCTGGAAGTTTGGACAGTGTTATACCTGAAGAACCACGCATACTGAAATTGTCAAGCACAATACCTTCCTTACCTTCCTGTGACGTACCGAAGAGAATAGTATTCGTTCCATCTACCTTGACGGTAGCATGAGAGGTGATGCCGTCCATCTTTACAACTTGTAACTCTGGTGATGGGTTCACACGTTGGTTACTTGTTTTGCCACCATCTATGCTGAAACTGACGTTAGCACCTCCTTTTGAACGTAGGTAAAGTAATGTACTTGCCCACTTCTCGGTATGTGGATAGTCATGAGACAAAGTGAAAGGAGCATACGTCATTGTAGCTTGACCATTCATGGTATAGTAGCGCTCTGCAATACCTGCTTGATTGACATCATAACTTGCAGGCTTCTTAACCATGTGTTCGGTCAGTCCGGAGAAACTATTATCTACTGTATGCTTGTATTGGTCGAGGTCATTACCCGCATCTATCCATCCAACACCATAACCACCATAGTATTTCTGAAGGTCTTCACGCAAGTCGGCTAATAAGATATCACCTTCTATATATGAGTCACCATAATAAGCAATACGAACAGGACGCCCTACTTGCTGTTTCTGAACCAATAAGTTCAGTTGACTATAGAAATGATCAAGTCCTCCAGGTTTACCTGCAGAATAGTCAACGATACGTTCTGTACCCTTTGGCCACTCCTCCTTAAAGTTGATAACCTTTCCGTCTTTATCATACGCAACGACAGAAGAAGGCTTCTTAGGCGAAGGAATGACGTCTTCAAGTACTTTCTTCTTTTTTGCAAGGTCGCTTAGAATGTCTATTTCACGTAACTTTGTATCCCCTATTGTTAGTGTTGGAAGGAAATGCAATAGGAAAAGGAACAATGCAACTAACAATGTTAGCAACAGTGTCTTGTATGTATTATCTTTCATTTTACTATATTCTTTTACCTAAATAATCTTTTGTCAGCACGATACTTACTTTTGACTGAAAAGCGAGTCTAACTCTTTATCTAATAATTTTATACCCTCTAAGGTGCAATATCCTCGTACAAAGAATAAGATGGCTGCGTAGCCCAGCTCCTCTACATCATACTTCTTATAAAGAAACTGATTCATAATAGCATTCTGTGAAGCCACCGTCAAGATACGTATAATCTCATAGTTTATATTAGGAAGGAATAAACCCTCCTTAATACCACGCTGTATGAAAGAATGAGCATCGCTTTCATATTCCTTATGGAGCTTACGGACATAAGCGAGTAACTCTGGATACATGTGGAGTTCCTCAAAGAAAAGCGGATTAACCTTACCCATCTTCTCTATTCGGAAACGACAAATCTCTATGATAATATTGATGACATTCAGGCCAGACTTGTCTATCTTTGTCATAGCCTGATCTTCTATCTTCTTATCAAGTCGGATAACTTCAAAGAGCAACTCCTCTTTATTACTATATATCTCGTAAAGTGTACGCTTAGATATCTTAAGTACATTGGCTATATCGTCCATCTTCACTCTTTTTATCCCATGTTTATGGAACAAGTTAAGAGCTGCAACGAGGATTCTCTCTTTAAGTTCTTGCCGATAAGTGGTTTCTGTAGTTGTATTATGCATCAAACTTTATTTTTGCGACAAAATTACAAAAAACTTTCATAATGACATCTGATTTAAAGTGGATTTTACTAACTTTGTAAGTCAAAAATACATTTTTGTAATATTAAAAGTAAAAGATTAACTATGGTCAAGGTAACAAAAGAAGCCGCTTTGGAGTATCACAACAACGGCCGTCCTGGCAAGATTGAAGTAAAGCCTACAAAACCTTATAGTACACAGACAGACCTTAGTCTGGCATATTCGCCTGGTGTGGCATATCCATGCTTAGAGATTCAGCAGAATCCAGATGACGTATATAAATACACAGACAAAGGTAATTTAGTTGCAGTTATCAGTAATGGTACAGCCGTTTTAGGACTCGGTAACATCGGTGCAATGAGTGGAAAGCCTGTCATGGAAGGTAAAGGATTACTTTTCAAGATATACGGTGGTATTGATGTTTTTGATATAGAGGTAAACGAACAAGACCCAGATAAATTCTGCGAGGCGGTAGAGAAGATTGCACCAACCTTTGGTGGTATCAATCTTGAAGATATTAAAGCACCTGAGTGTTTCGCTATTGAGGAACGTCTGAAACGTACGCTTGATATTCCTGTTATGCATGATGACCAACACGGAACGGCTATCATCTCTGCTGCGGGTCTAAAGAATGCACTTGAAGTAGCAGGAAAGAATATCGCTGATGTTAAGTTAGTCGTCAATGGTGCAGGTGCTGCAGCCATCTCATGTACGAAATTATACATGGCGTTAGGACTGAAGAAGGAGAACATTGTAATGCTCGACTCTAAGGGTGTTATTACTTCTGACTCTAAGAACCTGACTCCACAAAAGGCCCTTTTTGCTACTGACCGACGTGACATACATACCTTAGAGGAAGCTATTAAGGGTGCTGACGTATTCGTAGGCTTGTCTAAGGGAAATGTTCTTACACAAGATATGATTCGTTCAATGAACGAGAATCCTATTGTGTTTGCATTGGCTAACCCTGTTCCAGAGATATCCTACGATGATGCTGTTGCTGCCCGTCCTGACGTAATCATGTCTACTGGCCGTTCTGACTACCCTAATCAGATTAATAACGTAATTGGTTTCCCATACATATTCCGTGGTGCCTTGGATGTTCATGCCAAAGCTATCAATGAGGAAATGAAGATGGCAGCAGTACAGGCTATTGCTGATTTGGCTAAAGAAACTGTACCTGACGTGGTGAATGAGGTTTATCATGTAAACGACCTTACGTTTGGTCCTAAGTACTTTATCCCAAAACCTGTCGACCCACGACTGATTACTGAGGTGAGTGCTGCCGTTGCTAAAGCTGCCATGGAGAGCGGTGTTGCTCGCACTCCTATCAAGGATTTTAAGGCTTATAAGCAGCATCTACTTCAGATGTTAGGTCAGGAAACAAAACTAACTCACACCCTTCACGCTACAGCTGCTCAACATCCACAACGTATTGTCTTTGCTGAAGGTGGTCACCAAACGATGATGAAGGCCGCTGTACAAGCTAAACAAGAAGGTATCTGTGTTCCAATCCTTTTAGGAAACCCTGACCGCTTGAATCGTGTCGCTAATCGTCTCAAACTTGACATTTCTGATATTGAGATTGTTGACATGCGTGCTGATAAAGAACAGGGACGTCGTGCAACATACGCAAAGCACTTAGCTGAAAAGCGTTCACGTGAAGGCTATACATTTGAAGAAGCATACGATAAGATGTATGAACGTAACTATTTCGGAATGTCAATGGTTGAGAATGGTGATGCGGATGCGTTTATCACTGGCCTTTACACCAAATATAGCAACACGATTAAGGTAGCTAAGGATGTTATTGGTATCCGACCAGAGTATAATCACTTTGGTACTATGCATATTCTAAACACTAAGAAGGGGGTATTCTATATTGCTGACACACTGATTAATCGCCATCCTGATGATGAGGTGTTGTCTGACATCGCTAAGTTGGCTGCTAATTCGGTTAAATTCTTCAATGATAAACCTGCAATTGCAATGCTTTCTTATTCTAACTTTGGTTCTGATAAAGAAGGTTCTCCATCGAAGGTACACTCTGCTGTTGAGAAACTGCAAAAGGAATATCCAGATTTAGCTATTGATGGTGAGATGCAGGTTAACTTTGCCTTGAATAAAGAGTTGCGTGATGAGAAGTTCCCATTCACTCGCTTGAAAGGATTAGATGTTAACACACTCATCTTCCCTGACTTGTCTTCAGCCAACAGTGGTTATAAACTATTACAGGCATTGAGCCCAGAAGCCGAGGTCATTGGTCCTATCCAAATGGGTCTTAATAAACCAATTCACTTTACCGATTTCGAATGTTCTGTACGTGACATTGTAAACATCACAGCTGTTGCTGCTATTGATGCTTATGTGGAGAAACTAAAGAAGAAGTCATTATAAACTAAAAAAGAGGATGTGTCTGTTTTGACACATCCTCTTTTTTTTGAGAAACACACTCTCACCCTCTTTACAAAACTATTACCCTCTTTTTGAAGAAACCGTCAACTCTTTTTGCGAAATAGGTCAACCCTTTTTTGTGAGAACAATCAACCCTCTTTACGAGAATAATCAATTTTCTCTGCAACATAGAATCATGCTGGGCATACTAAAAAAACTTGCCCCATGACACCAACAATGGTGACAGGGGCAAGAAACGAAAATTAAATTACCGATGTATCGTCATTGATATCACATCAATGGCTTCCCGCTGGAAACATAATTAAAACTAAATTAATCAATTCAGTATTATTAAAACCGAACTTTTTTATTTTCTTGGATATTGGCCTTATTAGGCTCATTAGCCTTATTAGGCCTTATTAGCCTTATTGGCCCTATTGGTCTTATTAGCCCTATTAGGCCTATTAGCCCAATAATCTCTTTTATCCCTGGCCCGCTACTGGGCCACTTCCTCCTCCATTCTTTTTCTTATCCTCCTTTTTCTTGTCTTTGCCTGCTTCCTCCTTCTTCCTAACTGTTTCGTAGGAGTTTGCAGCAAGTTCTCGCTTCAATTCTCCGCCAGGCGTGAAGACGACACGAGGCTTAATGGTCGCAGTCTTAAAATCCTCCTCCTTTTCAGCTCCTTTGCTCGACAGTGTGACACGCATCGAGCCAAACTCGCCCAACTGAATGCTGAAACCATCACGGAGATAATGGGGCAGACAGTCGATAAAGTTATACAACACGTTTGACACATCACCACGTGTCAAGGACGAACGTCCCGCAATGTCACGAGCAATGTCGTCAAGCGACTTATGCCCAAGGTTAACAGGGTTAGCATAAAACTTTACTTCCTCCCGCTTCTGCGGATTTTTCTTTGGTACTAAACGAATTTTCATGATTCTTTCGACTTTAAATTATTAATACTATTGTTGTTTATCATAGCGAAGGGCAGCACGCCTCTGCAGCTTTCTTTGCGCTTCTTCATGCTGCCCCATTCTATTTTCTTGGTTTATTTCCTCCCTTTCATCGTCTCTTCTTTCCTCCTTTTAGCATCCTCCTCTCGCCAGATGCGCATTCCCTTACTGCGCAATGCGTATCTACGTGCCGTTAGATGCGGTGAGCGCTGCTGCTGAATGCGGTGAGCGCTACCGTTAGATACGCATCTAACGGCTGCGCAATGCGTATCTACGAGTAGCTAAATACGTATCCGCCAACACGTGGATACGGTGAGCGCAGCGACGGAATACGCATTCGGCAGAAGCCCTGTCCGTTAGGCACTACCTTCCCTCCGGGGAGGGCCGAGGTGGGAACTTACGGCGGTTTTTAAGGTGTCGCCTTTTAGAGGGCGACACCTATAAAGGGGCAATCGCGAGGACTACTCGAACAACGCGTCCGCCCTAAACCCGATGTAACGGCTGTTGTTGAACACGTAGATGTCACTACTGGTGAAACTCAGCGAGTACGCGCTGCCTCTGCCCATTGGGTAAGCAGTTGACGACCAATAGCCAGCGCCGTAGCCAACGCTGACCAGCCGACCAGAGTTGTAGCAACTCAAGCAGGGCAGGTAGAAGTAATTGTTTGCGTCAGCAGCGGAAGGAAGAATATGATATACAGACCAGCTATTGCCACCGCTATTTGTTCGCCAATCGATTCCGTCGTAGGCTGTATTAGAGTTGTATCCGCTTATGTTTGCTTTCTTCTTAAACCATATACCACCTTTATATAAGTGACCCATTGTTGTCCATAACTCGTCACCGTCCCAACGTGGTTCGCCCTTTGCTGCGTACCATGTCATCTCGTTCACGTTGGGAAGGTCTTTACATGATGTGTGGGTTGCTTTATTATCTGCACCGTTAGTAAATGATTCGTTGTAGTAACGAGGGTCAGTGTTATTTCGAGCGTAGTTGCTATTACTGTTACCGTTCAACACTGGCTGCCATGGATTTGCTTTATCCCATTCGTGACCTGCCCAATAATTCTGCTGGGCATCCCACATGTAGTATTTGTCGCCGTCGTAATTCTTTATGTCAAGATTAGCAGTAATGTTGTAATACTTATTCTGGTCGTAGATTGCTGATGATAATATCTTGGTTATAGTTCCCTCAACACCTGTTGCAACGTCCTTAACCCAATAACGTATCTTTAGTATATGAGTACCAGGCTTTATTACGACGTATGCACCGTTGGTAGCTGCGCTTGTTGCGTTATTGGTTAAAGGAAATCCATTAGCGTATGCTCCGCTACCACCTGTTGAGACAATAATCTGTTTGCCTGTACCCGCCCCCGTTAGTTCGCCTGTTGTTGGGTTGAGCGTATAAGTACTGGTAATATCGTTATCTGAGTTTACTTCTACCTTAGTCAAGTAGCAACCCTGTAAAATAGTATTGCTGGTACGTGGCAAGAAGAGAAGGTAAGCAGCCTTGTGGTCGAGTGCGAAAGCAAATCCATTCTTTGTATTTGACCATGCAGCATCTGCCATGCCGCAATCACCTGATGCACCAAAATGAGCAGTAGTGTTTGGCTCTACTTGGCTCTGATTGGCAGCGATTGAAACTTGATCCTTATTGCCATTCTGACCAGGGTAATATACTTTATAGGTGCTGCTTTTAGTAAACTTACCAGGCACCTTAAACTCAAAGCTGGCTGTCTTTTCTGTTGGAGCATTGCTACTTTGCTGCCATGCACCATTATCATCTTTCACCCAAATCTTATCGCCAGATTCCCAATAAAACGTACCATTGCTTTCCATTGATGTACGGGTTGTTGGGTCGCCTGTTGAGAAGGTTGTTAGGCTTGCATCATAATCTTTGCCATTTGGGTTCTGCGCTATTTCTTCATTGGCACAAGAAGCAAATGCCAAGGTGATACCAAATGCGAGTGCCAAAGACTTTAAACGTGATGTGACTGAATGTTGTCTCATTGTTTTCTTCATTTTTCGTTGTTCTTTTAGTTTATTACTCTCTGTTAGTCTTTCCATGATGGAGTTTCTTCCTCGTTTTCGTCCTCGTCTTCGTCCATCCAATCAAATGCCTTCTTGGCATCTCCTGATATGCCACCTGGTTGTGCAGGATTATGCTGACCATTAAAAGAAGAATCCGCCATCAAATTAGTAGTTTCGCTTACCTGAACCATTTTACACTTTGGTGCAGAATAGTTCTTCTTTTGTTTCTTTTTATCCATTGTTTTATCAATTAAAATAGTTATTATTTCGTGCTTAATTTCTTCTTATT
>ERZ773250.491-NODE-491-length-22599-cov-2.892832_pt1 | contig 22599 bp, 19 predicted proteins | sample MGYA00511258_ERZ773250 | MGnify/ENA primary metagenome ERZ773250 (study PRJEB29015, sample SAMEA2738164) | human oral metagenome | biome: human oral; feature: human-associated habitat; material: saliva | place: China | collected 2187 ... | reverse complement strand
AATGCGGCGATACAGAAACGCATAGCTTCTCTCCTCCGCCCGCATTGCCCGGCTGTAGATTGGCGCATACAGATCCCAAATTTTCCTTTTCATCCGCCCCTCCTATCCAAACGCGAAAACAAAGTTATCTATAACTACGATAAACACAAATCCACTGAAAGTGCAAGATTTACGTAAAGTTTGTTCTTCTCTCGGCACACTCTCTCCGATACGGAGTATCGTGCTGAGAGCAAACTACGCCGTGTGAACGCCATCATAAAATCAATTTTGTCCGCTGCGCTCTTTCGCTTCCTCACGAGACTTTGCTTCCACACCGGGCAAGGTGATTTTAGGTATCTTGTCGAGCACGGTTGCTCTGCCCGCCTCGGCAAGGCCCCCGAGCGCCGCCGTCAGTTCGCTCCGCTTCTCTTTCGGAAGTCTCCCAAGCCCTTTTATGATGAGCCCGGTATTCTTGAATAGATTCTCTCCGAATTCCGCGAAGGTCTCTGCCTCCGTCATCTCAATCATGGAGAAGACCGTCTCGACCAGAGATTTCCGCGCCTCGTCGTCCATGGTTTCGAGCCAGGTTCCGAGTGATTTCTCGACAAAATCACTGAAGGCATCCGGTTCCGCGCGGACAAATTTATCCTTGGTCACTTCCCATGTCGTCACATCGTGCTGAAAGATACCTGCGGCAGTGCTCTTTACGACGGTATGCGCCGCCTCGTTCGAAAGTAAGCGACCTATGATAGAGGTTTGCGGGACTATGTTGGTAATCTTCGGCAACAGCTCTCGGTACGCTGCCGAGCGCACAATCTCTTCCCGAAAGCCGGGACCGTCGTTGTTATAGACCTTGAGAATCCGCTCTTTGACCGCATCATCGCAGAAAGCAGCCGCGAACATCGCAAAGTTGCCGCCCTTTGAGTGTCCCCCGAGGATTAGGTCACCCTCAACACAGGCGGCCACTTCGTTCAGATAGGAAACCGCCTCCTTGGCGCCCTCGGTCTCCGCTGTGAAACTCATCAAAAAGTCCTCTTTCCAACCGGTGATACTTAGATCCGTGCCGCGAAACGAGACATACTTAGTCCCGTCCGGAAGCAAAAAGACGAGCGCCGCGAACTGCTGCACCTTTTCCTTGTCAAAGACCTCTCTGAAGTGCACAACTTTGGTTCCCCGAAAGCGCGCCCCGCGTACCATCTCTTCGAGTAACAGCGGCGCTCTCTCGATAAAGTGCTTGCTCTCCCGCACTTCCGCCAGGTCGTGCTTTTCGCAAAAGCGTTTGAAGCAGGTTTCGATGCTCACATGCCGCTTCGGTTCATGCAAGAGTTCGCCAAAGTCCGCATAGGCGAGATAAGACAAAAGCACATTGTCGATTTCATTAAACGGCGCTGCCCTTAGGCTCACGTCGTTTCTCCACTTTAAGTAATCCATGAGTTCCATCTGATTTCACCTCTATTCTCATCCATGATACGAAAGAGCCGTCGGAATTTCATCCACAGTTCCTTCCGTTCCGTTGGGACAGCCTCCTGCTGCCACGGATGGCAGTGAGGCGTTTTCTTGTACGCTCAGATATGAATTCGGAACGCTCCGAACTCAAATACGCCCTTTCCCTGTTTCAATTTTCCCTGCTTCTCCAGGAGAGAAAAGGCTGTCTCGATCTCCTCAATCAGAGAAACCGGAAGCGCTAAGTCATGATGCCCCGGAAAGATTCTGCGGATCTCGTAGTCGCGCAGGCGTTTGACCGAGCGGTAGAAGAGCTGCGGATCCGTGGAGGGATAAAAGGCGTCCAGACACCCCTTATAAATCAAATCTCCGGAATACAGGTATTTTCTCTCCGGCTCATAAAAACAGCAGTGCCCGGGGGAATGCCCCGGCGTGTGTATGACCTCGACCGTCCGCCCGCCCAAATCAAAGCGGTCTCCGTCATGCAGGATAAACTGAGGCTCTCCTTGAAAGATCCGATAGGACTCCGGGTCAAAGGATGCCGGAAACAAGCAGGGCTCGGAACAGAGCTGCGCTTTCACCCGATCCGTTGACAGAGGAAAGCAATCCGCTATCCAATCCTTCTCTGCTTCATGCACCGCAAAGCGCGCAAACAATCGGTGCGCTCCGATGTGATCCCAGTGAACATGCGTGGTGAGCACAGTGAGCGGCAGCCTTGTCAGGCTGTCCACGATAGCTCTGAGATCGGAAATACCAAGTCCCGTGTCAATCAGCACAGCCTCCGTCTCCCCGCAGAGCAGATAGCAGTGCGGTTCTTCCGGATGCCGGTATTCACTGATGACAAAGGTCTGCGGGTCGATGCACGCAACGTGAAACCAGGCGTTCCGATCCAGCTGATAGACCTCACAGCCATCTCGCCGCTTGCGGTAGGAGAAGCCGAACTTTTCCGCGATATGCTTTGTCACGGCTTGTGCCGGGCTGCACTCGAGCACGGCCGACTTTCCTTCCGCATAGGCCTTTTCAATCAGTTGTTTTGTCAGCTTGCCCGCGTATCCCCTGCCCCAAAAAGCTCTTCTCAGTACCCATCCGATTTCTTTGCTCTCTTCGTCATAGTCATGATAAATCACATAGCCGACAAAATCATGATTCGCAGTTTCAACGGCATAAATGAGCGGCGACAGAGCCAAGCCCGCGGAATGCAAGAAAGCTTCCGTCTGCGGAAGCGAATAGGGAGGCTCTATATAGCGCATCACTTCTTCGTCCGAAAGCAGCTCATATAAGGCTTGCAGATCATCTTCCTTGAAGCGTCGAATATTTAGCGTGTCCATCGATTCCTCCGAATAACTGTATCAGCCTGTAAAAACACCTCACTCATTCGTCAGGTCAAATGCATTTGATAGCAACGGTAATTTCCGACACAGTGAAATCCGCATTCTTTCGCGGCCTCCTCATACACTTCATCACAAAAGAAAGTCATCACTTTTCCACCGCTGCGCTTTACATCCCGCAAAGCCGCGTTCAATAAATTTTTCAGCAATTGCGGATCGTATTCACGCCGATTCATATCCACACCGAAAATCTCATACCACGCATCCCCCGCAGCGGTATAGTAAACGGCACCGCGCGGTTCACCGTCTTTTTCTTCCAGAAAAATACTCCAGTTCTCAAGCTTTTCATAGAGGCGCGCCGAATTCCAATACATGTTTTCTTCAAACTGACTGTGCAACAGCCGAAAACGCGTATAATTCTCTCTCCCGATTTTCAGAACTTCCTTATTGTCAACCGCGGGTATGAGGTGCTCAAGATAGGCGGTGTTGTTGTAGTCATCCTCGATACAAGTAAAACCTTGGCGCTCAAGATAATTGACCGCAGACTGATTCTCTGCCGGAAAGCCGAGATATAAATCATAGCCTTTAAACTTGTCTTTGGCATAGGCCAGAAACTCGTAAAGTGCCTCTTCGGTCTCCGTATTCGTTAAAAACAGCGAGGTCGAGAGATAACGGTCCTTCGGAAGCCAATACATGAGGATGAAACCCTGAATCCTGCCTTCCGATTCAAAGAGCAACATCTGCTCCTCTTCGCATGCAAACGCCTTTCTGGCCCGTTCCAGAAACATGTCCTTCGTCTTAATCCCGTCACAGTAGGTCGGATATCCGGACTTTGTTAAGTCGCTCGCCAGTTCATATGCAAAATCGGCATACCGTTCAAAATCGGTTTCGGAACAACGTCTCAGCAAAAGAACCCCCCCGTTTCAGTCACGTTTTGACTTCGATATCGAAATTGAAATCCGTCATTTACGGTTCTTAATCATAACGTTAGGAATGTCGCTACACTTCAATCATATAGCTTCCTGTCGTAAAAGTCGATACCACTGCCCTTGTCATAAGAGCGACAAAAGACCTCCCGCCATTCTCTCTTTTAAGAGACGGCGGGAGGCTATTCTGCTTCAGCTGTTCTTTATTCTTATGACTTCTTTTCCAGCAGCGCCACACACTCCAAGTGTCGTGGGACAACGCCGTTGATGTCAGAGGTTTTCAATTATTTGTGTTTAAAAACTATCCGCAAAGCCGCTTTGGAAATCTACATTTTATAGGCAACCAACTACTATTGGCAATTTGTCAACCAGTGATAACATCTATAAATATTCAAACTTTCCGCCTCTGCAAGCTGGAAGTTGTTTATAACCCTAAAATGTAGAATCCGTTATATCTTCTTGACTTAATCAACCATTCTATCAATACTTCATAATCTACCGGTTTTTCTCTACGAAGTCTTTCTATAATAGAATCTATTAAAGCTGGTGCATAGTAGTTGATTCCGTATATATCTACCGTTCCGCATTTCAAATTGTTATATATACCACAATCAAAAATACTACTGTATTCTTTGTAAAATACATTTTCGTCATCTATATACAAAGAATCATCTTGCCAGTTATTTATACTATCAACTGCAACTAATCTATCTGTGGCAGTTCCACTTGGTAACTTACAAAATTGTATTTCAACGAATGCAGAACCACCATAGTTCCTTCGTTCCTCCTGAGAATTAAAAATGTGAAATAACACCGTATCACCTCTACAACTTCAAAGTTATCAGAGCCCGATAAACCCTTGACCTCCTCTTATATTTCTATTTCAGATGGCAGCATCCGATCGGACATAGTGCGTTTTTCTTCCTGCTCCCAATAGTGTAAGGGTTCGTACATGCCATCATTGCTTCCTGCTTCGTAAATGTTCCGATTTTATTCAGAACAAATTCCTTTACGATATCATAAGATGTACTTCTGCCACCGCTTTTTTCCGCAACAGTCACTCGCGCCTCAAATTCCCTGTAGCAAGCGAGTATAACACCCAGCATATATTTTATAAAAGGCTTCGGATCATTCTTTTCTTCATGCCACAGTTTGACGGCATCCGCCAAGGCCTTGTAATACGACTCTTTTGTATCCGCAATGGCCTTTTCGATACTGATATACTGTCCGACCATATATCCGCTGCGATAAAGCAGGAGCAGCGTAAGAAGTCTGCTCATTCTTCTGTTTCCGTCATTAATGGCTGTTTCCGTCATTAATGGATGAATGCAGAGAAAATCCAGTATAAAACACGGAATCAGTATCTTTCTTTCCATTGCCAAGAACCATGTCTATTTCATTTGGCGCAGTTTTAAAGCTCCCGCCATATGATAGATTTGTAAACCACAGCAAATCCCTATGCATCTGCAGGATGTAGTTAGGTCTTACCGGTATGGCATTATAATCTCCATGTACCAAAGCTAAAACATTCTGATAGCCGAGAATTTCCTCTTCATCACGATTTCTTGGCGTGGTCTTATCGTCCATAAGCTGTTTTAACCTTGGATTGGTTGTTACAATCCCTTCAATACGATTAGAGCTTTCCGTACTCTGTATCCTGGCTACCTCAATAAGGCGTTTAAGCTCCCTCGGCTTTTGCCTTGTAAATAATTCCTGCTTGCCTTTATATTCCTGTATCTGTGAGACATATGACAGTATTCCATTATCCCATGTTCTATCTTTTAATATGGAGTAATCAAATTTTCTCATTGTCTTTTGTCTTTTCTTTTCTCCCAATCGCTTTTATTTGCTCCCAATTATATCAACGATTTTAGAGAAAACCAATTACTATGAGAGACTTTTTTCCCGACAAACGAAAAAAAGGCACACGATCATTGCCGAGTGCCAGATAGTGTCAATACACAGGAAATCCTATTTACAGAGATTTCTTCACACACTCCCCTTCGGGGCAAAAAAGATCCCGAACCTTTTCTGGTGCGAGATCTCAGTAAAAGCATATTCAGTTTTCTTCCGACAAACTGGGATTTTTTTATTCTCCCGTCGCTTTACGGTATTCATCTGTACCTATATCACTCCAGGCATGTCTGCCTGCCATGATGACTTTGCCACTGGCGTATTCATATGCGTACATCTCCATGATCTGCGGATCTGAATCTCCCTCCTTATCCGTTGCTGACTGATAGAGTACATACAGTGCACATTTCCCATTCGTGGATTCGCGATCATACAGGATATAGGTATACGCCTCCGAATCTGATGAAATCACGAACTCCGGCGTCCCTTTCGCGGTATATGTGACATTCGCCTCATCTATATCTGCATCACCAACTGTACGTGCTACAGCCAGCAGGCCGTTAATAATCTGCAGCTCTCCTTCATCAGGATATTCATCTGCCTGTTCAGCATCAGCTAATCCAGATTCTGTTTCCTCATTTCCAGAGGTTTTTTCCTGCTCCCCCCGCCAGTCAGGCCTGCCATCCGGATAATAGCTATATGAAGCCAGCACTTTACCGTCATCTGCCATATCCAATGTCACACTCTCCCACATGTCATCACAATTCTGATCGACAGACAACGTTACCACATCTCCTACCCAGGAGATCTCATATGCACCCCTTGCAATGGAAGCAAAGCCGTCATCTGGGAACAGGGTGGCATCAAGCTCCCTGATGAATATTGGTGAAGTCCGTTCATAAAGTCGGATATTGCCGAGGAGCAGAAATGTAGACTCTCCCGCGACCAGCGAATACTGCTGATCCGGTGAATCGAATTCGTGCCAGGTCGTAACTGCATGACGTCCCAACCAGATCAGACTCCCCAACAGCAGGCCGGAGATAACCCCGATCCAGCCGCAGACCAGCAATGCTTTTACCGACTTCCGTACCGTTTTGCACCATGTACGAATCAAAAAGGAAACTGCACCGGCACAGAGAAGACATAGCAGGACGAACAGAAAATCATCCAGTTTCAGTCTGACTGACTTTATCAGAACGACCTGCCCGGTCACCCGCTCTGCAATGAACAGGCATAAACAGAAGACACCCCACTCGGTCAGCAGATATCCAAAAATTCTCCTTCTTACATTCATGATTGCTCTTAATATAAATTCTGATTTTTATTTTTATGTCCCTTATTTTCATTGCTGATTTTGCTCTAAAATGCGGTTGATCTCACTTTCCACCAGCTGCTCTCTGTTCGGCAGGTAAAGCTGATATCGGCTGACAAATAATTGATTGGATATATTCTGTGTTGCGTATTTTACCATCAGCTTATCTTCGTATGCTCCCATAACAATTCCTACAGGTTCTGTATCGCCTTCCGTATTCATCTCCTCGCGGTAATAGTTCAGATAAAGATTCATCTGCCCAATATCTTCATGTTGAACTTCACCTCGTTTCAGGTCGATCAATACAAAGCATTTCAGAATACGATGATAGAAAACAAGATCTACTTTATAGATTCGCCCGCCAATGTTAATCTGCTGCTGGCGGCCGACATAGGTAAATCCTTTTCCAAATTCCAAAAGGAACTGGCTCAGATTTGTGATCAGTGCATCTTCCAAATCGCCTTCTTTATAGATTGGAAGTTCTGGCAGATTGGAGCCTGCATAAAGATTGATTTTGTTATCTTCACACGAAGCAACCATTTGGTAAAATGCTTTCTCCAATAGATGGACATATCCGCTGGATTGGTCATTTATTCGGTTGAGTGTCGAAATACTTCTTTCTGATGTTGTCCTCAATTAGCATCTGAGCATCGGTTATAAAAGAGTCCTTCCAATCTTTGGTTGTGTTACAACGGAGACACTTCATCTCCAATCCATACGAGCCATCTTGTTTGAGACGCATACCACATTTTGTGCAAACTGGATGTAGGTTGCTGATAGTATATTTACCATCGTATGTTTTGGAGTAATCCCATTCCCATGAAAAGCCCAGCACATTGTCCTTTGTGTAATGCAAAAATGCCGGAGTAACATCTTTTGAATAGACATCCGATATTTTCGCAACTATGAATAAGGCTATAACTATAACCGCAATGACGATGAGCAACCACCACACTTTAATTTTAAAATTAAGGAATGCAATGGCAGCGTTGAGGATAAATCTCATAACAGTCGAAATGGTACTCAACCAATCAACACCATTTATCCAATCAAGAGCTAGAGAAAGAAGCACGCCGCCTATTACAGTTGTTCCAATTCCAAGGACCCAAGGATTCTTTGTCCATTTCTTCATTGCAATCACCTCATTTCAGCCGCTCGCACAGCGGCAACAGTTCTTCCAGTTTTTCAACAATGCGCTTTTGCTCGGCGAGGGGCGGAAGGGGAACCGAAAGCATTCGCATTGATTTCAATGATACATTTTTAATTGTGGTTTGAGTTGCTTCCCGTTTTGCATAATCGAAAAATACTTTACTCTTTATCAACATACAAATATACTCTTTGGATACACCGCTCAGCAACGAAAAATAGCAAGCACTTTTTCCAAGGATGATTGGTTCTCCTTCATAAAAAGCATAATTACCAATAGTTCCATTGATTGAAATCAAAATTGTATTTGTGTCCAAAGGCTTTTTATGCTTCCCATATTCAAAAACATCCACCTGTTTGGTGTCAGATTTAATTTCAATCCTCCCTTCAGCCAGATTGTTACCATTGATGAAGTAGTAACCACCGTTAATCGTATATTGAGGAGTACCGTGAATACCGTCGCCTAAAACGGTCGTTATATCTTGCAGTCTAACCCATTTCCAACTCTTTGGAATATCAAATGGAACTTCATCCTCTGTAATCTCCGGCAGAGGTTTTTCTTTTTTGATTTTCCCTTCTTTGACAAGCCATTGTTTCTTATCCTGTATCTGCTGATACAGCTCCTCGCCGGTGCCTTCCTCGGCTCTTTGCTCCACCAGCTTGCCCTGAATGGCATACTGGAGAATGGACTTCTTCATATCCTCCGGGAACTTGGCATTAAACTGCTCCAGCTTCTCATAGGAAACAGCATAGCGATCAACCAGAGGGAGGAGTTCCTCAATCTTGGCAACGATGTGCTTTTGCTCAGCAAGGGGCGGGAGCGGAATTTCGAATTTTGCTAAATCTCTTGCTCCAAGATTTGGTTGAGCTGTTCCGTTGTTATAATTGTTTATCTCTTGTTTGAATAGTGGCGTGTCAAAGTAAAGCGAAATATATTGGTAAAGTATTTCTACGTCCACATAGCTCCTAACTATCACAAGAGAGGAGGCGATTGCTCCTGTTTCAAAAGGATATACTCCATTTTTGCCCAAAGAGCCTCTTATGCATAAAACCAAGTCTCCTTTAAGAAGCTTTCCACTTCCTAATAAGTCATATTGTTCCTGGGAAAGATAAAGGAGATTATCTTTTGAAATAGTATTATTCTCAATATTGATAGCGCTAATAAATGGTATATTACCCTCTTTTAGCAACTTATCTTTCGATGGATAATTTTTCCCCCTGTCTCCATTGATTATTTGGATAAGGTCGCCGAACCTGCACCACATCCATGTTTCTGGAATATCAAAAGGAATTTCATTCTCGGCAATCTCTGGCAACTGCTTTTCCTTCTTGATTTTCCCTTCCTGTATCGGCCGTTGCTTCTCTGCCTGAATCTGCTGATACAGCTCCTCTGCTGTGCCTTCCTCGGCTCTCTGCTCCACCAGTTTGCCCTGTATGGCGTACTGTAAAATGCTCGCTTTTAACTGTTCCGGTGTCATTCGCTCACACCTCCCGGCAACAGAGCTTCCAGCTCTGCCAGCACTTTGTCGATTTCCGCATTGAGGGTTGTTCGTCTCTCCTGATACTCCCGGATAGTGTCTATCGGGTCAAGGATTTCTTCTTCCTCATGGGGATAGCCGCATAGGTCGATGTTACAGCCCTGTTCATTCAGCAGATACTCGGCGGTAAACTTCCGCGCCTTGAAGTTTTCGCCGTCCGGAATCTCCTTTCGATCATTCCACCAGGCAATGCAATCATCAAAGTGCTTCAACTCCATGGGCTTCGTCTTGGAAAAGTGCTTCCTGTCAGACGGAATATCCACCCGGTAAAACCATGTTTCTGTGGTCGGCTTTGTGTTGTCAAAAAACAGCAGATTGGTGGTAATCGAAGTATAAGGGCTGAACACAGACCCCGGCAACCGGATAACGGTGTGCAGGTTAAACTGGGAAATCAGCTTCTTCTTGATGTTCACCTTGGCGTTGTCCAGCCCGAACAGGAAGCCATCCGGCACCACAACAGCAGCCCTGCCGTTCTTCTTCAAGCGGTACATGATGACAGACATGAAAAGGTCTGCGGTCTCAGAGCTTGCCAGGTCATCAGGGAAGAAGCCCTGAATGGACTTGTCCTCATGCCCGCCGTAGGGCGGATTCATCAGAATTACATCAAACTTGTCCTCGTCCGTGTAGTCCAGCAGATTGTGTTTCAGCGAGTTCATGTGGTAGATATTCGGAACTTCAATATCGTGCAGCAGCATATTGGTCACGCACAGCAGATAAGGAAAGGGCTTTTTCTCAATTCCGTAAATGCTGTCATCCAGCTGCTTCTGGGCGGTGGTGTCCGTTACCTGCTTGGAAAGCTGCCCCAGCCAGGAAGTAATGAAGCCTCCGGTGCCACAGGCAAAGTCCGCCATCTTTTCGCCCAGCTGCGGCTTTATCATCAGTGCCATAAACTCGGTGACGGCTCTCGGCGTATAAAACTCACCGGAAGAACCGGCGGATTGCAGCTCCCGCAGAATTTCTTCATAGACAAAGCCAAAGGCATGGCTTTCCTTCACATCGTCAAACTCGATCTCGTCAATGACATCAATGACCTGACGAAGATAAACGCCATCTTTCATATAGTTGTTGGCGTCCTCGAAGGTGGACTTGACAATAGCTTTCTTGATTGGCGTGTTAGGCGTTACCTTGATTCCCTCATAGAGAACCACATCGCCCTCTTTCACATCGTTGCCTTTCAGAACCGTGAACAGACTGTTGTTGACGAAGTTCAGCAGCTTGTCCCCGGTCATGGCATGACCGTTCTCATCAGCCTTCGCCCAATTTCTCCATCTGAGATCTTCGGGAATGATGGATTCGTAATCGTCCTCGTTCAGTTCCCAATCGTCTTCCTTTGCGTCATAGACTTTCAGAAAGAGCATCCATACCATCTGCTCAATTCTCTGGGCATCACCGTTGATACCTGCATCCATGCGCATAATATCTCTAATTCGTTTTATAAATCCTGACTGCATCGCCATAATTATCCTATCTCTACTTCGTTATAAATACTTTCTTCAAGCTCTCTAATGGCTGCTTCATACTGTGCCTTCCCACCGAACAGCTTGACAATTTTTGCAGGCTTACCATAATTGGCAAAATCTGCAAGAGAGAGAACCTTAATATCTTCAACCTCGGTAATGCCTTGGTTCATGTACTTATCCAGCAGTATATCAAGGACTGCCTGTGCACCCGCAGAATACTTGCTAAAAAAGTCTGTTTTCTTAACATTGTAAGCTCTTTCTCTCCTTGTGAGCGGCTTCTTTCCGTATGCCACATAGCAGATGAAATCAAAATCGTCCACATCTTCCATACCTTGGTCAACCTTTAACGCCTTTAGGTCGATGCCCATTGCCGTAAAGGATTCTTCAATAGTTTTCTTCTTGTCTGACGCTTTCCACTTGCGGATAAAATCGGACAGAGAAGCGTATTCGCCTTTGATATTGGTTCTTGTATAGTCGATAATATCTTCCTGTCTCAGCAGCTTACCGTTGGCATCATAGACCGAAACAGTTTTATTGATAATCTTTACTCGGCAGCCGTCCTTATCAACAATCGGGGTTTCTACGGGGTCAACAGGAGGTTCTTTTCCTCCGCCACCTTGTCCACCACCGCCACATTTCGGCTTGTTGCCACCATGCTGGAAGCCCTCGTCCTGTTCAACCGGACCATCCCAATCGGGGTCGGTAAATAGGCGTGTCACATTTCTAAAGTCCATCACGATGAAGTGTGTCTTGCCGTCCTTTTCTCTGATACGGGTTCCACGCCCGATAATCTGCTTAAAGGTGGTCATGCTCTCGACTGTCTTATCCAGAACAATCAGCTTGGTCATCTTGCAGTCTGCTCCGGTGGAGAGAAGCTCCGAAGTTGTTGCGATAACAGGATACGGGCTGGACACAGAGATGAAATAATCAAGTTTAGATTTTCCATACACATCCGAACCAGTGATTCTTACGCAGTAATCGGGGTTCTCCTTAACCATTTCAGAGTTATAGTTGATTAGGGCAATCCTCATGCGTTCTGCATGGTCTTCGGAAGCACAGAACACAATGGTCTTTTGCATCCTGTCTGTGCTTTTCAGATACTCCGTAATCTCCCTTGCAACCTCGTCAATGCGGTCTTGGAGAAGAATGGTGTAATCATAGTCCCGATTATTGTAAATCCGGTCTTCAATAACATTGCCGAAAATATCGGTCTGCCCCTGATAGGGTCTCCAGCCATCTCCGATGTTTGTGGTGATATTGATGACCTTAAACGGGGCAAGGAAGCCGTCCTCAATGCCCTGCTTCAAGCTGTAAATATAAACCGGCTCCCCAAAGTAGTCGATGTTGGATACCTTTTCGCTCTCCTTCGGGGTGGCAGTCATTCCAATCTGGGTTGCGGAAGAAAAATACTCCAAAACCTTGCGCCAGTTGCTGTCCTCCTTGGCGCTGCCACGGTGACACTCGTCCACAATAATGAGGTCGAAATATTCCGCCGGTATCTGCCGGAAATGTTCTTCGTCATTCTGACCTACCATCTGATGGTAGAGGGCGAAGTTCACCTCATGGGACGCAATATTGCTCAGGCACTCCTTGTCGGAAAAGTCCACCTTGTAGATGGTCTTTTCAAGGGGAGCAAAGTCCTGCAAAATACTTTGGTCAACCAAAATATTGCGGTCTGCCAGATATAAGATCCTCTTTTTCAGGTCAGAACGAAGCAGACGATAGACAATCTGAAAAGCTGTATAGGTTTTGCCGGTTCCAGTAGCCATAACAAGCAGTAATCTCTGTTGTCCTCTTGCGATTGCTTCCACCGTTCTGTTCACAGCGTTTCGCTGATAGTATCTTGGCGGATAGGTGCTTTGAGAGAAATAGTAGGGCTGGGCTACAATTTTCTTTTCCTGCTCGGAAATGCCCTTGCCGCCATTCAGCTCCGCATAATAGCGTGCAATCAGCTCATCCTGTGTCGGGAATTTTTCCAGCTCAATCTGTCGCTCCTGCCCGGTCAAAAAGTCATGCTCATAGAAAGCGTCACCGTTTGAAGAATACGCAAACGGCAAGTCCATCATCTGAGCATATGTCATCGCTTGCTGTAATCCATGAGATACAGAATGGTTGTTATCCTTTGCTTCCACAACGGCAATTGGCTTGCCATCGTTTAAATACAGCAAATAATCGGCAAACTTGGGCTTGCTACGAGCCACGAGATTGCCTCTGATGTTGATGCGACCATCTGTGATTCTGGTCTCCATCGTGATATGACCTTTCCAACCTCTCTGAATGACCGGAGTTATGAAGTTTAATTTGATGTCTTCTTCGGACATCTGTTTTTTGCCCAATATCGTCATAGCAAAACCTCCCAATTCATTCTTTGTGTTGGCTATTCTCTGATGGTTTCAAGAATATCCTCTATCCGGCAGTCCATGACTTCGCAGATACGAAGCAAAACATCTGTGGTAATGTTGTCCCCTTTGCCAAGCTTTGCAAGGGAAGCAGAACTAATGCCAGCTTTTTCCTTCAAGTCGCTTTTTTTCATTCCTTTATCTATAAGCATCTTCCACAGCTTATTGTAACTGATACGCACCATCGGAAGCCCTCCCAGTTAATTTCGTGATTTTTATTATATTATAATGCAAGTCCGCAAACCTCTCCACTTGTTTAGAGGATTAAATATTCATAAATGCAGATTTAATTTCGCGTTCGCAAATCTAATATCTGTTCTTTTGCCATCGGTTAGGCGGTGATAGACTACATCAAATAGAGACAATCGAAATTGTGTTCTGTTTTCCTGATAGCAAAAGAAGCGGCCATCGACTATTGAACAATCGGTGGCCGCTTCTACAGATTCTGTTAATCGTTTAGCTAATACTCCAGAATTCCTTAGATCATACCCAAATACTTCAGCGCATCTGTAATCGCCGCTTCCTTTTCCGGCGGGCATTTCGGCTGTCTGGTATTCTCAGACTCCGGTTTATTATAGTTTTCCCGCTCGATAATGCCATACTTCTGTTTGACCTGGGCGATATAAAGGCGGCTGACCTTCAAACCGGTATATTCCAGCACATACGCCTTAATCTCCTCGTAGGTCGCTTTGCTCTCCGCAGCAGTCAAATCCAGCTCGTCCATATTTAGCCAACTTCAATATGCTGAGTCAATTTTAATTTGGACAAAAGGCATACGGTCTCCAAATGCTCCGTCAGCGGGAAGTTATCGATCGGCACAATGCGCTCACAGTGGTAATTCCAACGCTTTAAGAGTTGCAAATCCCGCGCAAGGGTCTCAGGATTACAGGAGACATAGACTATGCGCTTCGGCTTCACCTTGCAGGCGCTCTCAAGGAAGCGCTCGGTGCTGCCGCTTCGCGGCGGGGCCATAATCACTACATCGAGCTTCTCGCCGCTCTCCGCGACGCGCAGCAGAAAATCGCTCGCATCGTCCGCGAAAAAGCGTATGTTCTCGATGCCGTTTCGCTTCGCATTTGCGATTGCGTCCCGAACGGCCGCCTTGTTGAGTTCCACGCCGATTACCTGTCCCGCGCTGCGGGAGGCCGCCATGCCTATGGTGCCCACACCGCAGTAGGCATCGAGCACCGTGTCGTTTGCGGTCAAATTCGCAAACGAAAGCGCGGTCTCGTAGAGCTTCTCGGTCATCTTCGCATTCACCTGATAGAAGGAGGCCGGCGAGAGGCGGAACGTAAGCCCCAGGAGTTCATCTTCAATGTAACCCTTGCCGTAGAGTACCTTATCGCGCTCGCCGAGTATCATGCTGGTCTTCTGCGGGTTGATGTTCTGGATGACGGTCGTAATCTCCGGACACTGCTTTCTGAGGGCGGTGACAAAGTTCTTGCTGCCCGGGAATATGGGCGTACCGGTCACAATCACCACCATGATTTGACCGGTCGCCTCGGAAGTGCGAACCAGAACATGGCGGAGCGTCCCGATTCTAAGATCCTCGTCATAGGCCTTCAGGCGGAAGGAAACCGCCAAATCGCGGATGATGTGAATGATGCGATCCGCCGTTCGGTTCTGGATGCGGCAGTGGTCAATCGGAACAACCCTGTGGCTGTCCCGCTCGTACACGCCGACCACGAGCTTCTTATTCTGAAAACCGAAGCTCGCCGTCACCTTGTTCCGGTAGTGCAGCGGCTCGGGTGCCGCCACAATGGGCTCGACCTTACAGAACTTGCCGAGCAGTTTCTCTGCTTCTCTCTGCTTTTTACGAAGCTGTTCCGCATAGGGCAGGGCGCTGTAAGAACAGCCGCCGCAGCGCTTCTCATGGGGACAGCGCGCTGTCTCGGAGACAGCGCGAAGCGGCGCAGCTGATTTCGCTGCGCCGCTTTTTTTCAAAAGCGCCTTCTTTTCGGGATTACTGTGCCGCTCAGTGCTTTTTCTCGCGGCGGATTTTTCTTGTCTCATGAATGAGCCATTCTCTCTCTTCTTCCGGAAGCAGCGGCGCAATGGTCTTGCGGACGCGCTTCTGATACTTGTTAAAGCGGCGGATATCGTCCTTCGACATGACACTGAGATCCAGAGCGTCCGGATCGAGCGGTGCCCAGGTCAGGTTCTCGAAGCGGTTAAAGCCCTCGTGCTCCGGATCCTTCACGCAAATCAACATGTTCTCGATGCGGATGCCGTAACCGCCGTCAACATAGACGCCCGGCTCGTCACTCGTCACCATACCCGGCTCAAAAGCGACCTCTCTTCTGTAGTCCGGATGCACCCACGGGCGCACCGAGACCGGAAGCTCGTGGACATTGTTCACGAAGCCGACGCCGTGACCGGTGCCGTGGCCAAAGTCTCTGCCGTATCTCCACATGGTCTGACGCGCATAGGTGTCGAGGTTCGGCGCGGTCGCATAGTACGGGAATACCGCAAACATCAGATTCAGCATGCCGACCACCGCGAGCGTATAGTCGCGGCTCTGCTCCGGCGTGATATCGCCGAGCGCAATGGTTCTCGTGACATCCGTCGTGCCGTCCAGATAGTGTGCGCCGGAGTCCACGAGGAACAGTCCCTCGGGCTTCACAACCGAACTCTGCTCCTTGGAGGGCATATAGTGTGCCATTGCCGCATTGGCCTGATAAGCCGGAATGGTCGGGAAGCTGAGCTCAATGTACTTCGGATCCGCTGCGCGGAACGAATCCAGCTTCTCGCCGAGATCGTATTCCGTATAGTTGTCCGCCTTGCCCTCTTTGACGGTCTTCTTCAGCCAATAGAGGAACTTGGTGAGGTGCACACCGTCGCGGACGTGGCAGTCGCGGAAGCCCTGCAGCTCGGTCTCGTTCTTGACAATCTTCATCAGAGAAATCGGGCTCAGCGCATCGACAATCGTATTCTTATCGACAACCGCATTGTAGACCGCATAGTTCAAATCGCGAAGATCGGTCAGGACGCGCTCGTCCTTCAGCTTTCCGACCTCAGCGAGGAAATCGTCATAGGAACCGGTCTTGATACCCTGGTCCGCGAGATACTTCTTCGCCTCCTCCGTGAGTGCGTTCTCCTGGCAGAAGAGCTTTGCGGAGCGCGGCTTCACCATCAGATAGGACAGAAAGACCGGGTTGCAGGCAATGTCGGAGCCATGCAGGTTCGTGACCCAGGAAATCTCATCCAGTCTGCCGGTCAGGAAGACTGTGCTGTCGAGCTTCTTCATAGCCTCCTGCACACGGTCAATCTTGCTCTTCGCCTCTTCGCCGGTGTACTTCAGCTCATGCACCCAAATCGGCTCATGGCTTCTCTCCGGGCGATCCTTCCAGATATCGTCGACGAGGTCAAGGTCGGTGATCAGCTTGCCTTTCTTCTTCTCAACGAGTTCCTTCAACTCCTTGCCGGTCTTAGTTCCGAGCAGCGGCGCATAAAAAGCGAGCGTGCCGCCCTCCGGGAACTTCTCTTCGAGATAAGCGGTAATCGACGGGGTGCCCGGGACGCCCGCTTTCATGAGGCCGACGCCGCTGTCTTTCAATTCTATTTCCGCCTGCACAAAGAATCTGCTGTCGGTCCAGATGTATGCTTCTTTCTCCAGAACAACCAAGGTGCAGGAATCTCCGGTAAAACCGCTGATTTCACGCACGCTCTGATCGCGGGCACTGATGTCCTCACTGCCGTGTGCATCGGAATACGGCTGATAATAGACCGTGACTCCACGCTTCTTCATCGCCTCGCGAAACTGTTTCAGTTCTTCTCTCATATCGGCCTCCTTGTTTTTTTCCCGGGCACTCACACCAGCTGAAAGTGCTTACAGGCATTCCAAATACCGTCTTCGTCAATCGGGCTTGTGACATAGTCCGCAATGGCCTTCAGCTCCTCCTTCGCATTGCCCATCGCAATGCCGACACCGGCCTCTTCGAGCATCTCGCTGTCGTTAAAGGAGTCGCCGAACGCATAGACATCGCGCATTTCCAAGCCGTAATACGCGCAGAGTTTCTTTAATCCCTCTGCCTTGCTGATGCCTTTTTCAATGATGTCCGCGCCGTAGTTCACGGAGAACATGCGAAGCTGTAAAGTCGGGAATGCCCGCTCCATGGCTCTCGCCTCTTCTTCCGTGCCGATAAAGTTGACCGTGCGTATCTTTTTGTCGAGGAGCGCCCACGCGTCCTTGAACTGCCGACCGCACTGCCCCCAGCGCTTCATCTCTGCCTCGCGGATGCGCTCGGGGTTTATGTAGTAGTCCTCATCTTCTATGGTGACACCGAAACCGATTCCGGTCTCCTCTGCGTAGTCCAGCATACGCCGAAGGAGCGCGCGGTCAATGAAGTGCTCAAAGAGCACTTTGCCGTCGGCAACCACCTTTGCGCCGTTCTGCTCCACGCGGGCGTCCGCATTGACCAGATCCAGAAACGGGCGAGAGTAATGCGTTGACATATCTCTACCTGTCGCAAGCACTACGAGCTGCCCTCGCTCCCGCAGTTCCCGCAGCGCTCTCCTTGCGCTCGCGGGAATCTCCAGCGCCTTGTGGTCATAGAGTGTCTTGTCAAAATCAAAGGCTACCATCTTTTTCATAGAAAAAAATCCTTTATCGCGCTGACACATGTGCAATTATACCATGTGTTCCCGCAAAAATACAGAGATGCGCCCGCGAACTTAGTTATCGCAAATAAAAATAACCGCGCGGACATTGCGACTTGTAACAAAAAAACAGGAGATTCGGGAATCTCCTGTTTGATTCAACTCGGGGCGACAGGATTTGAACCTGCGACCTCACGGCCCCCAGCCGTGCGCTCTAGCCAAACTGAGCCACGCCCCGCAACACGCATTTTATTATAGCAGAGCGAGCTCAGAAAGCAAGTTGTTTTTGTTACGGGCGAAGCACCTGATAATCCGGAACATCGTAGTACCCGGCCGGATCCGCGTCTTTGCCAAACCACACAAAGGCGTAATTGCCGTCGATGCCGACGCCCATGGTCTTTAAATCGGACCAAGCGCCCTGAGTTGTCATGACGGCGTTGTGACCTTCCGAGTGCTGCCAGAGATCCAGAGCCACCTCGGGGGTAAGAAGTCCGCTGGACCAGGCCGAATTCTCAAAGCCGTTGCCCTGATAGGAAGTCAGCTCCCTCGGCTTACTCCACATGGCGGACGCATACAGGTGGTCGCCGGTGTAAACCACAGGTGTCCAGTTGCCGTGCGAAGACCAGCTGTGCAGATTTCCCTGCACACCTCTCGCATCGACCTGATCTTTCGGGTTGTAAGCATTGGCATCCACCACATGCGTTCTCGCAACCGTGGTCAGCGATTTCGAGAACGATAATTTCTGCAAGCCTAGGCTCTCGCGGTAGGCATTGATATCGTAGTAGAGCTTCGCCTCTTTCTCGGTAAGTCCCTGCGCCCGGAGAGCTGCAATGACTCTCGTCTCTTCGCTTTCGGTCTGTGCCGCCGCAGCTGTATTTGCAGCGTTCTGACCGGCCGTGTTTACACTCACCGTCGTATTCGAAGCATTACCGCTTTCCTGTCCCTGCGTCGATGCCGTCACCGTCGTGCCTGTCGTACTTCCGCCGCCAAAACCGCTGCCCGAGCCGCCGCCGGAACCGCCGCGTCTTCTGCCGCCGCTTCTGCTTCCGCCGCCACCGCCGCTTCTGCCGGTGCTTCGGTTACCCCCGCTGCCGACCCGCCGGACAGGCTCTGCCTCTACAACCGGCACCGGGTGGCGAAGACCCTCGACCCATTTGCCGCTCGCATCCACATAGTAGCCGTCCGGCGTCCAGGTGCCTGCAAGCATTGCGCCGTCGGCGCCGACATAGTAGTTGCCGATCCAGCGGCTTTCCGCCATATAGCCGATGGCATCAAAATAGTACCACTTGCCGTTGATGAGACGCCACGCATCGGTCGGATAGGCGCCGTTTGCCTCCTCATACCACCAGCCGCGGTCGTTTCGCTTCCACTGCGCGCCGTCGGCGAAGGCCGGGACAGCCAGCGCCGCGGAAACCGCGGCCACGGACAGCGCACACACAAATCTCCTCCACACTTTCATAAGCACCTCCCAAGAAACCCCGATACAGTTTGTAATAATTACAGTTTAGCATGTATCTTCTGATAAGTCTAAGAACTTACGGCTGTTTTCACATTTTCTCAACATACCGTTGTCGTGTGAAAAAGCGGCTAAGCGGACAAAGAAATTGATACAGCAATCATCGTGCAGGGATTGCAGAGTCAACGGAAGAAGTCAACAGAGTTAAGAAAAGAGCCGCTCTCCGGGCAAAGGGAGAACAGCTCTTTTCTGTTTATTATCTTATGTTCAAAGATGCATAAACTCCAGCAGGAGGAGCCACGCAAGACCGTAGTAGGTCACGACACCGACCAAGTCGGTGATGGTCGTAATCAACGGACCGGAAGCCGCTGCCGGGTCTACATGAATGTGCTTGAAGAAAATCGGGACGGCAGTGCCGACCAGACTCGAGATCAGCATTGCGACGACGAGGGAGATACCGATACAGCCGGAAATCGCAAAGCCGTAGTGAATCGGCATGCCTTTGAAGAACGCGATGTAGACACCGACACCGACAAAGGCGAGCACGCCGAGGACCGCACCGTTCAGTGTTCCGACATTGACCTCTTTGAGAATCAGCTTCAGCTTTTGTTTCGGCGTGAGCTGATCGTCCATCAGGGCGCGAATCGTGACAGCGAGCGACTGGGTACCGACATTTCCGGCCATGTCCAGAATCAGGGACTGGAAGGCCATGACAATCGTGAGGCGCGCCACCACGCCTTCGAAGAGTCCCACTACGGTCGAGACGACCATACCGAGGCCAAGGAGCAGGATAAGCCAGGGCAGACGCTTCTTGACGCTCTGCTGCAGCGGCTCGTTCAGATCTTCCTCCGCGGAGAGACCTGCCAACTTTGCGTAGTCCTCTCCCATCTCATCGCCGACCACCTCTGCGATTTCCTGCGAGGTGATTGCGCCGAGGATGTGGTTGTCGGAAGAAAGGACCGGAATACTCTCCTCGGAATAATCCCGGATAATCCAGATGCAGTCCTCGATGCGCTCATCGGCGTAGACATACGGGAACTGTGTCATGATGATGTCCGAGAGTTCGGTGTCCCTGCGGGCAATGATTAAATCCTTTAAGTTGATTGCACCGTAAAAGACGCCCTGCGGGTCCAGCACATAGAGCACCGAAATGTTATCGTGCTCCTCCGCCTGCTCGACAAGAGACTTCATGCCCTCCCGCACGGTCATATTGCTGTACAGCCAGACGAAGTTCGTCGTCATGCGGCTCGCGATTAAATCCTCATCAAAGGATGCGAGACTCTGCAGTCTGCTTCTCGACTCGGCATCCATGAGCTCGAGCCATTCTTTTTTCTTGACGGAGTCGGTCTCTTTCATGAGGTCAACCGCAACGTCCGGCTCCATCTTTGCGAGCACGCTGGCCGCGCGGTGCAGACTCATTTCTTCCAGGTACTTATCCGCCTCGTCGCAGTGCTCCAGCACTTCCGCGAGGTCTTCATCGCTCTCCAGGCGATAAAAGCGCTCTCTCTCTTCAATCGTAATCTGATCCAGCGCTGCCGCGAGATCGCCCGCATGATATTCGTCGAGCTCATCGCGCATAATTTTCGGTGATTTACGTCCGCGAAGAATTTCCAGAATTTCCTGCTGGATTTCTTCACGGGTCTTCATGCCCTTATCTCCCATACTCTCTCCTCTCTGTTCTTCTAAGCTGCCACGGCAGCTCGTTGACTGGTTGCGCACTGACAGTCAAACCGGAGGCGCGGCGAACAGGAGAGAGCGGCAAAAGCCTTCCTCTACTTCTGAAAATGCAAAAGGTTCCCGGAATATCGCGCGAGGCACATTCCGGCGAACATCCTGTCCGCTGCGATCTTACTTCGACCTCCACCATCACTGTCACTCATCCCGGTCACCTCCTTCTCTTCTATCGTTCGTTATAACTGTTACTCTTATTAAGACATACACTGAAACTATAACATTCTGTCTATTTCATTTCAAGAAAAAAGCTGCTTTGCCCTTTGGAAAAAACAATCTTCGAACCGTCGCTTTTGCAAGTGAAAAAGCCGCTTCCGCTGTATCTTTACAGAAATTCTTATGATATGATACTTCCACGAACAAAAAGGGGGAAACAACTCATGGAACTCGATAAAAAACGCGCGGAACAAAAGGCGCTGCTCTCGCAGCTGCTCGGCGCAACCGTAGGCGCCCTGATTTATGCCGCAGCGACAAACTGGTTTATTGTCCCGGCAAAACTGTACTCCGGCGGCCTCTTCGGTATGTGCCAGCTGATACGTACCGGACTGGTCTCACTGCTTCACCTCAACACCGGAGATTTTGATATCGCCGGTATTATTTACTACTGCGTCAACTTCCCGGTGCTCTTAATTTCGATGCGCGCCATCGGCAAAAAGTTCTTCTGGAAGACACTGTTCACAACCACGCTGATTTCGTTCTTCCTCTCCGTGATTCCCGTGGTTCACGTGATGGATGATATGCTCTCCACCTGCATTGTCGGCGGTCTGGTCTCCGGTTTCGGCCTCGGTGTTATGCTCCGTAACGGCGCTTCCGCCGGCGGCATGGATGTCATTGCGCTGCTGCTCATCAAGTGGAAAAAGGATTTCAGCGTCGCCAAGGTCGGCATCGGCGTCAATGTCGTGCTGTACGGCATCTGCCTCTTCCTCTTCAACGCTCAGATTGTCATTTACTCTCTGATTTGCACGGCAGTCTGCACGGTCGCCGAGGACAGAATGCACACCCAGAACATCAATGTTCTGGTCACGATTATCACGAAGAGCAAAGATAACGCGCTCGAAGCGGCAATTTTAAAGCAGCTCGGACGCGGTGTCACCACCTGGGGCGCACATGGCGCTTACACGAATGAAGAGACCCGTGTTCTCTTCTGCGCCGTCTCGAAGTACGAAGTGCGCCAGCTGAAGACTGTGATTTACAGCATCGATCCGCAGGCTTTTGTCGTCATCAATGAGAAGGTCAGCATCGAGGGCCACTTTATCAAGCGACTGTAAGAACCGCTGTTTCAGCGGCTGTGCCTGCGCACAGCCGCTTTTCATTTGTCCCGTCACGCTCTGCCGATATCCGCACGCAAAAAGGCGCTGTGCTTTCGCACAGCGCCTTTCTTCTTGCCTGTCGGTTCTTTGGATGCTTCGGCTCTTTACCGCTCTTCTT
>ERZ773250.489-NODE-489-length-22635-cov-6.250664_pt1 | contig 22635 bp, 24 predicted proteins | sample MGYA00511258_ERZ773250 | MGnify/ENA primary metagenome ERZ773250 (study PRJEB29015, sample SAMEA2738164) | human oral metagenome | biome: human oral; feature: human-associated habitat; material: saliva | place: China | collected 2187 ... | reverse complement strand
TTCCCACACATTCCCGCCAGTCTTTATAATTATAGATGGAGTCGGTGCAACGCATCGATTTTTTTATTATATAGTGATATTATTTAAAATTATATAATTGTTAATAGAAAATAATCGTTTGTAAGAGAGTGAAGTAGAGTGTATAGTAGAATCTTAGGAGGATTATTATGGCGAAATTTTATGCAGTGAAAAATGGAAGAAAAGTAGGGATTTTCTCAACATGGGAAGAATGTCAAAAGCAAGTGGTAGGTTTTAAAGGTGCTATATACAAAAGTTTTAAAACAAAAGAAGAAGCAGAAGCATATTTGAATGAACGTGAAATTATCAGCGAAAAACTAGAGAAAGTCGAAGGAGTTTATGCCTATATAGATGGTAGTTATGATAGGATAAATGGCATTTATGGTTCTGGTGTTGTTATTGTTGATGGAGATCAACATTATGAATATAAGCATGCTGGCAATAAAGGAGAATATGCTGAATTACACAACGTAGCTGGTGAACTAGAAGCAGCAAAATTTGTTATGTGGTATGCAGTTGACAAAAAAATTTCAGAAATAACATTATTCTATGATTACCAAGGTATAGAATCATGGGCAACGGGTAAATGGAAAACAAATCTTGATTATACCAAAAATTATAAGGAATTTGCTGATAAAGTATCAACTAGGGTAAAAGTTAATTTTGTAAAAGTCAAGGCTCACACGGGTGTGGAATTAAATGAACGTGTTGATAAATTAGCAAAAGAAGCTATCACTGAATTTAAGAAGAACAAGATGTAAAGTTAGTTTGAAATAATAAAAGGAGAAACTTCAAAGGTAAATATAAACCTTTGAAGTTTTTTAAAAAAATATAGAGTTGATGTACAATAATTAATTTTCAATCTTTTTTGCTAAGAGCACTACATAAGGATATGAAGAATTTTTTGTTGGTTTTGGGTATTCTTCATATTTTATGATTTCCCAGCCGTTATAGTATTCTAGTAATTCATTTTTTATAAATGTAAATGGAAATGGTACTGCCGGAATATCTATAGTATTTAGTGCACTAACAATAAGGTTATAGCCACCAATATTAGTCTGTTTTTGCATATTGCGAATAACGCTAGAGATACGTGTGGGATTAATATACATAAAAACATCTGTGGCCACAATAAAGTCATAAGTATCCTTTATATTTGCTTCATTTATTTCATGTTTAAAGATATTTAAGTTTAGTTTTTCTTTTACAGAGATATCGACTAAATCTTGTAAAAATTTAGCATTAGTATCAACAGCAGAAATCTGGAAACCAAGTGAAGCAAGAAATAGAGAGTTTCGCCCTTGGCCAGCCCCTAAGTCTAAAACCTTGCATGGAGATAGATAGTTCATTGCATTAACAACTTCGGGGTGAGCAGCGCCTAAGTCATATTTATAGAAGAAGTAATCTTGAACTTCGCAATAAAACTCAATATGAAACTGTAAATCTGTTGAAGTTGGACTTATACGGAAAATACTCTCTGGCTCAATAAATCCAATATCAGTTTTTTTGTTATAATTAAATTCTTTTATACTTTGAAGATGATTATCAAGGAAAGCAAATTTTATTTTCCCTTTTATAATTATTAGTTTAGTCCAAACTCCGCTTTTAGTATAAAATCCTTCCCGATACTCTCTTGGTAATGAAAGAGCAGTAAGGGTAGATGTACGCTTAAAACAAAGAAGATTATGTTCCATGTGCTGCTCCTTACTAAATGATACTTTTTAATATATTATATCATGGGGGATAATTAAATAAAAATGATATCCGAAGAAAATAGAGAAATTAGAGCTATTTTTAAAAATAATTAAAATATAAATATAATCAATACTTTTTTGAATAATACCTTTATTATGAAATATATAAAAGGGCAGGCTTATTAAAGAATATTTTTTAGTTTTAAAATAGATATGATATAATTATATAAGTATATGAAGAAGAGGTAATATTATGGTAAAAGTACTATTTGTTTGTTTAGGGAATATCTGTCGTTCTCCTATGGCTGAAGCGGTATTTCGTAATATGGTAGAAAAAGAAAATTTGAGTGATAGAATAGAAATAGATTCGGCAGCAACATCATCATGGGAGCACGGGAATCCTGTTCATCACGGAACTCGTGAAAAATTAGCGGAAGTTGGTATAAGTGTTGAGGGGATGTATTCACGACCTTTAAATGATGATGACCTTATAGCTGATTATATTGTTGGAATGGATGATAGTAATATTGATAATATTAAAAGATTTATTCGTGGTAGACAAGCTGGAGAGGTAAGAAAACTTTTAGAGTATGCTGGTCGTAATCATATTATAGATGACCCTTGGTATACAGGTAATTTTGAGGCAACGTACCGCGATGTAGTGCAAGGATGTGCGGCTTTATTAGAAAAGATAAAAAAAGAAAATTTATAGTAGGAGGTTGTTATGCTAGTAAGAGATGTAAACTTAGAAGATGCTGATAGAATAGTTGAAATATACCGCCCCTATGTAGAAGCTACAGCAATAACTTTTGATTATGAAGTTCCAAGTGTAGAATTTTTTGAAGAAAAGATTAGTAATACACTTCAAAAATATCCATTTCTGGTAGCAGAAAAAGATGGAGTAGTTTTGGGTTATGCCTATGCTGGAGAATTTTATCCCAAAGCAGCTTATGCCTGGACAACAGAGATCACAATCTATCTGGATAAACAAGCGCGAGGAGAAGGGGTTGGAGATGAATTGTATAGTGAACTTGAAAAAAGATTATACGATAAAGGGATTTGTCGAATAACCTCTTGTATTTCGTATCCAGATGAGGGAAGTGTGTCATTTCATGAAAAACATGGCTTTAGGAAGGTGGCTCATTTTGAAAATGTAGGCTATAAATTTAATCGTTGGTATGATGTGGTTTGGTATCAAAAAGATATAAGAGATGATAATGCTATACCTGAATATATTGTATAAAAAGAATAATTAATTATTAATAAGACTAGTAGTATTCTACAATAGATGTTGTTATACTACTAGTCTTATTTTCTAGCTAAAAAATATAAAAAAGAGCCGAGCACATTTGTCTCGGCCTTTTATAGAAAAGGAAAGTTTATGAAGTTTATAACTATTTACTAGTTATATAAACATTATAAAAACCAAACCTTAAATATACTTAAAATTTATCTTTAGAGATAAATGATATCGACTTTTTTACTAATTGGTAAACAAATTGTTATTTTTTAAAAGAAATATTTCAACAGTGTTACAACATTGAATTTGCATTACAAATTGGAAAATCTATTGAAGTTTGTAACTTAGGGGGAGTATAATATAGGAGACTGTTAAAAGTTTAAAATTAATAAATTAATGAAGGAGAATAATTTGATGAAAAAACAAGGATTAAAGATAACGAGTAAAGTGTTAACAGGTTTAGTATTGTTGGCAGGAGTAACGGCAATGCCAACAAATGCACTAGATATAAATAGTGCAGCAATGGATGTAAATGTTAAAGATGTAAACGTAAGTGTGTATGAAAAAAATGGTCATTATTATGCACGTTTAACATCTGAAAAAGAAGTAGCAAACGTTGTAACGCGTATTGTTGTTGAAGAAAGCAAAGCTGAATTTGTTATCAAAAGGGATATAATAAAACCTGGAGAAGCGATAGAAGTAGAGTTAGATTTAAAATCTAAAACATCTACTAAAAAATTACCACATACAGCAGTAGAAAGAAAAACTATTAATACTACAGTAGAAGCTGGTGGGTATAAATTCAAAATTTCAGTACGTTATGAAATAGCTACACCAGAAGTTAAAGCTCAACAAAATGAAAATAAACAAGCTATTAACGAAAATAAACCATCTGCTAATGTAGATAACGCGGCTAGTGGAAAAGAAGAACAACCAAAAACAGAACCAAAAGAAACAGAAAAACCTGCTGAAGCTCCAAAACCAGAAACACCAGCAGTACCAAAAGAAAACACAGTGCCAAAACCAGAAACAGGTAACGCACAACCTTCTAATAAACCAGCAGGGGCAGAAACATTATTAAATACGCCAGCAGCTACACCAAAAGCTCCAACAGTTATGGATAATGTAACGCCAGCGGCACCTAAAGTAACAAACACTGAGAAAAAACAAGAAGCTCCAAAACAAGCAGCGCAACCAGCAGCTACACCAAAAGCAGCAGCACCAGCGCCACAAGCGATAACTCGTGAGGAGCAAATTAGACAAGCATATATCAGTAAAGTAAATGCTTTACGAGCAATGAATGGTTTAAGCGTATTAAAAGAAAATGCAGCTTTAAATGCAGGAACAAAAGCACGTTCTGTTACAGTATTACAAGGTGCATTTAATGCAGGAATTCATGGACCAGGAGGTTCATATGAAAAAGCAGCAGCAGCACAAGCTGGATATGCGGGAGCACAACATATCCTTTATAATGTAGCTATTAATACAGATAGTGGAACTCCAGATCAAGTAGCACAAAGACTATTAGATACTTTGTACCATGAAATAGGAAATGTAACAACAGCATATCCTTATGGTCACAGAAATACATTATTAGCAAAATCAGCTACTGAAATTGGTGTAGGGGTAACTATTTCTGGAGGAAGAGTAGCATTAGTACACCACCAAAATAACAGTGGAGCATTCCAAGGAACAACTCCTATTCCATCAGTTTACTTGGATGGAAAAAGATACTAAAATATAAGATATTAATTAAGAAGAAAACTTAGGTGAATTCTCACTTAAGTTTTCTTTTTCTTTTATATTAAAAAACTAAATAATACTTTTAAAAATCAATATAAGGTAGTATAATTATATTATATAATAGTACAGGAGGTAAGCATGGCAGAAAAGAAAATGAATATGATTGTTTGTGGAGGTTGAAACTCTAAAATAGGGCCGGGTGCTCTATCAGATATATTAAAAGATCTTCCAAAGAAATATGATGAAAACTTAATAGTAGGATATGAATCATCAGATGATGCAGCAGTTTATAAGATTTCTGATGATAAGGCTATAATCCAGACGTTGGACTTCTTCACAACAATGATAAATGATCCTTACCTTTTTGGCCAAATAGCGGCAACAAATGCATTAAGCGATGTGTGGGCTATGGGTGGTGATGTAATTTCTGCATTAAATATTGTAGCTTTTCCAGAAAATATGGATTTAGAGATTTTACACCAAATATTAAAAGGTGGAGCAGAAAAAGTTCATGAAGCTGGAGGGGTTCTTGCTGGAGGACATTCTATCCATGATGCGACTCCGAAATATGGGTTATCTGTAACGGGAGTAGTGCATCCGGATAAAATCTTACAAAATAATAATTGTAAACCAGGAGACATGCTTATCGTTACTAAACCACTGGGAATTAGTATTATTAATACAGCTCATATGGTAAAAGAATGTTCAGAAGAAGCATTCGCGCAAAGTGTTAAACAAATGACTACTTTGAATAAATATGCTGCTGATATGATGAAAGGATTTAATGTTAATAGCTGTACAGATATTACAGGCTTCGGTTTTTTAGGACATCTTGTAGAAATGTTAGATGGTAAGTATTCTGCAGTGATTAATATTAAAGATATTCCTTATATAGAAGAAGCATATAAATGTGCAAATGAATTTGTTATTACAGCGGGAGGCCAATTAAATAGAACATATGTAGAGCCTAATGTTGATTATCAGGTAAAAGACTTTGCATTGGAAGAGATAATGTATGATCCACAAACTTCAGGAGGTCTATTAATATCTATTCCTGAAGAAGAAGCTCAGCAACTTTTAGAAAATCTAAACACTTTAGAAATAAAGAGTGCAATCGTAGGAAGAGTTATTGAAAAACAAGAAAAAGCAGTAATAGTAAAATAAATTTAAAAAATACAGAAGTAGAAAGTACTACAATAAAAAGGAGATATTCAAATATGAAAAAAGAAAAATTAAATGCTCAAGGGTTAGCATGTCCACTACCAGTTATCCAAACTAAAAAACTATTATTAGAAAATGATGTAGTTGAAACTACAGTTGATAATTTTATAGCGACTCAAAACTTGGGAAAAATGGCGAATCAATTAGGGTACAACTTTGAAATGGTAGAAGAAGCGAAGGATAAATATATTGTTACTATATCAAAAGGGGAAGTAACAGAAGGTGTCGTAATAGATACTCTTTGTGATAAATGTGTTGTTCCAGTAACTCAAGCAAAAAGAACTTTAGAAGAAGAGCCAAAAGTAACTTTATTGGTAAGACTTCAAGAACATGTGGATAGCTTAGAAAAATTTGCAGAAAAGAATAATCACGAAATTAAAGTATCAACTATAGAAGAAGGATTTAAAGTGGAGATTACGCGTAAAGAAGTAGCAACACAAGAAGAATTGCCAGTAGTTAAAGATGAGAGCTACATAGTTGTTATTAATAAAAGTCAAATGGGACATGGTAGTGAAGAATTAGGGAAGCGTTTAATTAAAGGGTATTTATATGCACTTACAGAACAAGAAGTACTACCTAAAAAAATTATTTTCTACAACAGTGGAGGTCTATTAGTAGATAAAGAGAGAAGTCATGTTCTTGATGAACTAAGAGAGCTAGAAAATAATGGTGTAGAAATTGTTTGCTGTGGTGCGTGTATAGATTATAACAAGATAGACCTAGCTGTAGGTAATCCAACAAACATGTACTTTATTGTAGAAGACATGAGAAAAGCAAATAGAGTAATTCAGCCGTAGGAGGAAGTATGATAGAAGAGGGATTAGTGGTTTTTAATAGCACACATGATGCGATAAAAGCGGATGATATTTGCGCTACAAAGGATTTAGGGGCATCATTAATTCCGACACATCCATCTATAAGTGCTGGATGCGGATTTATGCTAAAGGTAGCATGGGAAAAGTTTGATGGAGTTGTGAGAGTATTAATAACTGAGAAAATTGAATACAAAGGCCTGTACTATTCAAAAAAAGCAGGAATAAAAAGGGTAGTAACAGAATTGAAAGACTATCAAATAAAATAAATTTTTAAGAGTAGAGATAAAAGTAAATATAGTCTCTACTTTTAATATAAAAGGTGGAATTAGATGAATAATAACGTAATTATTGGAACTGCAGGTCATATTGACCACGGGAAAACAACGTTAATAAAAGCATTGAGTGGTATTGAAACAGATACAACACAAGAAGAAAAAGAACGTGGGATGTCTATAAACCTTGGGTTTGCATATTTTGACCTACCAAGTGGGAAAAGATGCGGAGTGGTAGATGTTCCAGGACATGAAAGATTTATAAAAAATATGTTGGCAGGGGTTAGTGGAATTAACTTAGTATTACTTTTGGTCGATTCACGCGAAGGTATAATGCCGCAAACAAAAGAACATTTCGATATTCTAACACTTCTTGGTATAGAAAACTATATTATCGTTATGACAAAAATAGATTTAGTTGAAGAAGAATACCGCGAACTGGTAAAAGAAGATATTCGTGCGTTTACAGCAGGTACTCCTCTTGAGGACGCACCGATTATAGAGGTAGATTCAATTAGCAAAAAAGGGTTGGATACTTTATTAGAAACTATTGATAAAAAAACAGAAGATATTCAAGCAAGAAATATTGAAAAAAATGCACGCCTTAATGTCGACCGTGCGTTTCAAGTAAAAGGTTTTGGGACAGTAGTAACAGGGACTTTAACAGAAGGTGTAATAAATGTTGGAGATGAATTAGTCATTTATCCAAAAGAGATAAAAACTAAAGTAAGAAATATCCAAGTTCATGCTCAAGATGTAACACAAGCGACAGCGGGTCAAAGAACGGCTATAAACCTTGCTAATATCAAGTTTGATGATATTAAACGTGGAGATACATTAGCAACAGCGGGAAGTTTAACAAAAACATATATGATTGATACTGAAATTAAACTTATAAATGATGAAAGTGCTAATTTGGAGCTTTGGGATAGAGTCCGCGTTTATATAGGAACTGAAGAAATTATGGCTCGTGTAGTACCTCTTGGAGCAGAAGAATTAGCAGCCGGGGGTAATGGGTTTGCTCAACTTCGTTTAGAAGAAGAAATAGCTGTGAAGAATTATGATAAATTTATTATTAGAACGTACTCGCCGATGATTACTATTGGTGGAGGGGTTATCTTAGATGCTAATCCTAAAAAACATAGTCGATTTAATGAAGAAATTTTAGAAAAATTAAAAGTTCAGTTAGAAGGAAATTCTAGTGATTTAATAGCTAATTATCTATTATCTCACCAAGATTATTTAGTGGCTAAAGACAACATAGTAAAAGAGTTGCAACTTCCAGTAAATGAGGTTGAAGCTGATATAGCGCAGTTATTAGAAGAGGGACTTATTTATCAAACAAAAATAGGCTATATTCACAAGAAAAAATATGAAGAAATCTTAGAAAAACTGAAAAAACTTTTAATCGACTACCATAAACGTTATAAATTAAAAGTAGGAATACCGAAAATTGAAGTTATTTCTAAATTTAAATTATCTCAAAAAGAAGTTTTAGAGATGATAGATTTGTTTATAAAAAATAATGAAGTACGTCTAGAAGGAAATCTAGTTGCAGAAAAAGATTTTGTAGTAAATTATGATAAAAAACAACTGGCAGAAAAAGCACGTATTGAACGTGAATTACTTCAAGGAGGATTCACGCCGCCAACTATAAAAGATTTGACAAATGGAGTAAAAGCAAGTGTTGAGTTATTAGATTCATTAGTAGATAATACAATAATTCGATTAGACGCTGATTTAGTACTGCATAAAGATATTTTAGATCAAGCAATAAAGAAAGTGGAAGAACATTTTTCAACTAATGATAAGATGGCCCTTGCAGAATTCCGTGATATGACGGGTTCAAGTAGAAAATATTCAATGGCGATTTTAGAATATATCGACAAATTGGGAGTAACACGTCGAGTAGAAAATTATAGAGTTTTAGCAAAAAAATAAAGAAGGGAGCAGGTTGGAATAATAAATAAAATTATTTTAACTAAAGTACGGAAAAGTCATGAGTTATTATTTTGATTATGGTGCAACATCATTAAAAAAACCAAAAGAAGTTGCTGATAAAGTTTATGAAGTATTATCTTCTGGGAAGTATGCCAATGCTTCACGAGGGAGCTATTATGAAGCGAACAACGCCTTTCGTGAAGTCTATGAAGCACGTAAAGCAGTAGCGGACTTTTTTGGATTAAAAGAAGAAGATAGAATGGTTTTTACCTCTAATTCAACAGAAAGTTTAAATATTGCAATCTTCGGTTTATTGAATAAAGAAGATCATGTTGTGACAACATCTATGGAGCATAATTCAGTTTTAAGACCAATTTATTTAGCTCATGAAACTATTGGGTGTGACTATACGATAGTATGCGGCGATAAAACAGGTATGATAAGCTATGAAGACTTAGAAGCAGCTATTAGACCTAATACTAAGATGCTTGCTATTACGCATAGTTCTAACGTAACAGGAAATGTTATCGACCTAGAAAAAGTAGTGGCAATCTGTAAAAAACATAATATTATTTCAGTTGTAGATGCTTCGCAAACAGCGGGAGTAATACCGATAAATATGGAAGAGTTGGGCATTGATGTATTGTGTTTTACAGGACATAAAAGTCTTTACGGACCACAAGGTATTGGTGGACTTTGCATAAGGTTGAAAGAACCAGAAATTCGTCGTTATAAAGTTGGAGGTAGTGGTGTCCGTACTTTTGACAAAGAACATCCTGGAGAATATCCATTACGTTTAGAAGCAGGAACTTTAAACACAGCGGGAATTCTAGGATTACATGAGGGAATAAAATATATAAACAAAAAAGGTATTAACAATCTTTACAAAAAACAAATAGGTTTTGCCGATAGATTTTATAATGAGTTAAAAGACCTTGATTGTTTAGAATTTTATGGAGATTTTACAAAAGAAAGAACAGCAGTTGTTGCGATGAATTTCAAAGATATTCCTGCCGCTGATGTAGCTGATGTACTTTCAGAACAATATAATATAGCGATACGACCAGGGGCGCATTGTGCACCATTAATGCATGAAGCACTAGGGACTAAAGATCAAGGAATAGTTAGATTTTCATTTTCTAGTATGAATACAGAAGAAGAAGTCGACTATGCTATAAATGCGGTTAAGAGCATAGCAAAAGAACTATAAAAGGAGAGACACTATGTCAAAACACTTACTTTCACAAATACCAGCAATAAATAAGATATTGTTATTAGATGAAATAAAAGAACTAATGAATACTTATACAGAAGTAGCGATAAAATCAGCAATAAAGCAATATATTGAAGAAGTTAAACAAGCTATTTTGAATGAAGAATTAACCGAAGTACCCAGCCTTAGTAAAATAGTAGGAGAAGTAGCAAGAATAGTAGAAAAAGAAGATAAAAATTCACTGCGTAGGGTGATAAATGCGACTGGAACAATACTACATACAAATTTAGGACGAAGCTTATTAAGTGAAAAAATAAAGGAAAATATAGAAAGTGTTGCTTTTAATTACTCAAATCTTGAATTTGATATTGATAATAAAAAACGCGGTAGTCGTTATGTTCACCTGATAGATATTATTAAAAAATTAACAGGCGCAGAGGATGTTCTTGTTGTTAATAATAACGCGGCAGCAGTTTTATTAACATTGAACACTTTAGTAAAAGATCAAGAAATTATTGTATCACGTGGAGAATTGGTAGAAATAGGTGGAGCATTCAGAATTCCTGAGATAATCAAACTTAGTGGAGGAGTACCGGTAGAAGTGGGTACAACAAATAAAACGCATTTGAAAGATTATGAGAATGCAATTACTGAAGAAACAGGTGCTTTACTTAAAGTTCATACAAGTAATTACAAAATTTTAGGATTTACTGAGAGCGTATCAAATGAGGAAATTTCATATTTAGCACGTGAGAATGAATTAGTTTCGATTAATGACCTAGGAAGTGGACAATTTGTTGATTTTTCAAAATTTGGCTTACCATATGAACCAACGGTAAAAGAAATATTAGATAGTGGTATCGATATTGTAACATTTAGTGGAGATAAGCTACTAGGTGGACCACAAGCAGGAATAATCGTTGGTAAGAAAAAATATATAGAAAAAATGAAGAAAAACCAACTTACTCGTGCATTGCGTGTAGATAAAATGACTCTAGCATCACTAGAAGCAACATTAAAACTATACCTAGATGAAAAAGATGCTTTAGAACACATACCAACATTACATATGATTTCTTTATCTAAAGAACGTTTATTTGGAAAAGCAGATGTCCTAAAAACAAAATTAAGTAGTCTTGATTTTGATATTAGGATAGAAGAAGATAAAGCAGAAGTAGGAGGAGGAAGTTATCCAGCTAGTTATCTTGAAAGTGTTGCTGTAAAACTTACTCATAGAAAACTTCATGCAACAGAAATAGAGCGAAAACTATTAGAAGTAGAGATTCCTATTATTACACGTATTAAAGATAATAGCATTATTCTTGATATGCGTACATTACGCACAAGAGAATTCGATATAGTAAAAGCTGCTTTAGAAGAAGTAACGAAGTGATAAAGTGATAAAAAGCCAACCAAATTTTGTGGTTGGCTTTTTGGTGTTAAACACGTTAAGTAGGAAAAAGAACAAGAAAGGGTAAGAAAAGAGGTGTATAATAAATGGTAGGAAAAGAATATGTTTATATAAATGTAAAAAAGTAGATTTTTTAGACAATATAACTGGGAAGGTGTGATATAATAATTAATATGAATAAGAATACAATTAAACTACAGCCATTTACAAAATGGACAGGTGGAAAAAGAAAATTATTACCAGAACTGTTAAAGTTATTACCACAAAAATTTAATAATTATTATGAACCATTTATAGGCGGAGGAGCACTTTTTTTTGAAATCGCACCTACTAAGGCAACAATAAATGATTTTAATGAAGAATTGATTAATAGTTATATTCAAATAAAGGAAAATCCAAAAGAATTAATTGAATTATTAAAGGTTCATAGTGAGAATAATAGCAAAGAGTATTATTTAAAACTTCGTTCATTAGATAGAGACAAAAATTTTGAAAAATTATCAGGCGTAGAAAAGGCTGCTAGAATATTATATATGCTACGTGTAAATTTTAATGGATTATATCGTGTAAACTCTAAAAATCAATTTAATGTACCTTACGGAAATTATAAGAATCCGAAAATAGTCGATAAAGAATTATTGTTAAGTATAAATAAGTATTTAAATAATAATGATATCAACATAATTAGTCAAGATTTTGAGGATGCGGTTAGAAGTGCTAAAAAAGGGGATTTTGTATATTTTGATCCACCTTATATACCATTAACGCAGACAAGTTCTTTTACGTCATATACTCATGAAGGTTTTTCATTAGAAGATCAGGTTCGCTTGAGGGATACATTAAAAAAATTAACAGAAAAAGGAGTATTTGTAATGTTATCTAATTCATCGAGCCAAGTAGCAGTTGAATTATATAAAGAATTTAATATTCATTATGTAGATGTGAATAGAACGAATGGTGCAAAGGCGAATAGCAGAGGGAGAATAAAGGAAATAATAGTAACAAATTACTAAAATGGGAGGAAGTATGGAAATATATTATAAAAAAGATAATTGTACATTAGCACTTGGCGATACATTTGAAGCAATAGAAAAAATAAAATCAGAAAGTATCGACATGATTTTTGCTGATCCTCCTTATTTTTTGAGTAATGATGGCTTCTCTAATTCAGGGGGGAAAGTTGTTTCAGTAAATAAGGGAGACTGGGATAAAATTTCTTCATTAGAAGAGAAGCATAACTTCAACCGTGAATGGATAAGAAAAGCAAAGAGAGTGTTAAAACCTAATGGAACAATATGGATTTCTGGTACATTACATAATATTTACTCAGTAGGTATGGCTTTAGAACAAGAAGGATTTAAGATTTTAAACAATATAACATGGCAAAAAACTAATCCAGCGCCTAACTTATCGTGCAGATATTTTACTCATTCTACAGAGACTATATTATGGGCTAGAAAATCTGATAGAAATTCTAAGCACTATTATAATTATAATTTGATGAAAGAAATAAATAATGGCAAACAAATGAAAGATGTTTGGACAGGACCATTAACGAAAATTAGGGAAAAATGGGCGGGGAAACATCCTACTCAAAAGCCAGAATATTTATTGGAAAGAATTATTTTAGCCAGCACAGAAAAAGGTGATTATGTGTTAGATCCTTTTGTAGGGAGCGGAACAACAGGAGTTGTAGCTAAAAGATTAGGTCGTAAGTTTGTAGGTATAGATTTTAAAGAAGAATACCTAGATATTGCAAAAAGAAGATTGGAGGCAGTGAATTATGAGAAAAAAACCAAATAAAAGTGGTGGAGGAGCAAATACCACGATAAATGGTCTTAAATTTGAGAGAGATACTGACTTTTCAGAATTGGTAGACTCATTACCAAATTATGAATTGAAGGAGATAGATTTTAAGGATAAAAAGAGCACTAAAGGATTTGAAGTATATAGAACTGGCAAAAAAGAGCCCATGGGAAAAATTATGCCACAGAATAGATTTTATGATTTTTTAAGTGATTTAAATATTGACAATACAAATTCTAAAAAGTGGAAACCAGATGAAGTATTTATTAATTTTGAAAATAATACCGTTTACATAATAGAGAAAAAGTGGCAAGACATTGAGGGGAGTGTTGACGAAAAATTGCTAGGCTTTGGGAATAAGCGTCGATTATATCAAAGATTACTAGATAAATCAGATAAACCATTTTCTGTAAGTTTTGTTTTTGTAGGGAATGATTTCTTTTTTAAAAAAGCGTTTAGAGACTATTTTGAGATGCTAAGAGGAGATGGGATAAAGATTATGATAGAAGAATATGATATGAATTTTTTTGGCTTGTACTAAACTATGGAGGGATAGAATGAAATTTAATGAATATTTATATAGTAGCATTGATAATAAATTAGACTATTTCTTTTCTACATTATCAGTTACTAATAGAATACCAGAGTATTATGTAAATTGGGATAAAGTGAGAAGAGAAACAAAAGTATTTGAATTAGAGTTACATACTTTGAATTATTTAATTGGAAAAGAGGATATTTATAGTGAAGCGCTTATATTGTTTCAAAAACAACCGCAACTTTTAAAAGCTATTCCTAGCTTAATAGCCAGTAGAGAAAAAGTTTTAGATGTTTTATTTTTTGATGTAGATGATATAATGAACTTTTATCAGTTAGATTTTAAAAATATTGATATTACGCAATTAGAAAAGTATGTAGATTTTATGAAAGATGCAGGTCTTTTAGAATTTTTACAGAAAGATGCGAATCGCTCATTAGTTGATTATGTTTATGGTGTAGAAGCTGGGTTAGATAGTAATGCAAGAAAAAATCGTAGTGGTAGAATTATGGAAGGTATATTAGAACATAATATAGAAAAAGTATGTATTTATTATAATCTAGAGTACAAAGTCCAAGCTACGGCGAGTTTTATAAAATCTTCATGGGGAATTGAAGTACCCGTAGATAAATCAGACCGACGTTTTGATATTGCAGTTTATTCAAAAGAAAAGAATAAAGTATGGCTTGTTGAAACTAATTATTATGGTGGCGGTGGAAGTAAGCTGAAATCTGTATCCGGAGAATTTACAAAACTTAATAAGTTGATTCAAACTGCAAAGGATGATGTTAGTTTTTCATGGGTTACTGATGGTCAAGGGTGGCATACTGCACGTCTTCCTTTATCAGAAGCATTTGATAGTATTGATAATATTTTTAATTTAGAAATGCTAAAAAAAGGATATTTATTCGAATTATTTAAATAAAATTAATCAGGAGGTACCATGTCAGATTTAGAAAAATTATTTTTTAAAATAGATAAGCAAGTAGAAGAGACTAAAGGGCAAGGTTTATATTTTGAAGCTTTGACAAAATATTTAACATTGGAAAATGACGAAGATTATTTTGATATTGTCGACAACTATGACAAAGAGACAATAAGAAAAGTTTACCAATTCTTGCTACTAAAAGCGTTGAAGGAATTAAATAATCCAAGTTATGATATTACACCAGAAGTGATAACGATGTATGTGAGTCATTTAATTGAATGTATTTATAGGGAAGAGAAGATTTCTATCGCTGATTTTGCTAGTGGTAGTGGTAGTTTTCTAATTAATATCGCGGCTTTGGTCAAAGGAGAGAAAGACTTTACATCTATTGATGTTGATAGTAATTATGTAAAATTACAACAAAATATTTTTAATTTATTAGAAGTTCCTGTGGAAATTATTAACCAAGATGTGCTAAAACCACTAAATATCAAAAACCAAGATGTGATTGTTAGTGATGTGCCATTTGGTTATTATGCAGACGAAGATAATAGTTTAAACTTTAAGCTATGCAGTAGTGAAGGTTATAGTATTAATGCATTGTTATTTATTGAACAAGTGGCGAATTACTTAGCTGAAGATGGAGTAGGAGTGTTAGTTGTTCCAAAACAAATTTTGGAATTAGAAGATAATTTTAAAAAGTTTTTAGAAGAAGAGATTAATTTAAATGCGGTTATCACACTACCGGAGGAAATGTTCAAAAATTCTTCTCAGGCTAAAGCTCTTATTTTAATAACTAAAAAAGGACAGGAAAAATTACCTAGTCAAGTCTTTTTAGCTGAAGTTCCAAGTTATCAAAACAAAACAGGCTACGCAAGCTTTATCGAGGAATTTAACAGTTGGCTAGAAAGTAAGTAATCAAGTATTAAATAATGAATTTAAAGCGAAGATACAACCTAATAAAAAAACATTGGAAAATTAGTAAATTAACTTTGTTTAAGGTTGACAATGTCGCAATAATATAATACAATATTTAAGTGGATTGCTCATAGAGCAGTTTTTACTAATTAAATGTTTTGTATTTATTTTGTATTTAAGCATTTGATTACATTTAAATTAGATTTCGTAATATCGGAGGGAGGGAAAATCCAATGTCAAAAACTGTAGTTCGTAAAAATGAATCATTAGAAGATGCACTACGTCGTTTTAAACGTGCTGTTTCTAAAAACGGAACTATACAAGAAGTTCGTAAACGTGAGTTTTATGAAAAACCAAGCGTTCGTCGTAAGAAAAAATCTGAAGCGGCTAGAAAACGTAAATATTAATAATTGTTAAAATATATACCATTTATTAATAAAATCTAAAATTTTCCCTCTTTTAGATTTATTTAAGATAAAAACCTCATCTTCATGATGAGGTTTTTTTTAAAGTTAGGAGAAGTTATGTTTGCAATAATTTGTTTGAATGTTATGCTATTAATTTCTTGTTAGTATTTAATTGCAGAAAATCAAAAGAATAAAACTAAAATTAATAGTTTGGAAGACGATTTAAATAAAGCAATTAAAAGAATAGCATCACTTGAAGAAAAAATAAAAACTTATCGAGAAAATCATTATAAGCATATTGCGATTTTCTCGATAAGTTTTTTTAATTTATTTTTCTAATTTTTCCATCTAATTCTTGAATAGTTTTAGCATTCATTAAAACCATTAAGAACTTGATTTCTTTCTTCCATTTTTCTATTTCTTCAATTAAGGCTTCTTTTCCATCATTAACCAAGATATCTAAAAAGATTTTAGAAACACCAACAGCTTTCGCTCCTAAAGCTAAACATTTCACAACATCTAATGGATTACGAATACCACCGCTAGCGATAATATCAATTTTATCACGATATGGGTATGCATTTTTAAGACTTTCAGCTGTAGTATAGCCGATATTTTCTAGATATACCGATTTATTATCTCGACGCCCATTTTCTATACGTGCAAAATTTGTTCCACCCATACCGCTAACATCAACAGCAGCTAGCTTCAAATCAAGTGCAAGTTTTATTGTTTCTTCATTCATACCAAAGCCAGTTTCTTTTAATATTACAGGGATAGGTGATTTTTTGCTAATCTCTTGTAATGTTGTAAACCAAGATTCAAAGTTGTGATCTCCTTCTGGCATAACTATTTCTTGGAGAGGATTAGTATGCATTTGTAGGTAACGAGCATTTGTATCAGTAATAGCTTTTAAGATAAGAGAAGGTTCTTTATCAAGTCCAAGATTAACAGAATAACCTTTAGGATAAGCATCGGCATCTTCCTTGTTTTTTAGCGCAGGAGAATAAGATCCTGGGAAAAATTCGATACCGGTGATTTTACTTATTTCAACAAAATCGTTATTTATTTTATTACAGTCTTCCCCTCCAGCGGTAATAGCATTTATAAAAAATGGAAAGTCCCATTTCGTGCCACAAACTGTAGTTGAAGTATCTATATCAGCTAGTCCAAAACGTGGAATACTGTTGTAGTCTATTGCGTAGTTATCAAGACTAGTTGCGGTTGTTTTGTCTTGAAGAGCTAGACGGATATGATCTTTTTTTCTCATAGTAATCCTTTCTTTATTATCATATATTTTTATAATTTTTCTAAATTCAATATTAAATTAAACTGCGCATCACTTTTATCAAAGCCAAGAACAATATCACCACTACCAGAACCACTTTGTTTTCCAGCAGGATAAGTATCAATATACTTTTTCATTGCGATAGTCTCCATAGGAATATTCGAAAAACTTTCTAGATAGTGCAAGTTATTTCGTAATTGCCTAAAATTTTCGAGTGCTTCAGAAGTATTGCCATCAGATAGATTTACTGCTAAGTCAGTTACTAAAGAGTTCGACTTTGAAACAAATTTGGAATATTCTTCTTTAAAATTATCTTTGTTTTCTTTCCAAAGTTTTACGTGTTCTTTTGTATCGACGCATTCTCCAGTCCAACGTGCAAAAATGCTTATAGATGCTTTAGGTATCATATTTTTAATTACAAGCCCATCCCAATCAGCGTTAATAATCTCTACAATAGAATGATTTGCTATTAATTCTTTAACAGATGAACTATTAAATTTTTGATAATAAGTAATACCTTTTGTAAGGCTGGCAGCGACATCTCCCATAGAACCACTGATGTTATGAGTAAGATTAAATAGAGTAACTAATTTAAAAATAGTTATATCATCAAATTTTATTTTTTCAAAATTCAACATTGCTTTTGCGATAGCGACTAAGACCGCCCCAGAAGAGCCTAGTCCGTATTTTTTATCTTCGCCATGTAGCTCGTTGTAAATAGTAAGAGCAAATGTTTTTTTACTCTGTGTATATTGTTGCAGGAATATAAGAAATTCCTGAATAAGTTTGAAATTATCATTTTTTTCATAAAGTCCTATTGAGATTTTATGAACAGTATCGAAAATTGTAATTTCATTAGCTGGTTCGACAAAAGCGATTATTTTTTTATCTACACTTGTAATAAGTGCTTTTGAATAATCTTCTAAAATTGCATACTCGCCTGCAAGATAGAGTTTGCCGTAAGCTATTCCATGCACAAAATTATTTTTTTCTGCCATAATTTAGAAATTTCCTCATATATTTTTTCTTGATCTTCTTTCAAATAAAGAACTTTTACGTTAGGTCCTGCATCCATAGTGAAATAGCAGCGATATCCTTTTTCTCGTAAAGTTTTAACAATTTCCATAGCACGATAACTTTCATCAGTTAAGAAAGTAAAGCTTGGTGTTGATGTTGTCGTTGTTGCGTGCATAGCAAGGGCATTTTCCTCTGTTATTGCTCCAATTTTTTCAAAGTCCGCATTTTCTAGGGCTATCTTCATATCGAGAAAATCTTCTTTTGCTTTTTCTACCCAAGCATCAAAAGTCGTGGATGTCTGAACACAGCGTTCCATTGCGGTACGGCTAGAAATTTTTTTGCGGTCTTCGTTAACAACAAGTACCATCATACCGAAATCTAAATCACAGCTAAGTTCTTCTACGCTACCATCTTCTAACCATGCGGCAAGTCGGTAGAAACTACGACATGAAGAACCAGATCCTTCTTTTGAAATTTCTACTAGTTCTTCAGTTGTCTTATTTAGTTTGAAATAGTTATTACAAGCTAAAACAAGAGCCATAGTTCCGCTAGAACTAGATGATAAACCAGCTGCAGTGGGAACAGTGTTATAACTTTTTATACAAATTTTTTCACGTTCAACAGGTGTGAATTTAGCGATGAATTTCATTATTTTTTCTACTTCTTCTTGACTTTGTTTTTCGTCATTGATATAAAACCCATCTTCATCTGTTAAACTAGGTTCAATTTTTGTTTTTGATAATAAGTTGTCTAACCTTAATGAAATATTAGGGTTAAAAGGTAAGACTGGATCTTTTGATTTTTTTCCCCAGTATTTTACTAGGGCGATATTAGCATAACCTAAACTGTAACTATCCATGACTTATATCCTTTCTTTGCAAGTTCATTTTGAATTTTCTCAGCGTTTTCCTTTGTCTTACTTAAGGCAATACAACAACCACCGGCACCACCGCCAGTAAGTTTTGCCCCAAGTGCTCCGTTATTTTTACAAATATTAACTACATCATCATTACTTTCATGACTAACACCAAGTTTTTGAAGTAGGTCATGAGCTTTATACATATAAGCTCCTACTATTTCAATTGCTTTTTTCTTTAATGGTTCAATAACTTTTTCAGTAATTTCCCCAAGTTCATCTATGTATGATTTATAGTTTTCAAAATTTTGTTTAATATGTTTTAAAGTTTCCTTAGTAATACCAATGACTCCAGTGTCGATAATAAGTAAATAACTGTCTAGATTGAAGTCTAGAGGTATAGCACCATCTTTTTTAGAAAATAAAAGTGGAGTATCGCTTAAAACTTGATTAACATCAATACCACTAGGATTTCCATGGATAAATTTTTCACATTTATCAGCAATTTCACGTATGTTAGTTAGTTTTTTCGCGCGTGCTATAGCTATGCTAAGAGCAGCCGAAGAACCAAGTCCGCGACCGACGGGAATAGTGCTATTGATATTAATTTCAGTTCGGTCATTAATACCACAAGCTTCTGATATAAATGATATAATTTCATCTCGTTCCTGTATAATATTTGTTTCTTTAAGTTCAACATCGACTGTCATCTGCGGTAAGGGAATAGTGATGCCCTTATAGCCATAAACAACAGCGTGTTCTCCAAAAAAAATTGCTTTAGCATGTGTCATAAATTTTATAAACTCCAGTTAAACTTAATATATATTTTTATAATAACTATATTAAAATAAATTAATATTTAAATATTTCTAACTACTTCTATATGTACAATAATTATACTTTCAGCAGTGAGATTTGTCAAACAAGTGAAGCTAGTAAAAAAAATAAAACTACCCTTTAAAAATAATAAGTTATTTTTGAGAGTAGTTTACGATTGGGCTTGTAATGTAGGATGACAATCTATACCATGTGGTTCGAGATGAACTAATGTTTCACAATAATAGAATTCACTTGCAAGTTTTTTCTCTATATTGACGGTGATTTCATGACTCTTTTTAACATTAAGCGTAGGGCTAACCGTAACTGTAATATCAATAAAATACAATAACCCGTGTGTACGTCCTTTAGTATCAACTATAGAAATAACACCATCAATATCTTTGACAAGGTCATTAACTTTTTCGATTACTTCGGTATCAACGCCATCGGTAAGAACATAGGTAGATTCTTTAAAAATATTTATTGCGGTCCAAACGATAAGCGCTCCTACAATAATAGCCACTATAGAATCAGCAATAGGAAAACCTAAATATGTTGCAACAATTCCGATTAAAGTACCTAGAGAAACAAAAGCGTCACTAAGATTATCTAAAGCTGCAGCTTGTAAAGATTTACTACCTAACTTTTTCGATAGACGAATATTATAAAAATAAACACCGAGCATAATAACAGAAGCTATAAAAGCAACAATGGCTGATAATATATTAGGTTGTTCATAGCTATTAGTTATAATTTTTTTTACAGCGTAAATTACAACTTCTATTCCGGCATAAAGCATAATAAATGAGGCGATAAGTGTTGAAATAAGTTCTGCTCTAAAGTGACCGTAAAGATGATCTTCATCAGCAGGTTTTCGAGAAATTTTTAGACCTACAAGAACACAAATCGAAGAAATTACGTCGGTTGCGTTATTTATTCCATCAGCAACAATGGCAGAAGAACGGAAGATAATACCTGCGCCTAATTTTAATATAGTAAGGAATAAGTATGATAAAATACTTAGTTTAGCACCTTGTTCCGCCTTTTTTAAGTTGTCAAAAATAGAATTATGCATAATCTCACCTCCTGTATCATTGTTTTAATATTATAACAAGTTTAAAAAAATTATTCAAGAATAAAAATGTTATTTCTAAAATAAAATTATTTGCTATAGGTGAACTTTTCAGAAAAGAAAGCTCGACGAGTTGTTGCCGAGCATAAATAGATTATAATTTTTTAGAATAATATTTTTTAAAAGTTAAATAAACATAAGTAATTGCTAGCATACTAAAGGTAGCATAGAGGTATAAAAAGTTATTTGAAAGTTCAATTCTTACAGTTAAATAATAAGGAAATACATTTAATTTTTCTAAGATTGTGACTAAGAATAAAGATATTTCAAACAATACAAAAGATGTAAAGTAAATAAACCATTTATTTTTTTCTGTTTTTTTATAAAGTAGTAGATAAATGCACATACCAGATCCTAAAATTAGTACCAAAATAGAAAATACTGTTAAGTATGGTTGGATGCTTTTAGCGAAAATTGAAGGAAATAAAAGACTTATTATTAAAATTAAGATATAGGATAACATAAATCGATATATAGTTGTTTTGTTCTCTTTTGGTAATAATTTAATTATCGAATCAGATAGTTTGTTTATATCATTACCAAAAGTTTCAGGAAAGTTTTTCCCTTGCTTTTGATATGCAATTAAATCTTGTAATATTTCTAATAATTGAATTTCTAGTGCAGTCTCATTAGCCGCTATAGCTTTCGTTCGACAGGTAATCAAAAGTTCTTCATAATATTTTTTATTTTCTTCATTAAGTTGCATTCTTAGTTTATTATTATATTCTAATAAGTTTCCGATGTTCATAGTAATTCCTCCCTATCTTAATCATCTTTTAAAATCTCAGTTATTGTTGTACTTATATTTTTCCATACGTCTTTAAAATTAAATATATATTTATTACCTTCCTCAGTAATCGAATAATACTTTCTAGGAGGGCCAAAGTTACTTTCTTTTAAATAACTAACAACCAAATTTTCTTTTTCTAATTTCATAAGTAATGGATAAATAGTTCCTTGAGCAACTATATCTAGACCATATTTGGAAAGTTGTTCAGTAATTTCATATCCATACATATCTTTATTTTTTATTAGTTGAAGTATACATGCTTCTAAAGTTCCTTTTAATATTTGAGAAGTGTTAATCTCCATTAAAAATCTCCTTTCAACGAGTTGAAAAATCTTATTTGAAAGAACTATCTTGTTATACATAATAGTATCACAAACTCGCTACCTTGTAAAGCAAAATAGCTGGAGGTAATAAATTAGATGAGTTATTATAAAGTAGTAATTTTTAGTAATTTTCATTTCAAAAAAGTATAAAAAACAAAAAGACAAGGCCTAAAAACCTTGTCTTAATCATTATACCAGCAGCCGGGGTCGAACCGGCACGATGTTGCCATCGCTGGATTTTGAGT
>ERZ773250.487-NODE-487-length-22662-cov-3.741584_pt1 | contig 22662 bp, 14 predicted proteins | sample MGYA00511258_ERZ773250 | MGnify/ENA primary metagenome ERZ773250 (study PRJEB29015, sample SAMEA2738164) | human oral metagenome | biome: human oral; feature: human-associated habitat; material: saliva | place: China | collected 2187 ... | reverse complement strand
ACGGATGCGAAGGTTTTTCAGACCGATGTGACGATGAACGCCTTCAACCCAGCTTCGGTGTGTAAGACTTTTGCTATTGCGGCGGCGATTGATTCTGGGGTGATGACACCAGAAACGACTTATTATAATACGGATAAGTTAGTGATTGATGGTTGGCCGATCGAGAATGCGATTAAGGGCCACACTGGGGAGGTTAATATGCAAACTGTGCTAACTTATTCCTTAAATACGGGTTCGATTCAAGCTTTGAAACTTTTAGGTGGTTCGGCTTCGGAAATTACTTATCAAGGTAAGGAAAAGCTTTATGATTATTACCATAACCGCTTTAATTTGGGTAAATATACGGGGATTGAATTGCCGGAAACGAAGGGTGCAATCGTGCCACCAAACGATATTGATGCGACTGATGCTAGGTACGCGAATATGACGTTCGGGCAGAGCTTGGATCTTTCGATTATTCAAGTAGCTTCAGCTTTTTCGGCGGTGGTGAATGGCGGGGAATATTATCGTCCGACTTTGATTGCAGGGGAAATGAAGGATGGTAAGTTTGTGCGAACAGAGCTCGCAAAGGCGGACCACGATGCATTAAATAAGAATGATACGAGTAGAACAATGCGTCAAATGTTGCACACGGGACGCCTAGTTTTTCCGAATGTGAAGGGATATGACGAGGATTATTATGTGGGTGGCAAAACCGGTACGGCGCAAACCGTGAAGAATGGCAAATATAGCTTCGATGAAACGATTGGTACTTATGTGGGTTTTGGGGCGAAGTCGCTAGAGGAGACGCCAGATTATGTGATTATGACCAAAGTTTGGAGTGATAACCGCAAGCTGGATGGTGGGGTGAACGCGAAGCCGATTTTTGATGAGATATCGAAGTATATGATAAACTATAATAAAGTCAGGAGGTAAGGCGTGGGGAATTTAGATAATAATGCATTATATGGTTTACTGTTGTCACTCGGTACCTTTTTGCTTTCGATGTTTTTGACGCCTTTCTACACTCACGTAGCTTATAAATATCATTTTTGGAAGAAGCAAAAAAAGACTACGGTTTCGGGTGACAGTCTACCAATTATGACGAAGTTGCACGCGCACAAATTCAAGCGGGTTTTTCCAACAATGGCGGGAATTATTGGGGTGATTGCAGTGACTGTGGTGACACTGATTTGTAATTTTGATCGTGCCCAGACGTGGCTGCCGATTTTTGGATTCTTAGGTGGGGCGATTGTGGGCTTGATTGATGACGGAATTAATGTCTTTGGTTCAGGAGAAGGGGCGGCAGGGCTGCGCGCACCAATTAAGTTTGCGATGATTACCGTGGTGAGCTTGGTGCTAGGTTGGTTTTTTGCCTATAAATTAGGCTGGACGAGTATTCATATTCCATTTGCAGGTGATATTGAAATTGGCGGGGTGGTGATGGTGGGATTATTTACTTTTGCGGTGGTGGCGACCTCAAATGCGGTGAATATTTCGGATGGATTAGATGGGTTGGCTGGAGGCCTCGCGATGATGGCTTATGGTGCGTTTGGTACGATTGCGCTATTTCGTGGTCAAGTGTATCTCTTTGCCTTCTGTATGACGGTAGTGGGCTGGCTATTTTCTTATGTGTGGTTCAATGTGCCGCCAGCACGTTTTATGATGGGTGATGTGGGGTCGTTCGCACTGGGTGCGGGGCTTGGCGTGGTATCTATGATGACGAATTCATTGTTACTTTTGCCTGTAATCGGATTATTATTCGTGGTGGAAGCAGGTTCTTCATTGATCCAGATGATTTCGAAGAAATTTTTCAAGCGCAAGATTTTTATTTCGGCGCCAATTCATCACCATTTGGAAGCGAGTGGCTGGGGCGAGGCAAAAATTGTGATGCGTTTTTGGGTAATTGCTGGAGTTTGCGCAATTGTGGGGGTATTTATTGCGATGGTGAGTGGAATTATTAAAAAATAAAAATTTTCGGAGTGGGATTAGATGCGACAACATAAGGCAAATTATAAAATTATCATTACGATGATAATTTTGATTGCCATTGGCTTGATGATGATTGCTTTGGTGGGTCCATCTTATGCGAAAGTGAAGGGGGAAGATACGGTGTATTGGATGGATCAAGTGAAATATCTGGTGATTACGGCGATACTATTGTTTTTTGAAACTAGGGTAAATTTGGTGGAGGTAGAAAAAGCTAAAAGACCGGGCGGAATTTGGCGGATACTGGATACGGTGGCAAAACATCTGCCGAAAATTTTACTGTTTTTAGGTTTAGGTTTGAACTTGCTACTGGCGGTAGCGGCAGGGCGTTCAACTTTGGCATATTGTCAGCTAGGTGCCTGTAGGTGGCTGAGACTCGGGCCAATTACGATTCAGGTGTCGGATTTTTTGAAATTAGGAGTGATGCTTTATTTAGCAAAGATTACCGCGAATTTTCAGGCGAGGGGTGGATTTTTGGAAGAGGCTGGAAAAACGACAGTGTTTGGTATGCTGCTGCAAACTCTAATGGATTTGTATATGAAATTTAAAGGTAAGAAAGAGGGGAGGGGTACGAATTCGAAGAGCCAGGCGAGTGTTTCGGGAGGAACGGCTTTTTCTAGTCAAGTGAATTTTAGTCGTAATAACTATGGTTTTAATCAGGGATTTAATACGGCGGGAAATTCTGCGCGGGTGAATGGACAGGGTAATAGACTGATGAGAGGCGCAGCAAAAATTTTAGCTCGTGGTCAGGCTTCTGGCTGGGCGAGTGCGGAGATTTTGAGAGAAGGTTATAAATTTTATGCGAAATTTTTTGGTGTTTTAGGTGTTTCACTATTTTTGATTGTGGTATCTCAGAAAGATTTGGGTTCGGCGGTACCGCTCGGGGTGATTGCGCTGACGATTTTATTTGTGGCGGGGATTAAGATTTGGAAAATTATGATCTTATTCGCGGTGATTTTGGCGCTGGGTGTGGGAATGATTTTGTCTTCACCGCACCGTCGTGAACGTTTGTTTACTTTTACGGGTAAGGGTGATGCGACGACGGATTATCATATTGAAAATGCGCTAATCACGGTGGGGTCGGGTGGATTTCTCGGAGTAGGAATCGGGAATAACGTGCAAACGGCAGGATATTTGCCAGAGTCAATTACCGACTCGATGTTTGCAGTGGTTTCCGAGATGTGGGGGTTTGTAGGTGCGGTGGCCGTGATTGGACTTTATGTGCATTTATTTATGGAAATTTTGAAAGTGGCGAACACTTCGGAGAACCTCTACTTTAGATTGGTGACGATGGGGGTGTTTGCTTGGCTGTTTTCGCAGGTGGCGGTGAATATTAGTGCGATGATTGCATTGATTCCGCTGACTGGTATTACTTTGCCGTTACTTTCGAAAGGTGGAACGAGTCTTCTGATAACGTGTTTTGGATTAGGGTTAGTAATTAACATTTCGCGGTTTACTGCGAGGACGGAAATTTCAGATGATGAGCGAAATGAGGAAATTAAAAATAATTTAAGAACGAGTAGAAGTAGCAGACTGGGAGGAAGAAGATGAAAATTTTAGTAGTAGGCGGCGGATCGGGCGGACATATTACTCCAGCGATGTCGGTGGTGCAAGAAATTTTGAAGATGAAGCCGAAGAGTAAGATCGAATTCTGGACTGATGCGAAATATTATAAGAATGTGGTGAAACTAGCGAATGAAGCGAAGTTGGCTTGGGGCGGCGAAGAAGAAACGGGAGTGAAATTATATCTGCGCGTGCGTAAAGTTTTCGCGGGAAAATTTCATCGTTATCATGGTTTGAAATTGTCGGATTATTTTGATAATCACGCGAAGACTTTTTGTGATGTGGTGTTCGGAAATATTGCAGGCGCGGTGGGTTTTGCTCTGGGATTTTTTCAAACTTTGTGGCGTTTTAGTCGAAAGGAAAATCGTCCGGATGTGATTTTCTTGAAAGGTGGATTCGTGGGGCTACCGGTCGGAATCGTGGCGGGAATTTTTAAGATTCCATATTTGATTCATGAATCGGACGCAACGATGGGACTAGCAAATCGAATTTTGAGTAAAAAAGCGAAAATTATTGCCATGGGCACGCCGGTGGAGAAAGAGGACTCACGTTATGTGTTCGTGGGGATTCCAGTGGGGAAGGAATTCGAAAAAGTGGCGGAGAGCAAAAAGAGGCGCTTGAAGAGAGAATTAGGGTTTGATCCGGAGCGAAATTTGGTGATTGTGACAGGGGGATCACAGGGTTCGATGCATATTAACCAAGCGATACGGGAAATTTTGCCAGAACTTTTGAAATATACGTCGGTAGGTCTAGTATCTGGGCGTAAGCACTACGAGGATATGATCGATCTGAAGAAATACGAAACTTGGGAAAAAGGGAAACTAACTTCGGAATTTCGTATGTGGAATTTTTCACCGGTGATGCATGAGATTTTAGGTGCAGGAGATATTGTGGTGTCACGCGCGGGCGCGACCACGATGGCGGAATTAGCGAGTTTGGGGAAGCCAACAATTTTGGTGCCGTTTGAAAAATTGCCTGGCGGACATCAGGTGAAAAATGCGGAAAAATTGGCGCGTGATGAGGCGGTAGAAATGATTTTGGACCGCGATATGGAGATGGCTCCAGAAAAATTATTGAAAAAGATTTTGAATTTGCTAAAAAATAGCGAAAAGCAGGCTAAGTTAGTGATGAATTTTAAGAAATATGCGAAATTAGATGCGAGCGAGTCGCTAGCGAAATTGGTGCTGGGCTTGAAGAAATAGATTAAAAAATAGGATTTGAAAGAATTAGGATCAAAATAGGTTTTGAAAATAAAAAGGCGATAAAAGTGAGAATTAATAAGACGATTGTCTCGAAGCGAGAAGAAGTGATTCTGGAGTCGACGAGGATTAAGGAAGAAAAAAGGCGAAAACGTAAAAAAGTGATGCGTTTCGTGGGGCTGAGTACGGCGCTGACGCTGGGGACGGCAGGCTTAACACTTGGCGCGGTGAGTCTGATTAATCGGGGCGGTGCGAAAAAAGCTGAAGTGAAACCGACGGTAGTGAATTTAACTTCGAGCGTGGAGATTGTCGATGAGTCGGGGAATAAAAACCTGATTACGGATAAGATTAAACAATACGTAGCGCTACTAGAGCAGGATTTGAAGGATTTGGGGGTGAAGATGACTAAGGTGGTGCTACCGACAGATAAGACGAGACAGCTAGACGTCTATCTCGAGGGTCGTACGGAGTATTATAAGTGTCTGATTGACCGTTCGCCAGCAGAATCGGCGGAGGATATCGAGCGGATGCAGCGCTATTTGATAGCGAATAATCTCACGCCAATTTATGTGGATGTGAGGATCGAAAGTCGCGCGTACTATAAATAGTAATACGGCGATTGAATACAAAATTTATAAAAAAGACTTCATGTGATGGAGTCTTTTTTTGTGGTGACGAATAATTGAAGAGTGCGGCGGAGTTTTTTAAAAATAAAGTGGGCGTAGGATAGTAGATTAGTTTTTTGAGATACATGGGCTTGTTCGGTTTTTGGTGAAGGATGAAAAAACGAGATGGTGGAGTTTGTTCGGTTTTTGGTGTGTTTAGTTTTTGGAGGCATTTATTTAAGTAATATATTTTGAAATAAAATGTATTTTTCGCAAATAGAAGCGTTCGGTTATTATGTAATAAAAATTAAAAAAGACAAAATGCGATAAAGCTGGAATAAAGTTGATGGATTGATCCTAATAACAGGGAAGCAATAAAAAGTTTTGCACAGGTGTGGAAAACTCGACAAATAATTTGCGCAAGAATTAACAGGGGTGGAGTGGGATCTATATATATGGTGGGGTTTGTGCAAAAAATAGATATGGTGGTTTAATTGTGGAAAAGTCTGCGAAAAAATGTAAAAAATTATATGAAAAAGTACTTGCAATAAGCATAAATATAATTTAGAATTAGGTCAGTGGATAAATAAAACAAAAACCACAAAAATAAAAGTACATTAAAAAATGTTTGAGGTCGGTCAACTAGGAGTCTTGGCGCGCGTTTAGGTCACGCGTAATCAAAGCCATTCGCACTTCTTAAAACACCTCCCAATTAACTCAATATGCAACCTACACAATAAGTCTCTCAACAATCATAGTTATGAGCCGCGCGAGTGGTAAAACTGTGATACTTTATTGCTAGGTAAAACGTTTCGTTTAAATAACAAAAACTATACAAACACAAACACGCTAAAATTTCTAGTTGAGCGATCTCAAACAAGAAGCAAATAACTACAAAAACCTATCAGAGAAATCTCGGATAAGTTATAATGTAGTTATGAATGAACTTCACAAACCTGTAATGCTATCAGAAGTTCTCGAGGCTCTAAACCCGAAACTGGGCGAATCTTATTTAGATTTGACAGCGGGGTATGCGGGTCATGCGGGAAAGGTTTTGGCGGTTACGCAGAATTATAAAGATTCCATCTTGGTAGACCGAGATGAGAATGCAGTAAAATATCTTCGAGAGAAGTATCCATTGGATGAATCAAAGTTAGATATTTTACAAATGGATTTTTATAGTGCGGCGCAACACTTAATCGAGTGTGGAAAAACTTTTGATATGATATTGGCAGATTTTGGAGTTTCATCTCCGCAATTAGATAATTCGGATCGAGGTTTTTCATTCAAAAATGACGGACCTTTAGATATGCGCATGGATAGGACGCAAGAATTATCAGCTGAAACGGTGATTAATCATTTTCCAGAGAAAAAACTGGTAGAAATTTTCCAAGAATATGGCGAAGAATCTATTGGTCTAGCGAAAAAACACGCGAGGGAAATTGTAACGAGTCGACCTTTTTCTTCAACTAAGGAATTGGCGGATCGAATCGCTGGAAATGGATGGCATAAAAAACATCCGGCCACACAGGTTTTTCAAGCTGTAAGAATTTTTGTAAACGATGAGCTTTCGATTATCGAAAAAACTTTACCATTATTACCTAAACTTTTGAAACCAAATGGTAGGGTGGCGATTATTACTTTTCATAGCTTGGAAGATCGGCTGGTGAAGCAATATTTTAAGCAGGAAAGTGCGCTAGGGTATGAATCGAAATTAACAATTTTGACGAAAAATCCAGTAATTGCGGGGGAATCTGAACTCGTTATCAATCCGCGAGCGAGAAGTGCGAAATTAAGAGTAGCAAAAAGAAATTAGCGCTAGGCAAAATTAAGCACCTTTTCAGCTCCATTGATAAAAATAAAAACAAAAAAGGAGGCAATATGCCAAAGCAAATCATTGTAAAAAACAGCTCACGCGCACAAAAAATCAAAGTTAACTTTCGTTAATTAGATAAACTTTGGGAGCTTTTTGCTCCCACATGACGGGAAATTCTCCCTAAAGGTGAAGGCCCCGATGCGGTTGTGAGTAAATCGTAGAGTGTGTTTTATATAAAAAATATGACCTTCCCGAAGACCATATTAGCGATGCGGTAGTGCGGTTAATATGGGACTTCGGTCTATGAATATTTTTTGTGTAAAAAGATGAACTCATGACAATTAGAAAAATAAAAATAAAAATAATTAGAAATACTAATTAAAATCTTTTTTGCGACAAGATTTTAGCGAGTATTTTTTGCGAGGAAAAATGCGAATCACAGTTAATGGACCAAAGCAAAACAGTTATTCAGTCCGTACCAGAATGACAAGCACGCGTACAGCCGCGAGTTTGCCCCGAACGAATTTTTATGCCAGTGCGGTTTCTTCCGGCTATTCAAGAAACCAAAATAGTGTGAAGTACAAGAGTAATGTGTTTGGCCGTTTTTCATCGGCTTTGATGATTACGATCATGGTAGCTATTTTGGGACTTTTTTATGTCTCAGAGCAGTCGCAAACTACCGCTTTTGACTACAAAATTAACGAAGTGAATACTCAGCTATCCGATCTCGAGGCAGAACGAGACGATTTACGAGTGGAGCAGGCAAGGCTTCAGTCGATTGCGAATAGCAAAAATTCCACCGTGGCGTCGAATATGGAAACCGCGACCGCCGCAGGATTTACAAGATAAAATATTGTTTGTTTTTGGTTTCTCTTTTCGGTAATAGAGGTTTGCGAGGCGGAAGTTACCGCTTTTTTCTCTCTCTAAAATATGGTAAAATAATTTAGATAAATGTGTCCTCTTGGGGGCGGTAAGGAGTAAGTATGGCAGAAAATCAAGACAAGGTGATTCAGATTGCGGGTTCAATTACCGTAGATGAGCTAGCAAATGCGCTCGGTCTTTCCGTGACATTTTTGATTGGCGAACTTTTTAAGCAGGGAATCGTGGCGACGATTAATCAGCGCCTGGATTTTGATACGGCAAGTATTATTATTGAAGAATTAGAATTAAAAAATGTGCGCTTAGAGCGTAAAAATACCTCGACTAAGACCTCGGATCTGAGAAGAGAATTATCAGACAAGGCAGTGGTACGTCCACCAGTAGTGGCGGTGATGGGTCACGTGGACCACGGTAAAACTACTTTGCTCGATACGCTTTTGCATAAGAAAACCGTAGAGGGGGAAGCCGGTGGTATTACGCAGCATATTTCAGCTTATCAATTGAAACATAATGAACGCCTAATTACTTTTCTGGATACTCCTGGACACGAAGCTTTTGCGGCGATTCGCCAGCACGGTGCGATGTTGACCGATATTGTGGTGATTGTAGTGGCGGCAGATGACGGCGTAAAACCACAGACGGTGGAAGCAATCAAGTTTGCCCAGAGTGCGAACGCAAAAATTATTGTGGCGATTAATAAGATTGACCGTGAAGGGGCAGATATTCCACGCACGATGGCAGATTTGGCGCAGCATGGTTTGAACCCAGAAGAATGGGGTGGCGATATTACGATGGTGCCAATTTCGGCAAAACGTGGAGATAATCTCGAGAAATTGCTCGATTTGATTCTTTTGACGGCCGATATCGAGGAATTGAAAGCCGATGTACAGATTCCTTCCGAAGGTCTAGTAATCGAATCGCACATGGAAGTCGGTAAGGGCTCGGTGGTGAATCTTTTGGTGACTGGTGGGGAATTAAAGACTGGAAAATTTATCGTAGCGGGTAGTGCTTATGGTAAGATTCGCACGATGCTAGATTTTCGTGGTAAGCCAAAAGGAAAGGCTACACCTTCAACCCCAGTGACGGTAACTGGTTTTAAGGAACTGCCAAATTTCGGTGATAAATTTATCGAAGTAAAAGATGAAAAATCAGCACGTAAGATGGCGCTACTTAACGCACAGAATTTGGTGGAAGAGAGTGCTTCGGCGAATGTGACGAGCTCGGATTTGTTACGTATGATGAACAATGCGGACAACGCGAAGGTCTTTAATGTAATTATTAAAGGTGACGTGCTAGGTTCAGTGACTTCAGTGATCGATTCTTTGAAGATGATTGATACGAAGGGTGAAGTGATGTTAAATATTGTTTCTTCTGGCGTGGGTGATATTACGGAAAATGATATTTATATGGCAGAAGGTGACAATACGGTGGTTTACGGTTTTAACGTCAATGTGCCAACCAATATTGTAAAATTAGCGGCGCGTGACGGGGTAGAAATTCGTAATTATAAGATTATTTACGAATTACTCGATGATGCGAAGACTTCGATGGAAAATCTTTTGGATGCGGAAATCGTGGAAACCGAAATGGGCGAAATGAAGATTAAGGGCGTCTTCCGTACTGAACGCACAGCGATTATTGCTGGTGGCGAAGTTTTGACGGGCCTAGCGAAAAAAGGCTTGATGGGTCGTGTCTATCACGAAAAAGAATTGATCGGGGAAGTAGAGGTTGATTCAGTCCAAAAAGAAAAAATGGATGTAAATGAATTGGTGGCTGGTGAAACTGGTGGTATTGCCTTTAAGTTAGAGAAAAAATTGGTGATCGAAGTAAATGACCGCGTGAAATTCTTTACCAGGGAATTGGTCAAAAAGAAGCTTTAAAATATAAGAATGTCGCATGCCTTTTATCGGACCGCTCAAGGGGAAGAGAACGCCGCATACCTCGTTCCGGAGACACTCAAATAGAAGAATGTCGCATACCTTTTTTCGGACCGCTCAAGGGCGCTTGCCCAAGCCTATGTCCTCAAAAAGGTAAGACGACATTCTTTTTTAAGAAAACGAAAATATCAGGTGGCGGTTTTTGGTTTTAATTAAAACAGATTATTAATTAATAGTGTTTTCGGTTTTTAAAAGATTCTTATGGTAAAATAAAACTGTATGCAAGGCCAAAAAACCATAACCACTAACTTTACGGGGGATTGGTTTAGACTGGAGTTAAAGTTTTTTGGACTATTTTTGGTGTTGATTTCTTTTTTAAATTTAATTTTTAGCAATAGCACTTACGCTCTCTTCACCCCGACGCTTTCTGTTTCGGTAGATAATTCTGTAATATCGGTGAACGGTAACCAGGCGATTAATTCTTGGAATGGCTGGGCTACTCCGTCTGTGAGTGTAACAGTAAATACAGATAATAGCACTGGCTATTCAGCATACTTGAACACGGAAACTGATGACACTGATTTAATAAATATAAATTCTACGACAAATGCAAGAATTAAATCAATTAAGGAGGCATCAACGTATACTGGTTTTCCGCAGAATTCTTGGGGCTATGGAGTAAAAATTTATGATTATACGCCAACAAGACCTTGTTATCCAATTCCTGGCAAGTCTGCTTCATCGAAAATTTTTTCGAAAGATAAAAAAGATATGAATAATGACGGATTTAGATTGTTTACCTGTATGATGCTTTCAGATACACTCGAAAGTGGTACCTATACGAATAAATTAATGCTTTCGATTGTTTCGAATCCTTATGAAAAGAAGGCTAAAATGGCCTATGGATCAGATTTTAATACTAAACTTCATGGTCTTGAAACTGCTACAAATAAAATTGAACACTTTACAAGGAGTTATAACTTTCCATCATCGAGTGTAAATAGTATTAATGTGGAAAGCTATGATTCGGACTATGAAATTAAAATTTGGTTTGATACCTCAAATAATACAGCTTATTATTATGCAAATTCAGAAAAGATAATCTTAAATTCAAATTGTCAGGGAATGTTTATGCGTTTCGATAAAATGAAGGAACTCAATTTAAAGGACTTTGATTCGAGCTTAGTGAATAGTATGCATACCATGTTTTATGAAATGAGAGAACTTGAATCAATTAATTTATCTAATTTTGATACTAGTAATGTGAAAAATATGTATGCGATGTTTGATGCGGATATGTCATTGGAAAAATTGGATGTATCAAGTTTTCAGACTGATAAAGTTACTGATATGAAATTTATGTTTTTTGAAATGCGTAAACTAAAAGAGTTAAATCTATCTAATTTCAATACGAGTATGGTGACTGATATGAGTGGTATGTTCGCTAATGCATATTTGCTAGGAGAGTTGGATCTATCCAATTTTGACACCAGAAATGTAACCGATATGAGTAGTATGTTCGAAAAAAATAAGAATATGAAAAAAATAAAAATTTCAAGTTTCGATACATCAAACGTAACTGATATGAGATTGATGTTTTCTGAGATGTCAAATATTGTTTCACTTGATGTATCCAATTTTGACACTCGAAATGTAACTGATATGAGCTACATGTTTTATGGGATGGGATCTCTTGTTTCGCTTGATATTTCTAATTTTAATACAGGAAATGTGCGAAATATGAACGCTATGTTTTGTGCCGATACTTCTGATAGGACCGATAATCTAGAAGTGATTTATGTAAATAATGATTTTGATACATCTAGGCTTTTATATGGATATTCTGCATTCAGTGGGCGTAATAAACTTCGCGGAGGAAATGGATCGTATTTAGTGAATCCAAATTCGGCGGATTATACTTGGTTCCGGGTGGACCGTCCGGGCGTGCAAGGTTACTTTACGCGAAAAACGTAGGGTTTGTCTTAAAAGTTTATGCTAAAATAATAAATATGATTAGCCAAAAATCACAACCATGTAACCTCCGCGGGGGGGGTTTAGAAGAGAATTAAAGCTCCTTCTTGTATTTTTTGGTTTAATTTCTTTTTCGAATTTGGTTTTTAGCTATAATACTTTTGCTTTATATACTCCGACACTTTCGGCTTCGGTGGATAATTCTGCGATATCCGTGAATGGAAATCAGGTAATAAATTCAGTCTCACAAACTTCTGAATTACCGGTGCGCGTAACAGTGAATACAAATAATAAAACTGGTTACACGGCAACTTTAAATACTGAGACGAATGAGACGGCTCTTGTGAACTCTAGCTCAATGAGTGGGGCGAAAATCGATTCGATTGATACAAATAAATCGCTTACAAATTTTTCACAAAACACCTGGGGATTTTTGAGTCCTTTAAATGGAAATTATCAGCCGATTCCAAGTCTTTCTAACTTAGCGAATCTTTTCAGTACCACCGCGAAAACTTCCGGCAATGAAAGTTTTGATTTTAAAATTGGTATGAAGTTGGCGGATAATCTCGAATCAGGGAATTATACGAATAAATTAGTGATTTCTATCGTTTCGAATCCGTATGAAAGAAGAGCGGTAATGACAACGGGGAAGGATTTTAATGACAAGATGCAAGCATTTGACCCGCAGCGCGCTGGAGAATCTTCTAATGGATTTCGAATTAAACATTTTAAACGAAGTGTTGCAGAACCAGTAGCGTCGGATAACGCAATAGGGGTTGAGAGTGCTGATCTTTCTGATTATGAAATTAAGTTATGGTTTAATTTGGCGGAAGAGACTATGTATTATTATTCGCCCGTGGAGACTACATTTTTAAACCCAAATAGTGCGGCAATGTTTGCCTGGTTTATTAAATTGCAAGATATTGATTTGTCTCATTTTAATACGAGTGAAGTAGAAAATATGATGCAAATGTTTGTCGGCCTATATAGTTGTACGAGCTTGGATTTATCAACATTTGATACAAGAAATGTGACTAGTATGTATCAAATGTTTGCACATGATAGGAGTTTAGTGAATCTAAATTTAGCTAATTTTAATACATGGCTAGTAACTGATATGGCGGGCATGTTTGAGGATTTATCAAATGTAGTTTCTTTGGATCTTTCGAGTTTTGATACTTATAATGTTACAGATATGAACTATATGTTTTATTTGGACTCTAAGTTAGCTAACCTTAATGTGTTAAGTTTTAATACTTCTAATGTGATAAATATGGAGTATATGTTTAATAGTACAAAAGCTTTATTGAATCTAGATTTATCTCAGTTTAATACAAAAAATGTGACAAATATGGCACAAATGTTTGGTTGTATGGAGGCAATTGTAAATTTAAATGTGAATTCTTTTGATACTTCAAAAGTAACAACAATGAATGGGATGTTTTCAAGTATGTTGAGTTTAGGAACTTTAGATATTTCCTCGTTTAATACGCAAAATGTGGAAGATATGGGGTATATTTTTGCAATTGATAATGGAGATAGGGATAATTTGACGACAATTTACGCAAGTGATGGTTTTGTGGCGGATAACGTAGTAAATAGTCAGGGGATTTTTAATTATCGAAAAAAATTGCGTGGTGGCAATGGATCATATCTGATAGATCCAAATACGGCAGATAAGAGTTGGTTACGTGTGGATCGCCCGGGAGTGCAAGGATATTTTACGCGAAGATCTTAAATTTGCGATAGGGAATTAATAGTGCTTTTTGGTATTTCTGAAGATTCTTATGATAAAATAAATATATATGCAAGGCCAAAAATCAAAATCTCTTAAATTATTTTTGTGGAAAAATATTTTTGTAGCAGGGGCTAGTTTTGTTGCCTCTTTTCTTGGTTTAAGTTTTAATACGAGTGAAGCTTCAGCTTTATTTATGCCAACGCTTTCGGCTTCGGTGGACCAAGCGAACCTTCAGGTGAACGGAAATTCGGTAATAAATTCGACAGATAAAACCACAGAGATTCCGTTTAATTTTACGGTAAATACCAATAATCGTACCGGCTATACGGCAACACTTAGTGTTGAAACTGAAAATACGGCATTAACTAACGCAGGATCTGCGGTTGGTGCGAAAATCGATTCTATAAGTACGAACTTGACGTTAAATAATCTACCGAATAACACCTGGGGTTATAAGTTTGGTGGATCTACAAATTATGCGCCGATTCCAGCTTTATCTACGCCAGCGCAAATTCTAAAAACCACAGAGAAAACGAACGGAAACGAATCGAACCAGCTGAGTATCGGCATGAAACTTGCTGATAATCTTGAATCTGGAAACTATACGAACAAGCTGATTTTATCTTTTGTTTCGAACCCATACACGATGCGTGCTGTGATGATGAATGGTCCGGATTTTAATACCAGGGTAGGGAATCTTGACCCGAATCCAGCTTATTATTCTGGCCCTGATTCTCCGCTAACTAAGCCAAGTATTAAGGCCTTTAAGCGAAGTATCGTGGCACCGACAAGTTCGGTTTCGACGATTAATATTGAGGATCCGGATTTATCGGATTATGAAATTAAAGCTTGGTATAATACCGCGGACCAGACAGTTTATTATTACGCCGAGCCAAATACGGTATTTCTAAATGAGAATTCGAGGGGAATGTTCATGTGGTTTAAGAAGATGGAAACGGTTGATTTGGCTGGGTTTGATACGAGTGAGGTAACTTCAATGAATACGATGTTTTATATGATGAATAGTATAAAAAGTATTGATGTTTCTGGATTTAATACTTCTAAAGTGAACGATATGAATTCGATGTTTGACCAGACCGGTGTGATTGAAGAGTTAAATTTATCAAGTTTTGACACCTCGAATGTTACCGATATGAAATGGATGTTTTTTGGATTGAGTAAATTGAAAAAATTAGATCTTACGAATTTTGATACAAGTAAGGTAACTAATATGTATGGTATGTTTGACCAGGTGGCGGATGTTAGTGAGATAAAATTTGGATCGCATTTTAACACTAAGAATGTAGTGAATATGGAAAGAATGTTTGCGGTGAACTTGTCTATTAAGAGCCTAGATCTATCGAGTTTCAATACGGCGAATGTGACTACTATGAAAGATATGTTTAATTTAATGACTTCTTTGACGCAGATTAATTTTGGAGCAAATTTTGATACTAGTAATGTGACAGATATGACGGGAATGTTTTACCAATCGACAAGCTTAGTGAATTTGGATTTATCACATTTTAATACTAGAAAAGTGAGGTCGATGAATAGTATGTTCTCGCAGATGTCTGGCTTAACAATTTTGGATATCTCGAATTTTGAAACACTAAGCTTGGAAGATGCTGGTAGTATGTTTGCGATTGACCCAGGTTTTTCGGATAACCTTGAGAAGATTTATGTAAATCAGGATTTTGATACCTCAAAATTAACTACTTCAACAAATGCTTTTATTAGACGAAACAGGCTCAGGGGAGGGAATGGTTCATATCTTGCTGACCCTTCAACTGCTGATAAAACTTGGCTTCGGGTGGATCGCCCGGGCGTGCAAGGGTACTTTACGAGGAAGTCTTAAATTTACCATAGGGAATTAATAGCGATTTTGGTTTTTTCTAAAAATTCTTATGGTAAAATAAAATTGTATTATGCAACGTCAAAAAACATATTTATCTCACACTCACGGTGGGTGGTTTAAACGGGAATTAAAGTTTCTCGCTGCATTTTTTGGTTTGATTTTTTCTTTTAATTTTGTCTTTAGTAGCAATACGTCTGCTTTATATACTCCGACGCTTTCGGTCTCTATGTACCAAGCGAATTTACAGGTGAAAGGCAATTCAGTGATAAATTCTACAGATAAAACCACAGAAATACCGTTATATCTTTTCGTAGATACAAATAATAAAACTGGCTACACGGCAATACTAAATTCAGAAACAGATGAAACAGCTCTAGTGGATACTGGATCAATAAGTGGTATGAAAATTGATTCGATTGATACAAATAAGATGCTGACAAACTTTTCACAAAATACCTGGGGATACAAAGTTGGTAATGCTGCTAATTATTCACCAATTCCAGCCTTATCTATGCCATCTCAAATTTTAAAAACTACAGAAAAGACTAATGGTAATGAGATAAATAATCTGAAACTCGGTATGAAACTCGGTGAAACCTTAGAGAGTGGAAGTTATAGGAATAAGTTAATATTTTCTATTCTAACCAATAATTATGAACGCATAGCTGTTATGACTAGAGGATTAAACTTTAGGGATAAGCTTGAATCACTCGAGACTGTCGCGAATAAAGTAGAGCATTTCAAGAAAAGTACTACACCACCAACAGCTAGGGTTAGTACTTTAAATATTGAAGACGAAAATTCCGATTATGAAATAAAGCTTTGGCTAGATCCAGCAGATAAGACCGCTTACTATTATGCTGAACCAGAGAAGGTTTATTTGAATGAAGATAGTAGTAATATGTTTGATTCCATGTCTAAGCTTGTTTCACTTGACCTTTCTAACTTCGACACCTCCAATGTGACGAATATGGAGGCTATGTTTTCTGACATGCGTAACCTTACTTCACTTAATCTTTCCAATTTTGATACCTCTAAGGCAACAGATATGTATGGTATGTTCTCCGGCACGACTAAGCTTACTTCGCTTGACCTTTCCAATTTTGATACCTCTAATGTAACGAATATGAGTAACATGTTTTATTATATGTATAGCCTTACTTCACTTAATATCTCCAATTTTGATACCTCTAAGGTAACGGATATGAGTAGAATGTTTTCTGACATACCTAACCTTATTTCACTTAATGTTTCCAATTTTGATACCTCTAAGGTGACAGATATGAATAATATGTTTTCTAGTGTATCTAGCCTTACTTCACTTAATGTTTCCAATTTCGACACTTCTAAGGTAACAGACATGAATAATATGTTTTCTGGTATATCTAAGCTTGCTTCACTTGATCTCTCTAACTTTGATACCTCTAAAGTAACAGATATGAGTGATATGTTTTCTGGCGCAGAAAATCTTATTTCGCTCAATCTTTCCAATTTTGATACTTCTAATGTAACAAATATGTATAGAATGTTTAATTACATGCCTAACCTTACTTCACTTAATCTTTCCAATTTTGATACCTCTAAGGTAACGGATATGAGTTTTATGTTTTCCGGCACGCCTAAGCTTGCTTCACTTGATCTTTCTAACTTTGACACCTCTAATGTAACGAATATGAGCCACATGTTTGAGCTTGCTGAGGATGAAGATATTACTAAGGATAAATTAGAAAGAATTTATGTAAATAATGATTTCAACACGTCACAACTTACGAATTTTTATGATATGTTTAGAAATCGTAAAAAGCTTAGGGGAGGGAATGGCTCGTACCTTTCTGATCCTTCAACTGCTGACAAGACTTGGCTGCGTGTGGATCGTCCTGGCGTGCAGGGGTACTTCACGAGGAAAAGCTAATTAGTTAAAGGCTAAATTGGAAGATTATGGTCTGGGGGTGACTTATATTGGAGTTCAAAACGAGTTTGAGCTTGAATAGGTCTAAAATGGTTTAGTTCGGTTTTTGTTCGGTTTTGGGGTAGAAGTAGAGAAGAGCTTGATTTTTCAATAATATTGCAAAATCAAGTATCAGGGGAGAGTGGGCCGGGAATTAGCCGGGAACAGAGAAGAAAAAACTAGAGAGAGGGAAACGCAAAAATTAAAATTTTTTGTGAAAATTGGCGCAAAATACATATTTCACAAGAAGATTTATTTAAAGTCAAGGCGTCTAACAGAGGTGGTGGGGTTGGAGTGATTCTGGAGCTCTTCTCCGAAGCCCCAGAATTATCGGAATTAACCCGTGTATTTTGATATAAAATAAATAAATTTACTCCTGTTAAATGATAATTTAGGTGTATTTTCGAACACGTGCGGAGTAATTCTCGGGTCTTTAGAAGAGCTTTTGCGGTTTATTTTAGGAGTATTTGGTTGGATATGAGTTGATGGAGGTGGGCCGGAGAAAATATTCAATGATTCTCTGTCTGTGGATAGAAAACTAGTGGACTTACATGGTTATTTATATATGGGTGGATTTGCCTCTTTATTGTCGCAAAATAGTTATTGTGCGACATTAAGAATCTAAGAAAAAGATGGGTAAACTATCGTCTAAAATAACTAATAAAATATCCCACTTATGTTAAATTGGCGGCTTGGAGGCTTTCAGACGGTCGTAGATGTGGTTCTGGGTGCTCGGACGAGTATTTTTATCGTCTTGCAGAAAAAGTCTCGTATGATGGCTTGTATGGCCTGATTTTTAATTTAGAGTAATTCCCCTGTGTGACTTGAATTTTGGTCAACTAGTGCAGATTTTTATTTATATTAGATAAAAAGCTTTAGTTAACAGAGAGGGGAAATGATAAACAGAGAAGTGATAGAAGTAAAAACAAGGGCGTAATAGGGGTGAGATAGAGGTAGAATGATGGGTGGAATAGGAGTATAACAGGGGTGGAGAAGCGTAAAAGAAGAAAAATAAGCCCTAAATGGGCTTATTTTTAGTTAATTGGGGTAGGCTTCGGACCAGAGATAGGAGTTGGTTTATTTCCCTTTTTCTTGAAGTTATTGCGACCACGGAAGTTGCGACTTTTTAAATTACGATTCCCTTGTGGTTTGGCTTGAGTCCCGGTATGGTTAGTGTTTGTGCTTTGCATTAGTGTAGATGGGGCTGGGTTTGAAGCGTTCTCAGGTGTTTGTACGTGATTTTCGGCTGATTCTGGTTGATTAGTCGTATTTGAATGTGGGGCTTGTCCTGAGGCCTCAGGTGAGGTCTGCGCGTCATTTGTAGTAGCAGGGGAATTAACAGAGGTGGAAACAGGAGTAGAAGTAGGGGCTGAGCTATTAGTTGATACAGGGGTAGAATTCTGGGTAACTACAGAAATAGAAGCACCGTGATTAACGAAAAGGGGAGTATTTCCCTGTTCTTGGTTTTGGGATGAAGATTGACTTTGAGGTTCGGAATGAGTCTGCGCGGAGGTTTTTGCCTCTAAAATCTCTTTAAGGTCTTTGAGGCCTGGTTTGGCTTGATTGGTAACGGTATTTGGTGAAAACTTTTTGGTATCGAAAGGTTTGGCGGACATGGAAGGTTTGCCATTGATGAAAGTGAGAGTTGGAAGATTCTCACGAGGCGCCTTATCGGCAGGTTGGCGACCAGAATTAGAGAGCTCTTGCTTATATTTTTCGCTCTGTTCGATGGTTTCACGAATTTGTCGCTCAATCTCAGCGCGTGGGTGGGAATAATACTCACGAGAGTGGGCGATGATTTGATCAAAATTATCGTGAGGGCTATGTGGAATATTCAGAGTAGTAGCAGAGAAGGCTGGTACCTTTTCCCCACCGATAATCATGGAAATTACGAAGTGGCGGTTGTTCATTTGAATCAAATCGGATTCATCGAAAACTGGGGCGAATTGCTTGGAAAGGATTGGCGCATCGTCGGCAGAAACGCGGAATGAAATGGTGGTACCGACGTTACCGAAGACGGCATTACGGACATTTTCGGTCATCTGAGAGATATATTGGTTAGCAACGGTGAGATTGAGACCGTATTTGCGAGCCTCGGAGAGAATTACGGCAAAAGAATCGGTGGCAAAGTTCTGGAACTCGTCGACATAGAGGTAGAATGGACGGCGATTCTCAACCTCTGGAATATCCGAGCGAGACATGGCGGCAAGCTGGATTTTGGTAACTAGGAAGGCACCGAGGATGCCGGCATTATCTTCACCGATGAGACCCTTAGAGAGGTTAACCACTAAGATCTTCCCTTCGTCCATAATTTGACGGACGTTAAAAGTGGATTTTGGTTGACCGATAATATTGCGAATAATTGGGTTGGCAGTGAAAGCACCCACCTTATTTAGGACCGGCGCGATGGATTCGTTAATCTGTTTGTCGTTCCATTGACCGAATTCATGCTTCCAGAACTGCAAGACTGTGACATCAGTACAATAATCAAGGGTTTCTTTGCGGAATTCTTTATCGGTAAGGAGGCGTGAAATATCGAGCAGAGTAGTTTCTGGGCGGTCGAGAAGCGCAAGTAAGGTGTAACGCAAGATATGTTCGAGACGTGGGCCCCAAGAATCGCCAAACATACGCTTCAAAACGCCGATGACTTCAGAACAGACATTAGGCTTCTTCGAGGCATCAGAAACTTCGAGTGGGTTGAAACCAACTGGGAATTGAGTGTCGGCTGGATTGAAATAAATGACATCTTTGATACGAGAAGCTGGCACAAAACGGAGATTATTGATGGCAAAATCACCGTGCGGATCGATAATACAGTAACCCTGATTATAGAAAACGTCAGAAAGAGCGAAAAGCTCGAGAAGGCCAGATTTACCTGCACCGGTTTGACCGATGATGTAAATATGACGAGAACGGTCGCGACGGAGCATACCGAATTGGTGATTGATGCCACGGAAATTGGTTAGACCGAAGGCAGAAATATTTTCGTCATTGCTGGCAATGCCGGTGATGAGAGGGAGTTTAGCTGGTGGTTCGGCGGTTTTAGAGGTAGCCCAAACGATGTTTGGGGTTTCGACTGAGGTATGTGGCAAATGATAGACTGAGGCAAGCTCGGAAATATTGAGGATGAAGCCCTCATCAGTGAATTGACGGAGCTTGTAGGCTTCGAGGTCTTCTCTGTTAAAACTACCACCGATGGATTTGAAACCGTTGAGATTGGTGGAATTGTACTGTTTAAAAGTACCGACTAGAGCCTGCATATCGAGCTGCGCATTAATTTCGCTGTCACCGAGATAGGCGAGGCGGATTTTAACTTGATAACCGAGTTTGGTAGCCTTGGTTTCGGCAGCGGAAATTTGTGATTTGACACGTTCGGAAAGTTCGACGGCTGGTTTTGGGCTACCAGAGCCACCACTAGGTGGAGTCGAGAGTGCGGAAAGTAATTCGGCTAGCCAAGTCCAATCGATATTAAATAATTTAAGAGAGGAAGCGGGATTTTTTTGAGCTTTAACCCAAGTATCGGTTTTTTGGTGCCAGGAATCGGCAACCGGACGCGTGAGGATTTGAATCCAGAGCTCTTCATTGCTGTCTGGATTAAGTTTAGCTAAGGTACCGGTGATGCCAGCCAGCGGATCGACTTCGAAGGTATCGAAAGTTTTGATCGGCAATACTTCATTTTCGGTAAGAGAAAGCTCGGAAGTATAGACGACATTGTGACTATGAACGGTTTCAGTGTAATCCTTATCGACGACGTGGATTTGGACACTTGGGTATTGGGCATAAATCTGACCCTCGACGAAACTCTGCAGGGTTTTCGGGACGTAGACATAAAAACGAATCTGTCCACCAGAGGAAACAATCTCGAAACTGAGATGCTCTTGGGCGGTGCCAGATTGACGCAAAAGTTCAGTATCTTTCAAAATACCATGAAGTGAGGCGAACATTTGCTCGGCGGAAAGTTCCTTTTTGTCGTTATTTTTTGGAATTTCCAGCATCAAAAGTACTGACTCGAGATTCAGGGTCTTTAGTTGATTGATTTTTTTGTAATTTTTATATGTGAGATATCCTAGGACGCCAACAATTGGGAGCCAAACAATAGGCATCAAGATAAAATGAACTAATTCCGTTATCATACTTCTATTTTAGCATTACTGACCGAGTTCGTCAGCATAAGTATAAGTGTTTCGGTCGACACGACGGAAAAGTTTTTTGTTTTGAAGATTTAAGAGAATAGTGGTTTCTTTGACTTTACGAGTTTTGAGAACGCGTTTGACAATTTCTTCACGAGTAAGTGGTTCGCCGGCTTCTTTTAAAATGTCGGTAATGATTTGTGCAACTGTGCCACGTTTGTAGCCCCAGATGTCAAGGGCATAAATACCGCGACCGATCAAGACAAAACGAGGATCCTTAATCAGTTCGTTATGGATGGCTTGGGTGGTGACATTTTTGCGGCGGAATTTGGAATTGGAAATTGCGTCAGCAATGTCGCTAAAATGCATCGGTTCGTTTTGATTTTTCAAGATAACGTAAATCTTGTCACGGATATTTTTCGGGTTAACGGTTGGCCATTTGGCGAGACCCCACTGGTCATCTAGTGAAGAAAGTTGCTTAGAGATGGAAGCGATGGCACGAATGTGATTTGGGTGTTCGTAATTCAATTTGGCATCAAGTTCATCTAGACTCATTGGAAGCTTATTATTGCGGATAAGGGTGACAATTTCATCGGCTTTACGCTTAATTTCGCGTTCATTGCCGTATTCCGCGATACCTGTGGCGTTGTAATAACGCTCGGATTCATCGATATGAACGAGGCGGGCAGAAATTTCGCTAATAAAATTAATGGCGGCTAATTCCTTTTCATTAGGATTGTGACCGTAAATTTTTTGGGCCAGAGTGGAAATACGAGCGATTCTTCCCTCTTCGACGAGGAAGCGGATGATAATTTTTTCGGCGGCACCGAGTTCAGGGATTTGGTTTTCTTCAGCCATGACGCGGAGACGGATGATGATGGCTTTTTCTAACTGGCGGACGCGTTCACGGGTAATAGAAAGCACTTCCCCAATCTGTTCGAGGGTTTCCTTTTGGCCATTCAGACCAAAGCGACGAGAAATAATCTCCTTTTCACGGTCTTGTTCTATAATATTAAGACTTCCTGTCAAGGCTTTCTGAATAGTTTCCGCATGTTGATCCATCTTATATTTTTCCCTTAGCCACCCAATAATATATAAAAATTACTATAA
>ERZ773250.481-NODE-481-length-22806-cov-14.598435_pt1 | contig 22806 bp, 19 predicted proteins | sample MGYA00511258_ERZ773250 | MGnify/ENA primary metagenome ERZ773250 (study PRJEB29015, sample SAMEA2738164) | human oral metagenome | biome: human oral; feature: human-associated habitat; material: saliva | place: China | collected 2187 ... | reverse complement strand
GAAATGCTTGTCTTGACGGCTGCCGTGCAGGATTTCGTCGCCGATGATGATGAGGTTAAAAGCGTTCATGATGAGGTTTCTTTAATACGGCCCTCCGAACATTCAGACGGCCTAATTGCTGACAATGTATTCCATTTATAAGATAATGGTTTCAACTTTTCAAGTCTGGAGGAATCCCAATGAGCCAAAACCATACCATTTTACAAAATCTCCCCATCGGTCAAAAAGTCGGCATCGCCTTCTCCGGTGGTCTTGATACCTCTGCCGCACTGCTGTGGATGAAACTCAAAGGCGCACTGCCTTACGCCTACACCGCCAACCTAGGCCAACCTGACGAAGACGATTACAACGCTATTCCCAAAAAAGCGATGGAATACGGTGCGGAAAATGCCCGCCTGATTGACTGCCGCGCACAGCTGGCACACGAAGGCATTGCCGCCATCCAATGCGGCGCGTTCCACGTTTCCACCGGCGGCATCGCCTATTTCAACACCACGCCTCTGGGCCGCGCCGTGACCGGCACCATGCTCGTTTCCGCCATGAAAGAAGACGACGTCAACATCTGGGGCGATGGCAGCACCTACAAAGGCAACGACATCGAGCGTTTCTACCGCTACGGCCTCTTGACCAATCCTGCGCTGAAAATCTACAAACCCTGGCTCGACCAACAATTTATCGACGAACTCGGCGGCCGTCACGAAATGAGCGAATTTCTGATTGCCAACGGTTTCAACTACAAAATGTCGGTTGAAAAAGCCTATTCCACCGATTCCAATATGCTCGGCGCAACGCATGAAGCCAAAGACTTGGAGTTCCTCAACAGCGGCATCAAAATCGTCAAACCCATCATGGGCGTTGCCTTCTGGGACGAAAACGTCGAAGTCAAACCCGAAGAAGTCAGCGTGCGCTTTGAAGAAGGCGTGCCGGTTGCATTGAACGGCAAAGAATACGCCGATCCCGTCGAACTCTTCCTCGAGGCCAACCGCATCGGCGGTCGCCACGGCTTGGGTATGAGCGACCAAATCGAAAACCGCATCATCGAAGCCAAATCACGCGGCATCTACGAAGCCCCGGGCATGGCGTTGTTCCACATCGCCTACGAACGCTTGGTGACCGGCATCCACAACGAAGACACCATCGAACAATACCGCATCAACGGCTTGCGCCTCGGCCGCTTGCTTTACCAAGGCCGCTGGTTCGACAGCCAAGCCCTCATGTTGCGCGAAACCGCCCAACGCTGGGTCGCCAAAGCTATTACCGGCGAAGTAACCCTCGAACTGCGTCGCGGCAACGACTACTCGATTCTGAATACCGAATCGCCCAACCTGACCTACCAACCCGAACGCCTGAGTATGGAAAAAGTCGAAGACGCCGCGTTCACACCGCTCGACCGCATCGGACAACTGACTATGCGCAACCTCGACATCACCGACACCCGCGCCAAACTGGGTATCTACTCGCAAAGCGGTTTGCTGTCGCTGGGCGAAGGTTCGGTGTTGCCGCAGTTGGGTAATAAGAAATAAAGCAACCCTGCCATTTGGGACCGTTTCAAACGGGAAAGGTCGTCTGAAATTTAGTTTTCAGACGACCTTTCTATTTTTCCTCAGATTAGATGGATATTTTATGTTTAATTTTGTAAATCAACATCTTAGGCAAAGGCAACCTCGCGCCGACCTCCGCCATGGAACAAGTGCAAAACTTTGTACTCGGCGGCATCATCGGCGGCGTAATTTACAGCGACAGCGTCGGCCTGCTGCAATTTTTCCTCGTACTGATTTTGTGGACGCTATTGGTATTGAGCCTGAAATTCATCAAAAACCACAACCGCTGGGTCAAATCCGTGATTGACGGCAAATCCGTTTGGACCATCGTCAACGGCGAAGTCCAAGCAGAAGAATGTATGAAAAACGGCATTAGCGCACACGACCTCATGTTCAAACTCCGTGCCGCCGACATCTACGAAATCTCTTCCGTCAAACGCGCCGTCATGGAGTAAAACGTCCAGTTCACCGTTATTCAGTACGGCGACGAAAGCCTACGCTATCCGCTGATTACAGACGGCCAAGTCGACCCCGACATCCTCGAAATCATTAAGCGTGATGAAGAGTGGCTGCAACAAGAGCTTGACCGCCTCCACCTTGAAGCCTCGCAAGTCTATATCGGCGAATATATAGACGGAAAATTGGTGGCACACCGTTATCCTTATTGATTTGAAAATAGCAGGCCGTCTGAAACCCTGATTTCAGACGGCCTTTTTGCATTCAGCCCAAACACTGATGTTTTAATCGCGGTATTCAAACCTTGCGCCCAAAAATTGAGCCAGCGCAGAGACGTGGGAATGTCGGGGATCTTTGACGGCGGTCAGCAGCAGGATATTGCCGTGTTGCCGCTCCAAATCCAACAACTGCTTGATGGCGGCTTGTGCAGTTTCATTGTGCAACTCTTCATGATAACGGCTGACAAAACCGTCGAAATTTTGAGCCGGATTTTCGTGATACCAGCGGCGCAGGTTTGCACTGGGCGTAATGTCTTTCAGCCAAAGCGCCGTGGCGAAAACCTCTTTGCGGATGCCGCGCGGATAGAGGCGGTCTATAAAGACGGCGGTCTGTTCGGGATTCGGCTGATAAGCGTAAATGCGTTGTACGGTAAACATTATATCTACCTTCAAATCGATTCAGGCTGTCTGAAAATTCAGACAGCCTGATGTTCTTAGGGTTTAAAACAGTTTTTTGACTTCAGCTTCGATATCATCGGCTCGCATAAAGGTTTCGCCGATCAAGAAAGTATGCACGCCGTGGCTGCGCATGAAATCGACATCTTCTTTGTTACGGATGCCGCTTTCGGTTACAACGGTTTTGCCGTTCAATTCAGGCAAGAGGTCGAGGGTTTGTTGCAGGGTCACTTCAAACGTACGCAGGTTGCGGTTGTTAACACCCCACAACGGTGTGGTCATGTTGCGGCATTTTTCCAGCTCGGACGCATCGTGCAATTCCAACAATACAGTCATGCCCAATTCGTGGGCAACGGCTTCAAAACGCTCAAGCTGCCCGGCTTCCAATGCGGCGGCAATCAGAAGAACTGCATCTGCACCCCACGCGCGCGCCTGATAGATTTGGTATTCGTCGATGATGAAATCTTTACGCAAGACCGGCAGTGCCACAGCCGCACGCGCCTGTTTCAAATACTCAGGCGAGCCTTGGAAGTAAGGTTCGTCCGTCAACACGGACAAACAGGCCGCGCTGGCTTTTTCATAGGCAACGGCGATTTCGGCAGGATGAAAATCAGGACGGATCAGGCCTTTGCTCGGGCTGGCTTTTTTGACTTCGGCAATAATGGCAGGCAGATTCTGCGCGTGTTTTGCACGGATCGAGCCGATAAAGCTGCGAACCGGCGCGGCTGCCTGCGCTTGGGCTTTGATGTCTTCCAAGGAAACGGCGGCTTTTTGGACGGCCACTTCTTCTGCTTTGGTGGCAAGGATTTTGTTGAGAATATCGGTCATGGCGTTTTTCTATTGGGGCTGATTTTCGGGTTTGAATCGTGCAACATGCTGTCACAGATTAGATTTCAGACGGCCTGAATGCCGCTATTTTAATGGTTTGAAAAAAGGCGGGCAAGAATGCCCGCCTTTGTGTCTGCTCCAATTTAGTGATGAATGCCCAAAACGGTCGCGTTATGACTAATGATTTCGTCCGCCAAAGTCGGATTGTCGTTCAGCTTGATACCGTAGCCGGGCACCAATTCTTTCAGACGGCCTGACCATGCCTCGATACGACCTGGGAAGCATTGGTTGACCAGCTTAATCATCAAAGGCACGGCGGTTGATGCGCCTGGGGACGCACCCAGCAATGCGGCCAGCGAGCCGTCGGCATGGGCGACGATTTCGGTACCGAATTGGAGTACGCCGCCTTTTTTCGGGTCTTTTTTGATGATTTGTACGCGTTGACCGGCGGTAATCAGTTCCCAATTGTCAGGATTGGCTTCCGGATAATACTCTAAGAGCGAATTAAAGCGTTCTTCTTTGGTTTTACGCAATTCGCCTAAGAGGTATTTGGTCAGCGGCATATTAGCCCAACCGGCGCGGAGCATAGGATAGAGGTTGTCCATTTGGATGGACATCGGCAGATCCATGAGCGAGCCTTGTTTGAGGAAATTGGGGCGGAAGCCTGCATATGGGCCGAACATCAGATGACGTTCGCCGTTTACGTTGCGGGTATCCAAGTGCGGAACGGACATAGGAGGCGCGCCAACGGAAGCTTGACCGTACACTTTGGCATTGTGTTGGGAAACGGTTTCAGGATTGCTGTTGCGGAAGAACAGGCCGGAAACAGGGAAGCCGCCATAACCTTTGCCTTCCGGAATACCGGATTTTTGCAGTAGGGTCAGTGCGCCGCCGCCTGCGCCGAGGAACACGAAACGGCTGCGGAGGGTCAAATGGTCTTCATGGTTTTCAGTGTTGCAGGTTTTGAGTACCCATGCGCCGTCAGATTCGCGTTTGATGTCTTCAACATGGCGGTTGAATTCCATTTTCACGCCTTTTTCGCGCAGATATTGCACCATTTGGCGGGTCAGATTACCGAAATCAACGTCCGTACCTTCGGCGGAGTAGTTGGCGGCAATGGGTTGGCTTTCATCACGACCGTTGACAACCAGTGGCGCCCATTCGGCGATTTTAGCGCGGTCAGTAGAAAACTCCATTTTTTCAAAGAGTTTTTGGTTTTTGAATACGTCGAAACGTTTTTGCAGATAACTGCAATGGTCGGCGTTCATCACCAGCGACATATGAGGGACGGAATTGATGAAAGAACGGTCGGTCAGTTTGCCTTCTTTGACCAAAGTCGCCCAAAATTGGCGGCTGATATGGAATTGTTCGGCAATATTGAGGGCGCGGGTCGGATCGATCGTGCCGTCGGCAGTCAGGGGCGCATAGTTCAATTCGCACAGCGCAGAGTGTCCCGTACCGGCATTGTTCCATGCATTTGATGATTCCAACGCTACATCTTCCAAGCGTTCGATCAGGGTGATTTCCCAAGATGGTTCGAGTTCTTTGAGCAATACACCCAAAGTGGCGCTCATAATGCCGCCGCCTACTAATACGACATCGGTTGCTTCAGCCATGGTTTTACTCCTACTAAAGTCAGGCATGGTTTGCCTTGTGGTTATCTATCATTATAAACAACTGATTTCAGAGGAATTATTTTTTGGTTTTGTTGTGTGTGAAACTTTTTGCCTGCTGAGTTTCCGAGCGTAAATGGCGGAAGGCAGTTTCGGTTTGGGTTCCAGATTTCAGGTCTTTATAATATGTTATTAAGAATTTAGTAGATTTTACGGAGAAATGCAAAGATTTTCTGTTCGGTTCATATAAAAATAATAGATTAGGCCGTCTGAAAACGTTTTCTCACCCTTTATCTACCAATGTTTGCCAAGAAAAAATAATTTTTCATTTCTTTTTTAATTGACTGTTTTTGTCAGCAATTTCGGTGGCAAACTAACGTGAATCAACCGCCGATCTGCTATCATTTCAACTTATTTTCCCAAGGCAAGCTGCCATGTACCTGACTCAAGAAAAGCCCTACCGCCCCCTATTGGTTGCACTGATGTTCCTCACCCTGCCGCTGGCGATGATATTGCACAATATCGTGCAAATTGCCTTTTCAGACGGCCAAGGGCTGTTGGTCACAGTCAAAGACGGCGCGTGGACATGGCAAAGCGGTTGGCAGGATTCCGTCGCATGGTTCGTCTGCGGCATGTTTGCCTTCCTCAACCTGCCTATTGCCGGCGGACTGACCAAGCTGGCGTATAAAAAAATGATGCGCCGGCATTCGCGTTACGCCATCTTCCTTGCCGGTGTCGCAGCGTGTGCCTCGGCGGCGGCAGGCTTGATTTTTGAAGCCATCTTAGGCAATGCCGCATTGGCCGGTATGCGCGGGCAAGGCGTGTTCTACTACACCCTCTCCGTGTGGATCATCGCCATGCTGACCCTGCCCAAACAGCTCACGCGCGCGCCGGAGCAGCCCATCGTCTTTCACAAAATGAAACGTTGATTCAACAGGCACAAACATTTTCAGACGGCATACTTTCCGTTACCATTACATCCAACGCGTTTTAACCAATAAGGAATAACAAATGAATCAGGCGCAACAGCTCCGCGACGGCATACAGGCACTGGGTTTGGACATCGACGAAGCCAAACAGGCCAAACTGCTAGACTATGCCGCCCTGCTGCAAAAGTGGAACAAAACTTACAACCTGACCGCCCTGCGCGATCCCGCCCAAACCGTCAGCCATCACCTGCTCGACAGCCTGACCCTCCTGCCCTATATCAAACACGCACAAACCATGCTCGACGTCGGCTCCGGCGGCGGACAGCCCGGCATACCCACCGCCATCTGCCGTCCCGACCTCGACATCACCCTCCTCGATGCCAACACCAAAAAAACCGCCTTTCTGCAACAAGCCGTCATCGAACTCGGCCTTAAAAACGTCCGCGTTATCAGCGGCCGCGTAGAAGCTGCCGCCGACTGCCGCGCCGACGTCATCACCAGCCGCGCCTTTGCCGAACTCGCCGACTTCGTCAACTGGACCGAGCACCTCCTCAAAGACGGCGGCTACTGGGCAGCCATGAAAGGCGTATACCCACAAGAAGAAATCGACAAACTGCCCGAAAGCGTCGCCGTCGAAAAAGTCGAAGCATTACACGTCCCCCAACTCAATGCCGAACGCCATATCGTCATCATCCGCAAAAAGGCCGTCTGAAAACAACCCAAGCATACCGAATAACGGTACAATCCAGCCATCCACACTTAACACGACAGCAAAGCACATGAGCGCACAAATCCTCGCCGTCGCCAACCAAAAAGGCGGAGTCGGCAAAACCACCACCACCGTCAACCTAGCCGCCTCCCTGGCCTCCAAAGGCCGCCGCGTCCTCGTCGTCGACCTCGACCCCCAAGGCAACGCCACCACAGGCAGCGGCATCAACAAAGCCACCATCGAAAACGGCGTTTACCAAGTTGTCCTCGGTGAAACCGACATCCCCAATGCCGTCGTCCGTAGTAAAGAAGGCGGCTACGACGTATTGGGCGCCAACCGCACACTGGCCGGCGCAGAAGTCGAACTCGTCCAAGAAATCGCACGCGAAATCCGCCTCAAAAACGCCCTGCAGCTCGTTGCCGACGACTACGACTACGTCCTCATCGACTGCCCCCCGTCCCTGACCCTGCTCACCCTCAACGGCCTGGTCGCCGCCAACGGCGTCATCGTCCCCATGCTTTGCGAATACTACGCCCTCGAAGGCATTTCCGACTTAGTGGCCACCGTCCGCAAAATCCGCCAAGCCATCAACCCCGACCTCGACGTAACAGGCATCGTCCGCACCATGTACGACAGCCGCAGCCGCCTCGTCGTCGAAGTCAGCGAACAGCTCAAACAACACTTCGGCAACCTGCTCTTCGACACCGTCATTCCCCGCAACATCCGCCTCGCCGAAGCCCCCAGCCACGGTCTCCCCGCCCTCGCCTACGACGCCCACGCCAAAGGCACACAGGCTTATCTGGACTTAGCCGATGAACTGATTGCACGGTTGGAAAAATAAACAGAAATATGAACATAAAAAAGGCCGTCTGAAAGTTGGGAAATACTTTCAGACGGCCTTTGGTTTGATTGGAAAGAACATTTTAAAAAAACCGCGTGCGTGAGTACCGCACACACCCTACAGACGGATTTTGTGAGATTGCAGCCCAAAGGCACGCACGCGGTTGCAGGCTACGGCTTGCTGATTGCACGGTTGGAAAAATAAACAGAAATATTGAATATAAAAAGGCCGTCTGAAAGTTGGGAAATACTTTCAGACGGCCTTTGGTTTGATTGGGAAGAACATTTTAAAAAAGACCGCGTGCGTACGTACCGCACACACCCTACGCATAAATTTCAAATTCTTTGTGATTCATAGGTAGGGTGTGCGCCCGAAGGCACGCATGCGGTTTGATGTAGGCTACAGCTCGCTACACACGGATTCCAAGTTTGGCGTGATTTGTAGGTGGAATGTGTTTCAAAAGGCACGCATGCGGTTTGATGCAGGCTACTACTTGCTGCCCGACATACCCAAATGAACCAGCGGCACGCCTGTGTCAAAACGAATCAGCAGATATTTGGCGCGGCGGCGGCATTCGCGCACTACCAGCCCGCGCAGGGTTTCGGGCAGCGCACTCGGGATTTGCCAACGCAGTTTGGGTTGGCGGACGGTTACGGCGGAAACGGTTTGGTGGAGGATATGTGGGGCGATGCCGCGCAAGGTGGTTTCTACTTCGGGGAGTTCGGGCATGGTGGGGACAATTGAATTATAAGAGAAAAGTATATTAAAAATAAGACTTTTTCAATTAAAAACGGTTAATAGTAAATGAAATTATTAAATTTCACTTAACCCAACTAGAATAGTTCCCCTCAACCTCATTTAAATACTCAAATTTTAGATTAATTAACTCTCTTTGATAATCATGCAACTGTATAAAATCTAATGGCTTACTCCGTAAATTGGCAATATATTCATTATTTAATAATATCAAACCTGTTCGCTTGTTTAAGTGTAATAAACGTAATTCTAAAATAGATACCCGTGCTGTTAGTATAGTTTCAAATTTATCTTCCCTTAGTGATCTATCTCTAAGCAGTTCATCTATTTCATCAAATAATTTTTCAATATATTGTGCAGAAGCATCTCTACCTTTTGATGCTTCTGCACGTGTAAAATTTAAACTATTTAATATAATACTATTTGTCCAACCCATAAATGCAGTAGCTAATGACACAATCAATGCTAACGGTATATCTTTGACAAGAAACCATGCAGTACCAAAAATAATCAGTGCTGGCAACGCACAATTCATTACGACTAATTTCGTTCTAGCTGAACAAATAAAATTTTTTAAATTTTCTTTTATTTCTCTAAACTTGTTCATGACGTTTTTTTTCTGCAACTTCCATGCGGTCTTTAATCAATGCTTCAATACTAGGCAAATCTTTATGTTCATAGGTTAATCTATCTTTCAAATCTGCCAATGTAAATTCCCCACTGGAAATTAGCCCAGCAAATGCTTCATCAATGAAAGAGCGGGCATATCTGTTGTAGCCAGTTAAATTAACATGAACTTTTTGATACTCCTGTAATGCAGGAATGAGATATTCCTTACGAAAACGTTCGCCAGTTGTATCTTCTTCCCCTTTTTGCACTTCATGGGAATAACGCCCATAAGGAGATGAACTATAATCTTGAATAATGTTTAATGTTTTAGTTTCATTTTTCATTTTGATACCTTAATATTCCATTGAATAAGCGTGCCAGTTAAATGTTTTGGTAGGCTCATTAAATCTGGCTTTATTACATCATTGACAAATTTTACTCGCCCCAATCCACTAAAAATCCACAAAATACCATCATCATTTGTACTAACTAGTGCTTTAATAGATTTACTACCCTGCCCATGTTTTAATTCGTCGTTACCTGTTTTACGTGTAAAATTACCTATCATAGCTAAATAAATTTTCTGTTCATCAGGAAATTTTTCAGGGAATTTTGCACTATTTAGTATAGATAGCAACTGTTCAAAAGTAGAATGTTGGTTTAATTCTGGGAAATTGTTATAATGTTCACGCAATTCCGAAATCGTTTCAGGTTGAGAAAAATCTAATTCATTTTTATTTATGTGAACTTCCAAGCTTTGTGGAATGCCAATGCCTGCATCGTAAATAACCAAATATAATTGATCTCCAATCACATCACATAATAACCACCATCGTTTAATAATATTTTTATTTTCAGCTATATAAGCATGAGCAGTAACATTGTTAATTGCTTCTTGAATTGCATCTGCATAAATATTTTCTAAACTGGGCGACATTTCTTGATAGATTTTTTTGACAATAAAATCTACAATCTCTTCACGAAATCTGCCACCAGAACTACTTACAATGGGTAAGTAGTTTCTATCAAAATAATTTTCTACTTTCTTCTCTCTACATAACTCTATCAACCCTGATTTTCTCAAAGTTTTTAGAATATGTGGGGCTTGTTTTTGTGTTGGTAGGACAAGTTTTACCTGTTTATGATAATCTACAATAATCCTTTCTACTATTGAAAATATTGTAACAAGCGCTGCTGCCTTTAAAGTTTTACAATTACGGAAATTTAAAGTAAAGTCTAAAACGGTATTGTACTGATATTTTTGCAATCTATGAATAAATGCCAAGCTGCGATCAATGCCATCTTTACCATAAATATCTAAAATCTCAGGTGCGTATAGCATTTTTGAATTAGGTAATTGTTTATTGCTGTAATTATAAATTTTTTGTTTACGCCGTTGGCTGATTTCCCAACGATGATGTGAAGCTCTCTCGCGTGGTGTCATAGTTGTCGCAGTAAAAAAGACATTCCTAGTATTATAACAAGTTTATCTTGTAAGGCGAATGTAAGAGTTACGATTTTACGATGCCATGCTATATCTAGCCTGCCTGTTTACTCTCCCACTCCTTCAATAACCTCTTCACCGACACCGGATAAGGTGTCTTCAATTCCTGCGCGAACAGCGACACCCTCAATTCTTCAATCATCCATTTAAACCCTGCAAGGCCGTCTAAAATAGGGAGACCTTGTTTGATCAGGCTGTCGGTTTTTTCCTGCCACATCTGTTCCAATTCCTGTATGTCGGCTTCGCGGGCTGCGTCGCGGGCGGGGTTGCTGCTGTATTTTTCGAGGCGCAGGGTCATGGCTTTGAGGTAGATGGGGAGGCGCGGCCATTGTGCCCACGGGGTGCGGGTGGCGAAGCCGGCGGCGAGCAGGGTTTGCAGGCGTTGGCGCATGAGGTGGGTGAGCGGGTGTTTGCCGAGTTTGCCGTTGAGTTCGGCGTAGGCGGCGGCGGTTTCCTGCAGGTAGCGGCTGAGGGCTTCTTTGACGGCGGGCAGGCGGCTGCGGGCGCGTTTGATTTGTTCTTTGAAGGCTTTTTCGTTGCGCGGCAGCTCGTCTTCGCCGATAAAGGCGCGGTCGCAGACGGCTTGGGTGAGGTCGTCGCGCAGGGTGTCGGCGTTGATGTGTTTGAGCAGCATGGCGGCTTGGGTGAAGCCTTGGATGCCTTTGTTCAGGTCTTTAACTTGTTCTTTTAGTTGTAGTTTCATAAGTTCGATTACGCCTAATCGGTGGGCTTGTTCGGCGGCGGCAGACATGTCGAATAGGCGCAGGGCGATGCGGCCTTCTTTTTCTTTTTGCAGGCCGAGGTAGCCGGTGAGCTGCTGTTTGCCGCGGGCGAATTTGATGGATTCGGGCAGGGTGCCGATATCCCATGTGGTGACGTTGTCGCGCTCGAATTCTTGGGTGTTGTCGCGGAAGGTGGTGGCGGCGGCTTTGCCAAGTTGTTGTTGGATTTGGATTAAATCGCGCCCCATGGCTAATTCTTGCCCGCCGTCGTCGATGATGCGAAGGTTGAAATAGCAGTGTTCGGGCAGTCTGAACGCGGCCCATTCGTCTTGGTTGATTTGCTCCAGTATGCGGATGTCGCCTGCGGTTTTGGCGATGGCTTGGGCGAGTTGGGGCAGGATGGGGGCGTTGCGGTCGGGGTTTTGGCTTAAAAATTGGGTGATGAATTCGGGCACGGGCACGCAGATGCGGCGGATTTGTTTGGGCAGCGCTTTGATTTGTAGCTGGATTTTCTCGCGTATCATGCCGGGCACGAGCCATTCGAGGGTGGCAGGACTGATGCGGTTGAGCACGGTGAGCGGCAGGGTGAGGGTAACGCCGTCGAGCGGGTGGTGCGGCTCGAAGCGGTAGCTGAGTTTGAATTTGCCGTCTGCGGTTTGCCAGTGTTTGGGGAATTGTTCTTCGGTGATGTGCGCGGCAGCGTGCTGCATGAGGTCGTCGCGGCTGAGGAATAGTAGGCGCGGGTTGTCGCGCTCGGCGGTTTTGAGCCAGGCTTGGAAGGTGCGGATGTCGGCGAGTGGGAGGGGTTTCAGACGGCCTTTTGGGGGTACAGGCTGCTTTTTGGGTTTGGGGTCGTCTGAAACATTTTGTAGGGTGTGTGAACTCGATTCACGCACGCGGTTGTCCGTAGCTTTAGAATCCGCGTGCGTGGCTTGCGCTACATACCCTACGTTGTGCAGGCTGCCTGAAACCGTTGAAATTTCGGTACTCTGTTCCCTCTCCTGTGGGAGAGGGTTAGAGAGAGGGTTTGCTGCGGCTGCGGAAAAGTTGGTTTGTGCGGCAACTGTTTTGCCCTCTCCCCAGCCCTCCCCCACGGGGGAGGGGGCGGGTTGCTGCGGATTTGTAGGGCGCAGGCCGTCTGAAACCGCGTCCGCCGTATAAAAATCGGGCAGCCGTTCGTGATAAAACGCAAACAGCGCTTCGTCATCGACCAGCACGTCTTGCTTGCGCGATTTGTGTTCGAGTTCGGTAATTTCCTTAATCAGCTTTTTGTTGTGGACAAAAAATTCCGCTTTCAAATCGCATTCCTGCGCCACCAGCGCGCTGCGGATAAAGATTTCGCGCGCTTCTTCGGGGGCGATTCTGCCGTAGGACACGGGGCGGCGCGGCAAGACGGTCAGGCCGTAGAGCGTTACCCGTTCGCTGGCGATGACTTCGCCGCGTTTTTGTTCCCAGTGCGGCTCGAAATAGTGGTAGCGGACGAGGTGCGGCGCTTCCTGCTCGATCCATTCGGGCTGGATGGCGGCTACGTCGCGGGCATAAAGTTTTGTCGTTTCAACGAGTTCTGCCGCCATCACCCATTTGGGCTTCGCCTTGAACAGGGCGGAGGCGGGGAAAAGGTGGAAGCGGCTGCCGCGCGCGCCGGTGTAGTCGTTGCCGTCGGGCGATTTCATGCCGACGTTGGCGATGAGGCCGGTGAGCAGGGCGCGGTGGATTTGTTCGTAGCCCGCTTCTTTGGCGGCGCGGATTTGGGCGCGGTGTTGTTTCTTATCCAGTTGTTTTTGTTTGAGTTTGGCGGATAGGTCTTGGTCGCCCGCATTTTCAGATGACGTGAGCTGCCTAACTTCGGGAGGTCGTCTGAAAGCCGCTTCCTTGGTGGTCAAACCCATTTCAATCGCGGTTTGGGCAAGCTGGTGGTGCAGCTCGCGCCACTCGCGCATCCGCAGGTGCGACAGGAAATATTGGCGGCACCACTGCACCAACTGCTTGTTAGACAAGCCTTTATCGCGCTCGCGCTGGAAGCTGTCCCAAATGTTCAGATAGGCAAGGAAATCGGACTGCTTGTCGGTAAAACGCTCGTGCGCCTTGGCGGCGGCATCGCGCGCTTCCAGCGGCCGCTCGCGCGGGTCTTGAATCGACAGCGCGGACGCAATCACCAATATTTCCGCCATGCAGTCGTGTTTCTTCGCCGCCAGCAAAATGCGCGCGATTTTCGGGTCGATGGGCAGGCGCGCCATTTGTTCGCCGAGTTTGGTCAGGCCGTTATGTTCATTAACCGCCCCTAATTCCAACAACACCTGAAAACCATCATTGATATACCGCGAATCGGGCATTTCCAAAAACGGGAATGCCGCCACGTCGCCCAGTTTTAATGCTGCCATGCGCAGGATGACGGCGGCGAGGTTGCTGCGGACGATTTCCGGGTCGGTGAATTCGGGGCGGTTGTTGAAATCTTCTTCTGAAAACAGTCGGATACACACGCCTGCGGAGACGCGGCCGCAGCGGCCGGAGCGTTGGCGGGCGGCGGCTTGGGAGATTTTTTCGACATGAAGCTGTTCCACTTTCGCCCGTGAGGAATAGCGTTTGACGCGCGCGAGGCCGGTGTCGATGACGTATTTGATGCCCGGCACGGTAAGCGAGGTTTCGGCGACGTTGGTTGCCAGTACGATGCGGCGTTTCGATCCTGAGGGGTGGAAGATTTTGTGCTGTTCGGCGTGCGACAGGCGCGCGAACAGGGGCAGGATTTCGTCGTTGCGGCGCAGCGTGGATTTGCGCAGGGCTTCGGCGGCTTCGCGGATTTCGCGTTCGCCCGGCAGGAACACCAAAATATCGCCTTCGCCGTGTCGCGCCAATTCGTCCGCCGCATCGACAATCGCGTCGGTCAACTCCACTTCGGCGTCGTCTTCGTCTTTGCTGGTCAGCGGGCGGTAGAGAATTTCGACGGGATAGGTGCGCCCGCTCACTTCCAGCACGGGCGCGCTGTTGAAGTGTTGGGAAAAACGTTCTGCGTCTATGGTTGCCGAGGTGATGATGACTTTCAAATCGGGGCGGCGCGGCAGGAGCTGTTTCAGGTAGCCCAAGAGGAAGTCGATGTTCAGACTGCGTTCGTGTGCTTCGTCGATGATAATCGTGTCGTAGGCGGTGAGATAACGGTCGGTCTGGGTTTCCGCCAGCAGGATGCCGTCGGTCATCAGCTTGACGCAGGCATCGCGCGAGGTGTGGTCGGTAAAGCGCACTTTATAGCCGACCGCGCTGCCGATTTCCGATTTCAGCTCTTCGGCAATCCGCTCCGCCACCGAACGCGCGGCCAAACGGCGCGGCTGGGTATGCCCGATTAGCCCCGCCGCCCCGCGCCCGAGTTCCAGACAAATCTTGGGCAACTGCGTGGTTTTGCCCGAACCGGTTTCGCCGCAAATAATCGTTACCTGATTCTCGGCAATGGCTTTTTTGATTTCGTCGAGTTTTTCGTGAACAGGCAGCGTGTTGTCGAATTCGGGCTTGGGCAGTTTGGACAGGCGTTGCAGATAGAAGTCGTGCGATTTTTTGTATTTTTCCTCAACCTTGGCCAAGCCGCCGTATTTATTGGGGTTTTTAAAGGCAGATCGCAGAAAATGGCGGTCTTTGGAGAGGGTTTGGGCGAAATCGGGTTGCGGCATGATGGTGCAATAAATTAAATAATGTGAAAAGAATGGAATTATAGCAAAAGGCCGTCTGAAACTTGCTTGCTTTCAAGTTTCAGACGGCCTTTGTATGGATAAACCGTTTTAGTCGGCGGCGTGCCAAGGTTTTTGCATACCGGCGTGGAAACTCGGTTTTTCTCCGCCCCACAAGGTGTCGATGTCGTAGAAGTCGCGCACGACAGGGAGCATGACGTGGACAACGAGGTCGCCTGCGTCGACGAGCGTCCATTCGCCGCTGTCGCCTTCGGTGCTGAGGATTTCGAAACCGGCTTCTTTCAAATCGACGGCAACGTTGTTCGCCAGTGCTTTGACTTGGCGTGTGCTGTCGCCGCTGGCAATAATCATGCGGGCGAACAGGGAGGTTTTGTCTTGGGTTTCCAAAACAGAGATGTCTTTGGCTTTGATGTCTTCGAGGGCGTTTACGGCCACTTCGACCATTTTTTGCAGGTCTTGCAATTCTTGTTCGTTCATTATTTTCCTAGTTGAAATGTTTTCAGACGGCATTATAGCTTATCTGCCTGAATAAACGCTATTTTTCATAGAGTTTGTGTTGGCGGATGTATTGGGCGACGGGTTGCGGCAGGCCGTCTGAATGGTGCGTTTTGGCGAGATCGGCACGGATTTGGGTGGAGCTGGTGTTGTGCAGCGGCGCGTTGAGGATGCGGACGCTGCCGTTTTGCAGTGCTTCGCCGAGCCATGCGTGCAATTCGCGCGGGGTTTTGTTGAGGTTGTCGCCTTGGCGCATGGCGATGGCGATATGGGTCTGGCGCACGAGGGTTTGCCATTTTTTCCATGTGTGCAGCTGCATCAGGCTGTCGCTGCCCATCAGCCACCACAGTTGCGCGCCGGGAAACTGCTGGCGGAAGATTTGGACGGTGTCAAACGTATAAGTCGCGCCGTCGCGGACGATGTCGCAGTCGCTGGTGGCGAATTTTGGCTCGTCGGCGATGGCGAGTTCGACCATATTGAGGCGCTCTTGTGCCGGCGTGCGCGTGCTGTCTTTGTGGTACGGGTCGCCTGCCGGCAGGAAGACGACAAGGTCCAAACCGATTTCGTCGGCGAAGGCGCGGGCGATATGGAGGTGGCCGTTGTGGATGGGGTCAAACGTGCCGCCGAATAATCCGATGTTTTTCATTTCGTGGTGGTGTCTGCGTTAGATGTTTTGGCCGTCTGAAGCAGGCAGGCTGCCGTCAACAATCAGGTTGAGCTTGCCTGTGGTCGGGTGGATGACCAGGCCGTGGATGGCGATGTTGTCGGGCATCAGCGGATGTTTGCGAATCAGCTCGACGGTATGGCGCACGCTGTCTTCGACGTTGTCAAAACCGGTCAGCCAGCCGTCCAAATCGATACCGGCATTGCGCAGGGTTTCGATGCGGTCGTCGGGGATATTGCTGTCGTGTACGCGTTGGAGGAACTCTTCGGCGTGCAATCCGCGCATACCGCAGTCGTGGTGGGCAATGACCATGATTTCTTTGACTTTGAGTTCAAATACGGCCACCAACAAACTGCGCATCACCGAACCCCAAGGGTGGGTCACCAGCGCGCCGGCGTTTTTGATGAGCTTGGCATCGCCGTTTTTCAAGCCCAAGGCATTGGGCAGCAATTCGATAATGCGTGCGTCCATGCAGGAAAGAATAGCCAGCTCGCGGCCGGGGTATTTGTCGGTGAAATATTTTTCGTACTCTCCCGATTCAACGAAATGTTGGTTGTAGGAAAGGATATCGGTCAATTCACTCATGATCATGTGCTCGTTTCGGATGGTTTACTCTATTATAGCGGTTTTCAGGGGGTATGGTCGTTTTGCAAATTCGCCGTAAACGGCTAAAATCAACGTATCTTTAGTTCTTTTGGAGGATGCGCCATGTCTCAGTCTTTCCGTTTTGAACAAGTCTTCACACCCGATGTCCACGACGCATTGTGGGATTGGGCGCAGACAAGCTATGGCGCATCCGACGATTGGTGCATTCTGTATCTCAACGGCCTGCCTTTAGGCCGTCTGAACCCTTTATGGCGCGAACGCCTCGGGCAAGATTGGACAGGCAGACAGTCGACCCTTTCAGACGGCCTGAATTTGGAAACAGACAACTGGACTCAGATGGGCGACAGTTTGCAAACGCTGGCGCAACAATGGCGCGAGTGCGGTTGGCTCAAAGGTTGGCGCGGTGAAAAGTTTGACATCTGCGACCAGTCGGGCAAGCCTTTATGTGCACTCGAACGCGCCGCCTTCCGCCCGTTCGGCTTGATGAGTCAGGCAGTGCATTTGAACGGATTGGTCGAAACAGAAGACAGTCTGCGCTTTTGGATAGGCCGCCGCAGTCCACACAAAGCCGTCGATCCGAACAAACTCGACAATCTGACCGGCGGCGGTATCAGCAGCGGCGAGAGGCCGTCTGAAGCCGTCTGCCGCGAAGGCGAAGAAGAAGCAGGCATTCCCGCTTCGTTAACCCCCCATATCCGACCGACTGCCCAAATATATAGTTTGCGCCCCGTTAATCGCGGTGTCCACAACGAAATCCTGTATATTTTCGACATCGTCCTGCCCGAAGACTTCCAACCCGCCAACCAAGACGGCGAAGTCGCCGGTTTTGAACTGATGGACATCCCCACCCTGCTCGATGCCATGTTGTGCGGACACATGATGCACGATGCCCAGCTGGTCACGATCGAAGCCTGCCGTCGATACGGCCTGATCGACCCCAAACATCCGCTGTCCGTATGGCTCGACAGCATCCGTTGCCGACCCCATTTTTAAAGGCCGTCTGAAACCATGTTGCAACTCAAAAACATCAACAAACGCTTCGGCAGCAAAACCGTTGCCCAAGACATTAATTTAAACGTCGAAGCAGGAAAAATCCTCGCCGTACTCGGCCGCTCCGGCTGCGGCAAATCCACCCTGCTCAAAACCATCGTCGGCCTGGTGCGTCCCGACAGCGGCGAAGTCTGGCTCAACGGCGACAACATCACCGACATGCCGTCTGAAAAACGCAATATCTCGCTGATGTTTCAAGACTACGCCCTTTTGCCGCATTTAACCGCCCTCGACAACGTCGGCTTCGGCCTCAAAATGCGCCGCCTGCCCAAAGCCGAAATCGAGGAACAAGCCATGCAGGCCTTGCGCGACATCGGTTTGGAACACGAAGCGCAACGCAAACCCGAAAGCCTCTCCGGCGGCGAACAGCAACGCCTCGCCCTCGCACGCGCCCTCATCACGCGTCCGTCGCTGTTGCTCTTGGACGAAGCCTTCTCCAGCCTCGACACCCACCTGCGCCACCACCTGCGCACCCTGACCGCCGAACGCATCCGCAGTCAAAACATCCCCGCCATCCTCGTGACCCACTCCGCCGAAGAAGCCTGCACCATGGCCGACACCATCGCCATCATGCACGAAGGCCGCATCCTCCAACACGGCACGCCGGAATCCCTTATCCGCCGCCCCGTCAACGCCCAAGCCGCCCTGCTGCTCGGTTTGGCCAACACCGGCGACACACGCTACATCCCCCAACACGCCATCCGATTCGACCCGAACGGCACGGCCGTCCGCATCAGCGAAGCCGTCCCCCTCGCCGAAGGCACACGCCTCACCCTCGCCCATCCGCAATACGGCGACTTGATTTGGTATCCCCACGCCGACCACAATACGGACAAACCGCAAACCGGACAGGAAATCCGTATCAGCGTGGATGAAAGTCAGATTGTTTGGTTTGATTGAATTTGATGGATTAAAAAAAGAAAAAGGCCGTCTGAAAAGCAACAAACACCGTCACTCCCGCGCAGGCGGGAATGACGGTGGATGGGTTTGGGGTGGGGTACAAGTTTCAGGCTACCTTGGGGAAGGGCAGCCTGAAAATGGGGAGGCCGTCAGAAAGTGGGGGGACGGTCTTTGAGATGAGTTGTAAATCCAATACAAGTATCTATGGAAGTTGGATTTAGATTAATTTACCAGTAACTGTAATTCTCTTAAGTTCTCTTAGGTATCTTGAGTCTCGTTTTGCATTGTCTTTGTCTATCACATAGTAATAAGGTAGAAAATCTCGCAAATCTTTGGGAAGTTCTTTGTCATCATCTACATGGTGATTAAGGAACAGTACGTACTCAAAAGATTCTAGATTTTCAGGAATTAGCGAATCAAAATACAATACCCCCCCAACATGATTATTTCTCTTTCTTTCCTTGAATGTCGCCCAAAAACTATAATCTTCCCATTTTGTCTTTTCTACATTCCAAATACTACCTCCGTATAGACTAGCTGCAATTATGTTTTCTTGTAGAAATAAGCCAGCTGAAAAATTAGAAGGGCGAAATGTAGTTGCAATCATAAATGGCAAATTTAATTTACCATATCTTGTTGCTTTCTTTTCCAAGCTATCTAAAAGTTTATTATGAAAATTTGTTATGTCAATTATAGATTCTAAACGTAAGCTATCCTCAAAAACAATTTCCAAACAAATTAAACTTCTATCAAAGGATTTTATGAATTGTGCACCAATATTCTGTTTATTTTTATTCCACCATTTAGGAATTTCATTATGTAATTCTGTTATATTCTCATGAGACAATTCCCTACCTTCTACATTTCTAATGTGAATTATGGTTTTATTTTCTCCATTTAGGGTATGTTTGAATTTTTTAATGTATTCCTTAATTCTAATAATTTGTGAATTATCTAATTCACCAACAGTTACCAATTCCAAATAAAATGAATCTCCATCTGGCGTTCTGACCAAAAAGTCAGGTCTTTTATTTGAATGGGGTAATTGTGGGTGAGGTTCAAGAGTATATCCACCTATTTTCCTAAATATGTAGGAAACAATTAGTTCAAAGCAAGTAGAATAAAATTTCTCATCGTCATTCTTATTTTTCAAAATATCATCAATTATTCTTTTCTGTGATATTTCATCGTATAAACTAAGTGATGTGTTTAGAAGTTCTCTAACTTTACTATGATAGGACAGTGAAGAATCATTAAAAAAATCATATATTGATTGATTTTGGTCGCGCTCAGATTTAGTGCAGGTTCTGTCTTTATTTTCAAAAAGTGTCATTTTAAAACTCGATTATTAATTTTTAGACCGCCTTTACAGGCGGTCTTTTTATTAAAAATTAAAGATTCATCAGTCTTTCAACTTCGCCAACTGAGTTTGCACTTTCGCCATTTTGTCTTCCAATTCCGCCAAATCGGCTTTGTCTTTTTCCACCAGATGCGCGGGGGCTTTTTCGGTGTAGCCGGGTTTGGAGAGTTTGGCGTTGAGTTTGTCCAAGGCTTTTTGCAGCTTCTCGGCTTCTTTGCTCAAGCGGGCGGTTTCGGCGGCTTTGTCGATTTCGACTTTCAGCATCAGGCGTGCGCCGTTGCAGACGGCGACGGGGGCGTCTTCCGCTTCGGGCAGGCTGTCCACCAGTTTGGCTTCGGTCAGTCGGGTCAGCGACGGCAGGTATTTGAGCAGGCCTTCGAGTTCTGCGCTGCCTTCGACAAAGAGCGGCGCTTTGACGTTTGGCGCGATACCCATTTCGCCGCGCAGTTTGCGCACTTCTTCCACCAAGTCTTTCAATGCGGCCATTTTATCGAAGGCCGTCTGAACGATTTTTTCTTTATCGGCTTGCGGATAGGCGGCCAACATGATGCTGTCGGCGGTTTTGGCATTGGCCAGAGGCGCAACAACCTGCCACAGCTCTTCGGTAATGAATGGCATGATTGGGTGCAGCAGGCGCAGGATGGTTTCGAGTACGCGCACGAGGGTGCGGCGTGTGGTGCGCTGGGTTGTCGGGCAGCCGGTTTGGATTTGCACTTTTGCCAGCTCGATGTACCAGTCGCAATATTCGTTCCACACAAATTCGTACAGCATTTGCGCGGCAAGGTCGAAGCGGTAGGTTTCAAAGGCTTCGGCAACGGCGGCTTCGGCTTGTTGCAGGCGGCCGATAATCCATTGGTCGGCGAAGGTGTAGGCCAGCGGCTGGGTTTCGTCTTGGCCGCAGTCTTTGTCTTCGGTGTTCATCAACACGAAGTTGGTGGCGTTCCACAATTTATTGCAGAAGTTGCGGTAGCCTTCGGCGCGTTTGAAGTCGAAGTTGACGCTGCGGCCGAGGCTGGCGTAGCTCGCCATGGTGAAGCGCAATGCGTCCGCGCCCATGCTCGGAATGCCTTCGGGGAAGAGTTTTTTGGTAGCTTCTTCCACTTTCGGCGCGGTTTCGGGTTTGCGCAGGCCGGTGGTACGTTTCACCAGCAGTTTTTCCAAGTCGATGCCGTCGATCAAATCCACAGGGTCGATGACGTTGCCTTCGGATTTGGACATTTTTTTGCCTTCGTGGTCGCGCACGATGCCGTGGATATACACGTCTTTAAACGGTACTTTGCCGGTGAAGTGGGTAGTCATCATAATCATGCGCGCCACCCAGAAGAAGATGATTTCGTAACCTGTTACCAAGACATTGGATGGCAGGAAGGCTTTGAGTTCGTCGGTTTCAGACGGCCAGCCGAGCGTGGAGAACGGCACGAGCGCGGAGGAGAACCATGTATCCAATACGTCTTCTTCGCGGGTCAAGCCTGTTTTGCCGGCTTGTTTTTCGGCTTCTTCCTGATTGCGGGCGACGTACACATTGCCTGCTTCGTCGTACCACGCGGGGATTTGATGCCCCCACCACAGTTGGCGCGAGATACACCAGTCTTGGATGTTGTTCATCCATTGGTTGTAGGTATTGACCCAGTTTTCGGGGATAAAGCGTACCGCGCCGCTGTCGACGGCTTTTTTGGCTTTTTCGGCGAGACTTAAGCCTTTGAATTCGCTGTCAGGTTCGCCACCGTTCGGTGTGGCGGACATGGCGACAAACCATTGGCTGGTCAGCATCGGTTCAATCACTGAGCCGGTACGGTCGCCTTTCGGCGTCATCAGCGTGTGCGGTTTGATTTCGACCAACAAGCCTTGTTCCTGCAAATCGGCAACCATTTGTTTGCGCGCGGCAAAGCGGTCTAAGCCTGCGTATTTTTCAGGCAGGGCAAAGCCTTGTTGCGCTTCGCCTTTGAAGTTGAACACTTCGGCGTTAGCCAGCACTTTGGCTTCCAAATCGAACACATTAACTAAACGCGTGTCGTGGCGTTTGCCGACTTCGTAGTCGTTGAAGTCGTGCGCAGGCGTGATTTTCACGCAGCCGGTACCGAAGTCTTTTTCGACGTATTCGTCGGCAATCACGGGAATGGTGCGACCGGTCAGCGGCAGGATTAATTCCTTGCCAATCAAATGGGTATAACGTTCGTCTTCAGGATTGACGGCAACGGCAACGTCGCCCAGCAGCGTTTCAGGGCGGGTGGTCGCCACGATAACGGCTTCGGCAGGATTGTCCGCCAGCGGATAGCGGATGTGCCACATAGAACCTTGTTCTTCCACGCTTTCCACTTCCAAATCAGACACTGCCGTGCCAAGCACGGGATCCCAGTTCACCAAGCGTTTGCCGCGGTAAATCAAGCCTTGCTCAAACAGGCGCACGAACACTTCAGTCACGGTTTCGGCGCGCACGTCGTCCATCGTGAAATACTCGCGCGTCCAGTCGGCAGAACAGCCCACGCGGCGCATCTGCTGCGTAATCGTGCCGCCAGAAACTTCTTTCCATTCCCACACTTTTTCCAAGAATTTTTCGCGCCCCAAGTCATGACGGGACACGTTTTGCGCGGCAAGCTGACGCTCAACCACGATTTGCGTGGCGATACCTGCGTGGTCGGTGCCGGGAATCCAAGCGGTATTGCAGCCTTTCATGCGGTAGTAGCGGGTCAGGCCGTCCATAATGGTTTGGTTGAAGGCATGACCCATGTGCAGCGTGCCGGTTACGTTGGGCGGCGGCAGTTGGATGGAAAAAGACGGTTTGGTCAAATCCATATCGGGCTGGAAATAACCTTGGATTTCCCAGTTTTGATAGTGTTTGGATTCGATTTCGGCGGGATTGTATTTGTCTAACATG
>ERZ773250.480-NODE-480-length-22830-cov-13.279341_pt1 | contig 22830 bp, 19 predicted proteins | sample MGYA00511258_ERZ773250 | MGnify/ENA primary metagenome ERZ773250 (study PRJEB29015, sample SAMEA2738164) | human oral metagenome | biome: human oral; feature: human-associated habitat; material: saliva | place: China | collected 2187 ... | reverse complement strand
CGCATTATTGCTTGAAAAACGCCCTGCCAAAGGCATTTGGGGCGGTCTGTATTGCGTACCCTGTTTTGAAAAATTAGACGATTTGTATACTTACGCCGAACGCTTCGGCATTGTTTCAGACGGCCTTGAAGAACAAACCACGTTTACCCACCGCCTGACCCACCGCTTATTGATGATTACCCCTTTTCAGACGCAACAAAGGCCGTCTGAACATCTTTCAGACGGCCTTTGGGTATCATCGGAACATTTGGCGGATTATGGCTTGCCCAAACCTTTAATCAAATATTTGGCTAAAGGCTAAACCGCCCTATTCCACAATCTCTTTAAATACAACTTCTTTCCCGCCGCGAATCAGTACGGCAAACCCATCGCCAATTTGCCAACGCGAGCTCGGATTGGCGTACTCGACACCCTGACTGCGCAAGCGGACTTGCACCAGTTTCTCAACCGTATTACCTTCACGCAGCTCAACCATCATCGGGCTGTGGCTGTTGATATAAATTGCAGTAATCGTCCGACCTTGTGCGGATTGATAACGGACAGAATACGTCTGCGCTTGTGCAATGACAGGTAACGGCGCGTCAGGGCGCACGGCCTTATAAGAACCGCACGCAGCACACAAACTCACGCACAAAGCGCAGATGATTTTGTTCAACATAGGCATAGATTAGTAATGGTGATGCGGAATCTCGCCATCAAGACGGTAATAAGTGCCGCAATACGGGCATTCAATCTCACTGTTGGACTGAATCGGCAGGAATACACGCGGATGGCCGTTCCATGTTTCATGATTAGGGCCGGAGCAATGCAGCGGCAAATCCTGCGGCTTGATGACTACAACGTTTTTTTCAGACTGTGTACTCATGGTTTGGTTCCTCACTATGTTTTCTTATCTTCCGATATTGTAAAGCAAAACGGCCGCTAGGTTCAGACTGAAAACATTATATAATCACTTTTTTCAGACGGCCTTTGATGATTATGACGACCCTGCTCCGCCTTCAAGATTTCGATACTTCCGATTCCGCTTCATTTCTTTATACACTCAGCGCAGCCTATTTGGACCACACCGAACAGGCAGGCGACGAGGAAATGTCCGGCCTCAACGACGAACAGCATACATTGACTGCCCTTTGCTACCTCGACAGCCAGGTTCAAGAAGGCGGCTTTGTACAGCTTATCGCTTCAGGATACGGAGAATACATCTTCGGCAATCCGGTTGCCGACAGCCTGCGCCGCTGGCGCATTAAGCCGATACCGAAAATCTTAGACAAAGCCAAAGCCCTGTACGAAAAACACGGCGAAGCCATTGAAAAAATGGCAGACGAGCAAAGGGATTTCGACGAAATCCGCAAAGCTTTTCCCGATTTTGAAGAGCTTGACGGCGATTATTATGATGTTGCCGACGAAGACTTGGAAACCGCAGCAGCCTACGTTCAGGCAAATTGGGATAAATTTGCCAAACTGTCAGGCTGAAACCATAAAACTTTGCCGGTTTGAATCATCTGATCAAACCGGCAAAATCATCAATACGTCAAATTAACGTTTGTTTTTCTGATAAATCGGCATTACTTCAGGCAACATTTTGCGGATTGCATTGATACGCGCCTGATTGGTTGGGTGAGTCGACAAAATAGCCAATGAGCTGCCACCCTGTACTTTGTTCATTTTTTCCCACACGCTTACCGCTGCCTCAGGGTTGTAGCCTGCTTCAGCCATCAAACGCACACCGCCGGCATCCGCTTCGCTTTCCTGATAACGTGAGAACGGTTTGGTCGCCAACAAATCTGCACCCAAGCCGACCAAATCACCATCCACACCGGTTGAACTGGCCAAAATCGAACCGCCCAAGCCGGTCAATACTTGTCCGCCCAAAGCTTTTTTACTGTGTTCCAACAAAGCATGGGTCATTTCATGGCCGACAACGGCGGCAATTTCATCATCAGTCAGCTTCAATTTTTCTACTATGCCGGTGTACACGGCCATTTTACCGCCCGGCATTGCCCATGCGTTCATTTCATCGCTGCGGATAACGTTCATCTGCCAGTTGAAAGGCACGCCGGTTTTGTTGGCGCGCTCAGCATGAGGACGCAGACGTGCAAACACACGTTGAACGCGTTGAGCAGTTGGAGATGAAACATCCAAAGCTTTTTGACCACGCGCTTTTTGAATGACTTGTGTGTAACTTTTAGCCGCATCTTCATTTAAAGTCGCGGTATCGTAGCCAACCATATCTGCTACAGAAGTACAGCCGGTCAACGCCAAAATCACGCCCATGCCGGCCCAATATTTTTTATTCCATTTTTTCAACATGTTTTCTCTCTGTGTTTTAAAATTAATGTAACGACATTGTACCCAAATTTAATACACTTTACACAAAAGGCCGTCTGAACGGTTTCAGACGGCCTTTAAGCGCAATATTTAAGAACGGCGCTGCAACATCCAAGACTCAATCTTACGCGCATCATTCACGCGGGTTGTGGAAGACGGAGAGTTGAGCAATACAATGGTAATCGGCTGATTCTGTACATTTGCCTTAACTACCATAGAACGTCCTGCTTCACGAATATAGCCGGTTTTCTGCAATTCGATATTCCAGCTGCCCTCACGCACCAAGGCATTGGAGTTTTTATAGTTTTGACGACCGTTTGCCGTCCAAACCGAGCCGTAATTCGAAGTAGAATTTTTGCGGATCAGCGGATATTTGCTGGCCGCCGCAACCATGCGGTTCAAATCGCGTGCAGTGGAAACGTTTTGGAAATTCAGACCGGTAGGCTCATAGAAACGGCTGCTGGTCATGCCCAGGCTTTGTGCTTTGGCATTCATTGCAGCAACAAACGCGCTCATACCGCCCGGATAGGTACGACCCAACGCATGAGTGGCACGGTTTTCACTGCTCATCAGGCTCAGGTGCAACAGTTCGCCGCGTGTCAGCGTCGTGCCGATGCTCAAACGGCTGCCCGTACCTTTCAAACGGTCGATTTCAGCCTCGGTAATCGTAATCGGCTCGTTCATATCCAGATGCGCATCCAACACCACCATTGCGCTCATCAATTTGGAAATAGAGGCAATCGGCATGACACGATCAGGGTTTTTCTGATACAGCACTTCACCGGTTTTATTATTGAAAATCAAAGCAGATTGCGAAGAAAGCAGAGGACCTGCCAAAGCGGCTTGAGCTTCGACTTGGTTGGCATGACTCAACGCAAAAGCTTCCATCGGGTCATTTTGCACTGGGAAATTTTGCTCCAAAAATTGTCCCAATACATCCATATCATCGGCAACGGCAGGTGCAGAAGCAGAAGCAAAAGCCAATGCCACACCTGTCCATACCATTCCTAAAGTTTTATAGAATTTCATATCTGCCAATTCAAAAAAAATACATTTAATTCAACATTCTGTTAAATTTTTCGCTAATTGTAAAGCGAGTTGAGAAAACTTTGCGTTTGTTTGCGAGATATTCAAATCCAACGTCCGCATCTGTTTCTTAGACGATACGGCGCAATGCCTGCTCTGATTTGAAAAAACACAAGATAGTCATTATACTTAGGCTCCTTTGTCAGAGGCATTCCCTCAATCCGGCAATACGCCTGAAATATCTGTTTCCCCTTTACAACACAGCCTCCATACAACCATACGAAGAAATTATTATGTCTGAAGAAAAACGCACCTGTTCATTCTGCGGGAAGTCCGAAAACGACGTTAAAAATCTGATCGAAGGCGAACACGCCTTTATCTGCAACGAATGTGTAGAAACTTGCGGCATAATGCTGCAAGACAACGAATCCGGCGAAATTGAAAACGAGCTTGCCAAAGCGAAAGAAGAAAACGCCGAGAAAAAACTGCCTACCCCGGCCGAAATTGTTGCCAACCTCAACGACCACGTTATCGGCCAGGAACACGCAAAAAAAGCGTTGGCAGTATCGGTTTACAACCACTACAAACGCCTGCGCCACCCGAAAGCGGAGGGCAAAGTGGAATTGTCCAAATCCAACATCCTGCTTATCGGCCCTACCGGCTCAGGTAAAACCCTGTTGGCGCAATCTTTGGCGCGCAAACTGGATGTTCCTTTTGTCATGGCGGATGCCACAACTTTGACCGAAGCCGGTTATGTCGGTGAAGACGTCGAACAAATCATCACCAAACTTTTGGGCAAATGTGATTTTGACGTTGAAAAAGCCCAGCGCGGCATCGTTTATATCGATGAAATTGATAAAATTTCACGCAAAAGCGACAATCCGTCCATCACACGCGACGTATCCGGCGAAGGTGTGCAACAAGCCTTACTGAAACTGATTGAAGGCACGGTAGCCAGCGTTCCCCCTCAAGGCGGACGCAAACATCCAAACCAAGAATTCATCAACGTTGATACCACCAACATCCTCTTTATCTGCGGCGGCGCATTTGCCGGCTTGGAAAAAGTCATCCGACAACGTACTGAAAGAGGCGGTATCGGCTTTGGTGCAGCGGTACACAGCAAAGATGAAAACGCCGATATTTCAGCCCTGTTTGAAACAGTCGAGCCTGAAGACTTGATTAAATTCGGTCTGATTCCCGAGCTTATCGGCCGTCTACCCGTGATTGCCACATTGGCAGAATTGGACGAAGATGCTTTGGTCAACATTTTGACCGAACCGAAAAACGCCTTGGTCAAACAATATCAAACCTTGTTTGCAATGGAAGATGTCGGCCTTGAGTTTGAAGAAGATGCTTTGCGCAGCATCGCCAAACTGGCGATGGAACGTAAAACCGGTGCGCGCGGCCTGCGCTCTATCGTCGAACGTTGCCTCTTGGACACCATGTACACCCTACCAGATTTGAAAGACGTAGCAAAAGTCGTCATCAATAAAGAGGTCGTGGAAAAAGGCGAACAGCCAAAACTTTTCCGCGAAGACGGCAGCGAATATAAGCAATAAGGATCATTCTCCGAAAAAGACGTGTACTCGCTACACGTCTTTTTTATTTTTTAATAAAACCAAAAGTATATCTTTGAATAATGGTCTTATACATGAAAAACAAAGGCCGTCTGAAACATATTCAGACGGCCTTTGTTTTCAAGTTGCTCTAAGTCTGCCTTCATCCGGAGTATTGATGAGAGTGACTTCCTTGAATTTTATGAAGCTTATTTTTTTACTTTTTTAACAGCTTTTTTAGCTGGAGCAGCTTTGGCGGCAGGTTCAGAAGCCGCAGTTTCAGGAGCAGCTACAGGCTCAGATGCAGCAGGCTCGGAGGCAGCTGATTCAGCGGTACGTTGATAGCCTTTGTCTTTCATGCAGGCATCAAATACAGCGCGGTCAGCATTTTCACCAGATGCTTGTTGGCATTGAGTCATTGCTTCTTCAACAGTGATGCGTGGTGCTGCCGCTTCTTCAGGTTTGGAAGAAGAACAAGCTGCCAACATCAGACTACCGGTTGCAAGAGCGATTAATAAAGTTTTCATAATTGTATATTCCTAAATTTTGATTTTATGGTTTACCGTTAAACGGGAGATACGGGCTACAAAACAAGCCCTGCACCTCAATATTGAGTACGTGAGTACAATTTAGTTTCATTTCAGCTTGTAAGTTTTTGATAAATTAATTCTATTGACGTTAAGACAAATGCTTAATTCCCAATAAACTCAAGATCTTGCAGGCCAGTAAATTTTTCTGTTTTTTCACTGTAAAAATATCAAAACATAGCTGTTCCTAGCCGCAACCATCATTTGGGGAGTCCCTCTTTTTATGGCATAATGGACTACTTGACGGATTATTCCGCCCCCCATTTTTTTTCAAACCGCAGAATCAAGATCATACTGCGGTTTGTCCATTTCAGAATCAGATTTTTCAGACGGCCTATCATTCAAAAGGCCGTCTGAACAGAAAGCCACCATCATGAATCCTTTCTCTTCACTCGGTTTAGGCAGCGAATTAGTCTCTGCCCTGACTGATCAGGGTTATGAAAACCCGACACCTATCCAAGCCGCAGCGATCCCTAAAGCCTTGGCAGGACACGACCTTTTGGCCGCAGCACAAACCGGCACAGGTAAAACCGCCGCCTTTATGCTGCCCAGCCTCGAACGCCTGAAACGCTACGCCACATCCAGCACCTCCCCTGCCATGCATCCTGTCCGCATGTTGGTATTGACCCCAACCCGCGAACTGGCCGATCAAATCGATCAAAACGTGCAGGCATACATTAAAAATCTTCCTTTGCGCCACACCGTCCTCTTCGGCGGTGTCAATATGGACAAACAAACTGCCGACTTGCGCGCCGGTTGTGAAATCGTTGTTGCCACAGTTGGCCGACTGCTCGACCACGTCAAGCAAAAAAACATCAATTTAAACAAAGTCGAAATCGTCGTACTCGACGAAGCCGACCGTATGCTTGATATGGGTTTCATCGACGATATCCGCAAAATCATGCAGATGTTGCCCAAACAGCGACAAACCCTGCTTTTCTCCGCCACTTTCTCACCGCCTATCCGTAAGCTTGCGCAAGATTTTATGCACACGCCTGAAATGGTTGAAGTGGCTGCGCAAAACACCACCAACGCCAATGTCGAGCAACACATCATTGCCGTTGATACACTCAAAAAACGCAACCTGCTCGAACGTCTGATTGTTGATTTGCATATGAATCAAGTCATTGTATTCTGCAAAACCAAACAAAGCGTCGATCAAGTTACCCGCGACCTCGTCCGTCGCAACATTGCCGCGCAATCCATCCACGGCGACAAATCCCAACAAAGCCGACTGGAAACCCTCAACGCCTTTAAAGAAGGTTCATTACGCGTTTTGGTTGCCACTGACGTTGCCGCACGCGGCCTGGATATTGCCGAGTTGCCTTTCGTCATCAACTACGAGCTGCCAACCCAACCTGAAGACTACGTCCACCGCATCGGACGTACCGGCCGGGCCGGTGCCGACGGCGTTGCCATTTCCTTAATGGATAAAACCGAACAGAAAATGTTTGAATCCATTAAAGAGCTAATCGGCAGCGATTTGAATGTGGAACGCATCGAAGGCTTCGAGCCGCATTGGTGGGGCAACGACAATCAAGATGAAGCCGAAGCGCAACCGGTTCAGCACAACGACAGCCGCTCTCGTCGCGATGATAGAAACAAACGCAACGAATACGCGAATAAATCAGACAAAAACTCGAAAAAAGCAGAAGAGAAAAACGATCCGGGTATTGTCTGCGGCAAAATTGCCGGCAGAACACGCCGCAGCCGTCACGAGCGTCAGCCTTGCGCCCTGCTCCAACCTGGTTTTGGCGTAAAGTAAACAACGCTGATTAATCGGTTTTCCGATTATTTATCCTACGCAAAGGCCGTCTGAAACTTATATTTCAGACGGCCTTTTATTAAACTAAAAATAAAAAGGACGTGATGAACACGCCCTTTATTTTTCCGTTTCAGACGGCCTTTATTATTTAAGGCCGTCTGAAAATCGGTTTACCTTGCTATATTAAACATTCACTTTCTCGGCTACTTCGTTGTAGCTGTCGATTTCGTTGAAATTCATGTAGCGGTAGATTTGGTCGCCCTGCTCATTGATGATACCGATATTGGCTTGGTATTCTTCAACAGTCGGGATTTTACCCAGTTTGGAGCAGATTGCCGCCAACTCAGCCGAACCAAGGTAAACAAAGGTGTTTTTACCCAAACGGTTCGGGAAGTTACGGGTAGAAGTGGACATTACAGTCGCGCCCTCGTGTACTTGTGCTTGGTTACCCATACACAGTGAACAACCCGGCATTTCCATGCGCGCGCCGGCGCGGCCGAGTACGCCGTAGTGGCCTTCGTCGGACAACTCTTTCGCGTCCATTTTGGTCGGCGGTGCTACCCACAGGCGGACGGGGATGTCCGCTTTACCTTCCAAGAGTTTGGAAGCGGCGCGGAAGTGGCCGATGTTGGTCATGCACGAACCGATGAACACTTCGTCGATTTTGGTGCCGGAGCGTTCGGACATGAAGCATACGTCGTCCGGGTCGTTCGGACAGGCGATAATCGGCTCTTTGATGTCGTCCATGTTGATTTCAATCACGGCTGCGTATTCGGCATCTTTATCCGCTTCGAGCAATTCAGGATTTGCCAACCATGCTTCCATGGCTTTGATACGGCGTTCCAAAGTGCGCGAATCTTGATAGCCGTCGGCAATCATATTTTTCATCAACACAATATTGGATTTCATGTACTCGATAATCGGCTCTTTGTTGAGCTTCACGGTACAGCCTGCAGCAGAACGTTCGGCAGACGCGTCAGTCAATTCAAAGGCTTGTTCCACTTTCAAATCAGGCAGACCTTCGATTTCGAGGATGCGGCCGGAGAAGATGTTTTTCTTACCGGCTTTGGCAACAGTCAGCAGACCTTGTTTAATCGCGTAAAGCGGAATGGCGTTCACCAAATCGCGCAGGGTTACGCCCGGTTGCAGTTTGCCGCTGAAGCGTACCAGTACGGACTCAGGCATATCGAGCGGCATCACGCCGGTGGCTGCTGCGAAAGCAACCAAGCCGGAACCCGCGGGGAATGAAATACCGATAGGGAAACGGGTGTGGCTGTCGCCGCCGGTACCGACGGTATCGGGCAGCAGCAGGCGGTTGAGCCATGAGTGAATCACGCCGTCGCCTGGACGCAGAGATACGCCGCCACGGGTGGAAATAAAGGCGGGCAGTTCTTTATGGGTTTTCACATCGACGGGTTTCGGATAAGCCGCGGTGTGACAGAAAGACTGCATTACCATATCTGCTGAGAAACCCAAGCAAGCCAGGTCTTTCAATTCATCGCGAGTCATCGGGCCGGTAGTATCTTGCGAGCCGACAGTAGTCATGCGTGGTTCGCAGTAAGTACCCGGACGCACGCCTTTGCCTTCCGGCAAACCGCAGGCACGGCCAACCATTTTTTGGGCCAAGGTGAAACCGGCTTTGCTTTCGGCAGGCGCTTGAGGTAGGCGGAATTCTGTGGAAGCAGGCAGTTTCAGGGCTTCACGCGCTTTGGCGGTCAGGCCGCGACCGATAATCAGGTTGATACGGCCGCCGGCTTGCACTTCATCCAGCAATACTTGGGATTTCAGGCTGAACTCGGCAACGGTTTCGCCATTTTTCACAATTTTGCCTTCATAAGGCAGAATATCGACGACATCGCCCATTTTCAGCGCGGAAACATCGACTTCAATCGGCAATGCACCGGAATCTTCTTGAGTATTGAAGAAAATCGGCGCAATTTTGCCGCCCAAGCATACGCCGCCGAAGCGTTTGTTCGGTACGAACGGGATGTCTTCGCCGGTATGCCAAATGACGGAGTTGGTAGCAGATTTGCGTGAAGAACCGGTACCGACCACATCGCCAACGTAAGCAACCGGATGGCCTTTGGCTTTGAGTTCTTCCAACAATTTAATCGGACCGACTTCGCCCGGTTTGTCGGGATTGATACCGTCGCGCGGGTTTTTCAACATTGCCAGCGCGTGCAGCGGAATATCGGGACGGCTCCACGCGTCAGGCGCGGGAGAGAGGTCGTCTGTGTTGGTTTCACCGTCGACTTTGAAGACGGTAACGGTGATTTTTTCGGGAACTTTGGCGCGTGAAGTAAACCATTCGGCATCTGCCCAAGATTGCAAAACTTCCTGCGCGTATTTGTTGCCTTTCTCGGCTTTTTCCTGAACGTCATGGAAAGAATCGAACATCAGAAGCGTATGTTTCAAACCTTTGGCGGCAATAGGCGCAAGTTTGTCGTCGTCCAAGAGTTCGATTAAGGCGTGAATGTTGTAACCGCCGAGCATCGTACCTAAGAGTTCGGTCGCATATTCGGGGGAAACCAACGGGCTGGATGCGCTGCCTTCGGCAACGGCAGCCAGGAATGATGCTTTGACTTTGGCGGCATCGTCCACACCGGGCGGAACACGGTGAGCCAACAGCTCAACCAAGAATTCACCTTCACCGGCAGGTGGGTTTTTCAGCAGCTCAACCAAATCGGCGGTTTGCTGCGCGTTCAAAGGGAGGGGGGGGATACCAAGGGCGGCGCGCTCGGCCGCGGCTTTGCGATAGGCTTCTAACATCTCTTTGTTCCTTTTTTCTGTTTTTTCTTCTGACCGTTGCAAATGATTTGCAATCAAAGAATTGTAGACAATTCTTTTGGGTATCATAGACCAGTTTTCAAAAAATGGGAACAGTTATGTTACTGAATGTAATAAATTTAAACTATTTTATTTAATGTGTTAATAGTCTAACCTATCTAAAGCCACCCTCTTCTATGCGGTTTAGCCAAACAGACGGGAAACTTCGGCTGATTTTTTACGGTACGGCAATATGATTTCAACGCGGAACAGGCCGTCTGATTGGATGTTTCTGATTTTCGCGTCGGTGTCATACATCAAAGTCAGACGCTCTTTCAGATTGCGCAGAGCCATAGAATTGCCTTTATGCGGCTTGGTATTTTCATTAGGTTCTTTTCCACACGGATTTTCGATACTGATGAAAATAGATGATTTTTCCAATTTTGTTAATACTGTAATTATCCCTGGGCGGTGGCTGGATTCGACACCATGGAATACAGCATTTTCCAAAAGCGGTTGCAGCAGCAGATGCGGCGTTTCCGCATCGTCGGGTGCATGGTGCTGCCACATAACCTGTACACGCATATGTCCCATGCGGATTTGCTCGATGGCAATATATTCCTGCGCCCACTCGATTTCCTGCCCCAAGGTGCTGTTTTGACTACCGTCGCGCAGTTGTGCGCGGAACAGGTTGGCTAGATTCTCCAGCAAAGTTTCCGCATCATACGGACGCAGACGGATTAAGCTGATGGCGGCATTCAGGCTGTTAAACAAGAAATGCGGACGGATACGCGCCGTCAACGCACTCAATCTGGCTTCGGAAATAGAAGGCGCAAGGCTGTTGCGGCGGGCCGCTTCGATGTACATGAAACTGAAACAAAAAAAGGTCAGCAAGAAGAAGTGCTGAATCAACGACCAAATATCTGTCTTCAAAATTACTAAATCGACAAACAAGAAAATCAGCAGGTTGGAGACGTAGGAAACCACAACACTGTACTGCGAGCGAAGCAGGGACGGCGCAAATGCCTGTAAGAAATAGACCTTAAGTAAAATTAAAAGGATGACGGGGCAAGCCCATGAAAAATGTTGGAAAATCTGTTCCGGATAAGGCACCCCCGATACTGTCATCAACGGAAAGATAAACAAACTGATTAACAAAATAATGAGCAGGCGCACCAAAGTTGCGGAATTGCGCAAATCCGGCACTGCGAAATTCTGGTTTATTTGACGTATAATAGACATGATTTCAACCGTTTTCTTTCATAATGTATAGACGGGTCTGCTATATTGAAGACGTAGACCCTGTTTTTTTATTTATATTTTAAGGATGCTGATATGAGCAAGGACAAAACCTGGTCAGGCCGTTTTAACGAACCTGTTTCCGAGCTGGTCAAAAAATATACCGGCTCGATTGATTTTGACAAACGACTGGCCGAATGGGACATCCAAGGCTCGCTGGCACACGCGCAAATGCTGACACAGTCGGGCGTTTTGAGCGAAGACGACCTCTCCGCCATCCGTCAGGGTATGGCCGAGATTATAGCAGAAATCAAAGAAGGAACGATTTCCTGGTCGCTGGATTTGGAAGATGTCCACATGAACATCGAGCGCCGCCTCACCGACAAAATCGGCGATGCCGGCAAACGCCTGCACACCGGCCGCAGCCGCAACGACCAAGTCGCTACCGACATCCGCCTGTGGCTCCGCGATCAAATTACCGTTATTCAAAGCCTGATTCAAAACCTTCAGACGGCCTTGGTTGATTTGGCGGAACAAAATGCCGAAACCGTTATGCCCGGTTTTACCCACCTGCAAGTTGCCCAGCCGGTCAGCTTCGGGCATCACATGCTCGCCTATGTTGAAATGCTCGGCCGCGATTTCGAGCGCATGGCCGACTGCCGCAAACGCGTCAACCGTATGCCGCTCGGCGCCGCAGCTCTTGCCGGTACCACCTACCCGATTCAACGCGAAATTACCGCCGAGCTGTTGGGCTTTGAGCAAATCTGCCAAAACTCGCTCGATGCCGTGTCTGACCGCGATTTTGCCATTGAGTTCACGGCTGCCGCTTCTCTGATTATGGTTCACCTGAGCCGTCTTTCCGAAGAATTGATTTTGTGGATGAGCCCGCGTTTCGGCTTTATCGATATTGCCGACCGTTTCTGCACCGGCTCTTCCATCATGCCACAAAAGAAAAACCCCGATGTACCCGAACTCGTGCGCGGCAAATCCGGTCGCGTGATTGGTCACCTGATCGGCCTGGTTACCCTGATGAAATCGCAACCTTTGGCATACAACAAAGACAATCAGGAAGACAAAGAGCCTCTGTTTGATACTGCCGACACGCTTATCGACACCCTGCGCATTTACGCCGACATGATGCGCGGCGTGACCGTCAAACCCAACAATATGCGTGCCGCCGTGATGCAGGGTTTTGCAACGGCTACCGACTTGGCGGATTACTTGGTGAAAAAAGGCATGCCTTTCCGCGACAGCCACGAAGTCGTTGCCCAAGCCGTGCGCCATGCCGATGAAACAGGCGTTGATTTGAGCGAATTGCCGCTTGAAGTCCTACAAGGTTTCAGCGGTTTGATTGCCAACGATGTTTACAGCGTGCTGACACCCGAAGGCAGCTTAAACGCGCGCAACCACTTGGGCGGTACTGCGCCTGAACAAGTCCGTTTCCAAGTCAAACGCTGGCGTGAATTGTTGGCTTAAACCCATCTAGACACACAATAAAAGGCCGTCTGAAAATTTTCAGACGGCCTTTTGATTACCCGTGTTACACTCAACCTCACAATAAAAACAGATAAAACCTAAACTTACCTTCAAACGAGAAAACACGCCTCCTGACTTTGCCGCCATCTTCAAACAAAAGGAGCAAGGATGAAAAACATTGTCTTAAAATTGGTCATGATCTGCCTATTCAGCGGATGCTATGCCGTATTCGTCGCCTGGGAAAATGGTGGATTCAGCCAGCTCCATGATTTTCAAGCAATAGAGAGCAACGGCATAAGCGTATACCTTCATCAAACCTCCCCCATAGCCATGCAGGCTGAAAAAAACGAGCTGTCGATTTTGCAAAACAACCAAAACAGCTTGGCCTCTTGTGTCGGCATTGAATCTTTATGCGAACAAGCCAAGCCAGGCATCTGGGTTGAGCATGCCAAATTCTTACAACACAAAGACACGGGCAAATTATTGGTACTTTCGTTGGACTATTTGGAAAACAATGACACCGCAAAAACCCTACACAACCGCTATACTGCATCGCTCCTACCTCAAGCAGACAGAACGGAGGCGTGGCATTACGCCTGGCGTACATTTCTGAGGTCAGTGACTTTCCTACTGCTCTTCAATTTACTATCAATGATTTTTGCCCTATTTGAAAAAAAGACAACCGCAGCATAAAAACATGCCGTCTGAAAACATTTTCAGACGGCATGTTTCATTATCAAAGCTTAACGCGGATGAACCATATCGGCGGGGACGACCAATTCGTCAAACTCCTTGCCTGTCAACAAGCCCAATTCAATGGCGGTTTCGCGCAGCGATTTGTCATTTTTGTAGGCGGTTTTGGCGACTTTGGCGGCGTTTTCGTAACCGATTTTACGGTTTAAAGCAGTAACCAACATCAGGGAATGGTGCAGGAAATAGTCGATTTTTTCCGGTACGGGTTCGATGCCGACGGCGCAGTGTTCATTAAAGCTGTTGCACGCGTCGCCCAACAGGCGGATAGATTGCAAGAGATTGTAGGCGATAACGGGCATATAGACGTTCAGCTCGAAATTGCCCGACGCGCCTGCCATGCCGATGGTAACGTCGTTGCCGAACACTTGGCAGCACACCATGGTCATCGCTTCGCATTGGGTCGGGTTGACTTTGCCCGGCATGATGGACGAACCCGGCTCGTTTTCGGGGATTTTGATTTCGCCCAAACCGCAGCGTGGGCCGCTTGCCAGCCAGCGGATGTCGTTGGCGATTTTGTTCAGGCTTGCCGCCAGCGTTTTCAATGCACCCGAAGCGGCAACGGCGGCATCGCGTCCGCCCAAGGCTTCAAATTTGTTCGGCGCGCTGACAAACGGCAGGCCGGACAATTCGGCGAGTTTGGCGGCGGCTTTTTCGGCGTATTCGGGATGGCTGTTCAAACCCGTGCCAACTGCTGTGCCGCCCAAAGCGAGTTCATACAAGTCTTTAAGTGCATCGTTCAGACGGCCTAAACCGTGATCGAGCTGGGAAACATAGCCGGAAAACTCTTGACCCAAAGTCAGCGGCGTCGCATCCTGCAAGTGGGTGCGGCCGATTTTGACGATAGGGGCGAAAGCTTGGGCTTTTTTGTCCAATGTATCGCGCAAGGCTTTTACCGCCGGAATGAGGTGGCGGTTGATTTCAATCGCGGCGGCGACATGGATGGCGGTCGGGAACGCGTCGTTGGTCGATTGCGCGTGGTTCACATGGTCGTTGGGATGGACGGGCTGGTATGCCGCCAAGCCTGTACCGGCAATTTCGTTGGCACGGTTTGCCAGCACTTCGTTCATGTTCATATTGGATTGCGTGCCGGAACCGGTCTGCCAAACCACTAAGGGGAACTGCCCATCGAGCTTGCCGTTCAACACGTCGTCCGCCGCCTGCGTAATCAAATCCGCCTGCTCGGGCTTAATCCTACCGAGGGAAACATTGGTCGCGGCGGCGGCTTTTTTTACCAGCGCCAAAGCGTAAATCAACGGCTGCGGCAGGGTTTCGCCGCCGATTTTGAAATTGTTGCGGCTGCGCTGGGTCTGCGCGCCCCAATAGGCTTCGGACGGGACTTCGACATTGCCCATGGTGTCGTGTTCGGTACGGGTACTCATGCGTTTCTCCTATATTTAAATAGAAATAATAATGATTCGTAAAATTATTATAACCAGCAATAGGCCGTCTGAAAAGAGAGATATTTTTTCAGACGGCCTCTCTGCTTTATAAACGGAAAACACAAACGCAAAATAAAACCCAAATACAAACCTCGCTAACACTCCCCTCTTCTAAAAGTTTTTAGCCCGTATCGGCTTGTGTTCAAGGCTAAAGCTTTCCTTACCGACAATAAAGTTTTGTCGGCTTCAGACACTTTATCGTTTCTTTACTTTGCCTCTCTCTAAGAGCATAATAAATAAAAACGATTATCAGGATATAAATCATGAAACAAAACCATTTGATTTGCTTGTTAATGAGCAGTTTTGCCGCCGCAAACGGCTTTGCCGAAACCTTGGCAGATCCTGACGAAATCCAGCCTGTCAAAACCTTCTCCCCTCCCAAACCGATTGCACCAACCGCCGCACAAGGCTATTTCCCCGAAAACCAATTCGACCGCACCGACCGCAGCAATCATTACTTTGTTACCGAAAACATAGACCAAGCCTTCCGCCCGCTGAAGGCAAACAGCGGCTTTTACGGCAAAAGCTTTTACAACTCCGTTACCGCGCAAGCACGCGGGGCGAAGGTATACGGCGTAGCCAACCTCAATCACACCAAGGCAAACGGCTACAAAGACGGCGACGGCAACCAGACCGATTGGAAATACAGCCGTTTTAATCAAGCTTTGGTACTCGGTTTCGTGCCGTCTGAAAATCAGGAATACCGCCTCACTTATCTGCACGACGACATCGACAACGACCGCCAGCCGCAGTTCGTCAACGACGCATTGGACACCGAACGCCACATCGCCAAACTCAACGCGCGTTGGGGCAATGCCGATTTGAGCAATACGGTCAGCGCGGAAGCAGGCGTCATCAAACTCAAACGCCGCGCCGACAATTACTCCCTGCGCCAAAACAACACGCCGCAGCAAGTGTTCGTAGAGCTTGACCGCAAAGTGTATGATTTCTCGCTCAAACACGACGCGGACTTCGGCAAGTTCCACAACACGGCTGCCGTCAGCTACCGCAATGACAGCCAAAACGGCGAACGCAACGCCCATACTCCCATGCGCGACTTCCTCAACGGCTACCGTTTCGCCGATGTGCACATTGACCGCTGGCGCATTGCCGATACCTTGTCTTACAAGTTTGACGACCGACACAAACTGGGCTTGGGTTTGAGCTACGAACTCAACGAAGCGGACGTTCGCAAAAATACGGCGCAACCCGCCCATCCGATGAACCGCAATCTCGCCTTCGCCTCGGCGCAGCAAATCTGGAAAACCCATTACGGCTACGACTTCAACGGCAAAGTGCGCCGTCATGCTTTGTCGGGCGAACTCAAATACGATTTCACGCCGTCTGAAACGCAAAAATACAGCGTTTCCCTCGCACATTTGGAACGCATCGGCGACAACACCGAACGCTTCAACTCGCTTGCCGCCATCGTGCAAAACCGCATGAACGGCGCGTTGATGAACCAAAATCCAGCCGCCGCCATCGCGGGCAACCCCCTGCTGAAAACCGAAAAACACAACCGCATTAAGCTCACTGCCGACAGCCGCAACGACTACTACAACGGCTACATGAACTCGTTGGCAGGCGCGGGCTGGAACGTGGGCGGCACACTTGTGGCGGACAAAGTCAAAGACCTGATTATTTTTGACCGCGTACGCGGACAAAACGGTATTTCATCCAACGGCGGCGGCATCATCACACGCAATATCGATGCGCGCCTGTTCACCGCGCAGGCCTACGCGCGTTACAACTTCAATCCGCATTGGGCAGCAGGCATCAAAGCCACCTACAACTACGGACACAACGAAACCGACGGCAGGCCGCTTTATCAAATCCGCCCGTTTGAAGCCGCCGTCCAAGCCGACTACAAAAACTACTTTGCCCACGGCAGCTACAACATCGGCGCGGCGGCGCGCTTTGTCGCCAAACAAACGCGCGGCGATTTTGACGCGGCAAGCGGTTTGGGCATAGACAAACGCGAAGCCGCCAAAGGCTTTACCGTTGCCGACGTGTATGCCGGCATGAACATCAAAGACAAATACGGCTTGCGCCTGGGCGTGAACAACGTGTTCAACAAAAAATACGCCGAACACATCAGCGGCGACCATATCCTCGCCCTGTCGCCAAGCGTGGTGCATGCACCGGGCAGGACGTATTGGCTGAGTTTGCACGCGGCGTTTTGAGTATCAGGCCGTCTGAAAAATGCCTATACTGGCTTATTAAGAATTAGGAGATAAAAAATGGATATGAAAAGACGTGATTTCTTAAAAATGACCGCCGCGCTGGCTGCGGCAGGGGTTTCGCCTTCGCTGTTGGCGGCGGGGAAAGAGCAGTTTACCGTGTACGGCGCACCGGCGTTGCCCAGCGTAACCATTGCCGTAGCGGCGTTGCAGGGCAAGCTGGCGAAGCAGGCGGACGTGTCGCTGAAAATCTGGCGTTCGCCCGACCAACTGCGTGCAGGCGTAGCGAGCGGACAATTTAAAGTAATGATGAGCCCGAGCAATGTCGGCGTAAACCTGCGCAACCAAGGGCAGAAAGTCGGCATGGTCAATATTTTGACCAACGGCATCACGCAGTTGGTTTGCAAAGGCAGCGCGATTGCCTCACCGCAGGACTTGGTCGGCAAAAAAATCCTCGTGCCGTTTAAAAACGACATGCCCGACATCGTGCTGCAAGCTTTGTTGAAAAAACTGAAAATCGACGCACACAAAGTCGGCATCACTTACACCGCCACGCCGCCGGAAGCGGTGGGGCTGTTTTTGAGCAAGGATTACCACGCCGCCATCCTGCCCGAACCGATGGCGAGCGCAAGCATACTCAAAGGCAAAACTATGGGCGTGAACGTTGTGCGCGGTTTTGACTTAGTGAAAGCATGGGGACAGGCGTTTGACACCAAACCGCTGATTCCGATGGCAGGCATCATTGCCAACGAAGAATATTTCCACGCACACAAAGCGCAGTTCGACATATTCCATCAGGATTTGAAAAACGCGCTCAACTGGATACTGGCCAACCGCCAAAGCGCAGCGAAAATCGGCAAAAACTACCTCCCCGCCCCCGAACCCGCCCTAGTCATGGGCTTGGACGGCGCGCGGCTGACGGTAACTAAAGGCAGTGAAGTGAAGAACGAGATTTTGAAATTTTACGAAATCCTGATGCAGTTCAACCCGAAACTCTTGGGCGGCAAGCTGCCGGATAACGGGTTCTTCTTGGCTTAAAGGGAAAGAGGTCGTCTGAAAAGGGAGAAGTAGTATTGGGGAATCCAATATACCCTTTTCAGACGACCTATCAGATAATAGTTAGAACAGTACACAAAAAGCCGTCATTCCCACGCAGGTGGGAATCCAGTCTTAGATATTGCAGTAATGTTTTAAAATTGCAGCGACGTCAAACCTCTGGATTCCCGCCTACGCGGGAATGACGGCGGGTGGTAGCCATTCGGGCTTGACAGGGAGGACAGTTTCTACGTTTGCTACCCAAGCTACTTTAATAATAGGATTGTTCAATGAAAAAATACAAGGTATATAGAATTATTCATTCTTCTAATGGGAAAAAATATATAGGATTAACTAAAAGAGGTCTAGTAGAACGATTAAGAGCCCATTTTAATGAATTGACTAGAAAAGCTAAATCTGGTCGGTTTGTAAATCCTTTTTCTTTACAAGCCGCAATGTATGAAGAATATGAGAAGAATAAGTCTAATTGGCGAAAGGTAAAATTTAATTTATTTCGTATTGAACTTGTCCAAGATTTTGATTCAGAACAAGAAATGATAGATTACGAATTTAATTTAATTATAAATGAAAATACATTAGTACCTAATGGATATAACTTGATGAATGGTGGACATAGCATAGGAGGTACAGGAAGAAATCAAGCCATATCAATAAACAATTTTGTAGATGGCAATGGAGTATGTAGGAGTTGGAATTTTGATTCAAAAAAAGAAATGTATCTAGAACTCAGCAAAGAATATTCAATTAAAGAATATACGCTTAGATGGAGAGTTAATAATTTTATTGAAAAAAATAGGAATAATTATTGTAATGATTTTTTGGCAGAAGAGGTAATTTCTGATGCAATTTATTATGCTATTTATGAATTTTCTGATAGTAGAAAAACAGGAGGAACAAACATTTTAAGGCAGAGAAAAAGAAGATGTAATCAAAAAATGAAATTACATGCAAAGTCATCATTCTCTAATGAAATAAAATATCCAAATGAGAATGGGGATTTTATTTTAAATTCTAGTGAGTTTTCTGAATTAAATAATATACCTAAAAGTACAGTAAGAGCAAGAAGTATGAGATTTTTAGAAAATAATGGTTTCCAATATGAAAATAATGTTGATTTAAATAGATATATTCAAAAAAGAAAAAAAGAGTTTTTAGATTTTATCCTAACGAACCATTCAAATAGTAAAAATATAAAATTTACTCAAGGAGATAATGAATATAGTGGCTCTTTAACGTCATTAGCTAAACATTTTGGATTAAATATTTCTACTGTAAAGAAAAGATATAAATCATTAGATGTAAATTTAAGATTAAAAAATGAATGTTTGTTATGGGTATTTGGGTTGTGTGAAAATCCAAGATCTATGGAAAAGAAGCATATTTGCGATACATTTAGTCAAAATAACACAATACATGAATATATATTAAGTGAGAATGTACGATTTTTTAGGCAAATTGATTTTGTAAGAGCTGTTGAACAAGTTTTAGATAAATTAGGTGTAGATTATAGTTCGGTACAGAAAAAAGTTAGTTACTACATTCCAAAAAATAACGAAATGTCTGATATGGAGAAGACTAACCATATTATTATTAAATTAGAAAAAAAGTTTAATTTAGATAATTTAAAGAAAAATATAATTGATAATTTTAACACAGGAGCAGATTAGTAACTGTAGGTTGGCTTAACCGCAGTCGCAACTCAACAAAACACCGAAATCCCAAACCAAGGTCGTCTGAAAAACACTATTTTGAGAAACCAAGCCGTTTCGTTGGGTTACGGTGTTCCGTCTAACCCAATCAACCATTTTTTCAGACGACCTATCGTCCCCAAACCATCCCCATCAAACCAACACCCAAACCATGATTAAAACCGACAAAATCCGCAAACCGCAGCCTGCGGTGTTTTACATCATCGACTACCTTTGGAGCGGCTTTGCCGGTCTGAGCGTGGCGATGGTGGTGGTAGCGTTGTGGGCGTGGGGCAGTGCTGTGTTCGGTGAGTTTATGCTGCCTGCGCCAGTGGTGGTGTTTCAAAAGTCGTTTGATTTATTGAAACATTTTCAGGAAAACGAAATTGGGATTTCGCTGTGGCGGTCGGTGGTGGGCATTTCGGTTGCGCTGGCGGCAGGACTGGCAGCGGGGCTGGTGGCGGGCAGTTTTAAGACGGCGATGGCGTTGCTTAAGCCTGTGATTACGATTTTGTTGGCGATGCCGCCGATTATTTGGGTGGTAATGGCGTTGTTTTGGTTCGGTTTCGGCAATCCGAGCGTGTTGTTTACCATCATTGTGTTGGTTGCGCCGCTGACGTTTGCGAGTGCGGCGGTCGGGATGGCGAGCGTGAACAAGCAGCATGAGGAGTTGTTTGACGCTTATAAATTAGGCCGTCTGAAAAAAATCCGTTATCTGTATATCCCGCATCTGACGGGCTATGTGATTTCCAGCATCGGCGTGGCGGTGGCGATGGGGGTGAAGGTGGTGATTATGGCGGAACTCTTGGGTGCGAGCGAAGGCGTGGGTGCGCGGATTGCGGACGCGAGGGCGATGTTGGAGACTTCGACGGTGATGGCTTATGTGGTGTTGGTTATCGTGTTTGTGTCGCTGTTTGAATACCTGATTACTAAGCCTTTGGAAATTTTGTTTATGCCGTGGAGAAGGTGATGCTCTGTCTTGAAAACGTGCGTTTTGAAATTCTCCGCGACCCCATCGTGCGCGATTTCAGTTTGAACCTGCAACACGGCGAAGTGAAAGCCTTGTTCGGGCCGAGCGGCTGCGGCAAGACGACGGTTTTGCGGCTGATTGCGGGCTTGGAAACGCCGAAATCAGGCACGATACGCAATACTTTCCGCAAAACGGGTTTTCTGTTTCAGGAAAACCGTCTGCCGGAAAACTTGACCGCGATGCAGAATATCGCTATTTTTATGGACAAACCCGATGAAGGTGAAATCATCGCGCTGGCGGCGAAAGTCGGGCTGACTGCGGGTGATTTGAACAAATATCCGACCGAGTTGTCCGGCGGCATGGCGAAACGGGTGGCGTTTTTGCGCCTGCTGCTGTGCGGCTGCGACCTTGCCTTGCTGGACGAGCCGTTTGTCGGTTTGGACCGCGATTTGCGCGATATTTTGGCCGCCATGCTGGTGGAAAAAATCGAGCAGCAGGGCATGGCGTGTATGCTGGTAACACACGACCGCTTCGAAGCCGCGCGCCTGAGCCATGAAATCATGCTGCTTTCCACTAAGGGCATGAACGTGCAAAACGTGATAACCCTGCCCACGCCGTTGTCCGAACGCGATTCGGCTTTTGAAGAGGCAGTCGTGGCAAGGGAGTTTCAGGGGATTCATTATTATGAGTGATGAGGGGATTTGAGTATCTGACGAACCTTGCGGTTCGTTGCCCTCTCCCTAACCCTCTCCCACGGGGAGAGGGGATTAGGTTGCTGAAAATCAGAGAGTGCAGGATTGGGAATCAGAGTCAGGTAAACCTGAAAATGTTAGGGTTTGGCAGCCCGATTCCCTGTCCCCGTGGGAGAGGGCTAGGGAGAGGGTAAGCAAGCCGCAGGCTTGCCTCTTTGGCGAAAGATACGAATCTGTTATCCGAACGCGATTCGGTTTTTGAAAAAGCCGTGGTGCCAAGGGGGCAGGGGATTCATTATGAGGTGCTTTATGTTTTCGACTGTGATTACTGCTGCTGTTTTATATATTGCTACAGCAGTAGATTTGTTGGTAATACTATTAGTATTTTTTGCTAGAGCAAATACTAGAAAAGAATATCGAGATATTTATATCGGACAATATTTAGGTTCTGTAATTTTAATATTAGTTAGTTTATTTCTAGCTTTTGTTTTGCATTATGTTCCGGAAAAATGGGGGTTGGGTTTATTAGGTTTAATACCGATTTACTTAGGTATTAAAGTTGCTATTTACGACGATTGTGAGGGCGAAAAAAGAGCTAAAAAAGAATTGGATGAAAAAGGGTTGTCAAAATTAGTCGGTATTGTTGCTTTGGTTACAGTTGCTAGTTGTGGTGCAGATAATATTGGACTTTTTGTTCCTTACTTTGTGACTTTAGATCTTATCGACTTATTAGTTACTCTTCTTGTATTTTTAATATTGATTTTTGTTTTAGTATATACAGCACAAAGATTGGCTAATATTTCAGGTGTTGGTGAAATTGTAGAGAAGTTTAGTCGTTGGATAATGGCTGCTATTTATATTGGTTTAGGGTTATTTATTATTATTGAAAATAATACAATTCAAACAATAATATCAATGATATGAATGATACGGGCATTTGAGTATCTGACGAACCTTGCGGTTCGTTGCCCTCTCCCTAACCCTCTCCCACGGGGAGAGGGAATCAGGTTGCTGAAAATTAGAGGGCGCAGGATTGGGAATTAGATGGCAGGTAAACCTGAAAATGTTCGGGTTTGGCAGCTTAATCCCCTCTCCCCGTGGGAGAGGGCTAGGGAGAGGGCAAGCAAGCCGCAGGCTTGCCTCTTTGGCAAAAGATACGACCCTGTCCACCCAATAAATCCATATCCGAAAGCATCTTCATGCAGAATCAAGCCAAACCATGAATAAGTTTTTCACCCACCCCATGCGGCCGTTTTTCGTCGGTGCGGCGGTGCTTGCCATACTCGGCGCGTTGGTGTTTTTCATCAGC
>ERZ773250.478-NODE-478-length-22857-cov-38.461626_pt1 | contig 22857 bp, 16 predicted proteins | sample MGYA00511258_ERZ773250 | MGnify/ENA primary metagenome ERZ773250 (study PRJEB29015, sample SAMEA2738164) | human oral metagenome | biome: human oral; feature: human-associated habitat; material: saliva | place: China | collected 2187 ... | reverse complement strand
CGGGCTCGGCCGTCGGGTCCGGTGCAGGATCGGTCGTCGGCTCGGCCGTGGGCTGAGGCGCGGGCTCGGCCGTCGGGTCCGTCGTCGGTTCAGGTCTGCGCGTGTCGTCGTTACCAACAGGCTGATACACGCTCACGGTGTAGGTCACAGGCTCACCCTCAACGAGATCTCGCCCTTCCTTGAACATGAGCACCGTGACGGTGTGCTTCGTTCCAGGCTCCCACGTGATGCCCTCGACATTGTTCTGTCCATTGGGCACAGGGACCTTCAGGGTGTAGTTGTGCGGACTGGTGGCAACCCACACATCATCAGCGGTCACGGGTACCGTTTCGCCATCACGCTCATACGTCGGCTGCTCAACAGGCGTCACGCGACCCGAGTCGAGCATCACGCCCCAGTAGCCCTTATCCCCGTACTGCTTCTCAAAAGAGGAGCCCTGTTCGATTCGAACAGTGAATGCGGTGGTCGGGACGGGGATGGCCCCGTCGTTACCGTCTGCGCGAGCAGCAAATCCGGGGATCGCAAGCGCGATGGCAGCGAACAGGCACAGGGCCATCAGGAGGCTCATCAATCGACTGCGCCCTCCGAGGCCACGCGCGGCAAGGGCAGAAGCGGCCCGTGCGTGCTGCATACCGTTCTCCTTAGTGACTTAATCCTCAGAAGCATTTGTTCTGAAACTAGAGTAACAGGCGTGGCGCGCGAATGCTAAATTCCAACGCACACCAATCGGTTAATGCACATTTTCTCAGAGCGCTAGCCCAGATGAAAGGTGATTAGCGCGCCAATCCGTGGGAGCGGCGGACAATACTGACCGTCACGATGGCACCGAGCAACGCAAGAGCACCACCACCAGCGAGAATCCAACCATTCAGCCGCGACTCTTCCTCGCGGGCGGCCTGATTCGAGGCCTGCTGCTCCGAGTGAGCTTTGGGACCAATCTGCGATGCGGACACGCTTTGCTGAGTGGATGAGGTCGAAGGCTCCGGAGTGGGATCCGCGCTGTTACCTGATCCACCAGACGAAGTAGACGACTGTGTCGACGATCCCCCACTAGTAGACGACGAACTGGGAGACGGAGTCGACGCAGAAGATGTCGCATCATCAGCCTGGGTTCGTTCGGTCGTCCGATTCTGTCCAGACGCACTGGTCGACGACTCACTTGGTACGGAGGGGGCGCCAGTAGGGCTCACGGAGGTGCTATCGGAGCCAGGATCGTGAGTCGGGGCAGCACTGTCATCCGTCACCGGATCAGTACCATCGGTCGCTGACGGTTCGGTCGGTGCCAGCGAACAGGAGCGCGCCTCGGCTGCCGATTCAACAACTGTCACCTCAACCTGAACGTAGTTACCCGTCACCCCATCACCGATCATGACCTGATGCTTCGTCCCAACCGTCCACGTAGCCGGCAGGTCAATATCAGCCGTGAAAGTGCCGTCTGCACCAACTTGTGCAACCGCCCATGCAGACCTATTACGTGCAACCGAGGACGGAACCCACGGTGGGAGGACCGTGTCATCAGAGCGCTTTTCCTGGCCATCATCGAGCGTCACGATCACGAAACCGAGAGCACCCTCGGAAGACGGACCCCACCCAGAGCCTTCCAGATGCAGCGGCACACCGGTTGCTACGACCGACGACGCTATGATCGACGCCCCTTCTTCAGAAGCGGTCACACACTGCCCCGGCTGATCGCCAATGCCATCCGCGCTGTAGGCGGGAGCGACCGACACGAACATTCCACCGACGACGGAGGCAGATGCGGTCAGTGCAAGCAGGGACATGCGAAGGCCCCGGCTCTGCGAGCGCACCTGTGTCGTCATGCGTATTCGTTTCCTTCTGTCTGGGATAGCCTCAACCAATCGGCACTGTCACGCTCAGAATAAGCATGTCAGTGCCTGAGTAACCACTCGATACGAGCACCATACTATTGCCTGGCTTGCGAGATGTAATTGCGAGCAACAAGCAAACTCATGGTACACCTGCTCAAAACCTTATATTACCTGGATTTACGCGATTTTGCCACAATAACTGTGAGCAATATTATCGAGCAATCATGCCTGCTGGTGACCCGCTGGTCAGCATTTGAGATGCTGAGAAAGACAACGTCGGTCAACGACGCGGGATGACGAGAGGAGCCCCCGTCTCCGGATCCTCGATGATGCGACAGGGCACTGCGAATACGCGTTCCACAAGCTCAGGCGTGACCACCTGGGCCGGCTCACCCTGAGCGAGGATCTGCCCGTCCTTCATAAAGACGAGGTGGGTGGCATAGCGGAACGCAAGATGCAGATCGTGCAGCACGGCAACAACAGTCGTACCCGCGCGCTGCAAGCGCTCGGCAAGACGAAGCACCTCCAGCTGGTGATTGAGATCGAGATAGGTCGTCGGTTCATCGAGCAGCAAGATCTCAGTCGACTGCGCCAAAGCCATCGCAATCCAGACACGCTGACGCTGACCACCGGAAAGCTCACCAACACGCCGACCGACGAGGGACGCGACACCCGCATCCTCCATCGCACGGGCGAGCGCTTCATCGTCCTCACGACTCCACTGACGCAGAAGGGACTGGTAGGGGTAACGCCCCCTCGCAACCAAATCTTCCACGAGCATATCGCCCGGAGCCACAGACGACTGTGCGAGCAATCCCAGTCTGCGTGCAAGCGCCTTCTGATTCATATCGGCAACGCTGCGCCCGTCCAATTCCACCACTCCGCTACGAACGTCAAGCACGCGAGCCAACGACCGCAAGAGGGTCGACTTCCCACACGCGTTGGGGCCAACGATGACGGTCAACTCACCGTTGAGGACATCCAGCGACAACCCATCCAGAATAGGAGCGTTCCTCCCGTAGCCGACGACGATATCGCGGGCACCCAGCCCCGGCCTCGTCCCTACCCCAGTCATGACCTCACCTCACGAATCAACAACCACAGGAGGTACAAGCCTCCCACGACACCCGTCACAACACCCACGGGAAGCTCAGCGGGCGCGATCAAACGCTGAGCACACACGTCAGATGCCAACACCAGCAACGCCCCCACGAGCGCGGACGAAGCAAAACCCACTCCCCCGCCACCGCACAGGCGATGCGCAATATGCGGGGCGGACAATGCGACGAACGCGACCGGACCAGCGACGGCCGTGGCGCAGGCAACGAGCAGGATGGCGACAGCGATCGACAGAAGACGAATGCGGCGCACGCGCACGCCGAGCCCGGTCGCAACGTCGTCCCCCATCGCCACAAGCCCCAGCGGAACTGCAGCAGCGACGCACGCACATGCGACAACGCCGAGCACGATCAGGAGCGGCGTCAGTCGAGTGAACGTGACCCCCGAAAATGATCCAGCACTCCACAGTTGCGCTCGCTGCGCTGCCTCCAGCGGCGCCTTGACAATCAGCAGCGAATTGATAGCACGCAGCGCAGCAGAGCAACCAATACCGACCAGGACAACACGCATTCCTGTCACGCGCATACCGCCTGCGCAGGCGAGGATCGCTGCACCTGAGACGAGGCCACCGACCAAGGCCCCGAGGCCGGTCACCGCCGGACTCGACCCCAGCACAATAATCGCTATCAGCGCGCCGGTGGCACAACCGGTTGACAGCCCCACAATGTCCGGGCTTCCCAGAGGATTACCCGAGATCGTCTGGAAGATACGCCCCGAAATGCCGAGCGCGCACCCGACCGCAACAGCGGCCAGCATCCGCGGCAGCCGCACAGACTGAACGAAATAGACCCCCAGGAAGTCGTCACGAGGACCGCCGTCACCCAGCAGGCGCCGGAAGGAGTCCGCGGCACTGAGCCCATAGTCGCCGAGCGTCAGCGAATAGACGGACAATCCGAGCACAAGAAGGAGGCCACACACGACCACCACCGCGCTGCGTCGATGAATACGGACGGAGAAACCGGCTCGCGACACAGTGATATACCGCTGACCATCTCGCGTCATGACATACCCCTTCCGCGCGCAGCAATAATGAAGAAGGGGGCGCCGATCAGGGCGACAACGACGCCCACGGGCACCTCGGAAGGCGCGAGGACGAGACGTGACGCAATATCGGCAATGCACACCCACACGGCGCCTGCGACCATCGACCAGATCGCAATCGCTCCCTGCTTCGCACCGACGATACGTCGCACCATGAGAGGCACCGCCAAGCCGACGAATGTCAGCGGACCACCCAGCGCTGTTGCTCCACCAGCAAGAGCCGTCACGGCAAGAACTCCCAAAGCCCGAATGAGTCGCACACGCACGCCAAGACTCACGGCAGTATCCTCACCGATGGCGAGAACGCCGAGAGCTGACGAGATGAGAGCAGCGAGGACACCCCCGCAGACGATAACTATTCCCGCTGCGACCACCGAGCCCATATCGACCCCCTCCAACGAGCCGGAGGCCCAGTAACGGAACTCGTTGAAAGCAAACTGATTGGCCGCCAGGACTGCCTGCGTGAGGGACGCGAGAGCAGCGGACACGGCAATGCCCGCAAGTGCGAGACGGGAGCGAGACCCGCCACCGCGGCCCGACATCGCAAATACGAGAGCCGCAGCCACCCCCGCGCCAACGAACGAAGCGCCAAGCGTCCCGGCGCGCGTCACAACCCCAGACACAGCTGTGACGGATACGACGACGAACGCAGCGCCTGCATTGATGCCAAGCACACCCGGATCCGCAAGCGGATTGCGAGTCATCGCTTGCATGATGGAGCCAGCCACACCGAGCGCCCCGCCGATCATGAGCGCGGCAATCGTGCGCGGCACCCGCAGCTGGGTGACGACTTGCGCATCCTGACTCGCCCCACCACGAACCAAAGCATCCCACACAACATCGGGAGCGATGGAACGGGAACCCAGGGCGAGCGAGGCCATCGCGACGAGGACAAGCACCAGCGTCGCCACTGCACAAGCAATGGCGACGCTGGCGATACGACGTGTCGTCATGTCAGGTCAGCGACCCGAATTGTCCGACCATCGGGCTCAGGAAGCCGGGACGAACTGGGCCTCGATGCTCGAGACGATGCCGTCCATCAGGAGGTAGCCACCGGTCGAGGTCCACAGGGAACCGTCGACGGGGATGACGTGGTTCGCCTTAACGGCGCTGAGAGAGTCAAAACCGACGGTGTTCTTCGCCTCTTCGAGGGCTGCGGCAGAAGCCTCAACACCCGTGTTGCCACCGGCGGAGGGGTTGTTCACTGAGGACTTGCCCAGCGTGCCAAAGAAGATCCAGTCCGCATCGATCTGGTCAATGTTCTCCAGGGAGACGGGCTCGGAGTGGCCTTCGCCGTCACGGTCCTGGTTCGCGGGGCGCTTCATGCCGAGTGCAGTTAGAGCCTGTCCGGCCGGGAGCTCCTTGAGGATCAGGCCGGCGCTATCGCCCTGCCAACGCACGACCGAGTACGTCTGATCGAGGTAGCCGGCGTCCTTCAGGCGGGCGCTCACCGATGTGACATGCTGGTCGAACTCCGCAAGCTTGGTCTCGGCCTGGTCGGCCAGGCCCAGCGCATCCGCGGTAAGCGTGAAGGTCTGCCGCCAGTCACCACCGGACTGAGTGGTGAAGAAGACGGGCGCGATCTGAGAAAGCGCAGTCAGGGTTTCCATGTCGTTATTCTTCACAGAGGTACCGTCGACGAGGATGAGATCGGGATGCGCCGCACCGATCGCCTCGAGGTTCGGGGTACCAATCGATCCAAGGATCGGAATGTCTCCGGCACGATCGATCAGGTAGTTCGGGACGGTCTGCTGACCACGGCCGGACACGACGCCGATCGGGGTCACGCCGAGCGCGAGGGCATTGTCAGTGGTCGGCTCGGAGAGCGTGACAACGCGGCTCGGGTGCGACGGGAGTGTCACCTCCTGGCCGGATGCATCGGTAACAGTGCGCGTCGCAGACGTCTCGGACATCGCGGATGCCTCGGGGGACGAGGCCGGGGCGGGCTGGTTGGACGAGCATGCTCCCAGAGCGAGAGCGGTCAGAGCGACGCCGACGATGGCGCGAATTCGCGTCGACAGGTGCACAGGTGTCTCAATTCAGTCGATCTTATTAGGTGCATAGGTAAGCCTAACCTATAGATGAGCTGGTGACTCACTCTGTCTCACTGCTGGTCAGCATGTGAGAGGGTCCCATCCATCAAGGGCGCGGACGAGGCCTTCGCGCCACCATGCCACGTCATGCCCACTGCAATAATAGTCGAGCTCCACGGCTGCGCCCTGGCTCCGCAGGAGCTCGACGCAGTCGTCCACCACCGGACGCATGGTCTGTTCCAGCGTGCCCACCTGCAGCCGTAGCCGCACATCCTGGCGCGGCCTCACCGACCCCGCGCGCAGGTCACCCATCAGCGTCCCTTCGCCGATGCCTCGCCGCGCACCTCCCCACCACAGGGACGGAGACTGGGCAACCGCACAATCGAGGGGAAGATCACTGCGCAGCGCCGCTTCCAACACAGCCAGACCGCCGTAGGACTGGCCTGCGATCATCACGGGCCCCACCCCAGCCTCGTCGCACACTGCGCGTAGCAGCGCCACGACACTGTCCACGTCGGTCAACTCCGCCTCGCGCTCGTCCAGATCTCCCGCGTCGATTGTCACGACGCGCAGGCCGGGATAGCGCCGAGTCAACCAGCCGACGCCATTGCCCCGCCAGATCTCGCCGTCGAAGAGGATCAGGGTGCATGTTGGTTCTTGCTCGCCATCATGGACGATCATTCTGCGCTCACACGCAACTCCGAGCCGCGCGCTGACATTCGCCGCGACATCTTCCTCACGCGCCGCACGCATCTCGGGCGACGTCAGATCCTCCGATGGCCACACCACCCGCGCGTCGGGCCCAACGAAGAGCGAAGCCAACTGCCCTCGCCCATTCACAACCGTGAGCGGATTCGACGAATCGGGAGATGCATCGTCGAGGAATCGGATCCACTCCCCCATGTCCGTACCCACGCTGGGGTCGAGGCCCCACGGCCCCACAATCACCTTCTGGTAGCTGAGGATCGCATCCGAAGGAAGTGCGCATACGAGCGCCCGAGCATCCCCGTGCCCAGGCCCCATCGACATGCAAAAGTCGTCGAGGTGCTCGCGCGCCCGATCCGTGATCGTGTTCAGGACGACGTAGCAGTCAGCTGCAACCTGTGCTCCCCACTGGAAGGTCACACGTACGGCGTCAACTCCATCGACGACGAGCCGAGGCCCGACGATCGGGAGCCCGTCGGCGTAGCGATAAATTCCGTCTGACGCCTCCCAGCGCAGCCGACAAAATCCGGTGCGCGAAAAAGACGTTTGGTCGAAAGCCACGCGATCAGTCGAACAGCGAAATATCGCCGGCGCCGACACGAGCGACGACGGCATCCCCACCCGCGAAGTCGATCACCGTGGTCGGCTCGGCGACGCCCACGGGGCCCACAACCACCAGATCAACCTGGTGTCCGATGCGATCATCCACGTCGAAACCGTCGGTCAGAGGCTCTTCCTCTCCCGGCATGATGAGCGTCGAACAGGCCAGGGGTTCGCCCAGCGCCTCGACGATCGCCTGCGTGATGACATGATCGGGAATTCGCACGCCCACCGTGTGCTTCTTCTTGTTCAACATGATGCGCGGGACCTCCTTGGTCCCCCGCAGGATGAACGTGTAGGGTCCGGGGGTGAGCGCCTTCATGGTCCGGAACTCGTGGTTGTCGATGATCACGAGCTCGCCCAGCTGCGCAAACGAGTGGCACAGCAGCGAAAAATTATGCTTGTCATCGAGCTTACGGATCGATCGGATCGTATCCATGCCCGCCTTGTTGCCGACCTTTGTTGCGATCGCATAACCGGAGTCAGTGGGCAGCGCAATCGTGCCGCCGCGCTCCAGCAGATCAACGACCGTGGTGACCAAACGTGCCTGCGGATTAACCGGGTGCATCTCGACGTACGACATACCCCTATTGTGCACGAAACCCCCACCGGTCGGTGACCAATGGGGGTTCCGTGGACAAGGTCACGGCTCGAGAATTACTTCTCGGATTCCTCGGCCGCTTCCTCACCGCGCTTCTTCGGCTTCGCATCGACGCCGGCTTCCTTACGCTGCGCGGGCGTAATCGGCGCCGGAGCCTCAGTCAGAGGATCGAAGCCGCCGCCGGACTTCGGGAAGGCGATGACGTCGCGGATCGACTCGGACTTCGTCAGCAGCGAGACGATGCGGTCCCAGCCGAAGGCCACGCCGCCGTGCGGCGGAGCACCGAACTTGAAGGCATCCAGCAGGAAGCCGAACTGTGCCTGAGCCTCTTCCTCGCCGATACCCATGACGTTAAACACGCGGTTCTGGATGTCGCGACGGTGGATACGGATCGAGCCGCCGCCGATCTCGTTGCCATTGCAGACGATGTCGTAGGCGTAAGCCAGCGCGTTACCCGGATCCTTGTCGAAGGAGTCGATCCACTCGGGCTTGGGCGAGGTGAACGCGTGGTGGACGGCCGTCCAGGCACTGTGGCCCAGTGCGACGTCGCCCTCGGCCTCGGCATCACCGGTGGGCTTGAAGAGCGGCGCGTCGACAACCCAGGTGAACGCCCAGGCATCGGGATCGATGAGGTTGCAGCGCTTGCCGATCTCAAGGCGAGCAGCGCCGAGCAGCTCACGCGACGGGGTCGGCTTGCCAGCTGCGAAGAAGATGCAGTCACCAGGCTTGGCACCGGTAGCGGCAGCAAGGCCCTCACGCTCAGCCTCGGTGATGTTCTTCGCAACAGGGCCACCCAGCGTGCCATCCTCGGCGATCGTGACGTAGGCCAGGCCCTTGGCGCCGCGCGCCTTGGCCCATTCCTGCCACTTGTCGAACGTACGGCGCGGCTGCGAGCCACCACCGGGCATGACGACAGCACCAACGTAGGGGGCCTGGAACACGCGGAAAGTCGTGTCCTTGAAGTACTCGGTGAGCTCGGTCAGCTCCAGGCCGAAGCGCAGGTCAGGCTTGTCCGAACCGTAACGCTCCATCGCATCCTTGTAGGTCATGCGGGGAATCGGCGTGGACAGGTCGTAGCCGATGAGCGCCCACACGTTCTTCAGGACGTCCTCGGCGACCTCAATGACGTCGTCCTGGTCCACGAAGCTCATCTCGATGTCGAGCTGGGTGAACTCGGGCTGACGGTCGGCGCGGAAGTCCTCGTCGCGGTAGCAGCGCGCAATCTGGAAGTAGCGCTCCATGCCGGCCACCATGAGCAACTGCTTGAAGAGCTGCGGCGACTGCGGCAGGGCGTACCAGGAACCGGGCGACAGACGCGCGGGGACGATGAAGTCGCGGGCGCCCTCGGGAGTCGAACGGGTCAGGGTCGGGGTCTCGATCTCGACGAAGTCGCGGGCGTAGAGCGCCTCACGGGCAGCGCGGGAGACCTTCGAGCGCAGGCGGATCGCGTACTGCTCGGGCTCACGACGCAGGTCGAGGTAGCGGTACTTCAGGCGGGTTTCCTCGCCCACGTTGCCGGAATCTTCAGCATTGGAGGACACCTGGAACGGCAGGGGCGCGCTGGTGTTCAGAATTTCGATGTCATCGCCCATGACCTCGATGGCGCCGGTGGCCAGGTGCGGGTTCTCGTTGCCCTCGGGGCGAGCGCAGACCTCGCCGGTGACCTTCAGGACGAACTCGGAGCGCAGCTCGTGGGCGACACGCTCGTCGCGGACGACAACCTGGGCGATGCCGGACGCGTCGCGCAGGTCGATGAACGCCACGCCACCGTGGTCACGACGACGATCCACCCAGCCGGTGAGCGTCACGGTCTGACCGACCAGGTCGGTGCCGAGGGTTCCAATGTTGTGAGTGCGAAGCACTGTGATTCCTTTCGTTGTTACCATCCGCGAGACAGGCGGCGGCACCGTTATTGTACGCCTGCCCACCGAAGAGTCGCGCGTGCCGCGAGTAGGATAGTCACCATGCCCGCCGACGATTCTTCCCCTTCCGCTACCCGCGCCACCTGGACTCCAGCTGAAATCGGGCTGGCAATCGGCTCGGTTCTCCTCATCACACTCGTTGCTTTCGAGGAACTCGCAGCCACGACGATTATGCCCACGGTCGTCGCCTCTTTCGACGCCGCTGCGTGGTATCCGATCGCGTCGGGCGCCGCCTTGGCGACGCAGCTCAGCGCGACCGTCGTCGCAGGGGCCCTCGCTGACTGGAAGGGACCGCGGCCGGTGTTGCTCGCAGGCCTGGCCCTCTTTGCCGTTGGTCTTGTGGTGTGCGCGTTCAGCTCCCACGTCACGGTTTTCGTCATTGGGCGCGCCCTCCAAGGACTAGGAGGCGGCCTCCTTATCGTTCCGCTCTATGTCCTTGTTGGAGCGGTTGCGTCTGCCCGTCATCGCCCTTCGTTCTTCGCATCGTTCTCCTTGGCTTGGGTCCTGCCGTCTCTGGTTGGCCCCGCGATCGCAGGACACGTCACCGAAGTATGGGGTTGGCGTTACGTGTTCGGCGTCGTTCCGCTGTTTGTTGCGATCGCTGCTGTGCCCATCGCCTACGTTCTGCGCTCCCTGCCGACTGCCCAAGGACAGCGCTCCCCTGTCCTTGCGGCGCTCTCGCGTGACGCCGGTTTGGTGGGAGTCGGCGTCATGGCGCTCCAGCTCGCGGGTGCGCTTGCCTCGCGACTGGCACAGTTCGCGGTCTTCGCCCTCGGCGCGTGCATCACGGTCTGGGCACTGCCTCGACTCCTCCCGCGCGGCACGTTCCGATCCCGTCGGGGTATGCCGTCGGCAATCCTCGCAAGGCTGTGCGCGATGGCTTCCCAGGTGGGTCTCGCGGTCATGATTCCGCTGATTCTGCAGCGGGTACACGGGTGGTCCGAGGCCTCTTCTGCCTGGTGGGTTACCCTCGGATCGATCACATGGGCCATCGGCGCGGTCGGCCAAGCGCGCGTTCACGATCCGCAGCTGCGACGCCGACTCCCGGTCGTCGGCGGCGCAATGATGGCGGTCGGAGCGATCCCCGTGGGTGCTCTGCTTCTTCCGTCAATTCCGGTGTGGGTGGCCCTCGTCGGCTGGCTTCTCGTCGGCCTCGGCGTCGGTCTCGTTCACGCTCCCCTGTCCGTCATGGCGCTCGAGGTGACGCCCGAGGCCAAGCACGGGCGCGTCTCATCGTGGCTACAGGTCGCGGATTCAGCAGGACCCGCACTCGAACTCGCCCTCGTCTCAGTAGCCATGAGCGCGTGGGCCGCCACCGCCACGGTGGGCGGGGCGGCCTACGCTCCCTACTGGGTAATTGCTGCTGTGCTTGCGATCCTCACCGTGGTCGCCGTGACGCGGCTGCGTCCCGCACCGGGATGCTCCACGGATGAGGCAGCTAGCACTCAGTCGTCGTAACGACGCTTGCCGAAGTGGCGGCGTCCGCCCTCGCGGCCTCCGTCGCGGTCCCAACCGCCGTCGCGGCCACCCTCGCGTTCACGGCGAGCACGCTTGATGTCTTTCTCCCAGCGCTCGGTCCGAACGCTGCGACGAGGACGCGACCCGTCGCCCTTTTCGAAGCGGTGCGGACGTTTCTCGTCGCGGTCCCCAAAACGCCCCTCGCGGTCGCCATAGCCACCGCGACCACGGTTATCGCGATCATAGTCACGGCGGTCGCGGCGCTCGAAACCGTCATGATCGCCATGGGAGCGCCCGCCGGGGCCCTCGTCCACGCGGATGCGCAGCTGGCGGCCCGACACGTATCCCTTGGAGATACGAGAGAGCTGCTCGCCGGACAGGTCCGCCGTGATGTCGACCAGCGAGAAGGTTGGGTAGATCTCGATATTGCCGATATCGCGACCATCGATACCACCCTCGCCTGCAATCGCGCCGACGATGGAACCGGGCTTCACTCGGTCCTTCTTGCCGACCTCGATGCGGTAACGCGTACCGGAACCGGGTGCCAGGCGACCGCCCCCACGACGACGAGCGCCATTGGCACCGCCCTTGATCGGACGGTCCTTATCACGGCCGGCCTCGAAAGTGGCGCCAACGAATTCACCGGATTCATCGAGCTGTTCCTCGCGGCGGATCTTGCCGTTGCCACGGCGATCCTTCGCGACACGCGGAGCCGGGCCCTCGTCTCCGACAGCGGTGGCCATCAGCGCCGCAGCGACGTCTTCGACGGAGACCTCATCGCCGAGTTCGGCCAGCAGGCGCTTGTACATGTCGAGGCGGCCGCGCTCAATGCGGGCGGACAGGCCCTCGAGCAGGCGGCTGGCACGGAATTCGGAGACGGCCGCGGGCGAAGGAATCTCGACCTCTTCCATCTCGGTACCCGTCAGCTTCTCGATGCGGCGCAGGCGGCCGTGCTCTCGCGGCGTGAAGAACGTGAGCGCTCGGCCCTCACGACCCGCACGGCCGGTGCGACCGATGCGATGCACGTAGGCCTCGGGCTCGCGAGGAACATCAAAGTTAACGACAAGTGAGATTCGTTCGACGTCGAGGCCTCGGGCAGCCACGTCGGTTGCAACCAGCACGTCAAGGGAACCGTTCTTCAGACGCTCAACCATGCGCTCGCGCTCGGTCTGGGCGACGTCACCGGAAATGCCAGCCGCGCGGAATCCGCGACCCGAGAGCTCCAGTGAGACCTCTTCGACGTCGGCGCGGGTGCGCACGAACACGATGGCGGCGTCGGCCTCTTCCTGGCCTTCCTTAATGTGCTGAGCGCGCGTGGCAAGCACACGAGAAAGCGCCCCGATCTTGTGCTTGTAAGGCACAACGGCATACGTCTGATGGATCGTATCCACCGTGGAGGACTCGGTGGAGACCGCAACCTTCACCGGATCCTTCAGATGCTCACGCGCAACCTTCTCAATCGCGGCGGGCATCGTCGCGCTAAACAACGCGGTCAGGCGATCATCCGGGGCACTCGACGCGATCGTCTCGACGTCCTCGGCAAAGCCCATGCGCAGCATCTCATCGGCCTCGTCGAGGACCAGCATGCGCACGTGCGACAGATCCAGCGCGCCCTTCTCGATAAGGTCGATGACGCGACCCGGCGTGCCAACGACGACCTGAGCGCCGCGCTTGAGCGCACCGATCTGGGGGCCGTAGGGCGAGCCGCCGTACACGGGAACAACGTCGAGGCGGGCAGTACGAGCAGCAAAATCCTCAATCGCCTGGGCGCTCTGCATGGCGAGCTCACGGGTGGGCGCCAGAACGAGAGCCTGCACGTCGCGCTCGTCGGCATCGACAATTGCCAGCAGTGGCAGGCCAAACGCCGCAGTCTTGCCGGTACCCGTCTGGGCAATGCCGACAACGTCACGCAGCTCCAGCAGCGGCGGGATGGCAGCTGCCTGAATCGGGGTGGGGACGCGGAATCCCATGTCGGTGACCGCAGCAAGAATTTCCTCGGGCAGACCGAGGCTCGCGAAGGTCACGGTGTTCTTCTCTTCCTCGTCCGTATGCTCATCAACACGGTCATCGTCGAGAGTACTATCGTCATCGAAATCATCGATGTGATCGGCAATCTCCGTCATTTCGCGCTCGGCGTCAGCGCGGTCCTTGAAATCGTCAGAGGGCATAATTCATCCTTGCGTCGTGCAATCGGTGTCAGCAAAACCATCGGGGCGGGCCATCTCGGCTCCTCAGCGCGGCCTCACCCATAACAACAAATCCCGCATCCCGCGGGCACCATAACAAGGGGCAGCGCCTCATCGCTACGTTTAGCTTACTCGCCAGACAGGCGCGACGGAGCGCGTGGTCGGCCAATTCACTGTTCTACTGCTGTCAGACGACAGCGAGCACCCCGCGACTCACAGGTGCAAACGCGCGATAAAGGAAGCGATCATCACCTGCCGGCTATCTTCGGCGCGCACCGGTGCGACGACCGCACGCTCCACCTCATCACGGCACAGTCCCCTCAGATCGCGAATGACTGCCCGTCGGCGGCGACCCGCAGCCCAGCGAGCCACTCCTCGATTAATACCCGCGAGAATCACGGTCACGAGAAGCGACACGCCAACGAGCGCCGTGGGAGCGGGAACGGGACCGAGCGCCGGAACCTGCCAGTCGATGAGCACGGCGCGCCCCAGGTGAACGAGGCCGATCCAGGCGGCACCGACGATACACACGACCCAGGCCAGCATCTGCAACCCACCGAGGAAACGAGCGGCCGCAGGAGCACCCGTTGCCACCTGCATGTTATCCGCGACCTCACGGTGAGCAGCAGCCGGAACATCGCGCGCACCCTCCAGTGCCCGCTCCACCAGCCGAGCGCGCCATGCCGGGGGGCGTCCAGAAGAGCGCTCCCCTACCTCGCGGCGCACAGCATTAACAAACGCGGCCTCATCCGACGGGGAACGTGTGGGCAGTGTTGGCGTCGTCGCCCCCTCTTCACGAGAGTCCTCATCTAGGTGGAGGCGACGCAACGGATCAGCACCCAGACGCGCAATCCAGCGAAGCGGAAGCCAACCACCCACTCGCCGACCCGCACGCATCGTGGAGGCGGCCACTGCCTCGGCGATGATCGGCGCACCCGCCAGGTCCGCAGCAGCGGAACACAGGTCCGACGCCATGCCATCGGTCTCAATGCCGCGGACGGTTCCGTCGATCCCCACAGCGTCTCGAATCAGCACCGCAGCCTCGCGGAGCCCCTGGCGTGCCCGAGCGGCCTGGCGCGACACGCGTTCCGTCTCTTTCGACAGATGCTTCACGAGCGCAGGCATCCCCTCGCCGGTCGTTGACGCAACGGACAGGACCGTCGCGTCTTCCATTCCCCGCTCGGAGAGGAGACGCCGCAGGTCTCGCTCGATCGCCTCACGCTCGGGGGCGCCGACGGTATCAATGTGCGTCAGCACGACAGTCACCGACGCATGGGAGGAGCGCAGCCGGGCGAGCCACTCGTCATGCAGCCTTGCGTCCGCATACTTCTGTGGGTTCACGACAACCACGAGCGCATCAACGCGCAAGGCGAGGCGCTCCGCGATATCCGCATGCCCGGTCTCGATCGAATCAATATCGGGCATATCGATAACAACCGTGTCTCCAGGCAGAGCGCGGGGAGCCTCCACCCGCCGGGCAATTCCCAGCCACCCGAGCAATTCCTGCGGCTCACGGCCACGCGGAAGAACAGCGCACGGCTCGTTCGTCGTCGGACGTCGAACGCCAGCGGTCACGACCTCTCCCCCGCTCAGAGCATTCACCAGCGACGACTTACCCGCACCCGTCCCGCCCAGCATACCGATCACGCACCACGTCGGATCGATCTCGCTGCGCTCGGAGGTAATGTCGATCAACTGACGAATCTTGGAGAGTGTGGCCTCATCAATATCCGGAGAAGCCAGCGTACAAATGTGATCAAGCTCTGAGGCCGCCGACGCAACAGTGCCTTTCGAACGCCTCATGCCAGGACCTCCCGAGCATCCCCCAGCGCTTGCTCCAGCGCATCCAACCGCACGCCCTCGTCGGAGCGATCCAGCAATGCGGACACGGGCTCCACCACATCACTCAGGGACGCGGCCGCGAGCCGCTCCAGCGCATCGCGAGCCTGCTCAGCCATAGAGCGGACAGTTCGCTCACCGAAATATGCCTCCAGGACCGTCTGTGACAAAGCCGCCGATGCGCCCGCGATACCAACCTCAACACCAGTAAGACCGCCGGTCATCGTAAAAGCTGCCACCATGAGCGAGACAGTGACAACGTTGATGCCGCCAGCGAGCATGCGCCCGCTGACACGCGAGGACTCCGCCTGCGCGCGAATGAGCTCCGTAACCTCGCTCGTCCACTCTTGAGCGACGCGACGCGCACGCTGAGCCACCGCATCGACGTCGAGAAACTCGTCGAACGATGATGTATCAACGAGCGAACGCGCCCTGCGAACAGACTCCTGCCACGCGCGGTGGTACTGATCAGCGAGCCGCTGAGCAAGGCCTCCCGTCAGGTCACGCTGAACCTGCACGTCCGGGGCAGCCTGGCCGCGAATAGCACCCATGAGGCGTGAGCTCAATCCGGAAAAGACACGCGAGACGGTCTTGGTCATGTCCCATGATCCGAGGACCTCAGCAATGCGAGCACTAACCTCCCCACGCAGTACGTCGTCACTCGACGAGGAGGACGCTTCCCGAGCGTAGGAGGAGATGAGCTGGCGCACGTCCTCACTCGCAGCTTCGAACTCACGGTTGCGTTCTCTCGCAGCCTCAAGCGCGTGAGCCGTTTCCTGCAACGATGAAGACACCGCACCCGAGAGCGAACGACGCACGATGGCCGCACGCTCCGCGGCGTCGCGGCCAATCGATTCCAAGAAAGAGCCAATAGGAGCAACCGCTTCGACAGGCAGGCGCCCCTCCGTCAGCGGCTGCTCGTCGATCGTCATAATCGGCACATCGCCCAGGCCTCGGCGCTGCGCGAGCGCAGCCAAGTCGGCATGAATCTCATCGGCCGCACCAGCGGGCACTCGGTTGAGCACAATCGCGACGCGCAAGCCTCGGCTTGCGGCGTCCTCCAAGTGCCTCCACGCGACGGCATCGGCGTAGCGCGCCGCGCTCGTCACAAACACCCACAGGTCAGCGCCGTCAAGAAGCTCAGCTGCGAGACGACGATTACCCTCCTCCACAGAGTCGATATCGGGTGCGTCCAAAATTCCCACACCCGGCCATAGCTGGTCATCGACTGCGACCGTAATCGCGTCGAGGCTGTCGCTTCCTTCGCCCGCGTGCTTCGCAAGACGCGGCAACACGCGATCCGACATGAACCATGCGCGCGATGACTGCGCGCACACGAGAACAGGGCGGCGGGTTGTCGGACGCACCGCTCCTGCTCGACTCACATTGCGGCCCAGCAGCGAATTCACGAGCGTGGATTTACCCGACCCAGTCGACCCACCGACGACGATCAGCAGCGGCGCGTCGGCGTCCTCGAGCCGAGGCAGAACAACGTCCTGCAGACGGCGCAGAGCACGCTGCGCGTCACCACGACTCCCCTGGGGCATAGCCTCCAAGGACTGTTCGAGGGCACCCGCCCACGAGCGGGCTGCCTCCACCGACGTGAGCGGCACTCAGTCCATCACTTTCTCGACCGAGGGAACCGCATCCGCCGCCGGGATCGTCCAGGTCGCGGGATCAGCTTCCACCTGCTCGCCGCTACGAATGTCCTTCACCGTGTCCGATTCGCCCTCGTCGCCCGGGAACCAGACGAAGGGGATGCCGCGCTTATCGGCAAACTTAATCTGCTTGCCGAACTTCGCGGCACTGGGAGCGACATCCGTCGAGATACCGCGCGAACGCAGCACAGCGGCGATCGCCTCCGAACGCTCACGCTGTTCCTCCGCAATGACCGCAACGACGACCGCCGTCGGCACCTTACGGGATGCCTTGACCATCGGCGCAGAAATCATGCGAGACACGAGGCGTGAGACACCAATCGACAGACCGACGCCCGGGTAGGTGCGCTTTCCGTCCTTTGCTAGGGAGTCATAGCGTCCGCCCGAGCAAATCGAGCCAAGGTCCTCATGGCCCTCAATCTCCGACTCATAGACGCTACCCGTGTAGTAGTCGAGGCCACGAGCGATCTTCAGGTCGGCGACAACTGCGCCGGGCATCCGCTTATTCGCAGTGTCGAGCAGCTCGGTGAGCTCACGCAGGCCCTCTTCGAGCAGTTCCCCATTCACGCCGAGGCCAGCCAAGCGATCCCGAATCTCAGCAGAATCGGACGTACGAATCTGCGCCATCTGCAGCAGCACGTTCGCCTGATCGCCGTCAATACCGGATTCAGCGAGCTCGGCAGCCACACCCTCCGGACCGATCTTGTCGATCTTGTCCAGGCCACGCAGGGCAGCCTCAACGTCCGTCACACCGAGGGACTCACACACACCCTGGACGACCTTGCGGTTGTTGACGAGCACGCGCACAGGCGGGATCGGAAGGTTGTTGAGGGCCTCGGCCATCACCAGCGGTAGGTCGACCTCGAAGTGGAAGGGCAGCTCGCCGTTACCTACGACGTCGATATCCGCCTGAGTGAACTCACGGAAGCGACCATCCTGGGGGCGCTCGCCGCGCCACACCTTCTGGATCTGATAGCGCTTGAACGGGAAATCCAGTTCGTTCGCGTTCTCAATCACGTAGCGGGCGAAAGGAACGGTCAGGTCGAAGTGCAGACCCATTCCCTTATCCTTGGGAGCACGTGCGCCCGCCGCCGCAGCCTTCAGGGCCTGCAGGCGGTCGAGCACGTAGATCTCCTTGGAGGTCTCGCCCTTTGCTTCCAACTGCTCGAGGGTCTCGACCGCACGGGTTTCGATGCCCGCGAAGCCGTGCAATTCAAACACGCGACGCAGCTCGTCGAGGACGTGCATCTCAATGATGCGGCCCTCCGGGAGCCATTCGGGGAAACCTGACAGGGACGTGCGAGCCATTGAGCGTTCTTTCTATGAGGAAGGTGGTTAGCCGATGCGACGAGCGCGAATCAGATACTGGTTTGAGCGTATCTCATCTGCGAGCGTCGTCGCCGGGCCGTGTCCGGGAACAAGGACGGTGCGAGGATCGAGAGCGTTGGAAATCGTGCGCAAAGAATGCCGCATTTGAGTTTCGTCGCCCCCGGGCAGATCGGTGCGCCCGACGCTGTCCTTAAACAGTACGTCTGCGCTCATCGCCCACGGAACCGCCTCGTCGGAAGAGTAGAAGGACTGGTTGTTGACCCGGATATCGAGCGGGCTCTCCCCCAGGAAGACGGCCGATCCCTCGGTGTGACCGGGCGCGGGAACCATGCGTAGCCACACGCCGGGGCACACCTCGAACGAATCTGAGGGCACCTCACGCAGGTCGGCGGGCTTAACCCACTCCCCCACGAAGTCGGGCAGGGGCATCGGCAGGAACGAGGCCGGGTCATCCATGCGGTACATGTCGGGTCCCGGCACGTACACGGGAACGGTGCCTCCGTCCGCGCCCCAAGTGGACACCGCGGCTGCGTCCCAGACGTGGTCGGGGTGTCCGTGTGTCAGAAGCACCGCGCCCACGCTGACGCCCTCAAGCTCGAGGACCTCGCGGATCAGGTGTTGGATTCCCGCAGAAGGGTCGACGACAAGGGCTGTGCCCGCCCCGGAAGGGACGAGCACAAGCCCATTCGCCGCGTAGAAGGGCGACGGAATAACGTGAAGACGCATGTCACTCCATGGACGAGGAGATCTGCGCGAGCCACGACCGCTTGGTCTCAAGGGCTTCACGAACGCTCTGCGCGGCCTTCTCATCGCCCTTGGACTCGGCATCGGCGAGGGATCGCTCGAGCTGAGCGATCTGTTCCTCGAGCTGACCGACCATGCCGGCGGCACGGGCGCGGGTCTCCGGGTTCGTGCGACGCCATTCCTTTTCTTCCGCTTCGCGGACGGCGGCCTCGACAGCGCGCAGGCGCCCCTCGACGCGGTGCAGGTCGGAGGAAGGCACGCGACCCACCTCTTCCCAGCGGTCCTGGATCTGGCGCAGCTGTGCCTTGGCTCGTTCAATGTCGGTCACCGGCAGGATCGCCTCTGCGTCCACGAGGATGGCTTCCTTGGCCACGAGGTTCTCGCGGTACTCAGCATCCGTGGCCTCATCCTTGGCGCGACGCGCATCGAAGAAAACCTGCTGAGCGGCGCGGAAGCGCGCCCACAGCGCGTCGTCTTCCTTGCGGGAGGCGCGCGGGGCAGCCTTCCAACGGTTCATCAGCTCGCGGTAGGCACCGGAGGTACGCGACCAATCCTCGGAGGAAGACAGAGCCTCGGCCTCTGCGATCAGAGCCTCCTTCACGCGCTTTGCTTCAGACTGAGCCTGGTCAAGCTGGGAGAAGAACTGACGGCGGTGACGGTCAAACTGGGTACGCGCAGAGGAGAAGCGCTTCCAGAGCTCGTCCTCCACGGCCTTCTCCAGGCGGGGGCCGCGGCGCTGAAGGGTCTTCCACTCTTCAAGCAGGTCACGCAGCGTCTGGCCGGACTGCTTCCAGTGCGTCTTCGCGGGATCCTGAGCAACGATCGCCTCGGCACGCTCGACGACCGCGGTGCGTTCGGCAAGAGCCTGAGCCTTGGCAGCCTTACGTTCCTCGCGGGCGACCTCCTTGCGCTCCTCGGCAGCCTTCTCAACGGCCGCAACGCGCTCACGCAGCGCCGGGATGTCACCGATGACATTGGGAGAAGCGACCTGCTCGCGCAGCGTCGCGAGGGTCTGGTCGATGTCGCGCGGGCTCAGGCTCGCCAGCCGATCCTCGAAGAGCTTGATCGTCGCCGCAAGGTCGGCGTAACGACGCTCGTAGAGAGCGTAGGGAGAAGCGGGAATACCCTCGGGGAAGCCGCCGATGACGCGCTCCTCGTCTCCATCCTTGACATAGACGGTCCCATCCTCGCCAATGCGGGCGAAGGGATGATCGGGCACCTCGGACGCTGCGATCGTCGTCGAGGAGGCAACATCCTCAGGCGTCGAGGGAGCAGCTTCGGGAGCAGTTTCGTTATTCGGAATCGGCGTCGTGGTCACGATATTCCTTCTAAGACGAGGGCTTACGCCCGGCGCGGGTGTGTGCCGATGTGACACACGCTTCTAGTGTGTCACATCTAACGAGGAGGGGAAAGTGCATCACCCGAAAAGGGGACGGATGTAACACCCTTTTCCCGCTGACCGGCGCAGGCCCCCCCCGCCTCGTCTATGAGTCGGCGCCGATGCGCACCGCCTCGAAGACGCCGTCGACCCGACGCAGGGCGGAGAGGACTGCATTGAGATGACCGAGATCAGCCAGCTCGAAGGAGAAGTTTCCCGAAGCAACCTGATCCCCGTCGGTCTTGAGTGCGGCCGCGAGGATATTGACGCGATAGTCGGACAGGACGCGCGTCAGATCGGACAGCAGGCCGCCGCGATCGAGCGCACGTACCTCGATCTGAACGCGGAAAGGAGCCCCGAGCCCCTTCTCGTTCCACGACACATCAACGAAACGCTCAGGCTGCAGCTGGCCCAAACGCACCGCGTTCGCGCACGTGGAGCGGTGCACCGACACGCCCTGGCCGCGGGTGATGAAGCCGACGATGTCATCCCCGGGAACAGGAGTGCAGCACTTGGCGAGCTTCACCCAGATGTCGTTAGGACTCAGTCCGGCGACCGTAATCGCCGCATCGCCGCTATGCTCCGAGCGAGGCTTCTGCGAGCCCGGCGTCACTCCCTCGGCAAGCGTCTCCTCCGTACCGTCTCCCCCACCCAGGTTGTCGACGAGGCGGGTCACAACGTTTTGCGCGGAAATATGTCCTTCCCCGACAGCCGCGTACAGTCCGGATACGTCCGGATATCCGAACGACGTCGCTACCGACAGAATCGAGTCGTGATTCATCAGGCGCTGAAGAGGCAGGTTCTGCTTGCGCATCGTGCGAGCCAACGCTTCCTTGCCCGCCTCGATGGCTTCCTCGCGGCGCTCCTTCGAGAACCACGCCTTGATCTTGGAACGCGCACGCGGGGATGCAACGAAAGCAAGCCAATCGCGAGACGGACCCGACTTGTCCGACTTCGACGTCACGACCTCGACCGTCTCACCCGACTCCAGGCGCGTATCGAGCGAGACAAGACGTCCGTTCACCTTCGCGCCCACGGTGCGGTGCCCGACCTCTGTGTGCACGGCGTAGGCAAAATCAACGGGAGTCGCGCGCGCGGGCAGGACGATGACCTGTCCCTTCGGCGTAAAGACGTACACCTCGTCGCCGGCAATCTCATAGCGCAGCGAATCCAGGAACTCTTCGGGGTCACCCGTCTCGCGTTCCATCTCCACCAGAGCACGCAACCAGTTCGCCTGCTCGTCCGAGCTCATCCGATCGGAATCGCCACCGGTAGCATTCGGGTTCTGCTTGTACTTCCAGTGCGCCGCTACGCCATGCTCGGCGCGCTCGTGCATGTCGAACGTGCGGATCTGGATCTCCACAGGCTTGCCACCCGGACCGATCACCGTCGTATGCAGGGACTGGTACAGATTGAACTTCGGCATCGCGATGTAGTCTTTAAAGCGACCCGGGATCGGATTCCAGCGCCCATGCAACGACCCCAGGACTCCATAGCAGTCCTTGATCGACTCTACGAGGACCCGGACCGCAACCAGGTCAAAGACCTCGTCGAATGCCTTCCCACGCACGATCATCTTCTGGTAGATCGAGTAGTGGCTCTTCGGGCGACCACTCACCGTCCCCTTCGTACCCGAGCGCCGCAGATCCTCCTCAATCTGGTCGATGATGTCGCGCAAGTACTCCTCACGCTGCGGAGCGCGCTCGGTGACAAGGCGGTCGATCTCCTCGTAAATCTCCGGATACAGTGTCTTAAAGGACAGCTCCTCAAGCTCCCACTTCACCATGTTCATGCCGAGCCGGTGAGCGAGCGGCGCGTAAATTTCGAGGGTCTCCTGGGCCTTCTTCGCCGCCGACTTCGCAGGTACGAAGCGCCACGTCCGGGCGTTGTGCAGACGGTCCGCCAACTTGATGAGGAGGACTCGGATGTCGCGACTCATCGCGACAAGCATCTTGCGCAGGGTCTCGGACTGTGCAGCAGCCCCGTAGTGCACCTTGTCGAGCTTGGTGACACCATCCACGAGGTTGGCAATGGCTTCTCCGTACTCGGCAGCCAACTGTTCGAGGGTGTAGTCCGTATCCTCGACTGTGTCGTGCAGCAGCGCGGCGACCAGCGTCGGCGTCGTCATACCCATCTCTGCGAGGATGGTCGCGACAGCAACGGGATGGGTAATGTAAGGCTCGCCAGACTTGCGCATCTGTCCGCGATGATGTTCCTCAGCGGTGCGGTACGCACGCTCAACGACGCTGATATCCGCCTTCGGATGATTAGCGCGCAGCGCACGCACAAGCGGCTCAATCTCAGGGATCGTGGCACGCCCTCGCGAGCCAAACCACACGAGGCCGGAGCGCACCCGGGAGCCAGCCGCCGGAAGCGCGGAGCCTGTTGTCATGTCGTCGCTGCTCATGGCCCCAT
>ERZ773250.477-NODE-477-length-22877-cov-3.464596_pt1 | contig 22877 bp, 30 predicted proteins | sample MGYA00511258_ERZ773250 | MGnify/ENA primary metagenome ERZ773250 (study PRJEB29015, sample SAMEA2738164) | human oral metagenome | biome: human oral; feature: human-associated habitat; material: saliva | place: China | collected 2187 ... | reverse complement strand
TGTAAGAGAGACCAATATTTAGCATGTTATCAATGATTGACTGCAATTGGAGATAGGAAATGTCGCTCATTGCTACATTGTGAATGCTAACCAGGTGTGCAAAAGCTGAATCGTAGTTACTTAGGGTGTTAGTGCTAACACTTTTAGCATGAGATGGTAGCCACATGTCGTAGACTTCTTGAAGTGTAAGCGATTGGCGAGATTGTTGGAGTGCATCCACCGCTTCATCGTAGGTTGAGTAGTAACCCACTACAGAATAAACAACATAAGGGCGCTTGCATGCACCTTTTACTTTTTGTATGAGTTTCATTGTATACCTCCACATAATAAAAAAGCTCTCATCATTTGACGAGAGCGGAGAATGTGATATAATAAGGTTACAAACAAGAAGAACCCGATGTGTGCAGGCGTTAGGTTCATCTTAAAATTGGATAGTTTATGATGACCCTAACGTGTAAGCGCTAGGGTCGTTGTATTATCAGAAACTATTTAAGCAACTGTAATACGGCAACTACTAAAGTAAGAATGGAAATGATTAGTTGAATCTTTTCATAATTACGCATAGTATCACCACCTTTCGGTGATGAACCTAACTCACATCGAGTTCTTAGAACAATTATAACATACTAGGCACCTCAAGGGTGCTTTTTTTATGCAATTTTTTGCCTTAGAAAGGAGAACAAATATGGAAAATCAATATGTATTTATTTTAGACGAAAAGGGAACTCGTATCACGTCTCTGTTGATTGGAGTCCATGGTGAGACTGAGGAACAGTGCTTAGAATTGGCAAAGCGTGACTACCCTAATCATACTTATGTGACAGGTGGGGATGAAATGCAGAGTCAATTCGTCGACTACAAATGCTATGTAAACGGCGAGTTTATAGACTACGTGCCAGAGGTAGTAGAGCCATCTAAAAAAGACAAAATCGAAGCGTTAAAGAAGGAAGCAGAGGCAGAGCGTGAAAAACTGAAAGAAGTCTTTTTAACTAAGCAAATGAAAGGCTTACCTACTGACGACATCAAGGCACAATTCAAGCAAATTGATATTGATTTAATCAAGAAAATCAAAGAATTGAAATAGGAGGTACTCATTATGAAAGAAACATATTGCGAGTGGTGTGGTTCAGTGCTGTTAGAGAGTGGCCGTTGCCCTATTGAAGATTGCGTACAAAATGTAATTCTTGACGCATTGGCAGAGGCAGAGGGCGAACACAAATCAGAGGAAAAGAAAGATGACTCAAATCAAACAGCATAATTTTGTTATGGAGCAGGGCGTGCCTTGCTCCGTTATCATTGAATACAACAAAGAAGTACAGGCAGATGACCTATTTGCTGTGGTACGAATGGATACTAGTGATGAGGAATTTGTGGCAAAGTTCAACATTACCAAGGTAGAGAATGTAAGCGAGGATGCAGTAAGTACATTCAAACTCACTTTAGGAGGAGACATTCCGCAGGGGCGACACGTCTATGATGTTTTTGTGTATGATCAAAATAACAAGCCTAAATATAAAATTTTAAAAGGCCACATCCTAGTTAAAGGTAGCGTATCAGATAGGGGGCGATTGAATGGATGACGTAGTGCGCATTATTGATAGTGAAGAGCACGATGTCGTTAGGGTCGCTGACTATTCGGGAACAGGGGGCATTGGTCCACGTGGACCTAAAGGTGATAAAGGCGACAAAGGTGAGCAAGGACCCCAAGGCATTCAAGGTGAACGTGGTCCAGAAGGCCCGATAGGCCCACAAGGGCTAATTGGGTTAACAGGACCTAAAGGCGAACAAGGTGATGTAGGTCCGAGAGGTCCACAAGGGTTAGAAGGACAGCAAGGTCCACCTGGTGCAATTGGACAAACGGGACCAAAGGGTGATAAGGGCGAACCATTTCGATACAGCGATTTCACAGCTGAGCAATTGCAATCGTTGAAAGGGGCCAAAGGTGATGTAGGACCACAAGGTCCACCTGGTCCAACAGGTGCCAATAGTGCGCCTCAAACTCTATCTTATGCTAATGGTCAATTAAGTATTAGCGGTGGCAATGCTGTTACACTGCCAACTACGTCAAGCGGTGGTAGTGCGGTAGAATCTACCACTCAAAAGAAATATACCTACAAAACTCCAAAAGGGTCGTCTTGGATGAACGGAGAAAGCCACTTCCTGTTTACACGGATTGGAAATAGTGTTGTTGTTGGCGCTAAAGGGGATTCATGGGCCACCATTTCAATCACGCCACCGAATGACCAAAATTTCGCTAAATTGCCTAAGCGGGAGTCAGACGTTAATGGTAAGGGTGGTACATGGTTGATCGTGCAGAAACCGAATGCTAGTGGAACATCTTTTCAAGGGAATTATATTATCCCTGAGGGCTTCACTCCTATTAGTTCCATTTATGCCGACTTAGTCAATGACAATGGTATAACAGTAGGGGCGGTTATGTTCGGCGACAGGGATAACCAAAGGCTTATTCGCTTCCATTTTGACGGGAAAGGAACGGAAGCGCGGAGTACAATCCCTACACGATTATTACGTTTGGGTGTATGCACTTGGGTAACGGAGGATGACCCTCCAACAAAGGAATTTGACAAGCCGTTGGATGGGAAGCTTGCTATTTCGGAAATTAGGAAAGGATAGACAATGTGGGGATACAATTTGATAGAAACCATTACGCTCATTAGTGGTGCGATAGGAATCTCAACAGTCGTAGTGCACCTTTACGATTTAAAAGTACAGACAGAACGAGAAAATGAACTACTAAAGTTAAGACTAGAGATTGAGGAAGTTTACAAAGGAAACACTCATACTTTAGAACTCAATACGCAAGCAATTACAACACTTGCGAAAAGCATTGATAAATTAAATAGTGCGGTGGATTTAATGCAAGATAAAATTGTAGACCTTGCGACAGAGCAAAGCGCAACAAAGGAAAGTGTTAAGTCAGCACATAAAAGAATTAATGAGTTAAACGAAAGAGGGATTGTTAATGACCATAGATAAGCTAGAATTGATAGGTAAGGCTAAGCGAATATTCCAAAATATGAGCGTGGCCAACATCCATCCTACTGGAGTATTGGCTACACGATTATTGGTGCTAGTTATGCTAGTTCCTATCTTATTAGTTGTCGTTGAGTACGTGCTAGCCTTTACTAAGGGGCACGTTTCCGATGACCTAGGTAAGTTAATTGTGGTCGGCATTAACATAATCGACCACATCTTTATTCCGTCGGTGTTGACAGCGCTCGTAGGGTTCCTAGCCCTATGGGTGGATAGAGACGGGGACGGCATTCCAGATCAGTTAGAAAAGGAGGACAAACGATGAAAAAAGGATTTGATATTTCAGCATGGCAAGAGACGGAAAGCGGAATACCTTATTATGATGAGCACCGTATGCAACAAGCTAAAGACGAAGGCAATGAATTCGTAATTATTAAATTGGGCGAGAACTATACTGTTGATGAATTCTTTGAGCAGCATATCGCAGCAGCATTAAATGCGGGCCTTGAAGTAGGGGTGTATTATTTCAGCCATGCATACGATGAGGTAACTGCAGTACAAGAAGCAGAATGGGTACTTAATACGTTAAATAGTTATGGATATACTGACTATCATTTACAAGCGGGCATTTGGTATGATTATGAAGAGCATAGACAACTACGTAACATGATTAATGCTGGGGCATTGACAAGCCAAGAAATGACGAATTGTATTAGCAAGTTTGTAAATATATTATGGGGAGCTGGTTTTAAAAATGTAGGTGTGTATAGTGGATATTCCTTATTGTGGGATGAAACATATGCATATAGCCAAATGCCTAGCGTCCCTGTATGGTGTGCCCAATATGATTCGCAATGCGATTATCCAAATATCAGAATATGGCAATATAGCGATTGCGGAATGGTAGCTGGTAAAGAAGTTGATGTCAACTACATGTATGACGGGGAGTAGCTATGTATGAACGCATCAAAACTTATATTAGCCGTTATTCTTGGATTTACTACATTTGCGCTGCCGTGTTCATTCTCTTATTCGGCAGATTTATCTTCGATGGAGGTAACGACTCAGACTATCAACGTGCCACTGACCACTTGGAACGAGCTCAAGAGCAACAACGAGAAAGCCTTGACCTTAATCAGACAATCAAGGCTTCCGTTGACAGAAGCGCAAGCCTTAACCGTGAAGCAAGCGAGCGAATTGAAAGAATTGAAGTCTATCAACATCAAGCAATCACAAGAATTGATGAAAGCACAAAACGACTTGATGAGGCAGAAAGATTACTTGAACGAAATGAACAGCTCGTTAGAGATGTTGAGCAAGGACATCAAGCGCAACAAGGCGACAGAACAACGGCTACACCGACAACGCAACAGGTGGGCAATCGTTAGCGGTTTATTACTTGTTGGATTAGCTGTAAAATAAAATTTAATATAATAAAAAAGCCTACCAGCCATTAATGTATAATTGATATATTTTTAGTTGAAATTTAAGGAAACACTTAACTCTACATATGATAAGGTGTATAATAATATTGCAAGATAATAAAGTTATTAACGAAAGTAGTATAAGATAAATTTTACTTTTAATCATTTTGCGTGTAAGCTTAACAAAAGGGGTATATACTGCTTTATCAAGTGTTGTAGAGTTAAGGGGTGTAAATATAATGAAAGGAAAAGGGCAACAAAGTACTATCTATGATGTAGCAAAATATATAATTGATAACTTTGGACCAATGTCAGCGATGAAATTACAAAAGTTAGCTTTCTATTCACAAGCAATGGCATTAGTGTGGGATGACGTTCCAATTTTTGAAGATGATTTTGAAGCATGGTCTAAGGGGCCAGTTTGTAGAACTCTATTTCAAGCACATAAAGGGATGTTTATGATCGAGAGTGCAGAATTTTTAGATATATATAAACCAGATATTAACAGAATAAGCGAAGATCACAAAGATACTATAAATGCGGTTTGCAATAGTCTTAAAGATGTGTCCGGATATGAGTTAAGTCAAATGACACATTCCGAAAGACCTTGGATAGATGCTAGAGATGGATTGCCAGTTGGCGCACATTGCGATAGAATTATCTCTAAACAATCTATGGAAGAGTATTATCAAGGAAATTGGTGATATGGCAACTAAAAAAGGTAGGACTACAATAAAGCGTTCTACAAAACCAATTTCTAAGGGGCGCAACCATGACGCAGAGTTATTTAAATGGTCTTTCAAATCGTATTATAAGGAACATAAATGCTGGTGTGAGTTAGAAGGTAATGATGTTATCACTAATATTATTCATAAGTTAGAGGATTATGCTACACAAACGTGGTCCGCAGTGAAATCTGCATCAGGAGGCAAAGGTGAGGGTAATGGTACTAATAATCACTCTATCCTGGCTAATAAATTGCCAAAAGAATATAAAGAGCAATATATAGCATCAGGCTATATGAGGGAGTTCGAACAAGTATTTTCATTGCGGTTAACAGGGAAAAAGAGATTAATTGGATATGTATTGAGGGGGACTTTTTACCCTTTGTGGTATGATAAGGATCATTTCATTTTTCCTGTTAAGTAATAGAAATTATAATAAGTAAAATCTCTATAGATAATACAGAGAGACTCTTTTATAAAAATAAAAATTTATGAATAGCACGCTATTAATGGTATTAGGAGTGCTGTAATGAAACTTGAGGATGTAATGACTACACAAGAAGCGGGCGAACGTTGGGGGATTCCTTCAGATTCAATTAAACAATGTTGCCTAAAGAGATATCCTAAAAAGCAGTTTACCGATGAGGAATGTCGTAAGTCTGGTAAATCATGGTTAGTCACAGTAGCTGGCATGTCTCGATTATATGGAAAAGAAAAGACTAAATAGACTAAAAGCCTACCGCCTGTAATAGGTTGGTAGGCCTAATTATTTATTATTGTTAAATATAAATACAGGCTCCATTCTGCTATTTCAGTGTCGGTTGCTCAACCGTTGCTCAACCTGTATCATTGAGAATGTGATAATATCAATGGTTGATGGAGATACTTTACAATTGTGCGTAAATAATAAAAGGGTCCTTCGGGACCCTTTTTCTATTTTGAACAGATGTTTAAACCTATTATATATTAGTATGCGTTATTTTTTCTGTTATAATTACATATACAATTAGCAGTTATGAAAGCTGATATAGTGGGTTACAGTTATATTGTATTATACATAAAGACAACAGAGGCAAGTTGAGTGAATCAACTTGCCTCTGTTGCTGTATAGTTAAGTATGTATGATAGTTGTTAGTGTTTTTTTATTTGGAGGAGTCTATTCTAAGTGATTCGATTAGAATGCTGGAAGAATAGCGCCTTTGTATTTGTCTTCGATGAATTTTTTGATTTCAGGACTTTGTAACGCTTTGATCAATTTTTGAATATCTTCACGTTTTTCATCGCCTTCGCGAACGGATACGATGTTTACATATGGGGAATCTTTAGATTCTAAGAACAATGCATCTTTTGTTGGGTTCAAGTTAGCACCTAATGCAAAGTTTGTATTGATTACAGAGATTGTGGAATCATCCAATGTACGAGGTAATTGAGCAGCCTCTAATTCAACGAATTTCAAGTGTTTAGGATTGTCTTTGATGTCTTGTACTGTAGCAGAGATGCTGTTAGGATCGTTCAATGTGATTAAACCAGCTTTGGAAAGCAATAGTAATGCACGACCGCCATTTGTTGCATCAGATGGGATAGCTACTTGAGCACCATCTTGTATTTCTTTCAAATCTTTTACTTTTTTAGAGTAAATGCCCATTGGCTCTATGTGTACGGCACCTGCTGTTGCAATGTGAGTCCCTTTTTCTTTGTTAAAGTTTTCTTGGTAAGGAATGTGAGCGAAGAAGTTCGCATCAATTTCTTTGTCGTTCAAGGAAACGTTAGGTTGTACATAATCGCTGAATTCGATAATTTCCAATTTGATGCCTTCTTTAGCAAGGATTGGTTTCACTTGTTCTAAAATTTCAGCGTGAGGTACTGGGGAAGCACCAATTTTCAATGTTTTACTTGCATCGGAACCAGTGGAGCTAGTGCCAGTGGAACCACAGCCACCTAATAACAAGGCAGCACCTAATACAGCTGTAGCTGCTAAACTAAATAATTTCTTCATGTCTTATCTCCTTTTCTTTGTGTACTTACATAGTGAATTTCTACTTGCTTAGTATAACAAGAGTTTTGTTATAAGTAAAATATGTTATATATCTAAGGTGTTATAGCTATAGACTATGCTTTAGAAAGCTACTACTGTGAAAGCAATAAAGACTCCCCTCATAAAGAATGCTAGTTCACAATGAGGGGAATCTTTATTTTACATACGAGTATATACGTATATAAAAAAATAAATACTAGTTTTATATGATTGTATTACATAGGAGTCCTATAGCCCACAAGAAGTGATACAGTGTACAAGATATAGAAGTAAATTTCATAGCCTCGTTTAAGTGTACCGGATCAGCATAGGTGTTGAAGATTGTGATGACTTTCATAGCTGGCACGAGTGAGAGTAATGCCAATAAGGATGTCCAAGGGATAGTTCCACATGCCGCCCAGAGGACTAGCCATAAAGAACTGATGAGGAAGAGTGCTCGCAAGAGTTGAAGGCCTCTTTCACGGCCTAAGAGAATGACCAAGGTGCGACGACCGTGGTTAGCATCGTTAGTAAAATCTCGTAAATTGTTGGTCATCATAATAGCACCGATTAAGATGGTGGACGGTACCGCTGGAATCAGGAAAATCCAGTGCAAGGTATGAGTCCAAGCGAAGAGGGTAATACTCACAATGGCAAAGCCCATGGCAAGACCAGAGGCAAGTTCACCAAAAGGGGTGCGAGAAATAGGCTTAGGTCCACCAGAGTATAAGATGCTAGTGAGAATGCAAAGCATACCTACAGGAATATACCACCAAGTGACAGCATTAGCGAGGGCAATGCCTAAGATGAGTGGAAGTATAGTTGTAATATATCCCCAACGTTTAATCACAGAAGGGGCGATGCCATCACGGACGATGGATCCGCTGTTGCCCGCAGCTTGTGTAAGATCTAATCCAGATTTAAAGTCGAAATATTCATTCCAAATATTGGCTGCCATTTGTGCGCTTAACACACAAATTAGAATGCCTAGAGTGTAGACTAAGGATAGCCAAATAGGTTGTACGGTTTCAAATTGCGTAGCCCCCATGGCAGCTCCTAAGATAATGGGACTGAAAGCAGCCGTTAAGGTGCGGGGACGGATTAATGCAAAAAATTGTGACAGATTCATAGTCATCCTTTCATAATTAGAAGTTATATAATATATGGTATCATTCTAACCTAAATAGAAGATAATGACAAACCATAGGGTGAAAAACAATTATACATGAAATGTAATAGTAGAGTATAATAGAAGGAAGTAGACGATAGGCAGAGTATTCAAATTGTCATAGAAAAGTGCTTAGTATACTATAGGGTGGACCTATAAGAATAGGAGTTATTTATGATTACACATGCTCTATTAACAGATATGTATCAATTTACCATGATGCAAGGTTTATTTGCACAAAACAAACATCGTACTCGTTGCGTGTTCGATCGCTTTTACCGAACAAATCCTTTTCAAGGTGCTTACACAGTAGTCGCAGGATTGGAACAAGTTATCGAGTATGTGAAAGACTTGCGGTTCTCTGAGGAAGATATTACCTATTTACGTCAAACAGGGGTGTTCACAGAAGAGTTCTTGACGTATTTAAGTACATTCCGCTTCACTGGCACCATCTATGCGGCGCCGGAAGGTTCTGTGGTATTCCCAGGAGAAGTGTTACTCCGTGTAGAGGCGGCTAAAGATGAAGCTATATTAATGGAAACAGCTCTTTCTATGTTTTTAAATCATGAGTCTTTAATTGCTACAAAAGCTCGCCGTATTCGCTCTGTTATTGGCAAGGATGGGGTAGCAGAATTTGGCATGCGAAGAGCTCAAGGGGTAAGTGCTGCGGTACAAGGGGCTAGAGCGGCTTTCATAGGAGGCTTTGATAGTACTAGTGATGTGTACAGTGCTGCTTTATATGGCATGCGACCTGTAGGGACTATGGCTCATAGTTGGGGGATGAGTTTTCCAACTGAAATCGATGCCTTCAGGGCTTATGCAGACCAATACGAAAATAATTTGGTGTTTTTAGTGGATACATATAATACGCTACATAAAGGTGTGCCTGCGGCGATTCAAGTGTTCCAAGAGATTCGTGAACGCCGTGGGGGTACAATGCCGTCTGTGTATGGCATTCGCTTGGACAGCGGTGATTTAGCGTACTTATCCATTGAGGCTCGTAAGATGTTAGATGAGGCAGGATTTACAGAGGCATTAATTTTTGCTACTAATGATCTAGATGAATATAAAATTGCAGATTTGAAACAGCAAGGAGCAGAGATCACAGCGTGGGGTGTAGGTACAAAACTGATTACTGCTGATGAAACACCAGCTCTTGGTGGTGTATACAAATTAGCGGGCCAATGGGAAGGGGACACCTTTATGCCGGCTATGAAATTCTCTGATAATATTGAAAAGGTGACAAACCCTAGTAAGAAAAAGGTATTGCGTCTCATCAACGTCCGAAACAACAAGCTCATTGGCGATTTAATTTGTTTGGACCATGAAACGGTGGATACTACACAGGAGTACATCTTTAAAAATCCATTGCATCCTTGGAAACAAACGGTGCTGAAAGCAAATACGTTCAGAGTACAAGAATTACTAGTACCTATTTTTGTGGACGGAGAGTTAGTGTACGATGTACCAACCTTGGCGCAAGTGAAAGCCTACGGAGAAGAGCAAATTCAATTACTATGGCCAGAATTTTTACGACTTCGCCGGGCACCAGAGGTGAAAGTGAATATCAGCGAAGAATTGCATCAATTGAAATCTAAATTATTGTTGGAAAAAGTGGGGAATCTTAGTTAGTAAGGAGTTAGTATGAATTAAAAATGTGTGATGGACAGTGTGGCATTAGTAAAAACATCCTTTTAGGTCATGCAACATCGATTGCATTAAATATATTAAGTAAGCCTACTTGTCTACAAAATCGATATGTTCAATAGATAGCAAAGCTCGCTTAATGGACAGTCCTCCGGTATACCCCGTGAGGGCTTTTCCTTTACCTAGGACACGATGGCAGGGAATAATAATAGAAATAGGGTTAGCACCAACGGCAGATCCGATGGCTTGAGCTCCTTTAGGAATAGGGGAGTTAAATACACGTTGGCTTAGCTCTCCATAGGTAAGGGATGTACCGTAGGGAATATGCTGTAACTGAGACCATACTTTTTGTTGGAAGGCTGTGCCTTGAGGTGCTAAGGGAATAATCATCGTTGGGACTTGTCCGACGAAGTATTGATCTAGCCATTGGATAGTTTGTCGTAAAATGAGGGAAGATATGGTTTCATCTATGACTACTGGTTCTTGGAATGTTATCGATTGAGTAGGAAAGGTGAGCCCAACTAATGCTGACGCGGTGGCATATAGCGTGAGTGTGCCCAAAGGGCTTTCATAAGTAGTATAATTAATGGACATATAGGTACTCCTTATAGAGGTATGCAAATAAAGTACAATAGAAGTATGAAAAATAGCTACACTTCGATACCATTACATGCTATACTAGTGGTATGTTATGAATGTCTTATGGTAATGAAAGGGGACAACTATGAAACAAGTGTATACAGAGCAAGCACCAGCAGCATTAGGACCATACTCTCAAGCGTACGTAGCTAATGGATTTGTGTTCATTTCTGGTCAAGGTGGTATTGATCCAGCACAAGGCGCTCTAGTAGAAGGTGGCGTAGAAGCACAAACATTACAAGCGATGAAAAACATCGAAGCTATCTTAAAAGAAGCTGGCACTGATTTTTCTAAAGTTGTAAAAACAACATGCTTTTTAGCAGATATGGGTGACTTTGCTAAATTTAATGCTATTTATGCTGAGTATTTTACCTCTAAACCAGCTCGTAGTTGTGTGGCAGTCAAAACATTACCAGCTAACTTCTTAGTAGAAGTAGAAGTGATTGCCCTAGCAGAATAGTATATCGTATTATACCATAAGCGGTCTAATACATACTAAAAAGCTGTTACATTATCCTTGTAATGTGGCAGCTTTTTGCTTATGGTCAAATGGTGTGACGAAAGTAGTGATAGAATAGGTGGAATTATGTTAAACAAACCCAAATATTTAAGTACGGTGAAAGCCATTATACATATTATTCTTGGTTCTACTGTGTTTGCAGTAGGGGTGCAGGGATTCATTGTACCTCACAAATTATTGAGTGGAGGTATTAGCGGCCTTAGCTTGATTATTTATTATGTGACACAAGGTATATTAAGTTTAGGTTCGATTAACTTTCTTTTGAATATACCAGTACTGTATGCGGCATGGAGATGGTTAGGACGGTGGCATCTAGGAATTACCATATTAGGGACTATCATTATGTCGACCTTGATTAATCTATTGGCTCCATTGGCGACATTGGAATTAACTCACAATCCAATCATTGGCGGTATACTAGGGGGCTTATTTTCTGGATTAGGACTTGGTATCGTTTACCGTGGTGGCGGTAATACAGGTGGTATGGATCCCATTGCTATGATTATTCGAAATCGCTTTGGACTACAAATTGGAAGTATCTTATTCGGCATCAACATGATGATTCTTATTGTGGGTGCTATTGTTATCAATATTGAAGCGGCAGCTACTACTTTGATTAGTACCTATTTAGCAGCGATGGTAACAAATAAGGTAATTACTGGTTTTAACCAACGGAAGGCGATGTTTATCATTTCCTATAAACCAGTGACGATTTGTAATTTAATCATTGATAAAATTGGTCGTGGTGCTACGATTTTGAACGGTGAAGGCGCCTATACACATCAGCCTAAACAGGTTATTATGGTAGTAGTTAGTTTATTGCAAGTGGCTCGATTGAAAGCAGCCGTAGAAGCAGAAGATCCAACCGCATTTATGGTCATTACTGATGCGGCAGAAGTCATTGGTACGGGATTCTCGGCACGATCTACGAATGGAGCTGTGGAACGGGTATTGCAAACCTGCGACCCTGTAAAAGCCGCTGAAGCAGAACAAATGATTCATGAAGTGCAAATGGCAAGAAATGAAATCCCTTCCAAAGAGCATAAGGAGGAACAATAATATGGTACATCCATTGGCAGGACAACCTGTAAAAAAAGAAGATTTGATTCATGTAGATACAGTTGTGAAAGACTTTTTTCGGATTATTCCTAGATATGATGCACCAGAAGAGCGAGTAAGCTTTGGTACGTCTGGACATCGTGGGATTGCCTCTAAAGGGACTTTCAATGAGCTTCATGTAGCAGCCATTGTACAAGCGATTTGCGATGTGCGACAAGAATTTGGTGCTACAGGTCCTTGTTACATTGGACAAGATACACATGCCTTATCGCAACCAGCCTTGCAAGTAGCCATTGAAGTTTTGTTGGGAAATCGTGTGAAAACTCGTGTGGATGCGCATCGTGAATTTGTACCTACTCCAAGTGTATCTCGTGCTATTTTGCGACACAATGCAAATACACCGGTAGATAATGTGGCAGATGGGATTATTATCACACCGTCTCATAATCCGCCAGAACATGGTGGTATTAAATACAATCCGCCTCATGGAGGCCCAGCAGATACAGCCGTAACCAAACGGATCGAAGCGTTAGCTAACGAATATTTACAAAAAGGATTAGATAGTATTCAACGATTCTCCTTTCATCATCTAGTGGGGGCTCATGAAAGTGCTCATTGTGGTTGCTGTCATCATGAAGAAGAAAAAGTGGTAGCACCTGCTGCGATTTCCATAGAGGAAGCGGGACAATACTTAGAACCTTATGACTATAAAATGGACTATGTAAAAGAATTGCCTCAGATTATCAATATGAAGGCGATTCAACAAGCCAATCCGAAAGTATTAATTAATGCCTTAGGTGGTAGTGGTGGAGCTTATTGGCATGCCATCGCAAAAGAATATAATCTAAACTTTACCATTATCAATAGTGACTATGATCCAACATTTAGCTTCATGTCCTACGACCATGATGGAGCGATTCGTATGGACTGTTCTTCCCCCTATGCTATGGCAGAGGTGGCGAAACATTTAGGGGACCATGTACTAGCTATTGGAAATGATCCGGATTATGATCGTCATGGCATTGTCACTAAAGAAGGTTTGTTAGCACCAAATCAATATTTAGTAGTAGCTGCTAAATATTTGAATGAAACTCGTCCGTGGGAAGGGAAAGGTGTTGGTAAAACAGCCGTTGTTACTGGCTTGATGGATGCCTATTGCAAAGATTCTAATCATCCAGTGTATGAAGTGCCAGTAGGTTTTAAATATTTTGCGCCTTTATTATTTGATGGACGCATTGGACTAGGAGCTGAGGAAAGTGCGGGAGCATCCTTCTTGCAACACGATGGATCTGTATGGACTACCGATAAGGATGGTATCATTTTAGGCTTGTTAGCGATAGAGATGGTAGCAACGACGGGAAAAACTCCAGCACAACACTATACAGATATAACCGCACAATGGGGAACACCAGTATTCCAACGAGTTGATATGCCTTGTACAGTAGAGATTAAAAGTGCTTTAAAAGGGATGAAACCGAGTGATGTGACTATGACAGAATTAGGGGGAAGTCCAATTTTGGATATTCGTACGACCTCGTTGTTTGAAGATCAACCCATTGATGGGGTTAAAATTGTGACGGACACAGGTTGGTTTGTAGCACGCCCATCAGGAACAGAAAATTTATATAAAATGTACGCAGAGTCCTATTTAGGTGAAGACGGACTGACACGTCTAATGGAAGATGGTAAACGCATCATTGAAGGCTTAGTAACAATAACTGACTAATTCGAAACGGGCTGAAACAAGTCTATGAAGAGCAAGGGATTCTATAAGTTTATTACACCTGTTCTTGTATGTGCTGTGTGTAACTGATATAATTAATAAATATGGTCTATATATAATGAACTTAGTATTCTGATGACAGACTATTGACAATCACTTGTTATAATCATGAAATACCACATATGGAGGTGGTGGAATGACAGTATATTTATGGGCCTTTGTCATTGCTCTTGTAGTAACATATATTTGCACGCCTTTAGTGAAACAATTCGCCGTTAAGGTAGGTGCTATTGATAAACCAGATGCACGTAAGGTGCATCAAGTGTCGATTCCACGCTTAGGGGGATTGGCTATCTATATTGGCTATATGGTATCTTTGCTGTATAGTGTGAAAGATGTGTCTTCTGTAAAAGGATTGATTGTAGGTTCCATCATCCTAGTAGCAGTAGGTATTTGGGACGATATTAAGCAAATCGGACCAAAAACGAAATTGATGGGACAAATTTTGGCGGCTCTCATGTTGCCACTATTTGGTAATGCTGTGCATTTCATTAGCATTGGTGACCATTTATTGTACTTAGAGTATCTTGCCATTCCTTTGACGGTGTTTTGGATTGTAGGATTTACGAATATTGTGAATCTCATAGATGGTTTAGATGGATTGGCAGCAGGGATTTCTCTTATTGCATGTATTACGATTTGTATCGTGACTTTGCAAATGGGACAAATTGAATTGGCATGCATTACCTTGGCATTGGCTGGGGCAGCTTGTGGATTCTTGCGCTATAACTTTAATCCTGCCAAAATATTCATGGGTGATACAGGCAGTATGTTATTGGGCTATACGATGGCGGCTATTTCCGTCATGGGTAGTGTGAAAACGGCAGCAACTGTAGCATTGGTGGTACCAGTTATCGTATTGGGGCTGCCTATTTTAGATACTTTATTTGCCATTGTACGTCGACGTATTAATGGACGTCCAGTATTCCAACCAGATAAAGGACACTTGCATCATCGTCTATTGGCGATGGGGCTCACACAAAAACAAGCGGTGTTGTTGATGTATGCTATCACTGCACTCTTAGGTTGTGTGTCTATCGTAGCGGCGAAAGCCAACTTTGTTATCGGAGTCTTGCTAGTGCTTGTCATACTCTGTGCATGCGTGTGGACAGCAACGAAAATTGGGATTATATCCAAAGACAACGACGTTCGTAAATAGCTATGCAAAACGCCAGGAGCGCCTCAGAAGATTTTCTGAGGGGCATATGGCGTTTTTTATTACTTCAGGAATTAAGACCGCGGCACATTCCTTCACAAACGGTATTTCATAATGTTTGTTCAGGAACATGCCGCGGTCTTTTTGCATTTGCTTAATGCTAGTAATAAAATGCCATATGCCTTTGGCAATCTGCATCGTGGCTCATGGCGTTTTGCCTTGTACTTGCTCACTCTGTAGGAGGAGAGAACATGCCACGCTTTCTGGCGTTTGCAAAATTAAGTATATTACGCCATGTTGCTTACGCTTATGGCGTCTTGCTTCGTACTTGCTCACTCTGTAGGGGTGTGTGTATTGTATTTGTATCTTTGGTTGTGGCATTTTATTTCGATGTACTTCTTTATAGTTTCTACTAGTATGGAAGGCTTGTACATGATACAATAGAGATAATTGAAAAAGCTTAATAAAGTGATTTAGGAAAGCTTGTGTATGAGGGCTTTCATAGTAAAGGAAGTAAACGAAATATGTGGGAGGTACTATGTTAAAAGTCATGACCATATTTGGGACACGTCCTGAGGCAATAAAGATGGCGCCTGTTGTTAAGGCTTTGGAAGCGGCGCCTGATATGGAGTCCATTGTGACGGTAACGGCGCAGCATAGAGAGATGTTAGATCAGGTGTTGCATTTGTTTTCTATCACTCCTGATTATGATTTAAATATTATGAGCCAAGGGCAAACGTTGTATGATGTCACTTGTCGTGCTTTGATGGGATTGCAAGAGGTATTGAAAGAAGCAAAACCTGATGTGGTGCTTGTTCATGGGGATACAACAACTACGTTTGTGGGAGCCTTAGCAGCATTCTATGAAGGAATTCCTGTAGGTCATGTGGAGGCAGGTCTTCGGACGGGTAATATTTACTCACCATTCCCAGAGGAGATGAATCGTAAGTTGACTGGTGCCATTGGGACTTACCATTTCGCACCGACTACTACATCAGAAGCGAATTTGTTGAAAGAAAACATTAATCCAAATCATTTATATGTCACAGGAAATACAGTTATCGATGCATTGCAAACGACAGTAAAGGATGATTATACCTTTAAAGAAGAGTTGTTGAACACCATCGATTATGTGAATCAAAAAGTTATTTTGGTGACTACTCATCGTCGGGAAAATTTAGGGGATCCAATGCGTAATGTGTACGAGGCTATCCGAGATATTATTGGAGAACATGAAGACGTAGAAGTCATCTTCCCAATGCATAGAAATCCAAAGGTGCGAAACATTGTACAAGAGGTGCTAGGTGATATGCCACGTGTACACCTAATTGAACCATTAGAGTATGAACCATTTGCAAACTTAATGGATCGTACTTACCTCATTATGACGGACTCTGGTGGTATTCAAGAGGAGGCACCATCCTTGGGTAAGCCTGTATTGGTGCTTCGTGATACCACAGAGCGCCCTGAAGCGGTCCAAGCAGGGACGGTAAAATTGGTAGGTACAGATAAGGCGACTGTATACGCCACAGCAAAAGAGTTAATTACGAATGTAGAGGCATATCATGCTATGTCAAATGCAGTGAATCCTTATGGAGATGGATTAGCCTCTGAGCGAATTGTACAAGCCTTACGATATGAATTTTTTGAACATCAAGAAAAACCAACATCCTTTGGGAAATAATCATCGATGCATGCGTTCTAGTTATAATTGAGTTGATACCTACTTTCATTGACAGTGTAAATGAGGAATGTACACGGTTTTGAATCAAATCGCATAGAAAGTTTTGATAGATATAAAATTTATATATTGTTAAAACGGTTTGTATCGGTGGTATAATCTACCATGTTAGAGATATGGGAGGTGTATCTATGGGGAAAGAAAAATCAGAACTATGGATGGCTATCTCCAGAGCATCTACCACAGGGTTTACTATACTTTGTTCTATCGGTATCTGTATGGGGATTGGTTATGCTATTGATCACTATGTAGGAACTCACCCTTGGGGTGTGCTTCTAGGTGGATTAATTGGCGGTTTTCTAGGCCTATATGGTGTCATACGTCAGTGTATGTAAGGAGATTATATGAAAGAATATATCACCTATATCAAAAGTCATTGCCGATGGATACTTTCAGTGGCTATACTAGGTGTAGTTGTGTTATGGCTCCTAGATTGGTCTAGTCATATTACTGGTTGGCTGTGGGGGATGATGACCTATGTTATCTATTTCCTGTATTTAGCGTTACAAACCTATAAGATGAAAGATGCCACCTTAGAAGATGTAAAACGACGAGTTTGGATTGGTGTTATGAGTCGATTTAGCTTAATTGTATTGTTGGTGGGCATAAGCACGCAAATACCTTCGATTTCCATGAAAGGTGTTTTAGGTGGCGTCTGTGTGTTTGTTCCCATGCAGTATATTGAGTATAGTATGTATGTGCGCCAACGTATTAGGTAATCATCTATGTGAAAGGGGGTGGGAATATGGAGTTGCATGCAGGGCATCATCATGTTGTTCAATGGATGGGGATCTCTTTTAATATGGATACGTTGTATATGACGTGGCTAGTGATGGCGATTATTATAGTGGTCACACTATTAGCTACGCGCTCACGTGCCATGGTACCACAAGGGATTCAAAATGTGATGGAAAGCGTGTTAGAAGGGTTGACTGGTCAGTTTAAAACAAACTTAGGCAATCAATGGAAGTTTTTAAGCTCCATACTATTTACGTATTTTTTATTTATTTTGGTAAGTAATGAGTTAGGGTTGATTCCAAGTCCGCATATCTTGGCATCGCCAACAAATGACATTAACACGACATTGGGATTAGCCATTTCAAGTTCAATTCTGGTATGGATTGTGGGTTTGAAAGTAAAAGGAATTGGCTATTTTAAGCATTTTGTACAGCCATTTAAATTATTTATCATTATCAACTTAATGGAAGAAATAGCGAAACCTGTTACATTAGCATTCCGTTTGTTTGGTAACATACTAGCGGGGGAAATTCTTTTAGAATTATTATATGCCTTGGTACCCTATGTACTTCCTATCGTATGGTTAGCTTTTAGTCTAGCAATCGGTATTATTCAAGCGTTTATTTTTGCCATGCTCGTTACATCCTATTTGGGGATGACAATTGGAGATGGACATTAATAGTTTAGGAGGAAATCATAATGGAATTATTATTAGCAAAAGCGTATGTATTGGTTGGTTCTGCCATTGGCGCTGGTTTAGCAATTGGTTTAGCTGCGATTGGCGCAGGTATTGGTGACGGTCTTGTATCTGGTAAAGCTTTAGAAGGTATGACTCGTCAACCAGAACAATCTGGTAAACTGTTCACAAATATGTTAATTTCTGTAGGCTTGATCGAAGCGGTGCCTATTATCGCAGCAGTTATCGCGATTGTATTAGTGTTCGCAAACCCATTGGTAGACTTACTTAAATAATAGACATTAGCTAAGAGGAGGTATGACCGTTGGTAGATTTAAATGGCACACTCGTACTTCAGATTTTAAACTTTATCGTGCTAGTGTTGATTTTAGCGAAGTATGCGTATAAACCGTTATTGCAAACTATGGAAGAACGGAAACGTCGCATTGAGAATGATCTTACCAGTGCAGAACAAGCTAGAGAAGAAGCGGCTGCGTTGAAAGCTGAATATACAGCGCAATTGCAAGAAGCTCGTAAAGAAGCACAAGGCATTATCGAGTCCGCAAAACAACAAGCAGAAGCTGAATCACAAGCACAAATCAAAGAGTTACGAGCTCAACTAGTGAAAGAAAAAGAAATTGCCCGTCAAGAAATTGAACGGGAACGGGAAAAAGCAATGCAACAGATTCGTGCAGAAGTAGTGAATTTGTCTGTACAGGTAGCTGGCAAATTAATTGGAAAAGATTTTTCCAGTGCTGATAATGTAGCTCTTGTAGAGGATACCATTGCAAAACTTGATAGTACAACTATAAGGTCGTGATACGATGAGTGTAGAAAGAATTGCAGAAGCATATAGCTCCGCTATATTTGAATTAGGACAGGAATCAGGTTTGTTACCGCAATTTGATACAGATCTTTCCTATGTGCAAGATTTATTTTCCACCCATGAGGAATTACGCCAAATTTTAATCAATCCTATGTTAGAAGTAGCTGGAAAAAAGAAGATTTTAGAACAAATTTTTGGTGGCGAAGTGCACCCATTGATTATGAATTTTCTCTATGTTATGGTGGACCGCCGTCGTAGTCCATACATCATGGAAACAGCTCGTGCTTACGTAAAACGATCCCGTGAAAGCCGTGGTATTTTGGAAGCGAAAGTGACGGTTATTGAACCACTTTCAGAAAGAATGCGTGAAAAAGTATTGAAAAAACTGCAAGATATCACTGGCAAAGAATGTGTCATCGAAGAACATGTGGATCCATCCATCTTAGGTGGTATGGTCATTCAAGTGGGAGACACTCGGATTGATGGAAGTATGGCTAGACGATTGGAAGAATTGAAAAAATCATTGCTTAATGCAAGTACCAATAAGATTGGGGTGAATGGTTAATTATGAAAATGACGCCTGAAGAAATTACTGCCATTATTAAACAGCAGATTCAGGACTATAATGTTGAATTAAACGTAGATGACGTAGGAACTGTTCTAGAAGTAGGGGACGGTATTGCGCATATCTACGGTCTTGAAAAAGCCATGGCTGGCGAATTGTTAGAGTTACCTCATGGCGTATATGGCATGGTACTCAACTTAGAACAAGATAATGTAGGCGCCGTTCTCCTAGGTAATGACTTCTTGATTAAAGAAGGTGATGAAGTGCGCCGTACAGGCCGCATCATGCAAGTACCTGTAGGAGATGGCTTGATTGGTCGTGTTGTGAATGCTCTTGGTCAACCTATCGATGGTAAAGGCGAAATCGTGGCAGAAACACATCGTCCTGTAGAATATCCAGCACCTGGTATTGCAGATCGTAAATCTGTATTTGAGCCAATGCAAACTGGTTTGAAAGCCATTGATGCGATGGTGCCAATCGGCCGTGGTCAACGTGAGTTGATCATCGGTGACCGTGGTACCGGTAAAACAGCCATTGCTATTGATACAATCTTGAACCAAAAAGGACAAGATGTGATCTGTATCTATGTAGCGATTGGTCAAAAAGAATCTACTGTAGCTCGTGTAGTTCAAAAATTAGAAGAAGCAGGAGCTATGGAATATACTATCGTCGTATCTGCAGGGGCATCTGAAGGAGCTCCTATGCAGTACTTAGCACCATATTCTGGGGTAGCTATGGGCGAACATTTCATGTACCAAGGTAAACATGTACTTTGCGTATATGATGATTTAACAAAACAAGCTGCTGCATACCGTGCGATGAGTTTGTTATTACGTCGTCCTCCAGGACGTGAAGCGTACCCTGGTGACGTGTTCTACTTACATTCTCGTTTATTGGAACGTTCTGCTAAAGTATCTGATGAATTGGGTGGCGGTTCTATTACGGCTTTACCAATTATCGAAACACAAGCAGGTGACGTATCTGCTTACATCCCAACGAACGTAATCTCCATTACAGATGGGCAAATTTTCTTGGGTACAGATATGTTCTACTCTGGCGTTCGTCCAGCTGTTGACGTAGGCTTATCCGTATCTCGTGTAGGTGGTAGTGCTCAAATTAAAGCGATGAAACAAGTAGCTGGTAAATTGCGTTTGGAATTGGCACAGTATCGTGAATTAGCGGCCTTTGCGCAGTTCGGATCTGATTTAGATGCGTCTACAAAAGCACAATTGGATCGTGGTGAACGCTTAACAGAAATGTTAAAACAACCACAATATTCTCCATTAAAAGTAGAAGAACAAGTGGTATGTTTATATGCGGGTATTAATGGCTATTTCAAACGATTAGCTGTGCATGATGTACCAGCTTTCCAAGATGCGTTATTACAATATGTACATGGAAATTATGCCAATATATTAGCATCAATTAGAGATACTAAGAAATTAGAAGAAGATACAGAAAAAACATTGCAAACTGCGATTTTAGAATGTATTGATGTCTTTGGTGCTACTCACGAATTATTACCAGAGGAGGCGTAATCTATGAGTAGTGCACAAGACTTACGCAAGCGTATAAAAAGTGTCACTAATACGCAGCAAATTACAAAAGCTATGAAAATGGTAGCATCTGCTCGTCTACGTCGTGCACAACAAAAAGCGAAAGGTACTGAACCTTATACAGAACGTCTCCGCCACATGCTGCATCAAAGCATGTCCTCTCTAGATGGAGGTGCGGATTTACCACTACTTACAGTTCGTCCTGTGAAGAAGGTAGCCTATGTGGTGGTAGGTGCTGATAAAGGTTTGGCCGGTGCCTATACTAGTAATATCATTAAATACGTGCAGGCTTTATTGCAAGATAAGCCAGCTGAGGACTATGGTCTATTCACAGTGGGTCGCAAGCCAACGGAATATTTCACAAATCATGGTTATTCTGTAGTGTCTGACTTGCAAGGATTTTCTGATAAACCAGGCTTTCATCATGCTCAGAATATTGTGGAACAAGTGAAAACAATGTTCTTATCTGGTGAGGTAGATGAAGTGGTATTGGTATACACCAAGTTTGTGAACTCCTTATTGCAAGAAGTGACTCATGAGCGCTTATTACCTCTTTCATTAGAAACGGATACAGAAGCAACTGGTGAAAGTTTATTCTATCCAGACCAAGGCTCTGTATTGGAACAATTGTTGCCAGCCTATGTGGAAAGCACTGTATATAATGCATTGCTACATGGGGCGGCTAGTGAATTAGGTGCCCGTATGACGGCCATGACATCCGCTACAGATAATGCAGGCGAATTGATTGGTACCTTGCACTTAGAATACAATAAGTTGCGCCAAGCAGGTATTACTAACGAAATTTCTGAAATCGTAGGCGGTGCAAACGCATTGCAATAATAGATAAAGGAGTATCTCGTATATGAGTACAAATATAGGTAAAGTAGTTCAGGTTATTGGACCTGTGGTAGACGTAGTCTTCCCAAAAGGTGAATTGCCTGCTATTTACAATGCAATTACTATTACAAAAGGCGGCGAACAAGAAACATCTAAGATTGTTGTAGAAGTTATGCAACATTTAGGTGATGACACAGTTCGTTGTGTAGCCATGAGCTCCACCGATGGATTGACTCGTGGCATGGAAGCAGTGGACACAGGTGCCGCTATTTCCGTTCCTGTTGGTGATGGTGTACTAGGTCGTATTTTCAACGTATTAGGCGAAACAGTAGACCACGACCCAGCAGAAGTGAAAGTGAATGAACATTGGCCAATTCATCGGGCCGCTCCAAAGTTTGATGAATTAGCACCAGAAACTAATATTTTAGAAACTGGTATTAAAGTCGTAGACTTAATTGCCCCATATGTAAAAGGTGGTAAAATCGGTTTATTTGGTGGTGCCGGTGTTGGTAAAACAGTTCTGATCATGGAATTAATTCATAACATCGCAACAGAACACGGTGGTTACTCCGTATTCGCAGGTGTTGGTGAACGGACTCGTGAAGGGAATGACCTTTGGAACGAAATGAAAGAGTCTGGCGTATTGTCCAAAACAGCCCTTGTGTATGGACAGATGAATGAGCCACCTGGAGCTCGTATGCGCGTAGCTTTAACAGGTTTGACTATGGCGGAATATTTCCGTGATGTACAACAACAAGACGTGTTGTTATTCGTAGATAACATTTTCCGTTTCATCCAAGCTGGTTCCG
>ERZ773250.473-NODE-473-length-22933-cov-39.435265_pt1 | contig 22933 bp, 16 predicted proteins | sample MGYA00511258_ERZ773250 | MGnify/ENA primary metagenome ERZ773250 (study PRJEB29015, sample SAMEA2738164) | human oral metagenome | biome: human oral; feature: human-associated habitat; material: saliva | place: China | collected 2187 ... | reverse complement strand
AGCCGAACGCGACCGCCTGAGCGAGCGGCGCTCCCAGGTCTCCCAGGAGGTCTCGGATGCACGCCGCGCCCTGGACCGACTGAGCGCCGAGCTGTCGGAGGCCACGGCCTCGGCCCACCAGGGGCAGATCGCCGCCGAACAGACGCGCCTGCGCGTCGAGGACCTTCAGCGGCGCGCCCTCGAGGAGCTATCCCTCGAACCCGAGCAGCTGCTTGCCGAGTACGGGCCGGAGACCCTGGTGCCGATGCTGCCGCTCGACCCCGATCAGGTCGAGAAGGCCGCGTCCGCCGAGCCGAGCGCGTACGTGCGCGCCGAGCAGGAGCGGGCCCTTGCCAAGGCGCAGAAGGACCTGGAAAAGCTGGGGCGTGTGAACCCGCTGGCGCTCGAGGAGCATGAGGCGCTGGCATCGCGGCACAAGTTCCTGGTCGACCAGGTCCAGGACCTCAAGCAATCGAAGGCGGATCTGCTGCGTATCGTGCAGGACGTGGATCGCCTGGTGGAGGAGGCCTTTGCGTCGGCGTTCGCCGAGACGCGCGAGCAGTTCGAGCACGTGTTCGGCGTGCTCTTCCCGGGCGGACAGGGCGACCTGGTGCTCACTGATCCGGACGACATGCTGACGACGGGCATCGAGATCGAGGCCCGACCGGCGGGCAAGAAGGTGAAGCGCCTGTCCCTGCTGTCGGGCGGCGAGCGTTCCCTGGCCGCGATCGCGTTCCTGGTCGCGATCTTTAAAGCGCGCCCGTCACCGTTCTACGTCATGGACGAGGTCGAGGCCGCCCTGGACGACATGAACCTGACGCGCCTGCTGGCGATTTTCAAGGAGCTGCAGGAGACCTCGCAGCTGATCGTCATCACCCACCAGAAGCGCACCATGGAGATCGCGGACGCCCTCTACGGCGTCACGATGCGCGACGGAGTCACGACGGTGGTGTCCCAGCGCTTGGTGGACTAGGGGAGACACCCGCAACGTTCAGGCGATGCTATATGTGCTTAGGGTTCGTATGAATCATTGGATGCACTTTAACTTGAGAGAAATACCTGGGTGATTAAGCGGTGTACATACTTGGCGCTCTCAGCATTCGTAAAACTATGTAGATTGAACGCATATCAGCGAAAAGCTGGGTCGAGGCCCAAGGTTGGTCGGGGAAACTGAACCGCGTTGGGCCTCGACCGCTATGTGCCTTCTTTTGGTGAATGTCAGAAACGTCGTACCACCAAAGGAAGTTGGCGAGTGCTTTCTATTTGACTAGCTGTTTGTCGAGCTCAACGGATCATTCTTCCTGTATCCTTTGATCAACTCTGGATCGGAGTCTTCGTAGATGAAAATACCGAAATCATCGAAAGCTTCGGCCAGGTCTTCAAACCCCTCTGCCACAGGAACCCATGGGTAGGTCGCCTTGTCGGGCCCACTGTTCGGGGCGAAGATACCGTCTTGGCTAAAGCGATAACCGAAATACGCTGCGGCGATTCGAGTCCACTCAGTCTTTGAGATGTGGCCGATGATCGCCAGACGTGTTTGGTCGTTCACATAAGATTGGATCTTCTCAAGTTCGAGACTTCCGCTTCCTACGAATCCGCGGAGCTCTTTAATTCGCTCATTTGACAGTCGTGAGGTGAGAGGCTTCATTGCTGACCCTTCAGTCGAAGTGTGTACTTTTCGCGGTGTCAATGCTACTAGCCGCGTATTGAAAGTGTTTCATATTGAGCTGTCAAGTGTTGTCACTTTTGGGCATGTTTGTAAATACAAGAGAAAATATGGAGCTTTGATTGTAGTTTCCTGTAAGTGACTGGACAGGTGTATTAGGGTCGTTATAACGAATATTGCGAGTGCATAGCCGGCGTTCTTTGGTTGGTCTATGGGCTCTTCAGAGTTGGGTGTGGGTGGAGGCTTCTAGGCCTCCTGCGATGAGGAGCATTCGTGCTTGGTGGTTGGTGGGGTTGCGGTAGCCTCTGGCGGTGCGTTTGCCTCGTTTGATAATGTCCGTTGATGGCTTCGGTGGGGTGCGTCGTCGGCTCCGGTTGTGTCGAAGTAGGCGTCGAGTGTGTCCTTCCACGTCCATAGGGTCCGGCCCAGGCGAGCAATTTCGGGGATGGAACACGTTGGTAGGCGCTTCATGAGGTGTGTGGCCAGGCATCGGCCGTGGGCGGGTGTGGCTTGGTGGAAGACGTCTCGCATTTGCTGGGCGCAGTGGTCTGCGACTTCGACACTAGTTGTGTGCTTCATCTGCCGTGAAGGCTTCACGGAGTCGTTCTTGTTGACGCGGGGGAGCTTGTGGCGTGAGGCGCGCAGGAGAAGCCGGATTTGGTAGAGGGGATCACCCTTGCGCCCGCGGTGACCGGTCGTGTCTTGCTGGACGCGACGGCGTACCTCACCTGGGGTATCACCGGCGAGTGTGACGATGTGAAAGGCGCCTCGCACGCTGGTTGCGTCCTTGGAGCAGGCCAAGCGATGGCGTTCTTGCTGTCCCTGGAATGGGATCTAGCGTCGCGATTCGTACTCCCGCGCACAAGCCTGTTCCGCGCTCGGCAAGCCAGTTCTTGTACACGGTGCCAGACCTTCCCGGGACCAGGTCCACTCAAGCGGGCCGCGGGATGTTCCTTCCCGCGAGGCAGGTCCATGATGCCGGTGAGCTCGCGGGCCCTGTTGGCGTCGGTTGTGGTGGTGCCACACGCCTCTCATCGACTCTGGGTGCCCGAACTCCTGCGAAGCGGGCGGGGTTCAGATGCGGCCGTGCAGGCACGGCTTGATAGGGATCACACGGCGTTCCACCTAGTTGCCCGGTGTCGAGCCAATACTGCAATTGGTGGCTCCCTCGACGCGCAACTGTCGGATCGCCCAGTGGATTGCCCGCGTCACCAGACGCGCCCGGGGTGCGCACACCTTCTCGCTGCGGCCCAGGAACGTCACCGTCTGGCAGGTGCGTTCGCGGCATATCCAGCGCCGTATTGTGCCACCGGATCCGCACCGGAACCTCGGCCCAAGGCGCGTCGATCGCCTCCACTACCACGCGCCCGTGACCGTGAGCAAGTCACCCCACAACCCGGGCAGCCAACCAGCCGGTTGCACGACAAAACATCGAGCACCAGAGCATCTGGGGTGCGAGCCATGCCCATCAGATGGAAGCCCTCCCAGTCGACGAGCAGAGCACACCGATCACAACGATCAAGCGACACAGAGCAGTAGGTAGGGTGAGACATCGCGCGAGGTCCTTTACGACAGCGGGGTGAAAGTCAGCTCATCATCAAGGACCTCGACCTCTACGCCTGACCAACACCCACTCACCCACACTCAAGTCGGAAGAGCAAAATGAACCGTCAACATAGAAAATAGTTGCTACCATACTTAGCAAGCTTGGATATAGAGGCGCATCTAAGTTAGTTAACAAAAATGCGAGACAATCTAAAACCCATAAATCCGACGACGTGAACTGAATGCCTCAGCTCCTCCCTCTAGGATATTTTCAATGTTTTTACGTACAGAGACGATATCGAGCGATCCCACAGTGTCTAAGTCCAACTCAGCGTGGTCGCTACTAGCCTGAAGAGTTAAGACGAGCTCAGCATCTCCGAGAACTGGAATGTTCGCGTTGTGGGTTGATGCAATGATCTGACGTTTGCCTTTGAGTTTTCGAAGTTGTTTAACTACTCCGTCATAAACAAAACGATTGTCCAAGTCGTCTTCGGGTTGGTCAATAATGAGTGGTTTATCCGAGTCGGCGAGCAGAATTAGTAGGAGTGCAGTCGCACGCTGGCCTTTTGAAAGTTGAGATAACTTCTTGAAGTTGCCACTGCTTCCGGCCTCAGCGGTATTAAGCAAAATGCTGAGTGAGATCCGCGGTGTAATATGCTCAAGTCGTCGAACTAGATATTTTCCTTCGGTGATCAAACTTGAACGTTGTGCATCTGTGATGCCGCGCTGCACCAGTCCAGTATCGTCATTCTCCAAATATGCTTTGCGAAGATCGTCGATGAAAGCAGGGAGGGTGAAACCGTCTGATTCAAATGCTCTGCGTATCTTATCTTTGCGACCAGAAATCGTACTGTTGATCAATTCTAACGCTGAATCAATATCTTCATGTTCGTCTACTTTGATTACGACAAGCTTTTTCAGCTTCTTATTGATTACTGTCGCGCACTGTGTCAGTGTCTGAACTTTCTGATCTGACAACTTGGCCAAGCTTTCCAGAAGTGAGCGCCTTTCGCTGTTAATAGCATCAAGAGTTTGACAGGTTTGCTCTTTATCGCTTCCAAGCCTTTCTAGTGCCGATAGCTCTCTCTTAGCCTCGTTGTATCGTTGAATGTCAATCCCTTTTGATTGAAGCAATGCGATAGACGCTTCAAGTTCACTACGTTTTTCTTGGGAAGAGCTGTCCCATTGCATTTCTAACTCGTCAAGTTTGGTCAAAAATTCATCCGCTTGTTGCTTGAACTCTGAGAGTTGCCCGCATAACGAAGTTGCAACCTGTGAGGCGTAATCATTGATGCATTTGATTTGAGTGTCAATTAGTGTGTTTAGGTCAGTATCATCGTTTTGGTCGCTGGTGATCTCTGTGAGGAATCTATTGTTGATAGTAGTGATTGTATTGTTGATATGTGTTGAATGACTTGTTATTATTTCTTGAAGGCCTTTGCGTGTAGTCTGAATCCGTTCTTTGTGCGCTTTTAGTTCGTTTTGCTCTTGAATCGATTTAGCATGATTTGATGTTTCGTACTCTGTGATAATTTCAGTGAGTCTATCGCGCGCTGATAATCTATCCTCGATTTCATCAAGTTCATGCTCGGTTGACTCGAGGTGGCTTAAGTTAGTTTCCAGTTCTGATATCGTTGGCCTGATATCGAAATGCGATGTGTCTTCGCCTCGGAGTTGTAGAACCATTTCGGCTAGTTTATCACCATGCCGAGCGAGTTCAGATAGCTCGTGCTGGCTAAAGATGCTGATGCCACTAATAATCTCATTTGGTTCGAATGTGGTGGCGTGTCCATCTGTGTCATATACCTTCGATGAAGGTTCTCCTACAGTTCTTCGAACTTCGTACTCTTTGCTTGATGCTAGTCCGCCTGTAACTTTCAGTGTTATTGTTGTGCCGGGTTTGATTACGGCATCAATTAGGGAATTGTGTTCGTCGCGAATTTGTGATGTAAGTGGACTTAAATTGAGTGCGTAACGAATACTTTCGATGATCGTTGATTTTCCGGTCCCACGTCCGCCGATGATTGTCGTCAGTTCCTGATTGAATGGTACTGTGATATCTTCAAAGAAGCCCTTGTCCCAACTTATAGAATCAATTGACTTAATTTGTAGGCTTTGTGGTTGTTTAAGGCGGATTCGTGTGTCGGGGCTCTTGAGTGCGGTTTTGATGGCTTCCAGTGAGGGTTCTGTGATTTTTAGCCAGGTTGTTCCGCTCGCCTTACTCAATTGGTGCGGAGATGAAATGTCGTCTGCATAGACTTTCGCGAGCTTGTGTGTTCTGTTGAAGGGGCTCTCTTGTGTAAAAATCTTCTTTTCTAGTTCTTCAAATTTGTTTTCGGTTAGAACTGAAACTCCTATTCCTGTCAAGTTTCTGTTGTGGATCACATTCTGTAGAGTTTTTCCTTTCAGTTTGAAGAGGCCTGTATTTTCCATGTTGGCATGTGCGGGAATCGCCAGTGCTCCTCTTGCTGTCATCGCATCGATAATTGCGTTTGTTGTCTTTAGTCCGGGTCCTGATTCTTGCCCGGGGTCGCCTCCGGCTAAAGCAATTGCTGCGTTTATGTTGTCGAAAGGTGTGTCCTCTGGGAAAATCACTAGAATGTGCACCCCGTCGCTCGAATTTGCTTCGAATCCGGGTAGTGCCGTGATGCCAGAGTTTCTTGCTTCTTCGATTAGAGTGGCGGCGCTACTGACACACCAATGGTCGGTGATTGCAATAATTTCTATTTGTAGTTTTTTGCATTCGTCTATCAGTGCTTTATTGTACTGAGCTTCTGTCTCAAAGCACATTTCTGGACTTAGTTTTCCGTGGTAGTAATACGGGTTCACTTGCAGGGCGGCTCGTACCCAGCGAGCTCCGCTACCGGTTTCTGATCTTGACATTGGTGCTCCGTTCTTCAGTGAACTTTCTTGGATCGTATCACTGTTAGTGTTAATAGTGTGCTGTAACTGTCAAACCCTCGTGCCATTCAAGTGATTACAAGCTGAACGGTGGAAGGCTCGCATTGATTCTCGCCGGAGCTAGCGCAAATCGGCTTGATCGTGAGAAGCTTTGTGTAGGTTCTTCTTCATTCGGGGTGATCGGAGCATGCTATGTCGGCGTCTCGGCGTGTACGAGTCGCCGCTGGAGTTAGTGGGGCTACTATGTTTAACCGCTGAGTGTTGACAGTCTTTTTGAGGAGGCTAGAGGTTGGACCTGGTGCTCTTACAGTGAGCTCAACGGACTTTTTCCTCTGTACTCTTCTCGTCATAGGTGGGGCGTTTCGTACTTCGTTCCAGGAGATAGGTTTAGGTGCGTCCGATGTTGATGACATAACGCGGGCGGGGACCCCGTCGGTCCCCGCCCGCGCCTGCAAGCCGTGCGTCCCGCCGCTGCGGGAGCAATGACATCAGTCGTTCATGAAATGGCGCTCGTCCAGGATCTGTGCGCCGACTCCCACCAGTGAGGGCAGGTGTTCGTTTGCGTGGTGGCCGCAGAAGTAAAGCTGGCCACCCGACGGCATCGTCGCACGAACCCAGGCGCGAGCGCCGCAGGCGTCGCAACGATTCGCCGCGGTCAGCTGCGGCTCGTTCAGTACGGGGCGTTCAAGAGTCTGTGCGTTCATGCTTCCATCACACACCATCACCCCGCCGCGCGCACCCCTGTTCACCCGGGGCGCAATCGAGAGCCATACGCCGACACAATGAAACAGGAGAGTGTCAACCCTCTCGAAGCAACCGTCAACACGCCCCGAATGCGCGCGCACCAGCGCGACCTGGCCCCGGCCTCGTCAATCGTGGAAAGCATCGCAGAACCTGCGCCACGCGCACCGGTGGCCCCAAACGGGCATGGCTCCACCTATGATGCACCTCGTGACTCCTACCGACGCATCCGACTACAACGCACGGCACCTCTCGGTCCTCGAGGGGCTCGAGGCCGTGCGCAAGCGCCCCGGCATGTACATCGGCTCCACCGACCACCGGGGCCTCATGCACTGCCTCTGGGAGATCATCGACAACGCGGTCGACGAGGCCCTGGAAGGTCACTGCGACACGATCGACGTGCGCCTGCACCCCGACCACTCCGCCTCCGTCGCTGACAACGGCCGAGGCATCCCCGTCGACATCGTCCCCGGTCAGGGCCTGACGGGCGTCGAGGTCGTCTACACAAAGCTCCACGCTGGCGGTAAGTTCGGCGGCGGCTCCTACGCGGCCTCGGGCGGCCTCCACGGCGTCGGCGCCTCCGTCGTCAACGCCCTCTCGGCCCGCCTCGACGTGCAGGTCGACCGTGGCGGTAAGACCCACGAGATGTGCTTCCGCCGTGGCGAACCCGGCGAGTTCGACGACTCGAAGCAGCGCACCCCCAACTCACCCTTCACGCCCTTCGTGGACGGCTCGACCCTCAAGACCGTCGGCAAGGTGAAGAAATCCCAGACCGGCACGCGCGTGCGCTTCTGGGCGGACTTCCAGATCTTCCCGTCGACCGAGGGCTTCTCCTGGGAAAACCTGCTGGCGCGCGCCCGCCAGACCGCGTTCCTCGTGCCCGGCCTGACCATCAACTGCTACGACGAGCGCGGCGAAGAGGAACTCCACGAGAGTTTCCGCTTCGACGGCGGCGTCGTCGACTTCGCGAACTGGCTGGCCTCCGACGGCCCCGTCACCGACACGTGGCACATCACGGGTGAGGGCACCTACAACGAGACCGTGCAGGCCCTGGACTCCGAGACCGGGCACCTGCGCGCCACCGAGGTCGAGCGCACCTGCGAGGTCGACATCGCGCTGCGCTGGGGCATCGGCTACGACACGACCGTCCAGTCTTTCGTTAACATCATCGCCACCCCCAAGGGTGGCACCCACGTCACCGGCTTCGAGCAGGCTGTCCTCAAGACGCTGCGCGCCGCGATCGACAAGAACTCGCGCAAGCTCAAGGTCGGCGCGAAGGACGGGCGCCCCGAGAAGGACGACGTGCAGGCCGGCATGACCGCCGTCATCACCGTGCGCTTCCCCGAGCCTCAGTTCGAGGGCCAGACCAAGGAAACGCTGGGCACGCCCCAGATCCGCACCGTCGTCAACCGCGTCGTCTCCGACTGGCTCAAAGCCAAGTTCGCCTCCTCCAAGCGTGATGACAAGCAGCAGACCTCCCTCCTCATGGAGAAGGTCGTCGGCGAGATGAAGGCCCGCGTCTCCGCGCGCATCCACAAGGAGATCTCGCGCAAGAAGAACGCGCTCGAAACATCCTCGCTGCCCGCCAAGCTCGCGGACTGCCGACTCGAGGACGTTGAGGAGACCGAGCTCTTCATCGTCGAGGGCGATTCCGCGCTGGGCACCGCCAAGGCCGCGCGTAATTCTCAGTACCAGGCTCTCTTCCCGATTCGAGGAAAGATCCTCAACGTGCAGAAGGCCTCGACTGCGGACATGCTGGCCAACGCCGAGTGCGCCAACATCATCCAGGTGATCGGCGCGGGCTCGGGTCGCACCTTCGACCTGTCGCAGGCTCGATACGGCAAAGTCATTCTCATGACCGACGCCGACGTCGACGGCGCGCACATCCGTACCCTGCTGCTGACCTTGTTCTTCCGCTACATGCGTCCCATGGTCGAGGCCGGCCGCATCTACGCCGCCGTCCCGCCCCTGCACCGTATCGAGGTTGCAGGCAAGGGGCGTAAGAAGCGCGAGTACATCTACACGTACTCTGAGGACGAGCTGCACCGCAAGCTCGCCTCCCTGCGTCGCTCCGGGCGCACCTGGAAAGAACCCATCCAGCGCTACAAGGGCCTGGGTGAGATGGACGCCGACCAGCTGGCGGAGACGACTATGGACCGGGCGCATCGCTCGCTGCGTCGCATCACGCTGGCCGACGAGGAGGCCCTGCGCCAGGCGGAGGACGTGTTTGAGCTGCTCATGGGTTCGACCGTGGGTCCGCGTAAGGAGTTCATCGTCGAGGAGTCCGCGGGGCTGGATCGCACGCGTATCGACGCGTGACGTGAAGCGGAAAACGCTGACTCGGTGCACAAACGTTCAGGTCTGTTGGCCATATGTCAGGTCCCAGTGTGACTAAAGGCCCTATCAGCCGGTAGGATGTTACGCATGACAGGACTTGCGCAGCGACTCACGCCGCCCGGGTCCGTCCCGTACCCGGGTAATCACCTCGGGTTGCGCTGGCGGCCCATGATCGGTCGTGACGCGCCCGCCGTGTATGCACTCATCTCCCTGATCGAAGACGACGATAACGCCATCCGGCGCACGTCCGTCGACGATATCGCGGACATGATGGAGGGCGAGAACGGACGCGACTGGGTCGACACGATCGTCGGCCTCGATGCGAAGCGAAACATTTGCGCGGTGGCATCCGTGCGCGTGCTACGCGGCATCCACGAGGCCGCGACCGCCATCGTGAGCGCCTACATTCACCCGCACTGGCGTGGCCGAGGCGTGGGCCGAGCCCTGCTGTACTGGCAGGACGGACGCGCTCGCCAGATGCTCGTCGAGGCATTCGGCGCCGAGTCCGAGGTCCCGGTGTCCATCTCGAACCTCGTCGACGCGCACATGACCGACCGTCGCCGTCTCTACATCGCTGCCGGTTTCTTTGCCAAGCGCACGTACCAGGTCATGTACCGCGACCTTGCCGGTGGTGAGGTCGCCCCGCAGCCGCGCCACGGCTACCGCGTCCTGCCGTGGACTCAGGTTCCGCAGGAACAGATCCGTGCGATCCACATGGAGGCTTTCCAGCAGGCGTTCCGTTCACCGCTGCGTGCTCTGTGGTGGGATGACGCCATGAATCACTTCGATCCGCGGTGGTCCTTCGTCGCTGTCGACTCCGAGGGTGAAGTGGTCGGCTACGCGATCACGGGTCGTCCCGCGCAGCGCTGGGTGGCCACGGGTCGGCCGGAGGCGTACATCTACCTGCTGGGCGTTGCTGAGGCTCACCGTGGCCGTTCCGTGGCGACAGCTCTCGTTGGGCACACGGTCGCGGCAGCGTCGGCCTCGGGAGTGAGCCGGATCGGCCTGGATGTCGATATGTCGAGTCCTGACGGCGCGCATAATATCTACGAACACCTTGGCTTCGTTGATGAGGCCGCCGAGGTATATTACACGATCGACCAGTAGAGCCGGAAGGAGGCGAGCATGAGCATTCCTCTCGCACAGCGAGCAAATGCTCCCGAGTTCGTCCCCTTCCCGGGCGAGCATCATGGGATTGAGTGGGAGGAGCTGACGCTTGCCCACCACACAGGTCTTGCTGCCCTGTTTGCTCGCATGGAGGCCCGCGATAACCCGCCGTATCGCACGAGCCCGGACGAGGTCGAAGAGATGCTCTCGAGCGCCTCGCAGTGGCGTGGCCTGGTCGGTATTGCGCGCAGAGGAATTGCAGCAGGACGCATCGTTGCTTTCGCGCAGGTCGTCTTGCGTTTTCCGGGGCGTGTGGAGTGCGTGTGCGTTGGGGGAGTGGATCCCGACTTCCGCCGCATTGGCCTCGGTAATGCGATCGTGGACTGGCAGGAGGGGACCGCGCGCCAGATGCTGGCCGGGGTCGAGGGAGATGGTCCCGCACAGATCACCTGCCACGTTGAGACCGGACAGGATGACCTCGAAGCGCAGCTGAAAGTCCACGGATTCCGTTGGACACGCACCTACTACGAACTGCGCGCGTCGCTTGAGGGACTGCCGCAGCTGCCCGATCTGGGTTCGTACATGAGCGTCGAGGCCTGGGATCCGCAATGGGAGGAACCCGCCCTACGTGCGGCGAACCGTCTCAACGAGTTCGAGTGGGGGCGTCCCCCGCTCACGCAGGAGCAGTGGATGCAGGGGCGCACGGCTTTCGCCCCAGAATGGTCGTTTGTTGCTGTTGACCGCACCGGTGATCGACCGCGCGTCGCAGGGTTCCTCCTTGCTTCCCGCTACGAACAGGACTGGGCGGCTCTCGGTTGGCGCGAGGGGTATATCGACCAGTTGGGGGTTCTGTCTCAGTGGCGTGAGAGTCGTGTCGCGGATGCACTGATCCTCGCCTCGATGAGGGCGCAGAAACGCGATGGAATGGACCGCGCGGCGACGGGCGTGGGGTCAGCGAATCATACGGGTGCCCTCGCCATTTATGACTATCTGGGCTTCCGCACGGTGGGCCAGACGAGGCTGTACGCGATTGAAATTTGATTGTCGTTTCACATGGTGGATATTTCCTCATATCTTCTTGTGTAAGCGTCGTTACTTTTTTCTTTCTTGCGGACGCATTCGTGCGCGACAGGTCAGGGCTTTTCGTGTAATCGCTGCCTAGGTCCTAATTGTCCGACCAATTGAATCCATAGGCTCGCGTCAGAGGCAGGAACGGCCTCGGCGCCACGTGCGTCCCATCTCCACAGCGCGGAGCTAGCATGACAACAAAGACGTCAGCATCATCGACTTCCATTCCGCCCTTGGTCATTCGAAGCGCGATCGTCGCATCCCTCGGAGGCCTGCTCTTCGGTTTTGACACTGCCGTCATCTCGGGTGCGGAAGAAAAACTCACCGAGCTTTACGCCCTCTCCTCCATGGGTGAGGGCATGATCGTCGCCATCGCGACCATCGGCACCATTTTCGGCGCCATTATCGCCGGTAAGCTCGCCGACCGCTTTGGACGTAAGCCCGTCCTCTTCTGGATTGGTATTCTCTTTGGTGTCGGCGCCCTGGCAACCGCCCTGGCACCGGTTCCTACACTGAGTCCGGTCGGGGACGGTAAGTTTGTGGCGGCGTCCTCTTTCCCGATTGCCTTCTTCATGCTGTTCCGCTTCCTCGGAGGCATCGGCGTCGGTCTGTCCTCGGTGGTTGCACCCATCTACACCGCTGAGATCGCCCCCGCCCGCGTGCGCGGGCGCCTGGTGGGCCTGGTCCAGTTCAATATCGTCTTCGGTATCCTCCTGGCCTACGCTTCGAACGCGGTCATCCGCGAGATTGTGCATGAAGATATTGCGTGGCGCTGGATGCTTGGTGTCATGGCCGTGCCGGCTGTGTTCTTCCTGATCTTCCTGGCCACCGTGCCCGAGACTCCTCGCTGGCTACTTGCCCACGGCCACGAGGAACGTGCTGTCAAGATTTCTGAGCGCCTGACCTCCACGCAGGAGGAGAGCATCGAGCAGATTGGCGAGATTAAGACACAGATCGCCGAGGACGCCGCTGGCGGTAAGGTCGCTTTCTTTACGCGCCGCTACCGCAAGGTCATCCTCATGGCCTTCTGCATCGCGATGTTCAACCAGCTCTCGGGAATCAACGCGATCCTCTACTACGCGCCCAAGGTCATGAAGCTCGCAGGTGGTGAACAGGTACTCGGACCGGCATTCCCCTATGTCGCATCCGTCATTGTCGGCCTCATGAACCTGATTGCCACGATGGCCGCCCTGACCGTTATCGACAAGCTTGGTCGCCGTCAGCTCATGATTGTTGGTTCTATCGGCTACCTCGTGTCGCTGGGCTTCCTGTCGGCCATCATGTTCGCCTACAAGGGAGGAGCGTTCGAGCAAGGCAGCGCTGTCCCGGTGTGGCTGATCCTGATTGGTCTGCTTGCATTCATCGCCTCTCACGCGTTTGGGCAAGGGTCCGTCATCTGGGTGTTCATTTCGGAGATCTTCCCCAACCGCGTGCGCGCGCGTGGCCAGTCCCTCGGTTCGCTCACGCACTGGGTGTTTGCTTTCATTACCACCTATGCCTTCCCTGTGCTCACGGATAAGCTCGGCGGTGGATTCGCCTTTGGACTGTTCTTCCTCGCGATGGTTGGTCAGCTATTCTGGGTCCTGAAGGTCATGCCCGAAACCAAGGGCATCCCGCTCGAAGAAATGGAAGAGAAACTGGGGTTGACGAATGACTAGGATCGTGAACATCGGGGAAGCTCTCATCGATGAGATCACCCGCCCGAACAGTGAACCCGTCGAGGTCGTCGGGGGATCGATGCTCAACGTCGCAGCCGGACTGACCCGGCTAGGGCATGAATCCGAACTGGCAACATGGTTCGGCCGCGATGCCCGCGGCAACAAGGTCCGCGCTCACGCCGAAGCGGCGGGGGTGACCCTGACTCCCGGCTCCGATGGGGCTGATTTCACGACGGTCGCCCATGCGACTCTTGATGAGCGAGGCCGCGCCACCTACGAATTCGATCTGTCGTGGGACGTGCCCTCCGTGGAGGAACCCGACACCGTCGGACACGTGCACACCGGCTCCTACGCAGTCGTCCTCGAGCCGGGCGCCGACAAGGTCCTGGCCGCTGTTAAGCGTCAGGCTATCCGAGGCACCGTCTCCTACGATCCGAACATCCGCCCGGCCCTGCTGGGCACGCCCGACGAGGCCCGCCCGCACATTGAGGCGATCGTGGCCCTCTCGGACGTCGTGAAGGCGTCGGATGAGGACCTGGAGTGGCTGTACCCGGGCCGCCCCGTCGAGGATGTTATCCGCCAGTGGTCGCAGTCCGGTCCGTCGCTGATCCTGTGCACGCGCGGCCCCTGGGGCGTCTACATCAAGGCTGCCGCCGAGCGTGACATGCTCGTCGTCGACCCGCTGGACGTTGAGCTAGTGGACACCGTGGGCGCGGGTGACTCGCTCATGGCTGGCTTGATCTCCGGCCTGGTGGATGCGGGCCTCCTGGGGTCGAGCGAGGCGAAGCAGCGCCTGCGCGAGGCCTCGTGGGACCAGATCCTGCCCGCCATCCACCGTGGCATCATCACCTCCGGCATCACCATCCTGTACCAGGGCGCCTACTCACCCACGCGCGAGGAGGTAGCCGACATCCTGGCTGCTGATCGCACGCTGCGAGGCTGACGGGAAAACGTCCCTGAACGAATGGGTGTGGGCCCGGCCAATCGGCCGGGCCCACACCCATCTTGCTTGCTTTGTCCTCTCCTCGGACTGGCTTGTCAATGTGAACAAGTGGTCATATGCTTGCAGGCATCCCGTTGTGTTCCGTGGAACACGTTTCGCAAGCCCGGTTTTCCTGGAGGTGTCGAGTGGCCGACGTTGGCTTCGACTCTGATAAGCACGCACAAACAAATGGAGATATGGAGAAGGGGGGCGATCACTCGATGACTCGTGCGCGGCTATCGGACGTCTGATTGACGCGCAGGATCCTGAGCATTGGTCGCAGGAAGAGGGATTCCTGGCGATGCGTACTGCTCTCATTACCTTCCTGAAAATGGAAGATCGGGTCATCAGAGGGGAAACGGGCCGCTTCCAGAAGTTTGATGGCGACGTGAAGACGGCCGTTGCTGCGTTCACGGCCGCAGAGCAGGGGAACACTGACGAACTAGCACGAATTCTCGCTCAGATGGAATCGGGACAGGGAGGTTCTGGATCTGTCAGCGCTCCTCCTCCCCAGACATCGGGTGGGTCGTCGGCGAGTGGTGCTCAACCGGGCTCGTCTATTGGTGGTAGTTCCTCGAATAGTGGTGGCACATCCTCTGGCGGAGGAACGCCCCCAAACTCGGGTGGCGGTTCGAATACGACTAACGGTGGTGGAGCCGGGGCAGCGTCAGGGACGTCATCCGCAGATCAAGCACCGGTGCAGAATAAGCCATCTGAATTCTAGGCAGGGAGCAGGATATAGCTATGGTCGATAGCCCTATGTACGACAGACTGATGCGCCTCGTGGCAGCCCTTGAAAGCGCTGAAGCCTTGGTAGCATCGGATGGTGAGCACAATGCCATCGTTTGCGGCTTAAATGAAGCCAATAACTCAACGTACCATTTACGTGCGAACCAAGGGTTTACTGGTGAAACGGGTAATGAGATCGATGCGTGGGCAGATGCAACGATGAAGCGTGTGCAGGGCATCAAGGAGAGTCATAACTCGGCGATGGAGTATTACGTCGAAGCCCGACGTGCAATGAAGCATATCTGTGAGGAAGCTCAGCAGCTTTCCCCCAATCTCATCGATGCGAGTCTCCAGCAACTTGCGGATGCGGCGCATGTGGTTGTGCCCGTCACAAAGTATCTTGGACCGCTCGGACAGCCGATCAATGCGCTCGCCGTTTCGGCAGACGCCTACTTCCAAGCGCTGATCACGCAAGCCAATGATCGGCGAGAAATCAATTCGACGGACATTCTAGAGCGCGCAAATAACACGATGCAGGAGCTCGCGAACGGTGTCACGGAACAGACTGTGCAGCTGGAAGATCCTGGTTCGCATCAATGGGCTCCTAAAGGCCCTTCTACGCCATCTGTACGTAAAGACATTGAGAATGGGTATCTCAATGTCTCTCGACACAAGCCAGGTGTCTATCCGGGTAATAGGGATAATGACTATGGGCGTTCCGATCTGCGAGGTCCTCGTTCAGGGCTCTATCCCGATGGGTACAACGAGGGTGGCCCCGTCAGTGATCGTGTGATGTCCTCTCAACGGATTCCAAATCGTTTCACTACCGAAGGAGAAGTGGGTTCGCGCCTGAATCCAATTACAGATCCTCAAGACTTGGCGGGAATCGATCTGCTGCATACACGCGTGAATGGAGATCGCCATGCGAATGGAACCATCGGTGGTTACACCCCTGCCCCGCCGACGGATCGTCATCATCCACTCTGGAAGCTTAATGGTGGTCCAGGAGATGAGAAGTCGCTTGCCGCTCGTCTAGGGGGAGTGGGTGTTCTGGCAGCAGGTGCCCTCGGAACGGGTGTGGCTGCGCGCTTCGCCTCTATGTCGTCAGGTAATGCAATTAATGGAATGACATCATTGCGTGCTGGTGCCTATGCGGCACCGGGCTATGGTTCCTCTGCAGCGAGGGGAACAACGACGCCCCTGAGCGGTAGTTCTGGTGTGTCTGCTAATCGCGCCGGTGCAACAGGCCAAGGAGGCTTCATGGGAGGGGCCGGCGGTTCCGGTAGTGGCGCAAAAGACGAGAAGAAAGGCCGCCGTTGCAAATACACTCCATTTCGTGTGGACGATGATGACGAGCTACCCGAAGGCAACGTCAATCCTCTTTCGCAGACATACGGATCGGAGAAGGATATTGAGCCAGTGAGTCGAAAGAATGATGGATGGGATATCAGGCAATGGTGAATTCAGTGAACGCCACTCATCGTCCCCGGTGGAGCTGTGTCGTCGTGGCTTCTGCCGTCGCCCTCACGGCAGCCTCACTTGTAGGACCTGTCGGCCCAGCACACGCGGCTGACCCTATTACTGCCGCTGACCAACCATATTTCACCTACTACCACCTCGACCAAGCCAGGGCGAAGGGCTATACCGGCTCAGGCGTGACAATTGCAATGATTGATGGTCAGGTTGATACAAGCATCCCTGAACTGAACGGGGCCACTATCACAAGTAAGCCGCAGTGTACGATTCACTCATCGCCGGATGTTACCAGCCACGGAACTGGAACAGCTGCAATTCTCATTTCTCCTACCTATGGTGTTGCTCCAGGCGCTGCATTACTGACATATCAAGCAACATTTGGTGCAAATGGTGATACAGGAGATGGCGACTGTCGTGATGCTAGCGGAGCAAGACGCGATAGCTATCCATGGCTGCTGAACTCAGCAATGAATGATGGTGCGCAGATTATTAATGTATCGGCATCAAGCCCTAATGAATATAATGAATTGAAATGGGTCGCAGCTCGAGCGATGAAACAAGGCGTAATTATCGTGGCTGCAGCAGGTAATGATGCGCGAAATGATGACGCCACGTCGTTGTCATTGTGGTCTGGTGTTGTTGGAGTCAGCGCGATCAGTCTTGATGGGGCTAGACAGGACTATTCGTCCTGGGGGCAGGGCGTCACCACCTCTGCTATTGGGGGACCAGTTACGGAACGAAACGTCGCAACAGGAGGACAAGATACAGTCCAGGGAACCTCCGTCTCCGCTCCCATCGTTGCTGGAACCCTCGCCTTGGCGCGTCAGAAATGGCCCAATGCAACGAGCAATCAGCTCCTGCAACTTCTGGTGAAAACGGGGCTGAATCCCGATCACGGATGGAACCAGTACACGGGATATGGGGCTATTGATCCTGCTGCCATCGTGAATACGGATCCGACTCAATTCCCCGATGAGAACCCGCTTGCTGATAAAGGCGGCGGTTCGAGTCCGACGCCTGCAGAAGTTCAGCAGTACGCAGATGGGGTGGTCAATCCAACCGAGATTGTCAACGACAAGTCGTACACGTATCGCGGCCTCGATGAGTCCAAGCTGACGGACCCGATGAACACGTCAACTACACACCTGGGGACGAGCCCGCGCTACCACGCGAAGTAGAGTGTAATAACGAGAGTGGGGTGGCCGGGAGCAATCCCGGCCACCCCACCACAATGACGAGAGGACGCGTCAGCCAATCGACGCGATCGCGAAGGTGATCGGCACACCCGAGCCGTCGCGGCGCTCGTCTTCCGCGGGCAGCTCGATGGGGGAACCGTCCGCGGACGCTGCGCGGCCCGGCTTCGTTCCCACCCACGCGATATCCAGACGATCCTCACCGCGCAGGAAACGCTGGCAGCGCACGCCCTGACCACCTCGGCCCTTCGCCGGGTAGCACTCGAAAGGCGTCACCTTGACGGTCGTCTGACCTGTGCCAGGCAGTGCGCCGAGCGCCGCGGCGACCGTCACGACGACCGCATCGATAGGTGCCTCGACAACCCAGAATCCCAAGGCCTCGGCGCCTGCGTTGAGCTTCATGCCCGCCATGCCACCGGCCGTGCGGCCCTGCGGGCGCACCTTCGCGGCGGGGGTGCGCAGCAGCTGTGCGTCCGACGAGATAAACACGAGGTCCGCCCCATCCGTGCAACGATCAAAGCCCACGAGACGGTCCCCGTCCTCCAGGGCGATGACCTCCCACTCGTCGCGCTGAAGCACATCCGGGCGCAGGCGCTTAACGGTTCCACGGGCCGTGCCCATCGCGACCACGTCGGTGCCCTCGGGGTCCAGCAGACCCACCGCGGGAACGTCCGTGTGTAGCAGCAGGGATGCGGGCATCGCCCCGGCGAGCGACAGTCCTGTCTCGAAGCGGGGGAGCGCCGGCAGGTCCACGACGTCAATACGGTGCGCGACACCGTCCTCCGTCACCACCGCCACCTGCGAGCGGGCAGTCGATGGCAGCTGCGCACGCCACCCGTCCGATGCGGCGCGCGGCCCGGGTTCCAGCGGGTCCCCACCCTCGACGCGGGCGAGCGCGCCCGTCGACGAGAGGACCACGACGCACGGGTCGTCCGGAATCTGAAGGTCCAGGCCCTTGCCCGAACGAGATACCGAGGGCAGCGCAGCCAGCGCGGCGTCGTCGGCTGCGGCTCCCACAGGCGTCCCCGTCGAGGCCAGCAGCAGCGTACGACGCGGCGTACCCAGGCGATCTGAGACCTCGCGCAGCTCTTTCTTGACGAGCGCGCGCAGCAGCTGCGGATCCTCCAGGATTTCACGCAAGGAAGCGATCTTCGCCAGCAGTTCGTCGCGCTCGGTCTCCAGCTCGATGCGCGAGAACTTTGTGAGGCGGCGCAGGCGCAGCTCGAGGATGTAGTTCGCCTGAGCCTCGGACAGGTCGAAGGCCGTCATGAGTCGCTCGTGAGCGATCTCCGCGTCGTCCGAGGACCGAATGATCGCGATGACGTCGTCGATGTCCAGGATCGCGATGAGCAGGCCCTCGACCAGGTGCAGGCGATCCTCGTACTTCTTCAAGCGGAAGCGGCTGCGGCGCGTCGTCACGTCCAAGCGGTGATCCAGGAAGACCTGCAGCATCTCCTTGAGGCCCAGGGTGCGCGGCTGGCCACCGACCAGAGCCACGGCATTGATCGAGAAAGAATCCTCCAGCGGAGTGCGCTGGTAGAGCTGCTGGAGCACGGCCTCGGGGTTGAAACCGTTCTTTACCTCGATGACCAGACGCAGGCCGTGAATGCGGTCCGTGAGGTTCTGCACCGAGGAGATGCCCTTCAGGCGACCCGCGTTCGCGTTTTCCTTGATCTTCTCGATGACCTTTTCCGGGCCCACCATGTAGGGTAGCTGCGTCACGATAATGCCCATCTTGCGGGCGGTCACGCGCTCGATCTGGACCTTCGCGCGGGTCTTAAACGCGCCTCGACCAGTCTCGTAGGCCTCCTTGATCCCATCGAGGCCCACGATGACGCCGCCCTCTGGCAGGTCGGGGCCGGGAATGTAGCGCATGAGGTCGGCGACGGACGCCGAGGGGTTATCCAACAGGTGGATAGCACCCGCGATCGTCTCCGAGAGGTTGTGCGGCGCGATGTTCGTCGCCATGCCCACCGCGATGCCCGAGGCGCCGTTAACGAGCAGCTGCGGAAAAGCGGCCGGCAGGACGTCCGGCTGCATGAACTGATTGTCGTAGTTCGGGACGAAATCGACCGTGTCCTCGTCCAGACCCGTCACCAGGTCCAGCGCAGCGGGCGCCATGCGCGCCTCGGTGTAACGCGCGGCAGCCGGGCCATCGTCGAGAGAGCCGAAGTTACCGTGCCCATCGACCAGGGGGACGCGCAGGTTAAACGGCTGAGCGAGGCGCACCAGGGCCTCGTAAATCGCGGAATCGCCGTGCGGGTGAAGCTTACCCATGACCTCGCCGACGACGCGCTGGGACTTCACGTGTCCCTTGTCGGGGCGCAACCCCATCTGATCCATCTGGAACATGATGCGGCGCTGCACGGGCTTAAGGCCGTCGCGCGCGTCGGGAAGTGCGCGCGCGTAGATCACCGAGACGGCATACTCCAGGAAGGACCCACGCATCTCATCAGACACGTCGATCTCTGAGATGTTCTCGTCCTTCTCGGGAATATCGACGACCTGGTCCTTCTTAGCCATACGCGCCATTATTGCGCGGGTCGGCGCTCATTTCGACTGGCGCGCCGCTTCGGGGCACAATTGGAGGATGGACACATGGACCCGTATCGAACGTGGGGGCTTTTACCCCAAGGCGGTGCAGCGTGCGCTGCGCCGGGCTCTGGGCAGCGCGGAGCCGTTGGCGACGCTGTGCCAGGTGGACACGGGTTTTGACCGGGGGTCGGTGTTCCGCCACCTGACGATCGCCTCGTTGACGGATCGTGCGATCGTCCAGCTGCACGTCGACGAGATGGACGGCGGTTCCGCGACGATTGCGACGGCCGTCCACCGCGTGGGAGACATCGCCGGATACTCGACGATGGAGGTCTACACGGACCCCGAAAACGCCACAGGTTTGTCTGAAATGACGATTGCGCTCGACCTGAAGGGTGCGCGCCGCCTCGAGCTTGAGCCCGCCCACTGTGACGACCCGAATTGCATGGCGGACCACGGTTTGACAGGTTCGTCCTTCCCCGACGACCTGACCTTCCGTATCTCGGCGGCAGCCGACGGGCGGGATGCACTCGACGAGGCCTTGGCGTTCGTGGATCGACTGGCGCAGCTGATGGGGACCCACAGTGAGTGAGGGCGCAGTGACGCTGCATCTGCCCGGCGCTGATCTGCCCCGTGTTGGTGATCCGCTCATCACGGACGTTGTTGCGGGTGGCCTCGCCACGATCGATCCCGCCCTGCCCGGCGCGTCCACTCAGGCCGCCGCCTCACTCGGTATGGAGACGGGCGCCCACCAGCTGCTTCTGATCCTCGTGGATGGCCTCGGGTATGAGCTTATTGAGGAGTACGTGGGTCACACTCCGACGCTGCGCCGCGTGCGAGGCGATGTTCGTTCGATTCATACGGTGGTCCCCTCGACGACGGCAGCGGCGATCACCGCCTTTGGGACGGGAGAGCGTCCGGGCGCCACGAACATGGTGGGCTTTTCCGTCGCCTACGGCGGCGGCGTCATGAACCTGCTCGCCATGGAGGGCGGTCCTGCGCCCTGCGAGTGGCAGCCGGTCCCCACGTACTTTGAGCGCCTGGCCGCCGCGGACGTTGCTTCTGCGGTCGTCTCCCCGGCGCGTTTCGCGGGCTCCGGTCTGACGGGGGCAGCCCTGCGGGGAGCGCGTCACGTGCCCGCAGAGACGCTTGATGAGCGCGTCAGCGCTGCCCTGCGCGAACTGCGCGCCGGCACGCCCGTTGTGTACCTGTACTGGTCTGAGATCGACCACGCGGGCCACGGATCGGGCGTCGGTTCGGACAGTTGGATCGCCAATCTGGAAGAGTTCGATGCCGGGCTCGCGCGCCTGCTCAGGTCGCTGCCTGCGGGCGTGCGGACTGTCATGACGGCCGATCATGGAATGATCAACGTCGATGCGTCGCAGATCGTCGATGTGGCGTCCACCCCCGCCCTGCGCGAGGGCGTGCGCATCGTCGCGGGAGAGACTCGAGCCGTGCACGTTCACGCTGATGCAGGACGTGCCGACGAGGTGGAGGCGCGCTGGCGCGATGTCCTGGGAGAGAGCGCATGGATCGTCTCAGGAGAGGCGATCAGCGCCCTCATCGGCGCCGGCGACGGTGCGGCGGTCATCGGAGATTTCCTCGTGCTCGCACGAGGCCGTGGCGGAGTCGTCGACTCGCGCACGCAGAGCGCATCGGCGATCGCAATGCCGGGTGTCCACGGGTCGCTCACCTCAACGGAAATGCGCATCCCGGTCGTGGTTCTGTCCTAGGAATTCACCGGGAGACGGCAAACGGCCGCTCTGCGCTAAGAGCGACCGCCTGCAGAGAACGAGTGCTTAGGGCTTTGATCCGAACAGGATCTCGTCCCAGCTGGGTACTGACCTGCGGTTTTTCTTTGAGGATGCGCGGGCCATACGCGAACCGGTGATGCCCTGCGCGGGGACGGCCCCTGTCGCGCCTTCTTCAGCCTTGTCGGACGTCGAATCAGTCGGCGCAACGGCCTTCATAGGAATCGCCGGGGTCTGCTGCTCTTCAGCCTGTGGTTCGGTGGTTTTCTCTTCGTCGGAGGAGCCAGGAGCCTCCGATAGCCACGGGAGGACGCCCGACGAGGCCGGGGCCTCGTTCCTGGGCGAGCGCGACGCAACGGGGATGGATCCGGTCGCCGCGGGGCGAGCCGACGGGATCTGGCCGGTTGCGGGGAACAACCCATCCTCGGACGCTTGGGCCGGTGCTTCGGCCTTTGTACGCGCGGAAGCGAGTGAATAGATGCGCGCAGAAATGGGGCCTGTAGAAGCATCTGGTTCGGTGGCCTCGGGTTCTTCTTCGCTGGCGATCGCAGCGAGGTACTCGGCTTCCTCGTCCACCTCGTCGTCCAAGTCCAAGTCGATCTGCTGACGCTTGCCGCGCACAGCGTTGAGCTGATCGAGGATCGCCTCGCGGTTACGCAGATCCTCCTCGTCTGGATCAAGGGCGGCAGTAGACGTCGTGCGCGGCAGGGGAGTGAAGATCGACGCCGTCGGGGACGCGGATACCTGCTCGGTCAGCCACTGCGCCTCCTGGTCGATGGCCTCGAGGGCCCCGGAATTCGACAGATGCCAGTGCGCAGCGTGCTCTGCTGCGCCCTGCACGAACGTGACGATAATCTGCCAGGGCTCTCCGGCCTCGCGCGTGGCAGCCCACTCCAGGGAGGTGGGATCAACGCCACGAGCCGCCAGACGATCAACGACAAGATCGCCCATCGTCGGACCGCCCTCACCGATGCGAACGGCGCGCGCACGGGTGAGCGCATAGTCCTTTTCCGCCTGAACGGGGGCCTCAAAGCGCTCCACGGCGCTGACTTCCATCCCGTGCTCGGAAGCGATTTCCGCAGGAGTAGCACCCGCACGCAGCAGTGCCTGAATGTCGCGAGGAGCCAAGGTGGGACGAGCGGGGGCAAGCTCCACTCGCGGACGGTCACGGCGCGTCGCACCGCGGAGCTCGTCCGAGATCAACACCGAGTAGCGTTCACCCTGGGCATCGGTGAGCACCAGGGACTCGCCATCGGCGCTGGTCC
>ERZ773250.467-NODE-467-length-23149-cov-2.528232_pt1 | contig 23149 bp, 20 predicted proteins | sample MGYA00511258_ERZ773250 | MGnify/ENA primary metagenome ERZ773250 (study PRJEB29015, sample SAMEA2738164) | human oral metagenome | biome: human oral; feature: human-associated habitat; material: saliva | place: China | collected 2187 ... | reverse complement strand
CCTTTACAAACATCACAATCATAAGCTATTACGAAATAGCTTCATTCAGCTTGTATCATGAGCAGACACCATTGCTGATAATCAATCCCTTAATGATACTCCCGAGGTTATTATATGTTATCCTTGAATGTCTTCGGACAACCTACATTCTTAGTATCTTTGCGAGCATAGAGATAATTAGAATAAACTAACTAGACAGGAAGTGTGACAAAGTATCAGAGCGTACAGCCTCAAGGCGAAGCTCTACTTAAAACCCTGAGGCAGTACGTGGAGGCTTTCACGGAGGGGAAACCAATCAGCCCAGAGGTGGCTTGCCATGTGATTTACCAAGGGAGAAATACCCTCTACCGGGTCGAGTGCCCTGAAGGAGACTTCGTAGTGAAGCACTTTGGTTCACTACGGCTACTTCGCTCTGCCTACTACGGTTGGACAAATACGGGGAAAGCACGACGCTCATATCTAAACGCCCTCCAGCTAGAATCCCTTTCGCTGCCTACCCCCGAACCCATCGGTTACATAGAGCAGCATGATGCCCTCGGGATGCTTATCGATAGCTACTACATCTGTCGCTATACAGCCATGACAGAATCCACTCTACAGCCCTATGCAGCTGGGGAGAAGTATTCGGAGCCATTAATCAAAGCACTCGGGGAGTATCTGGCTAACCTACATGAGTGTGGTGTCGTACATGAAGACCTTTCTCCCGGCAATATTCCTTACATACTAGATGAGTCTACGGGGATGTATACGTTCTATCTAGTAGACCTAAATAGGATGCATTTCTCCCCCTACGCTCTCTCTAGACAGGTGAGCCTACGCAACCTGGAGCGTCTATTTCATTCCCACAAAGCCTGCGACTTACTAGCAAAGTCCTATGCGGAAGCGCGTGGCTGGGAAGTAGCTAGCTTCACTAAGGAGCTTCAAGCAGCATGTGATCAGTTCTGGCTAAAGCGTCTACCCAAGCTCGCCCGACGCTACTCTATGCGCGCCTATGGTACCAGCACCAAGCACTACCTTCGACTATACGATCGCTATCTCTGGCGTAGACGTCTACGCCGTATCTTGCCTTCCTCTAGCCTCAAGCAACGGCTCTTCGCCGAAGAGATTGCCTTTTACAGACGGCACCTTCAACCAGAAGATGTCCGCCGTGCTCTAGCTAACAGAGAAGGCTATCCCGAGTAATACAGTCATACAGGAAAGGATATGGATCTAAAGACAAAGCTTATCTATCAGGCTGCGAAGCTACGCCTCAACAAAATCGCCCGCTACGGGGATGACGTAGAGGAGCTCCAGATAAAGCAACTTCGACACGTACTAGATCGCTCCACAGGGACCTCCTTCGCCCAGCTCCATGGACTAACCCGAGCCACCAACTATCGGGAATATGCAGAGCGAGTAGCAGTACAGGACTACGAGGGAGTCAAGGCTGACATTGAGCGTATGATCCAAGGCGAACGAGATGTGCTCATACCCGGTGTATGCACATGGTATGCGAAGTCTAGTGGTACGACAAGCGATCGTAGTAAGTTCATTCCCGTACCCTACCTTCACCTCCAAGATTGCCATTACCGTGGGGGAAGTGATGCCCTATGGATATACCTAAGGAATAACCCAGATAGTCGTTTCTTCTCTACAAAGGGACTTGTCCTCGGGGGTAGCCATTCTCCTATCAAATTAAATGGCCAAGCAAAAGCCGGAGACCTCAGTGCCATCCTCGTCGAGCACATGCCTATACTGGGAAATCTACTTCGTGTGCCAAGCAAGCAAACCCTGCTCATGAGCGAGTGGACAGAAAAGATGCAGACCATCGTACGGGAGGTAGCACATGCCCGAGTGGGAAGCCAATCTGGTGGCTGCTTGTGAGGACGGATATGATTTAATTATCGGTGCATCTTCCAATATAGCGGATTACATGGAAAAGCATGCACCGGATTATCCAAACACAAAGTTTGCTGTAATTGATACGACTGTTGATCTGGATAACGTTGAGTCTATCAGTTTTGCACAGAACCAGGGATCTTTCCTTGCGGGAGCAGCTGCTGCAATGTTCACAAAGAAGACAGATATTCCGAATGTTAATGACAAAAATATCATTGGATGGGTAGGCGGAATGGATATTCCTGTTTTACATGATTTTTACATCGGATATGAGCAAGGTGCTAAGTATATTGATCCCGATATTACGATTTTACAGGCATTTGCCGGCTCGTGGACAGACCCGCTGAAGGGGAAAGAGCTTACTTTGGCACAGTATGAGCAGGGCGCAGATATTGTGATGAACGTTGCTTCCGGAACGGGAACGGGAATTCTGGAAGCTGCTAAGGAAGCAGATAAATATGCGATTGGAGTTGATTTGAATCAGGATGCCGACCAGCCTGGTCATATTTTGACCTCCATGGTAAAGAGAGTTGACAATGCTTGCTATCTGGTTATTCAGTCCGTTGTAGATGGAAGTTTTAAGGGCGGTTCTACACAGTATTTGACTTTGGCTGAAGGCGGTGTAAGCCTAACAGATTTTGCTGAGATGAAGAAAGCGCTTGGAGAGAAGTTCCCGCAGGATATTGTAGATAAATGTGATGAACTTTCAAAGAAGATTGCTTCCGGAGAGATTGTAGTTAAAAATTATGAAGGTTTCGGTCCTAAAGCGTAAAGCCTGAAACTTTATGTTGGGCATGGGCAATTTATTATTCCCATGCCCTTTCTTTATCAAATTAATGAGGGGAAGTAATGAGCGAATATGTTGTGGAGATGAAAAACATCGTAAAATCTTTTGGCGAAGTTCGTGCTGTTCAAGATGGAGAATTTACCTTGACTAAAGGAGAGATTCATTCTCTGATAGGTGAGAACGGAGCAGGAAAGTCAACGATGATGAAGTTGCTTTATGGGATGTATCCTATTGATTCCGGTGAAATTAAGGTTAAGGGTGTTCTAATGGGAAAGATGGACCCTAAAATTGCGATACAAAATGGAATCGGAATGGTACATCAGGAGTTCATGCTTGTCAATGATTTGACGGTTCTGGAAAATGTTATTCTTGGCTTTGAACCGAAGAAAGGTTTAAAGATTGACTTTGAAAAGGCTAGAAAAGAGATTCAGCATTTTATTGACCAATATAATATGGAGATTCAGCTGGATAAGAAGGTGAGCCAGATTTCAGTAGGCGAAGCGCAGAGAGTTGAGATTATTAAGACGCTCATGCGAGGGGCAGATATTATTATATTGGACGAGCCGACAGCGGTCTTAACTCCACAGGAAACTAGAAAGTTATTTGAGATTCTGAACAACTTGAAAAAAGAGCAGAAATCGCTTGTATTTATTTCTCATAAATTGAATGAAGTGATGGAAATTTCGGACCGTATTTCTGTAATGCGTCATGGACTGTATATGGGATCCGTATCTAAAGCAGAAACATCTCCTTTAGATTTAACAAAAAAGATGATTGGAAGAGAAGTATTTTTAAACATTGACAAGACTTATGAAAAAGTAGGAACAAGAGTATTGGATGTGCAGGATGTATGGATACCCAGTCAGAAGGAAACTTCAAAAATTAGAGGTTTATCCTTACATGTGAATCAAGGGGAAATTGTAGGGATTGCAGGAATAGATGGGAATGGACAGTCCGAATTGATAGAAGCAATTACCGGATTAAGACCGGTGGAAAAGGGACATATTTTTCTTAATGGAAAAGAGATAACAAATCAGTCTCCTAAGAAAGTGAGAGAAGCAGGACTTGCACATATACCGGAAAATCGAAACACACGCGGATTGAATAGAACGATGAGTATTGAAGATAATTTGATTGCTGTACAAGTAGATAAGTCTCCTTTTACAAAATGGATGATGATGAATGTACCAGCAATGGATCAATATGCAAAAGAAATGGTGGACCAGTTTGATATACGTCCGAGTGATTATCATCTTCCGACATCCTCATTGTCAGGAGGAAACGCACAAAAAGTTGTTGTAGCAAGAGAGGTTTCCATGAATAAGAAACTTTTAGTAGCAGCACAACCTACAAGAGGAGTTGATATTGGCGCAATAGAGTCCATCCAAAGAACGATTGAGGAAGCAAAGAAGAACGGAACTGGAGTTTTGCTGGTGTCTACGGAGTTAGAGGAAATAACTTCTTTGTCCGATCGAATAATCGTGATCCATGAAGGAAAAATCACAGGAGAACTAAAAGCGAATGAAGCGAATGAGAATAATCTTGGACTGCTTATGATGGGCGGGACAATTCAGGAACATGCAGAGAAAGGAGCTGAAAAACATGAATAAATCTATGAATGGTTTTTTGAAAATCATGCTTACTTTCTTTCTGGCAATTTTTATCGGTGCAATTTTCATTCTCGCTATAGGAGAAAATCCAATTGATGCTTATCTGGCCCTTTTGAAAGGTGCACTTGGAACAAAGCTGGGACGCGGGACAGTGCTTGCAGGGTTTACACCTCTACTCTTAACATCGACAGCTTTTGCAGTGGCAGCAAAGGCGGGGGCTTTTAATGTCGGAGTTGAGGGAGAAGTCATTCTGGGAGGAATTACTGCTGCTTATATCGGTGTAAATTGGGGATTTTTATCTGTGCCGTTGCTTTATATTGCATGTTTTACTGGTGCAATTTTGGTAGCCATGCTATGGGGACTGATTCCTGCAATTTTGAAAGCTTATTTTAATGTATCAGAGGTTTGTGTAACCATATTAATGAACACGGTTGCACTTTATATCGGGTCTTACTTGGTAAGCGGACCTATGAGTGCAGGTGTTGCCACACCACAATCAAAGCCTGTTTTAGTCACGATTCCAAAGATTATGAAGCCTTCCGCAGCGAATTTAGGTATTGTTATCGCTGTTATCGTTGTACTGTTGGTCATTTGGATAACGTATAAAACAAAATGGGGTTATAAAATTCGCACGGTAGGGACAAACCCTGCTCATGCAGACTATGTTGGAATTAATTCAAAGAAAGTTTTCGTTGCGGCAATGCTTTTGTCCGCAGCACTTGGAGGAATTGCCGGTTGTATTGAAGTGCTTGGTGTACATGGCTATTATCTAGATGGATTTGCAAGAGATCTGGGAACGAACGGGATGTTAGCCGCTTTAATTGTAAAGTCTAATATGCTTTTTACTCCATTCTTGGCATTTTTCTTAGCAGTATTAAAGGCAGGAGCAATGGCAATGCAGCAGGCTACTTCGGTGCCAAAGTCTATTGTAGACACGATTTCCGCAGTTTTTATTATCATTGCAACAATGGATTTTGTAATCGAACTGGGGAAACGAAGAAAGATGGAGAAATCGATTGTGGAAAGTACAGAAGGAAATAAGGAGCGTGTTTCAGAGCCTGATTTGTTTAAGTCTACAAATGAAAAAGAAGGAGGGAATCAGTGATGGGAGAAAATTTTTCTAAGATTTTTAATGTATCCCTTATCTATGCAACTTTCCGTGCTTCTACTCCGATTATTTTTGCAGCACTTTGCGCAGCGATTACGCAGCAAGCCAATATACTGAATATTGGTACAGAAGGCATTATGTTGGTTGGTGCATTTACAGCAGTGGCAGTGAGTTATCTCACCGGAAGCTGGATTCTTGGCATTCTTTCAGCTATGGTTGGAGGAGCGCTTATTGCAATGATTATGGCTGTTAGTCACATAAAGTATGATTCTGAGATTTGTGCAATTGGAATGGGAATCAATCTTTTGGCAATCGCACTTACAAAGTTTATGTTGCAGGTCTTCTTTCATACCAGTGGAAGCTTTTCAAGTCCGAAAATCAATCCGATTCCAAAGCTCCACTTTGCTCTATTAGAAGGAATTCCGGTTTTAAATACGTTGTTAAACGATTGGAGATTTACAGAGTGGTTCGTTATTATCTTTATCTTCATATTGCAATTTGTCTTTTATAAGACAGTTTGGGGGTTACGACTTAGGGCAGTTGGACAGTTTCCAATGGCGGCAGAGACAGCGGGAATTCATGTGAATGCTATTAAGTATCAGGCTATGCTTCTTTCGGGGCTGATTGGTGGGTTAGCAGGCGCACATCTGTCCCTGGGTTATAGTACTCAGTTTGTAGAAAACATGACGAATAATAGAGGATTTATGGGTGTAGCGGCGATGTACTTTGGCGGAGCGAATCCTGTGCTCACTGCGTTAGGGTGTTTGCTTTTTGGATTTTCCGATTCGGTTGGAGCAAGGCTTCAAGCCTATGGAATCCCCGCACAGTTTATTCTGATGATGCCCTATGTTGTAACAATTGTTGTACTTGCTATTTCTATGGTGTTTAAGATGCAAACGAACAAGAAAAAAGAGTCCGCTCTACTTTCTCATTGATTGATATTTTGATATTACAAGGTAAAAAATGACTTTTTGATTTTAACAATATAGAGAAAAAAGATAACATTTGTCGGAAAGTGGTAAGAGAGAGTGGACAGAGAGGAGCTGGAAAGATGAGCAGGAAAAAAATAATTTTAGATTGTGATCCGGGGCATGATGATGCGGTTGCTATTTTACTTGCAGCAAAGCATCCAGAGATTTCACTTTTAGGGATTACTGTTGTTGCGGGAAATCAAACTTTGGAAAATACGCAGAAAAATGCATTACGAGTAGCTCAGTATTTAGATTTAGATGTTCCGGTATATGCAGGTTGTGGAAGACCAATTGTACGGGAGAAAGTTACAGCTGGTGATATTCATGGTGAGACCGGTTTGGATGGACCGGTATTTGAACCCCTTACAAGAAAGATCGAGTCTACTCATGCAGTAAACTATATTATCGATACTCTGATGCATAGTGAAGAGAAGATTACAATGGTGACGACTGGACCTATGACTAATCTTGGAATGGCGCTTCGAATGGAGCCGGGAATTGCGGAAAAGATAGAAGAAATAGTTTTTATGGGAGGTTCCTATCAGAATGGAAATGTGACACCCGCAGCTGAATTTAATATTCTTGCTGATGCGGAAGCTGCACATATCTGTATTACATCTGGCCTTCCGACAACTATGGTTGGATTAGATGTAACACGAAAAGCACTTTGTTATCCCGAAATTGTTGAGAGAATGCGAAAAGTTGGAAACAACGCTTCCATCTTATTTGCCGATTTAATGGCATTTTTCTGCAAAACACAAAAAGAAGTATATGGTTGGGAGGGAGGTCCCCTTCATGATCCGGTTACGATTGCTTATTTAATTGATCCAACTGTTCTTACTACCAAAAAGATGAATGTTACTGTAGATATTTCAAGTTCAGAGTCTTATGGAAGAACAAATTGTGATTATTTTGGTTATATGAAGCGAGAACCCAATGTTAATGTAGGGATTGATATCGATGTAGATAGATTTTGGGATATCATCGAAGACGGATTAAGGCTGTATGGCGAATAAAGAACTTTTTACAGTGTGGAAGGAAGTTTGGAAATGAAGATAGCTAAGTGGAGGTCGGTGTGGAAAAATTAAGAAATATATTGGAAAAAAATAAGCAGAAGTATATTGATCGACTATCTGAACTGGTTGCAATAGATACTCATGATCTGGGACATGGAGTACAAGGAGGACTAGAGAAAAAAGGGCAGGATTATATTGCTGAACTTTTTCGGGAGATGGGGGCAAGTGTCTCGATAGATCCTATAAAAGAAGCGGATATAGAAAAGTGTTATTCTCTTCATCATGAAGGAAACCTCGGGCACAATCAAGATAATCGCTATAATGTATACGCGTTGTTCCGAGGAGAAAAACCGGGCAGAAAACTTCTTTTTAATGGGCACATGGATGTAATGCCGGCAGACAATGTCTCGGAGTGGACCACTCCTCCTTTTGAACCTTCTATACGAGAGGGAAAAATGTATGGCAGGGGAACTGCTGACATGAAAGGTGGATTACTAGCTGCTACTATGGCGGTCCAGCTTTTAAAGGATGCTTCGATTTCTTTTCATGGAACTGTTGAAATAACTTCGGTTTGTGATGAAGAGGGTGGCGGGAATGGTTCTATGCAGGCCATTATGAGTGGTGAACGAGCTGATGGTGTTGTAGTGTGTGAAGGAACAAGTGATGAACTGATTCTTGCGCATATGGGATTTGTATTTTTTAGAGTGTGTTTTGTAGGGAAAGCGTGTCACTCCGGAACTAAGAAGGATGGAGTTAGTGCAATCGATAAAGCAATCAAAGTGATTCTTGCCCTTCAAGAGAAAGAGCATGAGTGGCTTCTTCACTATAAGCATCCCTTGCTGCCTGCGCCAAATTTGAATGTTGGAGTTATTCGCGGCGGTAGTGCTGGATCAACGGTGGCAGAGGATTGCATGTTTGAGGTATGTGTGCATTATCTTCCTAATCTAATGACCTATGAGCAAGTTGTAGGAGAGTTTCAGGATGTTATAGACAGGGTTTCAAAGTCGGATAAATGGTTGGAAAAGCATCCGCCCAAAGTAGACGTTTATCAGGCAGGCGGCGGGTTTGAAATGCAAGAAGACAATCTGTTTGTCGATAGCTTTAAAAAAGCATATCAAGAAATACGTGGGAAAAATGTAAAGGTGGTAGGATCACCGGCTGGATGTGATTCTCGTTTGTGGAGGAATATAGCGAACTGTCCAACAATACAATTTGGTCCCGGAAATCTTGCGCAGTGCCATGGAATTGATGAATGGTTGGATTTGGATGCCTATTTTGAGTCTATTTTGATTTATGCACAGTTGATACTGGATTTTTGTAGTATGGATGAAGTGTAGAATCGAGAAAATTTGATTAGAGTTTTTGTATAGGCATATATACGAGAGGAGAGAAAAATGGCGAAAAAAGTTTTGTTAGCAGGTGAATCATGGATGAGTTATACAACGCATGTGAAGGGATTTGATACGTTTTATACATCCGTTTATGAAACTGGTGAAAAGTATATTAAAAAAGCCTTTGAAGAAGGTGGATATGAATTTACATTTCTACCGAATCATTTGGCAATGGAAGAGTTTCCCTTTACGATAGAAGAGTTAAGACAATATGATTTATTAATTCTGTCCGATATCGGTGCCAATACACTGCTTCTTCCGGGGGCAACCTTTACAAAAAGCGAGTTTATGCCAAATCGTTGTAATTTGATTCGTGACTATGTTTTAGGCGGTGGCGCTCTACTTATGGTTGGAGGTTATCTAACTTTCTCAGGGGTTGATGCAAAAGGAAAGTGGCAAGATACTGCGGTGCAGGAGGTCCTTCCTGTGCAGGTCCTCGCTACAGATGATCGAATGGAACATTGTGAAGGAGTTAGACCTGTATTTGTGAAAGATCATGCGATATTTGAGGGAATTGAGAAAAAATGGCCGAGAGTTCTTGGATATAACAAAACCATTTTAAAACCGGAGGCTGAGTTGCTTGCAAGCGTATGTGATGATCCTTTTATTGCATTGGCTGAATATGGTAAAGGAAGAAGTGCAGTTTTTACAACGGACTGTGCACCTCACTGGGCACCACCTGAGTTCTGCGAGTGGAAAGACTATAATCGTTTGTTCCAGAATTTGGCAGCTTGGCTAACGAAGAGTAAGTAGGATGCTTGGGGAGAGAGAATTCGAGATGGAATTCTCTCTCTTCTTATGAATAGGAGAGTTCATGAAAGTTTTAAATTATGGTTCATTAAACATCGATTATGTTTATAGCTTAGATCATTTTGTAAAGAGAGGAGAAACCATTTCTTCAGATTCTTTAGATATCTTTCCGGGGGGTAAAGGATTGAATCAATCCCTTGCACTGGGGAGAGCAGGTGCGAAAGTGTTTCATGCGGGAGCGATTGGGAAAGATGGCATGTTTCTTTTGGATTTACTGAAAAATTCAGGCATTCAAATAGAGCATGTAAGGGTTTTAGAAGGAGTACAGACAGGGACAGCAATTATTCAGAAAGAGAAAAGTGGAGATAATTGCATTATTCTTTATAGTGGAGCTAATCATGAAATTTCAGAGAAAGATATTGAAGAAACATTTCAAAACTTTTCGGAAGGTGATGTGCTTATACTTCAGAATGAAATAAATGCGATTGGAAGGATAATGGAAGAGGCACATCAAAAAGGAATGCAGATTATTTTAAATCCTTCTCCAATGAATGAAAGTATCTTTCAACTTCCGTTGGAGTTTGTGCATTATTTTATTTTGAATGAAATAGAAGCAGCGCAGATTTTAAAACTCGATTTGGTGACTGTTGAGAATGCAGAGAAGATTGTAAGGGAGCTTCATCAGAGATATCCACAGTCTAAAATAGTTTTGACACTTGGAGCGGAAGGATCCCTCTACTTTGATGGAGAACTTTTGCTTAGACAAAATGCATATAAAGCGAAAGTAGTGGATACAACAGCAGCGGGAGATACATTTACAGGATATTTTGTTGCAGGCATTTTGAATGGAGATAGTGTTAAAACAGCAATGGAGAGAGCGACTCATGCTGCCGCTATAGCCATTTCACGTTTAGGTGCTGCACCATCCATTCCGTATGCCAAAGAATTATAAAATGGAATGGATAGCTAAGCATTTCTTTCACTTTTAACCCCCATCCCTTTCTTTCCGAATCCCCATCTTTCCAAATTTTCCGTCCTGTGTCATAATACAGCTTTAAAAAGAGTAGAGTTGAGATGCTGGAGCCGTTGAAAGGGAACCGGCGTGAGCAGTAGGAGAGATGAGGAAAGCAAGATGAATAAACCGATAATTGGAATTTCTACGAGTGTACTGGTGGATGAGAGCGGAGAGTTTGCCGGATATGAGAGGATTTATGTCAATAAAGACTATGTGTCCGCAGTTCTCCGTGCCGGAGGAATTCCTCTTATGATTCCGATGGAAGAGGATGAGGAGAATCTTCGGAAGACGGTCTCTCTTCTGGATGGCATCATCTTCTCCGGAGGGCAGGACATTGCGCCGAAACGTTACGGAGAAGAACCCCATGCCAAGCTTGGAGGAATTTGCCCGGAGAGAGATGCTTTTGATTTTCCGCTCTATCGCCTGGCGAAAGAGCATTCGTTACCGATTCTCGGGATTTGCCGCGGCTTTCAGTTAATGACCGTTGCGGAAGGGGGAAGCTTATACCAGGATTTATCGGAGCGGGAAAAGGAGAGTTTTAAGCATAATCAGGGGAGCGGTCCTTCGGTTCCGACCCATACCGTGAAGCTGGAGAAGGAAAGCAAACTCTTTGCTATTTTCGGGAAAGAAGAAATCCGGGTGAATAGTTTTCACCATCAGGCAGTAAAGAACGTTGCGCCTTCCATATCCGTTTCGGGAAGAGCGCTCGATGAAGTGGTGGAAGCAATTGAATTGAAAAACTATCCCTTTGGCATTGCCGTGCAGTTTCATCCGGAGATGTTACAGGAAAAGAATGAGGATATGCGGAAAATATTTTCTGCGCTGGTATCTGCCGCGGAAGCGCATAAGAAGGATGAGGGCGAAGTCTAGACCTTGGAGAACTGCGAGATAAGAACGGGATACAATACGGAGATAGAAAATAGAGGAAGCAGGGGTAGAGATGAGTAAGACGGAAAAATTAGGATTTTGGTCTATTGTACTACTTACTATTAATTCGATTATCGGTACCGGCATTTTCCTGTCCCCCGGATCGGTGGTGAAGCAGGTGGGCACTTATGCGCCGCTTGCGTATTTGTGTGCGGCAGGCTTTGCGGTTGTACTTGCCTTGAGTTTTGCGTCCGCTTCCCGTTATGTGGTGAAGAGCGGAGCGGCTTATGCGTATGTGGAAGCCGCTTTTGGGGAAAATGCGGGACTTTATGTCGGCATTACACGATTTGTGTCCGCGAGCATTGCATGGGGCGTAATGGCTACCGGTGTGGTGAAAACGGTTTTGCAGATTATGGGACTCGATACATCCCGCTTTAGTCTGGTTACCGTCGGCTTTCTTCTCCTGATGTTCTTACTTTTTATCATCAATGTTTTCGGCTTAAAAGTTCTGGAATGGGTATCGAACCTTTCTACATTGGGGAAAATACTCGCGCTCGCACTTACGATTGTAGCGGGACTTTTCCTTCTTACCGGACAAAATGGCGCAGCAGACGTGTCAATGCTTCTCCCGGGAAAGGAAGGCGGTGCCGTGCCTAATATAACAAGCAAGTCTTTTGTTACCGCCGTTATTGCCGCGTTTTATGCTTTTACCGGATTTGAGGGGGTAGCGAGCGGGTCCTCCGATATGGAGAAGCCGGAGAAAAATCTTCCCAGAGCGCTTCCTCTCTCCATTTTTCTGATTGCTGCGGTTTATCTGGGTATCGTCTTTGTATCCATGCGCTTGAATCCGCTTGCGCTTCTGGAATCGGAAAAGGTTGTTGTGCTGGCGGATGTTTTTCAGAACCCGATCTTGCAGCAGGTGATTGTGCTCGGTGCGTTTGTTTCGATGTTCGGTATAAATATCGCGGCTTCATTCCATACGCCGAGACTCCTGGAGGCGATGGCAAGAGACGGTCAGGTGCAGGCCGTATTTGCCAAAAGGACAAAGGGGGGATTTCCTTTTGCCGCATTTCTTTTCAGCATTGTATTTGCCATTATGATTCCGATGGCGTTTCATTATGATATGAAAGGCATCATGATCATTAGTTCCATTGCGCGTTTTGTGCAATTTCTTTTAGTACCGCTTGCGGTCATCTGCTTTTATTACGGAAAGCAGAAGGGAGAGTTGATTCAGAATCCGATCAGAAACTTCCTACTCGATGTTCCTTTGTCCGTTCTGGCACTCCTGCTTACGATTTTCCTTCTCACACAATTCAACTGGATAGGTCAGTTCAGTGTTACGGTAAAGGATACAGTGGAGCCGAACTACTATGCCATTTTTGCTATGCTGTTCGGGTATGTTCTCTTCCCCATACTTGCCTTTTTTATGAGAGGACGGAAGAGTTCTTTGTAACGGAATGGTATTTTGAAAAAGTTTTCTTTTTCGTATAAAGCAATGTGAAAGCCCCTCTAATCGAAAATAGAGAGGCTTTTCTCTTCATAAAAAAAGCAGATTTCCATCATTTTCTCTTAATTTATGAATAAAGGTGCTTCAGGTATTCTCCTGTGCTTCGGTTATAGAGATTTTCTTCTTTCATATTGCGGTATTCCTGAGGGGAAATTCCCATTTTCTTACGAAAGATTTTCGAAAAGCTCAGAGGGTCATGATAACCTACGAAAGCTGCAATTTCGCTGATAGGCCGATTGGTTCTACGAAGGAGGGCTTTCGCATTTTGGATTCGGATATAGAGCAGGTATTCTTTCGGAGAGTAGCCGGTGTCCGTTTTGAAGCTGTTGAAAAGATGGGCACGGTGCACCCCTATTTTTTCTGCTAAAAGGTGGATACTGATTTCTTCACCAAAGTGGTGTTCCATGTATTCCCTCACATATCTACTGCTTTCCCGTAGCTTTTCTCTTGGGGAGAAGGCAGGGCATTCCGTTTTTTCTGTGCGTTCCTTGTCCCGAATGAGGTTTGCAAAGAAGAGATGAAGATAGGCAATGCGAGAAAGTTGCGCTTCCATTCCGGAACCCTGTTTTTCCAGGATTTTGTTGATATATTGCAAAATGCTGTATGGATCATGTAAGATCCGTACCGGATTTTCCGGACTAAAGCCGGCATCAGAAAGAAAGGCGGCAGTATCAATACCCCGACAGGCTAACCAGAAATAGGACCAGGGGTTCGTTAAGTCCGCTTCATACCAGGCAACGGTATTCGGGTAAAGAAGAAAGGCATTTCCGGCTGAGAGCTGATATAAGTCTCCATTTAAACTCAGTGTTCCTTCACCTGAGTACACGATATGAATGAGAAAAACATCTCTTTTGTTTGGTCCGTATTTGTGTCCGGGATGACAACGCTCTTTTCCGCAGTACATGAGCTGTAGGTCAGAGGCCTTGCTTTCGGTATCTTGAAAATTTGTATACTGTTTATCTTTTTCCGAAAAAAGAGATTCCGTCATTTCTTCTTTTGTCTCATTTTTCATACGTCTTTTTCCTGTGCTTCTTCCTTCAGAGTAAAAAGGATTGAGGCAAAATCGCCACCTTTACGGCTCAGGTCTTCCCTTGCGATGGGAATGCCGATTTCCATGAGTTCTGCCCCGGATGCAACGTAATTCATGGACTTTTTCTGTAAGTTAAATCCTGCATGAAGAACTGCCTCCGCTTCTCTTTCCAAAGAAGGATCGAGGTTTGCTTTTACGCGGTAGAATTTTTCTTTAGAGAGTCCTTTCAGTTTGAAGCGAATCCAGGAGGCATTTACGAAGTTCAGCTTCTGAAAGTACAGGGCAATCGCTTCTGTCCGCTCCGGAGAAACGACGGAGAATCCGCATTCATTCCCGGAGAAAGGAGAGAGCAGACGATAGAAATCTCCTTCTATTTGCAGCAGCTTTCGGTGCTCTTTCATAAAAGCAATTTCCCGTTTTACTTCGGCGAGCTCTATTTCCGACAGAAGGTTTAGGTCCAGTTCATAGCCGAAGGTACCGAAGTAGGCAATATTTGCCCGTGTTTCCAAAGGGGTATGCCGATAGACCTGTTGGTTCGGTACAGCGGATACGTGTGCGCCGATGGAAACGATCGGGTAGGCGATGGAGGTGCCGTATTGGATCTTTGCGCGTTCTCCGGCATCGCTATCGTCAGAACACCAGGCTTGAGGAGCGTAATAGAGGAGCCCTGCATCGAATCTGGCACCGCCGCTGGCACAGGATTCGATCAGAATATCCGGGAATTCTTGCGTGAGACGATAGTAGAGGCTATAGACGCCAAGGATATAACGGTGCATCATTTCGCCCTGTTTTTCCGGAGGAAGGGACGGAGAGTAAGGCTCGGACATATAGCGGTTCATATCCCATTTGATGTAGGAAATCTTGGATTCCCGGAGGATTTTTGCGACTTTCTCATATATATAATCCACGACTTCACTGCGGGAATAGTCCAGGACGTGTTGATGCCTTGCATGGGACGGAAAACGACCCGGAGTTTGAATCATCCAGTCCGGATGGGCACGATAAAGGTCGGAATCCATGTTGACCATTTCCAACTCGAACCAGAGACCAAAGCGGAGTCCCATGGCTTCGACTTTTTCCGACAGTCCCTTTATGCCGTTCGGCAGCTTCGTAAGGTTCGCCTCCCAATCGCCCAGTCCCCGATAGTCGTCATTTCTTGCTCCAAACCATCCGTCATCCAGGACGAAGAGTTCCGCACCGACTTCTTTCGCTTTTTTGGCAATTTGCAAGATTTTCTCTTCGGTAAAGTCAAAGAAAGTTGCTTCCCAGTTGTTCAGCAGAATCGGCCGAACTTCCTTTTTCCACTTGCTATGCATCAGGCGATTTTTCATGAAATGATGGAAAATGTGACTAAGACCGTTTAAGCCGTTTTCGCTAAAAGCAAGCAGGGCTTCGGGAGTTTGAAACGATTCTCCTTCCCTAAGACAGTAAGAAAAATGCTCCGGATGGACGCCCAACATGACTCTTGTCATTTCAAAAGTAGAAACTTCCACCTGGGAGAGGAAATTCCCGCTATAAACGAGGTTGAAGCCGTAAACCTGTCCCCTATCTTCATTTGCATCAGGGCGGAGAAGAGCGATGAAAGGGTTGTGTTCTGCACCGCTACAAGTGCCGTTTAAGCCCTGTACACTCTGTATGCCCATCTCCAGCTTACGAGTCTTTACATAGCGTTCTCTTCCCCAGGCACCGGCGAGGTGGAGGAGGGAGAAGTCCTTATCGGAAAACTCGAGACTCATGCTGAGTGCACGCTCTAAGAAAATTTTCTGCTTGCCTTTCTGGGTAAACCGTGTATTTCGGCAAAGCACGGGGTAGTCTCTGTAAAGGGTATATTCTAAAATCATTTCCGTTTCGGAGACGTCGTCATAAAAGTAGATATCCAGTGTGAGTGCTTCCGCTTCCGACTCAACGTAGGACATGGGAAGAGGAAGGTAAGTCGGTTTTCCTTTCCGTATTTCGTGTGCAGTATAGTGGAAAGCAGACACCCGGGAGCCGTTCTCCTGCAAGATAGTAAAGGCCGGACTGCGGTAGTCGCCGGTTCCGTAGGAAGGATATTCCTGCTTTGTGTAGTGCAGGGAAAGCAAACTTGGCTCGGGAACACAGATGCTCATCTGGGATCGGGGCGCTTCTTCGTGGTAGACGGAAAAACCTTTTCTGTCAGGTAGTGTTGCACCGAAGTAAAGGTGTTCAGCTTGCCCGTTCTCCATAATGCGTAAAATATAGGAAATCGATTCGTTGTATAGGTGAAAAATCTTCTCTTCTTCGTGAAATTGAATAGCAAAGCGCATAGAGTTCTCCTTTTCTATAAGCATGGAACTTCATTGTAGGATGAAATCGACATTCTTTTCATAAAGATTGTTCGTATTCTCCATAAAATTGATTATAATTTTCCTCCACTGGTTGCGATGCCTTCGATGAATTGTCTTTGGAAGAAAATATAAAGAATAATCATAGGAAGGCAGGCAATAAGGGATGCTGCCATGAGTTCGGGGAATTTTACGACATATTGTCCTTGCATTTTTGCAAGCGCAGAAGATAATACCAGCATATCTTTATCTGTATTTACGATAAGAGGCCACATCAGGTCTTTGTAGGCAAAAAGTGCAGTGAAAATTCCCAGCGCAACCATGGAGGAGCGCATTAGCGGCATCATTACAAAGAGAAAACACTGTCCAATATTGCAGCCGTCAAGGCGCGCAGCTTCTTCTAAATCGTTTGGAAGACTCATAAACCCCTGTCGAAGAAGGAAGGTACCAAAAGCAGTCACCATTCCGGGAAAGACCAGTGCAAAGATACTGTTCAGCATACCTATTTTTGAAACCATCAGGTACTGGGGAATGAGAAAGACCTGATTTGGCACCATCATTTGAAAGAGAACAAGAGAAAAGGCAAAGTCTCTTCCCGGAAAATGAAGTCTTGCGAAAGCATAGCCGGCAAGCGTTGCCGTGACGACTGCACAAAGCACACGAAAAAAAATAAGAAGAAGCGTGTTTCTGTACAGCAGTAAGAAATTCATATTCTGAAAAACAGTGCGAAAAGCATCGGTTCTCCATTTCTTTGGAAAAATCACAAAAGGATTCACGGAAGTTGCCTCCGTGATACTTTTAAAGGATGTTAAAATCATCCAGAAAAAGGGAACAAGCATGGTGAGAGAGACAAGAATCAGGATAAGATGAATGAGAAGAATTTTTAGTTTTCGTTTCCGTTCTAAACTGTCCATATTGTTTTCCTCATTTTAATCGACTTTACATTAGGCTTAGTTATAAATGACCCATTTCTTTTGCCCCATCATTTGTAAAACCGTAATCAGCAGGGTAAGAAGCATTAGTACGACAACAATGGTTGAACCGTAGCCTATATTTTTATTGATAAAGGAGTACTTGTAAAATAAGTAAACCAGAGACTGCGTTTTTGGAAGTGCCGGATTGGTTTTATCCATAATCATGTACATTAAATCAAAAACTTGCAGGGAGGCAATCAGACGGGTTACCAGGACGAAGAAAATAGTAGGAGAGAGAAGAGGAACAGTAATATAGAAGAAACTCTTGAATCCGCTGGCTCCGTCAATTTCAGCTGCTTCATAGTAATCGTGCGGAATTTCTTGCAGACCGGCAAGAAACAACACCATGTTGTAACCCAGAATCGACCATATTCCAATTAAAGCAATGCTATAGAGGGAAAATTTAGGGTTACTGATCCAACTGATGTTTGTATGAAAGATATGGTTAATTAAGCCGAAATCTGCATTGTATAGCCATCTCCACACCATGGCAATCGCTGCGGGAGCGGCAACCATAGGCAGAAAGATAATCGTTCGATAGAGAGAGCGGCAGGCGATTTTCTTGTTTAGAAAGACGGCAATTACGAGGGAAAGAAGGATAGAAATAGGGACTTCAACTAAAGTATAACGGATGGTGTTCCAGAGTGCCTGCCAGATTTCAGCATCATGAAATACACTTTGATAGTTTTTTAATCCAACAAAAATATTGCCCTTTCCAAAATCCCCTGTTTTATAAAAACTTTGCAGAATGGTATGTAGGATAGGGATGATGTTTAAAAAGATTAGACCGCATACAGTTGGCAGAATAAAAAGCCATCCCCATAGAAATTCACTTTTTTCTCTATTACTGAAAGGCAAAATGCGCTTCTTTTGTTTTACCATACTGACTCCTTTAAAGAAGGAGCTGTGAAGAAAAGACATTCACAGCTCTTTCAAATCAGTACTAAAGGCTTTGTAAACGATACTTGTTATGGCGCACGCCGAATTATTTATGTTCTTCTGCAAGTTTTTCATTCATCTGTGCTGCCATTTTCTTACAAGCTTCTTCCATCGTAAGCTCTCCTGTATATACTTTGGTTACCAGCGCATTGTTTTCGTCTTCCCATGCAATGGTACTTCTGGAGTAGGGGAGGATTTCCATATCTTCCATCATATTCAGGTATGCTTGTAAGTTGAAAGGAGCACTTTTCGCCCATTCTTCCGAGGTGCCTTTATAAGCGGACATCGTTACTCCGAGGCTTGCCTGTTTCCGCTGTGCTTCTTCGGAACCCAGGTATTCAATGAGTTTCCATGCCTCTTCAGGGTGCTTTGTATTCTTTGCCGCTGCCCATCCGAGCCCGTTATAGATAGAAACTCTTCTTCCTGTTGTTTTGTCTTTGGGCAGCTCTATGCAATCCGCATTTGCCAAGCTATATTCATTGTTTTTGTGTGCAGCGATCATCCAAGAACCCTGGAAGCACATTGCCGCTTTTCCGGATTGGAAGAGGACATCTTCTGCGTTCTCTGCCATCGTTTCAGCGGAAGGAATCAGTCCTTCTTTCACCCATGTTTCTACAATCTTCATGGCTTCGATAGTCTTTGGATCGTCAAAACCTGATTTGGTTTTGTCTTTATTTAAGATAAAGCCGCCGTGGTCAAGAATCATGTTATAGTAACCTGCTTGATTATTATCCGGCTTTAAGCAGAGACCGTATTGCGAGCCATCCTCTTTCTTTAGTTTTCTTGCAGCTTCCGTTACGTCATCCCATGTCCAATCTGCTGTAGGATAGGAGAGACCTGCTTCATCAAAGAGTTTCTTGTTATACCACAGTGCAATGGTGTCAATATCTTTTGGAACAGCGTAATTTTTTCCTTCGTAGCTGTATAATCCCCAGATATCCTTTGGGTAATTCTCCATTTTAATGACTTCAGAATTCTTGATTTTGTCGGTTAGATCCAGAAGCATATCATTACTCATGTAACGTTCGGATTCATTGGAGTGCATCCAGAAGACATCAGGAAGCTGTCCACCCTGTGCAGCGGCCTCCATTGCAGTCCAGTAATCTGCCCAACGTACGACGGATATTTTGGTCTGAATTCCGGTTTTTGCAGTAAAATCTCCGAGAATTTCTTTAATACCCGGCTCTTGGTTTGCATCCCATATTTGGACGGAAAGAGTTTCGCTATCTCCGTCCTCTTTTGCATTTTCTGCGGATTCCGCTCCCTGTGCTTTACTTTCTGTACTTTTCTCCTGTGTTTCTCCCTGCTTTCCACAAGCGGAAAGTGCGAGGAGAGATAGTCCTACTGCTAGAGCATACTTCTTCATAAATTCCTCCTTTTGGCTTTGCCATGATTTACTGGAAGAATGCCTTGGGAGGAATTCCGTAAATTCATTTTAGGGAAGAATGCTATCTACTTATTTTGCGTATACCATTCGGCCCTATGAAAGTGCTTTTCTTTCCTCATCAGGCATGAAATCCAGTCTGAAAAATTTTTATACAAGAAAAAGAATGGATGAGTTGCCACTCTATGTCTTCTGTATTCAGTGAAGGGATGGCGCATGGATTGCGCAGAATCCCTGCGTACAGATGGATAAGAGATATTTTTAATCGACCACGGAATCCATTCTTATGCTGAAGCAATGGAAAGATTTTTCTTTCCTTTTGAATGATTTTTACTCTATTTCTTTCATTATATTGTGCTCCATGACTTTTGAAATGGAATAATGTTGTAAATTTCATGCCAAATGTAATGGAATAGAATGTAAAGAGTTGTACTTATCTTTACAGGAAAAAGGAATGAAGGTTTTAGACTTATATAAGGATTTTTGTTGATTCGTAAGAACTTTTTTCTGCCGTTTTGCTTTATAATACCAGAGTCTAAGGAGGAAGTAGAGGATGGAATTGAAGGATTTTACAGAGAAAGAGCAGGAACAGATTGAGAAGGGACTGTCCGAAGCGGTACTGAATGACAGAGAGGCGGGAGAGAAGATTCTGAAGCTTGTCCCGGAAGAGTGGATTAAGCGGATTCCCTTCTTTGTGCGGAAACACGCGACGAGCAAGACCATTGAAAAAATTGCAGAGGAGCACCCTGCGCTTTTTGCCGTGGCGAAACGGGAGGGAGCACTTCCGGAGAAGGAGAGAGAAGAACTTCGGGAGATTATCACTGCGATTTTTGAAGAAAAGATGCAGAAGCATAAAATTCGCTAAAGGCTTAGGAACAAAAAGGAACGCGGATGCAGATGGAGAGCGTTTGTTTTCGGATAGGTAAAGAGCAGGAAGAAAAGTTACTATAAGTTGAGCAGAGCAGGGGAGGTAGCGGATGGACAGTAATTTACAGAAGAGAAATGAAGTGTTGGCTGAAACGGTGATAAAAGGGCTCAAGTCCCGCAATATGACCGGCTACTACGCCAAAGATAAAGAAGAGGCTTGTCGAATTGCGTTAAGCCTGATTCCGGAAGGAAGCAGCATCACCATGGGCGGCTGCATGAGTGCCAAGGAAATTGGCTTAGTGGAGGCCTTGCAGGGGAATCGGTATCATTTTATTGACAGAAACAAATTAGAACCGCGAGAGGCACTTCTTGCCGCCTATGATGCCGATATTTTTTTGTCAAGTGTCAATGCAATGACGGATGACGGCATATTGGTCAATATTGACGGCAATTCGAATCGGGTTTCCTGCATTGCACAGGGGCCGAAGAAAGTCATCATGATTGTGGGACTCCAGAAAGTCTGCGCAGACCAGGATAGTGCCATGAAGCGTGCAAGAAATGTTGCCGCGCCTGCTAACGCACAGCGCTTTCCGATTAAGACGCCTTGCAGAGTGACGGGGAAATGTTCGGATTGTAAGTCTCCGGATACGATTTGCTGCCAGTTTCTGATTACCCGCTACTCAAGGCATACGGATTGTATCCATGTGATCCTGGTCAATGAGGAGATTGGTTTTTAGAAGATTTATGAAAGAAAGCAGGTCTGCAAGAGGACAGAATATTTCGTCCTCCATGCAGACCTGTTTTTTATAAGCTATTTAGGATATTTCAGGAAAAAAGTGTTTCCTATTTCTTTTATTTATATTTTACAAATTCAATCTTCTGCACTTTCATCGGATTCGATACCGGTGCATCATCCTTATCGGTTTGCTGGGAGGCAATCTTCTCTACCACGTCCATGCCTTCGTAAACCTGTCCGAGTACGGTATATCTGCCGTCCAGTTCCGGGATACCGCCGACTTCTTTGTACTTCGCCTTTACGTTCTCCGGAAGGGAGAGAAGTGGAAGCGCTTCTTCGTTCCGTACTTTACTGCACTGCACAATATAGAACTGGTTTCCGTTCGTGTGCGGTCCGTTATTGCCGAGGCAAAGCGCACCGTTAAAGTTATGGAGTTCTCTGTTTACTTCGTCTTCAAAAAATCCGTTGTAACTGGACTTCGACTCATCGCCGGAGCCGTCCAGTGCACCACCCTGAATCACGAAATCTTTAATAACACGGGCGAAAGGTGTTCCATTGTAAAAGCCCTGTTTGGAAAGCGCAATCCAGTTCTTTACGGCAACCGGTGCTTTCTCCGGGAAGAGGCGCATCTTGATGACACCGGCATCCGTGGTCATGATGCAGACTTCTTCACCCCTCTTCGGCTTATCCAGCTGGTAGATATGTACATCGGAAACGTCTACGCCCTTGTCAGCCCAGAGGATTCCGGTGATTTTCCACTTTAAGCCTTGTGCGTTGCCGAGACGAGCCATTTTTAAAAGGACGGTGTGCTCGGTCAGCTTATTCTTCTTCTCTACGGTTTCGAACTTCAGTTCCAGAATACCGCGGAGGTCGTTATACTCATCTGTTCCGCTAACGCGATGCATAACCGGCATCTTCGTGTAGACATAGCGGAGATCTTTCTTGCCTTCAAAAGTACGGAAGAAATTCCGGATATTTTCCTTCTCCTCTTCGGAAATATCAGGTGCGATAAAGTCCTCTATGCCTTTGTGCTCCTGAATATCTTTCAAGAAGGTAGTGAACCGCTCCTTCAGTTCGTCTTCATCCCAGTGGCGGGAGAGGAGCTGCCAGGTCTGGACCTCATCGTCATAATTCTTCGCGAAGCTCGGGGCTGCGGTGAGGGTAAGGGTAGTGAAAAGAGCACAGGTAAAGGCCACTACCGGTTTCCAAAAAGATTTGCGCATAAAAACTCCTTTCTGTGAAAAATAGATAGACTGCTCTGTCCATTTGTTATGTCCCTTTAATAATAGCAATAAACAGAAAGGAATTAAAGAATTGTTCAGTGGTTTTGCATAAAACAAATTTTATGGCTTCAATCTGTACATAAAAAAATTTAAAGGAAAATCATGAAGCTAGAGGAACATTATGAAGGATTGGATACGCTTTCCTTCACCTTCCGATTGTCAATTTTATAAATGCTCAGAAGATTGAAGAGAAGATTACTGTCTTTCGGGTAGGAGAGGTATCGTGCCGACCAGGTCGGAGCGAATTTCTCTTTATAATTTCTCAACCCCCCGAAGGAATAGAAACGGTTTGCAAAAGCGTAGACCAAGAAGGCAAGTTTTTCTTCAAAAAAGCTGTGGTCATCCTGACCGACATTCGAGAGCGGTGCCATGCCGAGTTCAAAATGTTTTACGTTTTGTTCCTTCAAATAGAGAAAGATCTGCACAAAAAGATAGTCCATAATCCCGTTTCGTTCTGTTTCCGGGTCGTATCGCATGAGGTCAATGCTGGAGTCTTCTTCATTGTTGGAAGGAAGAAGGTTCGCAAAGGCCTGCACTTTTCCATTTTCATCATAAACGCAGGCAATGGGGGCAAGGGAGAGGTAATCCCGCTGGAAGAAACCGAGGGAGAATCCTTTTTCCTGTCTGCCTTCCAGCCAGTCATTGGAGATTTTTTCCAGCTCATCGAGAAATTCGTCTGAAAAAGGCGGATTTTTTATAGCGAAATGGAAGCCGTTGTTTTCTCCACGGTTTA